>QFCH01002431.1_pt1 | contig 14311 bp, 9 predicted proteins | sample 5346071 | NCBI WGS metagenome assembly QFCH01 (sample SAMN09062255, study PRJNA434731) | Human gut metagenome, whole genome shotgun sequencing project. | isolation source: stool timepoint B chromium assembly | host: Homo sapiens | collected 2015
ACCACGTTCGTGACCTATAGTCCGGAAAGTCGGTATTTTAGTTGGTTGGGACCAACTATGAGGATGGACAGATCGTGTTGCTGGAAGGGTGGCTATTTGGCTTTCTGGTGCGGGAAAGTCGGTATTCTAGTTGGTTGGGCCAACTTGGGGATTATAGGACACTGCGTGTTGCTGGTAGTGCGACTTTTCGGCTTTCTGGTACGGGAAAGTCGGTATTTTAGTTGGTGCATGTGGTCGTGCTGTCGGGGTTAAAGGACAAAACGTGTTGGTTTTGTGGCGACTTTTCGGCTTTGTAGCGCGGGAAAGTCACTTGTTTAGTTGGTTGGGACCAACTATGAGGATGGACAAATCGTGTTGCTGGAAGGGTGACGTTTTGGCTTTCTGGTGCGGGAAAGCCGGTATTTTAGTTGGTGCATGTGGTCGTGCTGTCGTGCGGGCGCCGTTTGCGCACGTTAATCCATGATTCTGTGCGTGGGTCCGCAGATGTGCATGCGGGTTGATGCGTCCCGGATATTGTGAAGAGTGTCTTGGGCCGACGATCGAACACAGGAATTCGGTCCACGCGCCTCGCAACCCAAAACTCGCACGTAATTCGGGTGCCCGAACTTTCTGCGACGCCCCAAAACGTTGCAATTCCAACGATGCGATTTCAAAACTTGAAATACGTGTGGGGGAATTACGTGCGACATTTCTGAGGAACCACAGTAGCGTCCCGCATAGTGGTGTAGTGCTCCCTAACCGGTGTAATGCGTGCGGTGCCCTGTTGCCGCGTTTGTTCTTGTTGTCTGGGGGGAATTGCTACCATAGGGCTGCGACACGCCGGCGACACGCCGTCACGGGGGTTCTATGGTAGCAAAACCCCCCGTTGCGCGGCGGGCTTGTGCGCTGGATTGTCGGTGTTGTGCTCAACGTGCAGTCCACCTCGGCCGGATGCGCCGAAAAAGGGGTGTTTGGGGCGAAGTGGACGACGTTGTGAGCGTAGGTTCGCGATGCTGGGGGCGTGCCGTCGGGCTTCGTCAGCGTGGTCGGCCTGGTTGGCGTCGTCGGTGCGAGGGGTGGCTGGGCCAGGGGCGAATCGATGCAGGGTGCAAAAAGGCGGGACCCCGCAGGGTCCCGCCTCAAATGACGCCATTTCCCCCGTTGGGAGGTGCTGAGATCGCGGTTCGAGGTGGTGTTGCCGCCAAACTGCAGACCCATTGGGTGAAAACAGTTAAAAATAGGCCGTTTTGGCGCAATGGGTCTGCATTTTGGCGGATTTGGTATCAATCGTGGTGTGTTGTTCGCACGTGAACCCGCTGTTGCGAGCCTAAACCCGCAATATCGCATGCAAATCCGCAATTTAGCGCGTGGGTGGGGCTGTCCAGGCTCGTATTAGCAGGTCAACGTGCGTATGAGAGGGTCCGCACGTGGATGTTGGGGTGCCCTGGTGATACTTCGTGAGCTGCCAGACCGCGGTTCGGAGTGGTTCCCCAGCAATGTCGCACGTAATTCCCATGCCTGTATTTTAGGGTTTGAAATTCGATCGTTGGAATTGTAACGTTTGTGGCCTGTCTCGAAAAATGACCGCGTTAAATTACGTGCGACTTTTGGAGGGGTGGTTACCTCCGTCACTTTCGGGCCCCTCTGTCAGGCCCCGCCCCTTCACTGGCCGCCCCTTCACAGGCTCTGCTCCTCTGCACCTCCAGGGATGCAGCAGAGGCGGGACCCCGCAGGGTCCCGCCTCAATGCTGCCGTGGCCAAGCTGCCGACGCGCCTGGCTCGTCGCTTGCGAGCCGCCGACCAGGGCCTGCGAGCCGCCGGTCAGCGCCTCAATCAGCGCGCCCCAGCCACGGCCGCGGACGCGTCAGGTGCGAACGCTCAGTTCTTCCACCAGCCCTTGACGGTGTCGACCGCGTGGGTGCCCAGGTCGGTCAGCGCAGAGTGGGCGTTGACCAGGCCGGAGGACAGGCGGGCGGCCTGGAAGCGAGAGGCGACGTTCTCCCAGTTCACCAGGTTCCACCAGGCCTTGACGTAGTCGGCCTTGACGTTGAGGTAATCCAGGTAGAAGGCGTGCTCCCACATGTCGATCATGAGCAGCGGCACGGTCGCGACGGGGATGTTGCCCTGCTGGTCGGTCATCTGGTAGGTCACGAGGCGCTTGCCGACGGTGTCCCACGCGAGGACGGCCCAGCCGGAGCCCTGCAGGCCCAGCGCGGCGGCGGCGAACTGTGCCTGGAAGGACTCGAAGGAGCCGAAGAACTCGTCGATCGCGGCGCCGAGCTCACCCTCGGGGCGCGAGGCGCCCTCGCCGGTCATGTTGGTCCAGAAGATCGAGTGGTTGGTGTGGCCGCCCAGGTTGAAGGCCAGGTTCTTCTCCCACAGGTTGATCGCGGCGAAGTCGCCGGACTCGCGGGCGGCGGCCAGCTTCTCGAGGGCGGCGTTCGCGCCGGCCACGTAGTTGGCGTGGTGCTTGTCGTGGTGCAGCTCCATGATGCGTCCGGAGATGTGGGGCTCGAGAGCGGCGTAATCGTAGGGAAGTTCGGGCAGGGTGTAGACGGTCATGATGCTCCTCCTGGGCGTCTTCGTCGTTTTGTTGCTACCTCCAAGGGTAGTACTTAAGTCCCGGCTTGCGTAGGGGTTTCATGTCACCTTTCGCGGATTGCGATCAACGACGAGGCCGGGGCTAGTCCGCTCGAACCCGCCCCGGCCTCGTGAAAAAGAGGGGAAAACTCAGGCCCTTCCGCGCGCCTTGCGCACGAGCACCGAGGCGCCCACGACGATCCACGCGACGACGGCACCGAGAATGACACCGAAGACGCCGGACAGGAGAGTCTCGACCAGCCAGGTGACGAAGCCGCCCGCTGCGGACACCGCGTGCTCGGCGGTCTCGAGGATGTGGTGGAAGACGGGGACGCCGACCTCGGCGAGGTTTTCGATGACCAGGTGGCCGCCGACCCACAGCATGGCGACCGTGCCGACGACGCCGATGACGTTGAAGATGTGCGGCATGATGCGCACGATGGTGCGGCCCATGTTGTCGACGGGGCCGGGGCGGTTGTCCTCGGGCTTGATGGCACCCTTGGCCAGGTGGAGGCCGAAATCGTCCGCCTTCACGAGCAGAGCGACGAGGCCGTACACGAAGAACGTCATGAAGAACGCGACCCCGATGAGGACGGCGACGCGCATCGCGCCGTGCTCATTCGACAGGCCGGCCATCGACACGAGCATGATTTCGGCGCTGAGGATCAGGTCGGTGCGGGTCGCGGAGGACACGATGCTCTTTTCGAGTTCCTCGGCGGAGGCAGCGCCGCCCTCCTCGTGCCCCTCGTGGTGGCCGGGCAGCCAGCCGAGTTTCTCGAGGACCTTCTCCCCGCCCTCGAAGCACAGGTACGCGCCGCCCACGACCAGCAGGAACGGCAGGACCCGCGGCGCGAACCAGGTGAGCAGCAGCGCGATCGGCAGGATGATGAACAGCTTATTAATAAGGGAGCCGCGCGCGATCTTGCCGATGATGGGTAGCTCGCGTTCGGGGCTCAGGCCCGACACGTACTGAGGAGTCACCGCCGTGTCGTCGATGACGACGCCGACCGCCTTCGACGAGGCCTTGACGGCGTTGGCCGCAACATCGTCGATGGATGAGGCCGTGACCTTCGCGAGGGTCGCGATATCGTCGAGTAGGGCGACAAGTCCTCCGGACATGGGTTTTCCTCCTATGGGCCTCGCATGGGGGCCTCGTGTCGTTACGCGCATTGTACGTGCGGGGATAGTCTAGAGTCATGACGACTTCCGCACCCGTTCCTGCCCTCGATCGTGACCTCATCGCGCGCCTGCGCTTCGACGTTATCGCGGCAAGCTGGACCACTGACACCCTTGAGACGCTGCTCAGTGACGGCGCCCTGTCCGCCCTCATGCGCGACTCGCGCCTGCCCGCCCTCGTCGAGCTCGCGGGCGTCACCGACCCGGCGGCTACCCTCACGCGCTTCTTCGTCCTCGGCCAGCCAGAGCGCGCCTCGGCCCTGGATGCGGCCCTGCCGACGCTGGGCGCCGCGGGTCTGGAAACCCTTGGTCTCGCGGCCACTATCGACGAGGCCGAGGCCACTTCCGCTCTCGTCGTCACCCGCGGGTGCGGCAAGTTTGCGCCCAAGCGTGAGGATGCGCAGGCGGGCGAGGGGGCCTCGTCCCCGAAGACGCCGACCCTGCCGACGATGCGCGACCCTGACGAGGAGGCGCCCGAGCCCGAGGTGGAGTCGGACCCGTGGATGAGCGCCCTGTACGACCTGCGCCCCCACGCGGCGACCCTGCCCGGCGGGGACCGCGACTGGTGGGTGACCTCGGACCCGGGGGAGATGCGCACCGGCAAGCCCCTGGCGGACGATCACGTGATGGGCGTCGGCGGGGCGACGCGGACGCTGCTGGGCATGACTGTGCGCGAGTCTGTTGACTCCGCGCTCGACCTGGGGTGCGGCTGCGGCATCCAGGCCCTGTACCTGGCCACGCACGCGCGCCGCGTCGTCGCCACCGACCTCTCGGCGCGGGCGTGCGCGCTCACGCAGTTCAACGCGGCCCTCAACGAGGCCGTCATCGATGTCCGCGAGGGCTCCCTTTTTGAGCCGGTCGTGGGCGAGACCTTCGACCTCATCGTCACCAACCCGCCCTTCGTGATCACTCCCGACTCGGTGCGCGGCACTGCCGGCCTGCTCGAGTATCGCGACGGCGGCATGGACCGCGACAACCTGGTCCGCGCGGTCCTGCGCCGCGCGCCCGCATGCATGAACGAGGGCGGCACCCTGCAGATGCTCGCCAACTGGGAGATCCCCGTCGACCGCAACCCGGACACGCAGTGGTTCGAGCGCATCGACGCGTGGCTTAAAGACCTGCCCGTGGACGCGTGGGTCGTCCAGCGCGACGTCCTCGATCCCGCGCGCTACGTGGACATGTGGATCCGCGACTCGGGTGGCCAGCTCATGGCCCGCGCCGACTACGAGCGCGCGTTCACCTCGTGGCTGGTGGATTTCCGTCGCGCGGGCACGGGCGCGATCGGTATGGGTTTCGTGGCGCTTCGCAGGCTCGACGAGGCCGAGGCCGCCTCGGGTGGCGTGCGTGCGTTTGATCTGTCCCTCGATGGGCACGCCCCGCGCGGGTGTGACGTGGCGTGGGCGCTGGCCTCCCTGCGCGCCCCGGAGCTGTGGGAGGTGGCGCTGACGCGGGCCTCGGATGTGCGCGAGGAGCGCCACTACGTGCCGGGCAGCTCGGATCCGGAGCTGCTGATCCTGCATCAGGGTGGGGGACTGGGCAGGTCGGTGCCGGTCTCGTCGGCCGTGTCCGCGGTCGTGGGAGCCTCTGACGGGGAGTTGACGGTCGGGCAGATCGTGGCGGCCGTCGCGATGCTTACCTCCGTCGAGGTGGACGACGTGCGTGCCGAGGTTGAGGCGCCCTTGCGCGACCTGATCCGCTGGGGGTTCCTGACGTTCTGAGCGTCTTGCCTGTATGCGGGGTGCCGCGGCCGTGATCGGTCGCGGCACCCCGCATTATAGTCGCGATTTTTACGTTGCTATTCCAGGCTTTTGGCGAGTGTGGGGGCGGGTGCGAGTCGGGCTGACTCCAGATGTGGGACCCCTGTGTTAGCCTGGCGCCACGATTCAGCGAAGGAGCGACATGGACTACGAGTTCGCATACCGCTACGCGGCGGCCTCGCGCCTGGACGAGGGCGGTGGCCTCGAGCTGGCGACCTCGGGAGGCTCGACCCCCGAGGGGGAGGCGGCGCATCCCTTTTTCTTCTCGGGCTTCATGGAGCGCCCCGACGTGGTGGCTGCGGGGCTGCTCGCGGTCGCGCGCGTGGCCCGCACCCGCTTCTACGTGCCGCCCGGCATGGTCCCCACCCCCGGTGGGGGATTGACGCGGATCGGGATGCTCGACCCGGTTGTGACCAGCACGGCCGAGGGCCTGCGCTTCGAGTCCTTTAGCGTGTGCTGCGGCGTGTACGCCCGGCTCGACGTGGAGGCCTCGGCCCTGGACGCCACCCACCGCGCGGTCGGCGTGACCAACGTGGACGTCAACCAGCCGCTGCGCGCCGCCCTGGCCTCCCTGCGCGCGGGGGAGCCCCTGCACCTGGATGTGGGGTCGGAGGGCCTGACAGCCACGACCCTGGATGGGGAGGTGACCGAGGAGCGGGTTCCCCTGTCCCTGCGCTGGCTCAAGGGTTTCGCGGAGACCCAGATGCTCTCCTCGGCGATGATGCCCCTCCACGTGTTGAATACCGCGCAGGCGCGCGCCTTCGTTCGAGGCCTGCCCAGGTCCAGCGCGACGGGCACTGTTATGTGGGCGGGTCGGGCTGTGCGCGGGCTGCGCTTGGGAACCAGGCCTGCGCCGGGGGCGGCGTGCGTGGCGGGGCCGGAGCGCCTGCGCGTGTTCGAGCCGCTTCTTCACCTCATTACTTCGCTTGAGGCCTACGGTCCTCCCGTGGATGCGGGCAGCGAGCCCGTCGCCTCCCTGTGGGTTGCCCGCATGCCCGGCGCGCGCCTCTCCATTGGGCTCAGCCCCGCGAAGTCGCGCGGATTCTCGGGGGAGGGCGCGGTCCTGGCCTCCCTGGGGGACCCGCGCGTCGAGGAGGACGCCGACATGCTCTCCGCCCTGCTCTCGTTCGAGCCGCGCATCGACACGCAGCTCATGGCCGCTCGTGCAGGCCTTGCCCCGGATCGGGTCGTCGGCGGCCTGGCGCTCCTGGCCTCAAGCGGGCAGGTCGGCTTCGACGTGACCGAGGGGGCTTACTTCCACCGGCCCCTGCCCGTGCGTCCCGACGCGCTCACCGCCATGCATCCGCGCCTGGCCGGGGCACGCGCGCTCATTGAGCGCGGCGCGGTCACACGGGAGGAGGGCGCGCGATTCCGCGTGTCCTCGGGCGCGAACCGCTACCGGGTGGAGGCACCCGCCGACCCTTACGCCATCGGCGAGTACCGCTGCACCTGCCCGTGGTGGATGAAACACAGGGGAGGGCGAGGCCCCTGCAAGCACGTCCTCGCCGTCTCCACTCTGATCAAGGAGGATCAATGAGTCAGACATCGGATAAGAGCTGGCGTCCCGAGACCCTGGAGGAATGCGCTGACTTTTGGAGGCTGCACCTGTGGATCACAGATCACCCAGGCGAGTGGACGCTCGACCAGGTCTACGCGCGCATGCTCGAGCTCAACGAGGGGCCGCCCACGCTCTATGACCTGGACGTCAGCTCCAGGGTCACCGGTGCCTGGCTCAAGGGGATCGGCTTCTTGCGTCTGGCTGAACTGCGCGGCGACCTGGCCCTCGACCATGACGAGCGGTACCTAACGGCGCTGATCGCTCTCGAACCCGGGCTGCAGTTGCCCCTCATGCGCGCTGATAGGGAGCTGCGCGAGGAGCTGGTGTGGGGGATGCTGCGTCAGGAGGGCAACCGCGGCGTGTCCCTGTCTGCCTCCGACCGTTCTGCCACCATGGGATCGGAGCGGACGCCCGGCTGGTCGCGAACGCTCGCCGCCAGCATCGACGAGGGGCTCATCGAGCGCGACCGCCTGCTCGATGCCCTCCTGGGGATGCTGGCGGCCGACCTGCCGTCGGGGCGCGCCGGATGGTATTCGCGCACCCTGCGAATGCTGTCCATGACCCTCGACGAGGCCGAGGCGCGCCAGGGGGCCCTGTGCGCCCTCATGTCCGCGCCCGTCGGGGCGACCGTCACCCTGGCGGTCGGGCAGCTGACCGCCCTCTCGAAGGCCGGGCGACTCGACCTGGAGCTCTTTGCGCGCAGCTGCGAGGGCGCGCTCATGGGGTCGAAGGCGAACGCCCTGCGCGTGCTCGGGGTCCTGCGTGATGGCATCGGCGCCGTGGAGTCCGCCGACCTCGAACCCCTGCTCGGCGTCGCCCTCTCCTTCCCGCATGCGCAGGTGCAGGCTCTGGCCATCGACTTGGCGAGTGACGCGCTGCGATCGGGCCTCCTCGGCTCCGCAGTGGTCGGCCGCCTCCTGTCGGACGCGGAGTTGGACCCGCTCGTCGTTGCCACGCTCGACCTCCTCGACCCCGGGCACACGGCAACCGACCAGGCCGACCCCGGCCTCGTCCCCGAGGATGACCCGGGCGAGCAGGCGCCCGCCGCCTTTCTGCCGCCGCCCCGGGAGGTGGCCGACCTGGTTCCCATGAGCGCCGACGACGTGAGCGGGAGGGTCGGCGTCCTGGCGCAGGGCGCGCAGATGGGGCTCGAATACGAGGCGCTGCTCGCGTTCCTGGCATCCCCCGAGTTCGACCCGAGTGCGCTGGAATCGTTGCGCCCGCTCGTGCGGCGCCTGACTACGCGCAGATTCGGGTACGAGCGCATGCTCGGAACTCTCCTGCAGATAGCCCTCGATGGGGGAGGGGAGGGCGCGGAGAACCCGCTGGCCGCTGGCACCGCCTGGTTGGAATCGGAAAATATGCCGACCCTTATGCGAGAGCGCATCATCGAAGTTGCGGGCCTGGTCGAGCGCGGACGGCGCTACCACCTCCTGGCCACGCCCACCGACGACCGCGGAGCCGTGAACCCGCTTGTCCTCGTGCGCCGTGCCCTGGACAACGGGGACGCCCCGCCGCTTCGAGCCGATCTCACCCAGGCGCTGCTGCGCGTGGACGTCGAGCATCCGGACTGCGCGGCCGCGCTCAAGCTTGTGGAGGAGCAGGAGGCGGAGCTGCCCGCCGCTGCCCGCATCCGGCTCGCGCTCACGGGCGCGGTGCGCAGACGCGCCGAGGGCTATCTGTCCTCCCTCTCCGTGACGTGGGAAGGGCGCCCCGCCTATGAGTCGCGCAGCGGGAAGCCCAAGGTCGCGCGCGACGGATCGCCGGTCTATGCCTTCTATTTCCCGCGCGTTGTCGGCGCAGATACGGGCGCGACAGGCCCTGAGCTGGGCGCGCTCGCGGATATTGCGAGCGCCTCGGGTGATTTTACTGCCCACCGATATCTCTACCCCGCGTCGGTGCGTCACTTCGCCGTCTGCCTGATCGCCTCGCAGTGGTATGTGCTTGACAGTACGCAGCTGACTGCGGACTGCTATCGGGCCCTGTGTGAGCACGGCGGGCGCTGGGATTCGCTGTCTGCCCAGCTCCTCGGCCAGGCGATGGGCGAACGCGAGGTCGAGTCGCGCGCCCTCGGCGTGGAAACCCTCGCCTCCCTGGTGGCGCGCGGGGATCTCGCCTTTGACGAGGCCGTGGAAGGTCTGAGGGCCGTGGCGCACACCGTGAAACTGAACCGGTGGGCGCAGGCCTTCGAGGATCTGGGGGACGTGGATCCGCGCCTCGCGCTGGACCTGGCGCTCGCTTTGCTTCCTGGGCTCGAGCGCGGACGCGCGGGCATCGGGCAGCTGCTGGGCGTTATCACCGCACAGTACGCGCGGGCGCAGGCCGAGGGGTGGGCGCCGCCGCTTGGTGAGGAGTGTATCGGCTGGCTTGGTCTTTTCCGAGGCTCCTCACAGGCGGCCAAGTACGCGCGCACACTGAAGGAGATGGGTCAATGAGTTCGCCGATGACGCTCCCCGCCCGCAGGGCGGCCCTCAAACGCCTCCTCGCCTCCGGGCAGACCTCCATCGACGCCTACGAGGAAGTGTTGGAGGGGGCCTCGGAGAAGGACCGGCGCTCCCTGTTCAAATCCGTGCCCTTCGCGCGCCTCGTCCCGCCAGCCGTCGAGTGGGAGTGGGACGCGGTCCCAGAGGACACGGTGCGCATGTGCGCGTTCCTGCGCGCCGCCCTGGCTGGGAGCGATGACGCCGGCGACGACTACGGTGCCCGGTGGTCGGGCCGCCGCGGCGGTGACCCGCGCGAGGGAGCGGACCTGGAACGGCTGCTCGCCGCCCACAGGCGTGGCGCGGCTGGGCGGAGTAGCGAGTGGCTCGAGGAGGCAGCCGGGAGTCCCGGCGGCGTTGGCTTCTGGCACACCTACCGCTCCCTCCTGGCCGAGCGTGGAGCGTACCTGGCCTCCGCGCCCTCCCTGGAGTACTTCGCGCGCAGGATCATTCCCGCGCCTCACCCCACCTCGGATGAGACGAGGCTCTTCTTCGAGGAGAACCCGACCTTCCTGGAGCACGAGTTCTGGCAGCTCTTCCGCGTCGAAGGAGCCTTGCCCGGCTCGGCGCTTTTCGTGTGGATGTACCGCGAGGACCCCTCCGCGCCCGGCGGCAACTTCGAGCGCCTGCACAGCCAGGACCTCATCTGCTACATGGCGACACGCTTCCCCCGCCTGCGGCCCCGCATCCTCTCCGAGTGCCTGGCAGCCCAGCGGCGCGACTTCTCCGCATACAATGCCCGTGCCTTCTCACTGGCCTGGGAGGCGCTCGAACCGACGCGCGAGGAAAAGCTCGCGGCGGCCTCCGACCTCATCGCCTTGCTCGGGGCCCTGCCTTCGCAGACGGTCACCCTGGCCCACAAGGCCCTCCTCGGCCTCGTCGGGGAGCTCGCGGTGGAGCAGGTGGACGCGCTCGTGCAGGTCAGCGCCCAGGTCCTTGCCCGCTCCGAGAAGAAGCTGCTGCGCGCGCACCTGCGCCTGCTCGCCGCCCTCGTCAAGGCCCATCCCGGCTGCGCGTCCGCCGTCAGTGACGTGGTCAGAGAGGCAGAGTTCCCCCTCGACCTGAGAGATTGCGCCGCCACGCTCGTCGTGGCACCCGCTGGTTCCGGGGACTGTGGTGGTTCCGGGGACTGTGGGGACGAGGCCGGGGCTGGGCCAGCCGGTACGGCCGCCCCCGGTGCGAGCGCCCAGGGAAGCGAAACCGGGGTGGGGGCCCAGGCCTCGTGGATCTTCCCCGACGCGCCTGCCACCGACCTGCCACGCGCCGAATGGATCGCCGAGCTGCCCGACGATAACGACGCGGTCGTCGCGGCGCTGCACGCCCTCTTCGAGGACGCGGCCGCGGGCGCCGCCCTGCCCGCGCTCCTGACACGCATCAGCGGCGACGGCCTCGAGCTGGCGGAGGCCGACAAGGCGCTGCTCGCCAAATACTGGCGGAGCGCCCCCAACTGGAAGGGCGCCAACCAGCTGTCCTACCTGGCCTCGCGCCTCCTGCGCGGAGTCGAGGCGAAGGACGCGCCCGAGGCCGGGCACTTCCGCGGCTACCGGCGCAAGGGCAGCGAATGGGACCAGCACCGCGGCCCGGTCCGCCTCCTGCACGAGCAGCTGCGCGTCGCATTGGGTGATAAGCCCTACGACAAGCCGAACGGTCAGGAGATGTACCGCTTCGACCCGATCCTGACCGCACCGCTGGAACCGATCCACCCGCAGTGGGAGCGGCAGATCATCCGCGCCCCCTACCAAAAACCAATCAGGGTCGTGCGCGGCGAGTACACGAAGACCGACGACATGCACGAGACGTGGGTCATCCCCGGGCAAACCCTGGCAACCGGCGAGGACTCGCTGGCGGGCGCCCTCGCCAACGTCGCCGGGGTTGCCCCCGAGTTCACCGGGCGTCTCCTCGAATCGGGAGACTATCGCTCGAGCGGTGTCGCCTACGCGTGGGCGGCCTGGGCGCTCCAACACAATCCGGACATTCTGGCCGCCCATGCGATGCCCGTCCTCCAGGGGGCGTTTGTCAAGTTCCCGCAGGTGATTGCGCCCTTCGAGGTGATCGTGCGCGCGCTGGGGGAGGGGTGGCGGGCGCCGGGCGCGCCCACCTACTCGGCACTGGCGTGGGCGTCGACCGCCGCGCAGGCACCCTACCGGGCGATCACCGCCGAGGCCATCGCGGGCCTCGCCGACACAGGCCGCTTCGACCCCGCCGCCATGGCCGAAGCCCTCGGCTACCTCCTGCGCAACGGGTGGTTTGGCCCCGGGCGGGTCGCCCAGACGCTCACCGACTGCGCGTCCATCTCAGCGCTGGCCGGCTACCGCGTCGCCCAGACCATTGCGGTGTTGCTGCCCTCCCTGGCGGGGGTGCGGGCCTCCAATAGTTTGGTCGAGGCCCTGGTGGCGCTCGCGGGCGACTACGGCATGAGAGTGAGCGTGCCCGATGAGCTGCGCCCGAAGATGAAAGGATCAAGCGCGATGGCCAAGGCGCTGCGTGCGCTTGACTCTCTGCCTGATGCCCCGACTGACCTCGCGCGCGAGGCGGCGGAGGCACTCGGCGCGGCGCGTGCGCACCGAGATCGAGGCACCCCTGCGTGACCTGGATCCGCGGGGGATTCTTGACGTACTGAGCGGTGTTGTGTGTGCGGGCGCCGCGGCTGCAGGGGCAGCCGCGGCGCTTGGCGTCAGGGCATCGTTACTTGTTGTGGGGGTGGAACTAGCTCGGGCCTCGTGAATGTTTACTGGCCGTAGTGGAAGCGGCAGGCAACGATTTCGACCGTATCTTCGGTGATGCGATAAACCAATCTGTTACGTCCGTCGATCCGGCGCGACCAAAAGCCGGTGTATTCGTAGCGGAGAGGCTCAGGCTTGCCGATCCCCTCGTTCCCGTTGCGCTGGATATCCGCAATGAGGGCGTTAATGCGCTTGAGGGTCTTGCGATCCTCGAACTGCCACCAGACATAGTCGTTCCAGGCGTGTGGGGTCCACAAGACGTTGAGCATCGTTAGTTCTCCTCATCAGGGATGTCGATGAGATCGTGCTCTTCGAGGTTGCCGTGTCGCAGCTGTGCGATCGATTCGCGCAGGTGGCGGGCGTTCGCGGGGGACTGCATGAGGTAGACGGTCTCCATGAGGGACTCGTACTCGTCGAGGGCGATGATGACGGCGCTCTCGTGGCCCTGTCGGGTGATGACGATTTCCTCGCGGTCGTTGACGACCTGGTCGAGGACCTCGGCGTAGCGTGCGCGCGACTCGGTGTAGGTCATGGTTTTCATGGGGTGCTCCTCTGCTCACCTATGTACAGAACAGTGTACAGGAAATGAGGGTGTGTGTCTCCAGTCGGATGGTGATGCGCGGGGTAACGCCTCCGTGCGGGGCCAGGTACTGCGAAACTGCTGGCGCGGAACTGCTGGCGCGGAACTGCTGGCGTGGGGTCTGCATCGCGGCGTCCTTCACCTGGGAGGGAGAGGGCTGCACGTCCTGGATAGGAAATGCCGATCTGGATAGGTTATTGTCCTATCCGCAACGTCATAACCTATCCAGTTCGTGGTTTCCTATCCACTTCGTGACCGCCCGTGCCCATACGCGTCCGCACGTGGGTCCGATGATATGCACGTGGGCCCTTTCATCCGCACGCGGGCCCGATGATGTGCACGTGGGCAGCGCCGCCCACGCACAGGTTATGGGGTTAACGTGCGTATCAAGGGGTTAACGTGCAGCCCTTAGTGGCCGCGGTGGCGAGCTTTCGCTTTCAGGCGGGCGAGTCGTCGTTTCTCTTCAGCTTTCTCACGTTTCTTCTGCTTGGTCGTGGAAGCTCGTTCTCGTGCCGTACGTTCGCGTTCCGCTTGAATCGCTGCCTGTGATGCAGTGGAAGGAAGCGCACGGCGAGCGAGGCGGGACGCTTGGCGCTGTGCGCGCTTGGGGTTGTCGTGCGTCGCCCGGCGTTGGGCCATATCGGAAGCCCAAGCGGCCTCGTCGAGGTGGGATAAGAGCGCATTTGCGTGAGCGAGAAGGAACTCGTAGAACTCCGCGTCTGAGGGCTGCGCGCCGAACACGATTCTAACGGCGCGAACATGGTCGGCCTCGTGGCGCTCAATGACGCTGACCCAGAACTGACCATCGAAATATAGTGTGGACTCCGTCTTCATTACTCGTCTCCAGGTACACCACGGTGGACCCGATGACGCTGGATTCTGCTCGACGCAGCGACGGATGCGAGGCATCGCCCAGACTTCCTACTGGACTGTGCGGTTCGCGTATCAGGACTGACAACTCATTATACGTCCCGTGTTCCAGGGTGTTGCCACTGGACGATCGGCTTGCCGCCGATGGACATGGGGGCGCGGGTGCGGGCCTCCAACAGTTTGGTCGAGGCCCTGGTGGCGCTCGCGAGAGACTACGGCATGAGAGTGAGCGTGCCCGATGAGCTGCGCCCGAAGATGAAAGGATCAAGCGCGATGGCCAAGGCCCTGCGCGCCCTGGACGCCCTGCCCCACACACCCACGCGCCACGCGCGCGAGGCGGCGGAGGCACTCGGAGCGGCGCGTGCGCGCCGAGATCGAGGCACCCCTGCGTGACCTGATCCGCTGGGGGTTCCTGACGTTCTGAGCGTTGTTGTGTGCGTGGGCGCCGCGGCTGCAGGGGCAGCCGCGGCGCTTGGCGTGAGAGCGTTGTTACTTGTTGTGGGGGTGGAATCAGCCCGGGCCTCGTGGATGTTTACTGGCCGTAGTGGAAGCGGCAGGAGATGATCCAGAGGGCTTTGCCGTCGTCGCTGATCGGGTAGATCAGGCGG
>QFCH01001376.1_pt1 | contig 14126 bp, 10 predicted proteins | sample 5346071 | NCBI WGS metagenome assembly QFCH01 (sample SAMN09062255, study PRJNA434731) | Human gut metagenome, whole genome shotgun sequencing project. | isolation source: stool timepoint B chromium assembly | host: Homo sapiens | collected 2015
GCGGGCATCATCGACGAGGTCGCGGCCAGCTTGTACTCGAGGTAGCCGTAGTACACGCCCGCCCACTTCGGGGTCATGACGGGGCGCACGTAGTAGCCGCGCGACAGGACCGCGTAGGCCAGGAGGCGTTCGATGACGTGGGCCAGGGATCCGTCCTTGTAGCCGCCCTCTTCGGGGAAGTCCTCGGGGACGAGGCCGGCGCCGGTCAGCAGAGACAGGGCCTCGGGGCGCGCGATGAACATGGAGCCGTAGGGGGCCAGCGGCTGGTCGTCGTCGAAGGGGACGGTGATGCCGACCTTCTTGGCGAACTCGCGGGCGGGCTGGCGGTTCGCGAACCACGCGTGGCCCATCGTCGGGTACCCCATGTGCGGCATGGGTGCAATGGCCATGCCCAGGCCCGGGTGGGCGGCGAAGTCGGCGAGGATGCCGGCCACGTGGTCGGAGGAGGCCAGCAGGTTGTCGTAGAGGTGCTCCTTGAAGAGCTGGGCCGCGTTGTAGTCGTCCTGGACGGACTTCTTCGAGTGGATCTTCACGACGACGTCGTACTCGCCCGAGGTGAGCACATCGCCACAATCCACGAGGAACGCGCCGATGTCGCGGCCGCGGTTGGAGGACACGACGCGCACGTCGGCGTCCACGCCTCGTTCCTGGGCGCGCGCCTCGATGAGCGCCTTGTTCTCCTCGTTCGAGGTCGTGGCCACCAGGTGGTAACCGGCGGGCAGGACGCTCAGGCGGTCGAGAATCTCGTCGGCCATGTCGGCGTAGAAGATGTGTGCGACGGCAAGGACCTTGAGGGAAGCGGCCGCATCCAGGGTGGCCTGGTCGGCGCGCGGTGAGACGACGGTCGTTAGGCCCGCGTTCGTCACGAGGTCGCGCGGACGCGAGGTGCGCGCGAGGTTCGTGAGGATCAGGTCGGTGTCGTAGCCCGCCCGCTCGGCCAGCTCCAGCATGTCCGCGCCGATGATGGCGTGGCGGTCCAGGTAGAGCGGGTCGTGGAAGAGGTTACGACGCTTGAGGATCGGGCAGCCGTCCGCGAGCAGCAGCGAGGCGTTGTCGAAGACGGGGTTACGCGAGGGGTAGTCCTCACGCGGATAGGCCACGACGTGCGTGTAGCCGAGGTCCCCGAAGTACTCCGTGAAGCGCGACTCGTGCCACTGGATGGAGTCGTTGTAGGAGCGGATCGGGGGCATCTCGTCCCAGTACTTGCGGAAGTCCGGGGAGCTGAGCAGCGGGTTGCGCACGGCGATCCAATGAGACTGGATGTGCCGGGGCATGCGGGTGGCTGCCAGGAAGGGGTGGGGGCGTACCTCGTCATGTTCGGTGATACCCCAGAAGTCGACCGCCCCGGCGGCCTCCACGCGGTCGAAGAGGTTCTTCCACGGGTTGATGGGCGCGAAGAAGGTGTAGTTGAAGAGGATCAGCTCGTCGATCTGACCGAGGCGATCCCAGCCGAAGCGCGCGATGCCGTCGCGGTATCCGCCCACGTCGAAGCCGGTATTTTCCCGCTCGAAGACCTCGGTGGCGCCCTTCAGGAGGCGCTCACGCGCGGTGTCGTCCAGAGGAGAGTTGGAGACGACGAGGATCTCGTCGAGGTACTCGCGCAGCGAGGTCAGGCACTCCACGATGTAGTCGTCGACGAGGCCCTGGGGATCGAAGAACAGGAAGATACCGGCGCGCTTCACAGTCTCACTCCTTTGAACCGTCGACGGCCGCCAGGATCTGTCGGATCTTCGTGGCGTCGCCCCACACGCCGGGCGAGTCGTAGGGACGATCCGGGAACGCCCCGTACTCGAGTGTGATGTCCAGGTCGTTGTCGCGGATGTAGGCCTCGACGCGGTCGGCGAGGCTCATGGGTTCGCCGCTGCAGATGTTGATGATGCCGTCGATCTCGTCCTGGGAGACGGCGGCGGCGATCTGGTAGGCCAGTTCCTGGATGGAGATGAAGTCGTAGAGGTTCTTGCCCGTGGTGAAGGGGAAGGTCTTCTTGCCTTCCTGGGCGGCCGCCAGGAGCTTGGAGAAGATCGAGGAGCCGTGCGCGTCATCGCCGACGATGTAGTAGCCGCGCAGCCACTGCATGGTCGCGCCGTGCTGGGCGGTCAGCAGCGTCGTGATCTGTCGCAGCGCGTTCTTGGAGATGCCGTACAGCGATGCGGGGTTGCACGGGGAGTTCTCGTCGATGGCACCCTCCCAGTAGCCGACCTCGTGCATGGAACCCATGACGGCCACGTGGGTGCAGCCACCCTTGAGGAGATTCTCAATGAAGTGGTAATGGGCGGGCAGATCGTCGATGTGGGCCGACGAGTTGTGCACAAAGCCGTCGCGCCATGCGAGGTGCAGGACCACGTCCGGGCGTCCGAGCTGGTCGTAGATGTCAGCGTCTCCGCTGAAAATCTGGGTATCGATGCGGCGCGCGCGCTCGTCGACACCGTCGAGGCGGAAGTCGACGACGCTGACGTCAAGGCCGCGCTCCAGCAGGGCGTGAACAATGTGGCGGCCGATGTAGCCGCCGGCTCCGGTAACGAGGACAGTCTTCACCATGTGAGTCAGTCTATCAAGGCCGCGGCGCTGCGCAGCTCCGCCCCGCGTTGTGTGCCGTGACGCACCTGCCCGCCCGGGCCTCGTCGACGAGGCCGACTCCCCTATCGCTGTGGATGCGCGGCGGTGCGGTGACGCAGCGCGCGAGGCAGAGCGAGGAGGCCTTGGAGGACTCCGCGGGCGACGGGACCGCGACCACCCGAGCGCACGGCGCGCGCAATCGAGCGAGCGATGGCGCGCGCGACGACGCCCCAGGGGGCGTGCTGGGCGGCGACGATGATGCGATTGCGCGCGTTGACCCTCAGGAACATGGGCGAGGACGTGCCGGAGGAGGCGGCGTGCTCGTGGTCGACGACGGCTCCGGCGACGAAGCGCACCTCGTATCCGGCCTCGCGCAGCTTGTAGGACAGGTCCGTGTCCTCGTAGTACATGAACAGGTCGGTACGTACTCCCCCGACAGCGCGCCACGCGTCGGCGTCGATCGCGCACGCGCCGCCGCATAGGCCGAAGACCTCGGGGGCGGGCAGCGGGGAATCGGCGGGGTCCAGCCAGGAGCGGTCATACCCGTTGCCCGCATTGTCGACCTCGTTGCCGGTGGAGTTGATGAGGACCTGCCCGCCGCGCTCTGTTTCGGTGACGCGCGTCCAGCGGCTGCCGTCGCGGGCGACGAGGAACTCCTCGTCGGAGGGGGCGGCGGGGCGCCACCTGCCGGTCAGGAGGATGAGCGCGGTCGTGGCGCCCACGGCCTCGCCCAGGGGGGCCAGGAGGGCGTCGAGGAATCCGTCGCGTACGGTTGCGTCGTTGTTGAGCAGGACGACGGTGCCTTCCTCCAGTCCGGCTGCCCCGGCCATGACGCCGGCGCCGAAGCCATCGTTGGTCCCGGCGTTCACGAGGGACACACGCGCGTGATTGGCGGCACCGCGCAGCTCTCCCAGGCCCTCGCGTAGGACGGTCAGGGAGTCGTCGTCGGATCCATTGTCGACGATGACGAGGTGGTCCCCCTCCCCCATCTGCGGGGCGATCGAGTGGGCGGCGCGCAGGGTGAGCGGCGCGTTCTTCCAGTTGACGAGGATGACCCTCGCGCTTCGCGCCCTCATCGGTCACCCGCCAGGGACGCGTAGATGGCGGCGTGAGCGGCGGCGGAGGCCTCCCACGTGTAGTCGCGGGCGCGCTCGATACCGGCGGCGGCGAGGCGGTCGTGCTCGCTCCCCGAGGCCGCTTCGAGGGCGTCGGCGAGGGCCGAGGCGTCGGTGGCCGGCACGAGGAGACCTGCATCATCTCGCGTAATCTCCGCCATGCACGTGTCCGCGCTGGTCACGACGGGAGTGCCGTGCGCCATGGCCTCAAGGACGGGCAGGCCGAAGCCCTCCCAGATCGAGGGGAAGGTGAAGACGCGCGCACCCGCGTAGGCGCAGGCCAGGTCGACGTCGTCGAGTCGGCCGAGGACGTGGACCCGCTCGGGAGGCAAGGGTGCGTCCGTCGGGTCAGAACCCCACCCGGCAGGTCCAACCAGGACGAGGTCGAGGTCGGTGCCGCCCAGCTGCTCGTAGGCCGCCAGGAGGGTGTGCAGATTCTTGCGCGGCTCGCGCGTGCCGACCCACAGGATGTAGGGGCGGGCCAGGCCGTGGCGGGAGCGGAACTCCTCCACCTGCGCCGTCGTGACGGGCGTGTGGCTCAGGCCGTGCGGGATGACGGTGATGCGCGAGGCGTCCAGGCCTGCCTGGATACAGTCGTCGGCGGTGGCCTGCGAGGGCACGATGATCGCGTCGGCGCGCTTCCTGGTGATCTCGAGGGCGCGGTGGAAGTACGCGGAGCCGTGGGCCGTGAAATGGTCGGGGTCGCGCAGGAAGGCGACATCGTGGACGGTGACGGCCAGGGGACGCGAGGTCGGCGGGATCGCCCAGGTGGTCGCGTGGACGACGTGGGCTCCCCCACCCGATCCGACTCCGAGCATCCGGTCCACGCTGGGGATGCCCAGTCTGTCCCACGCGGCATAGAGGGCGCGCCGAGGCAGCGAGGAGTTGAGGACGGGAATGGTCAGTCCCACCTGTTGCGGCGTCGCTTCGCTCGTGCCGTGGCGCGCCGCGATACCGAGGGCGCGCACGCTGCAGCTGGCGAGGCGGGAGGCGACTTCGACGATGTACCGGCCGGAGCCTCCGGGCACCGGCTGCCACATTTGTTCGACGACCATTCCAACGTTGACGCTCATGCGTCCAGGGTAGTTCACGGGCGCGCGGGGGCGGGAACAAAAGTATGAGCGAGCCCAAAATGGAATACGATAAGGGGAATAGCTGTTGCTCCCGACCCAATGGGGATGATCGTGGCCCACTTCGTTTCTCACTCGCATCCGATCCGCGTCCTGCTGGACGGGACCGCGATCCCCGCAGACCTGGGCGGCGTCGGTCGCTATGTCGACGACCTGGTTCCCGAGCTGGTCGACCAGGGCGTGGACCTGACGATGGCCGTCCAAGAGCGCGACGCGGAGCACTTCGCGACCCGCCTTCCCTCGGCGCGCATCATCCCGATCTCCCGGCGTTTCGAGCCGCGCCCGGCGCGCATGGCGTGGGAGCAGACGGGCCTGCCCAAGCTGATCCGCAAGGTGCGCCCCGACGTCCTGCACTCCCCCCACTACACCCGCCCGCAGTTCCCGGGCGTCCCCGTCGTCATCACGCTGCACGACGCGACCTTCTTCTCTCACCCGCAGGCGCATTCGCCCCTCAAGCAGCGTTTTTTCACTGCCGCGATCCGCCGCGCGATCCGCCGCGCGGACGCCCTCGTCGTTCCCTCACTGGCCACGCGCGATGAGACGATCAAGTACGCGGGCGGGGATCCCTCGCAGTTCTACGTCGCCTACCACGGTGTGGATCGGTCGATCTTCCACCCGGTTTCCGACGCTGAGCGCGAGCGCGTCAAGGCCTCGCTGGGCCTGGAGGGCCGCGACTACATCGGCTTCCTGGGCACGCTGGAGCCTCGTAAGAACGTCCCGAACCTGGTGCGCGGCTGGGTCAAGGCCGTCTCCGATCGCCCGAATCCCCCGGCCCTCGTCCTGGCTGGCGGCAAGGGTTGGGACGAGGACATCGACCCGGCCCTGGCCTCGGTCCCCGAGCACTTGACGGTCCTGCGCCCCGGCTACCTGCCGCTCGAGGACCTGCCCGGATTCCTCTCGGGATGCGTCATCCTGGCCTACCCATCGATCGCGGAGGGCTTCGGCCTGCCGGTCCTGGAGGCCATGAGCTGCGGCGCCGCGACGCTGACGACTCGCCTGACCTCCCTGCCCGAGGTCGGCGGCGACGCCGTCGCCTACTGCGATATCGACCCGGACTCCATCGCCTCGGCCCTCACGGAGCTCTTGGATGACCCCGCGCGCCGCGCGGCGCTGGGTGCTGCGGCAATCCCGCGCGCCGACGAGTTCACGTGGGCGCGCGCCGCTTCCGTCCACATCGAGGCCTTCCGCGCCGCCGCCCGCATCTGAGCCGCACGGCCCGGAGGGCACCCAAGCCTCGTCATGAGGCATCCCACACCCAAATGTTCACAAATCCGATCATGAGTGGTATGCTCGAACATATAGCACTCAAACAACCTTGTGAACGAAAGGTGGCGGCATGCCCACAACCAACGTCGGCACGCTCAGCGAGCCCCAATTCAACATCCTGACCACACTGGCCAAGACGGATACCCCCCTCACCCAGCGGGCACTGTCGGAGGCCACCGGCATGAGCCTCGGACGCGTCAACACTGCCACCCGCGAATGCGAGGCCGCCGGCTACATCAACGACCGTGCGATCACCGACGCCGGCCGCGAGGCACTCGAGCCCTACCGCGTGACGGGCGCCGTTATCATGGCCGCAGGCCTGTCCTCCCGCTTCGCCCCCATCAGCTACGAACGTCCCAAGGGCACGCTCAAGGTGCGCGGCGAAATCCTCGTCGAACGCCAGATCCGCCAGCTCCACGAAGCCGGCATCACGAACATCACGCTCGTCGTTGGCTACAAGAAGGAATACTTCTTCTACCTGGCCGACAAGTACGGTCTCGACATCGTCGTCAACCGCGAATACGCCACCCGCAACAACAACGGATCCCTCTGGCTCGTCAAGGACCGCCTCGACAACACCTACGTGTGCTCCTCGGACGACTACTTCACCACGAACCCCTTCGAGCCCTACGTCTACAAGTCCTACTACTCGGCGAACTACGTCGAGGGCCCCACCGACGAGTGGTGCATCAAGACGGGTCCGGGCGACCGCATCACGGGCGCGACCGTTGGCGGCGCCGACGCGTGGGTCATGCTCGGCCACGTCTACTTCGACCGCGTCTTTTCCGCCAAGTTCCGCGAGATCCTCGAACAGGTCTATCACCTGCCCGAGACTGTCTCGAAGCTGTGGGAGTCCATCTACCTGGATCACATCAAGTCGTTCGACATGGTGATCCGCCGCTACCCGGACGGGGTCATTCACGAGTTCGATTCGGTCGACGAGCTGCGCAGCTTCGACCCCCTGTTCATGGAGAACGTGGATTCGGAGGTCTTCGACCACATTGTGGCCACCCTGGGCTGTCAGAAGTCGGACATCCGCGACTTCTACCCGCTCAAGCAGGGCATCACGAACCTGTCGTGCCACTTCACGGTGGGCGACGACGAATACGTCTACCGCCACCCCGGCATCGGCACGGAAAAGATCGTGGACCGCAGCGCGGAGTTCGCCGGCCTGCGCCTGGCCGCCGAGCTCGGTATCGACGACACCTTCCTCACGGGTGACCCCGCGGCGGGCTGGAAGATCTCGCGCTTCGTGCGCGACGTGCGCAACCTGGACGTGACCCGCCCCGAGGAGCTCAAGGCGGCCATGGAGATGGACCGCGCGCTGCACACCTCCGGTCGCGTGCTGGACCGTTCCTTCGACTTCGTCACCGAGGGCCTGCGCTACGAGGGCCTCCTCAAGGCCTTCGGCCCGATCGACGTGCCCGGGTACTTCGAACTGCGCGACAAGGTCCTGCGTCTGAAGGCCTTCGCGGACGCGGACGGCTTCGACAAAGTCCCCTCGCACAACGACTTCTTCCCGCCGAACTTCCTGGTGGACAAGGACGGCAACATCAGCCTCATCGACTGGGAGTACGCGGGCATGTCGGACGTGGCCGCCGACTTCGGAACGATGACCGTGTGCACGGCGGAGATGACCCGCGAGCGCGCGGCCGCCGCCCTCGAGTACTACCTGGGTCACACCCCCTCCGAGCGCGAGGCGCGCCACTTCTTCGCCTACGAGGTGTTCGCCGGCTGGTGCTGGTACCTGTGGGCGCTGGTCAAGGAGGCCGAAGGCGACGACGTGGGCGAATGGCTCTACATCTACTACTCGCACGCGACACGCACAATCGATTCCCTGCTCGCTTCGTACGAGGCCACCTCGACCTCGGGCGCGCAGGTTTCCCAGGAGGGTGAACTGGCATGAAAACTCAGCACGGAGGCAAGCGCTACGGCTTCTTCTCGGGCGCTCTATGGGGCCTGGACACGGTCGTGCTAGCGATCGCGCTAGCCATGATTCCGTTTGACGGCTTCGGCCAGTCGGCGCTGGCGGGTGCGGTCCTGCACGACGTCGCGTGCGCCGTGATCCTCCTGGTCTACATGGCGATTCGCGGGTCGCCTGAAGGACACCTGGAAGCGCGCTTCGCACCCGCCCCGGGTATGTCGGTTGTCGTGGCGGCCCTGCTGGGTGGCCCGATCGGCATGAGCGGCTACCTGATCGCCATCGACAACATCGGCCCCGGCCTGACGGCGATCATCTCGACGTTCTACCCGGCCCTTGGGCACGCTGCTGGCCTTCGCCCTGCTCAAGGAGCGCATGGCTCCGCGTCAGATCATTGCCCTGCTGGTCGCGCTCGGCGCGATCGTGGCGACCGGGCTGGTCGGCGACCTCCGACCCCGGTCGCGGGCGGCAGCGCCATCCTGGGCGTCGCCGGCGCCCTGGCCTGCGTGATCGGCTGGGGGATCCGAGGCCGTCATCCTCACGTGGGGCATGCGTGACGAGGCCGTGGATAACGAGGTGGCGCTCCAGATCCGTGAGACGACCTCGGCGCTGGTCTACCTCTTCATCGTCGCCCCCATCGCAGGAGTTCTTCGGCTTCACGCTGCACTCGCTGGCTCACCTGTCCGCGGGCGTGGTGGCCCTGGCCGGCTTGGCTGGGACGGCCTCGTACCTCTTCTACTACAAGGCACTGTCGGCCATCGGCGCCTCGCGCGGCATGGCCCTGAACATTTCCTACTCGGCGTGGGCGATCATCTTTGCCCTGGTGTTCCCGCAGGGACACGATCCCGACGCTCACGCAGGTCATCTGCTGCGTCGTGATCCTGGTGGGCACGGTCCTGGCGGCCACCTCCAACTGGGGTGACCTGCTTCCCAAGCGCACGGAGAAGGTCACAAGCTCCCAGGCATGAGACAATGGCGGGTGGGCGCGTACGCGTCCACCCGCTTTCCGTATTCGGAGGACTTATGACGACGCCCCCCAGCGACCTACGCAAGGTCCACATGCTGTTGACCTACATCCTGTCAGAGTTCGACCGGGTGTGCGGCCAGATCGGCGTGGACTACGCACTGTACGGCGGTAGCGCCATCGGAGCTGTTCGCCACGGTGGCTTTATCCCGTGGGATGACGACATTGATGTCTTCATGCTCCGACCGGACTACGAGCGCTTCCTGCACGAGGCTCCCGCACATCTGTCTGAAGGTTTCCGCATCGATAACCAGACGAGCGTTCCCCGATACCACCTTCTGTTCTCCAAGCTGGGCTTGACGGGAACGGTTTTCCGCTCGCAGGGCGAGGTGAACCCGGACTACACGCCGCCGATCTTCCTCGACATTTTTCCGCTCGATACGGTGCCCGCGGACGCCAAGCGTTTCCGCTCTATGTGCCGTAAGACCTGGTGGTGGGGCCGCCTGTTGTTCCTGTCGGGCATTCCGACCCCCGGTTTGCCGGGCATGGTGGCCTGGAAACGTTCGCTCATTCATGCGGTGACGCGGAGTGTCAACCTCGCACTACGCACCGCGCAGATGTCGCCACGCGGGCTGTACGCGCGGTGGGAGAAGGCGGCGCGCAGCGCCGAAGGCGAAGCAACGGGCACCTATGCCGATTTCACGATGCGTGACCCGTGGAACTGGATCGTGCACCGCGATGAGTTCCTCCCCACGCGCCGCGTTCCCTTTGAAGCGATTGAGGCCTCGATCCCCCATGATGTCGACGCCCTGCTCACTCGCGGTTACGGCGACTACATGCGCGTCCCGGATCCCGCTGATCGTCGCACGCACCTACCGGAGACGCTAGAGTTTGGTCGTTTCGACCCCGATCAGGGCGGGGTGCCGGATCTTCTCGCTTCCCGCGATGAGGAGGATCCTCGCTCGGAACCTACGACCGGTCAGGAGCAGTGAATGCGCATCGCTTTCATCGTCAACAGCTACCCTCCGCGTTTGGGTGGTTTGGAGTCGCACATCTACCACCTGTCGGTGTCCCTGGCACAGCTAGGACACGAAGTCTACGTATTGACTATCTCTGATAAGCCGGGGCATCGACAGGAGGAGGGCGTCGATATTCGTACCGATCAACGCCACTTCCCGATCGCCGACATCATCAGTTTCCCGGCCCTGGGTGCGACCCGCGCGATCGCACGCTTCCTCCGCGAGCACCGTATCGACGTCGTCAGTGTGCACACTCGATTTTTCCCCATGAGTTTCGTCGGGGTGCGTGCCGCACACCAAGCGGGAATCCCGGTCATTCACACGGAGCACGGTTCCGGTTTTGTCGCATCCTCCTCGCCGATCATCGCCCCCGCATCGCGCGGAGTCGATGTGACGATGGGCCGTTACGTGCTGCGTCACGCGGATCGCGTGCTGGGCGTGTCTGAGCAGGCCGCAGCCTTCGCGTCGCGTCTCGGCGGCGTTCATGCGGACGTGTTTTATAACGCGATCACTCCCCCGCAGCCGCACGCGGAACCGATCAAGGACCGCCACCGTCACCTGGTGTTCGTGGGCCGCATGGTGCCCGGTAAGGGATGGGACACGTTCATCGAGGCCGTGGCACAGCTGCGCGCGCAGGGGCAGGAGGTGACAGGCGAGCTGTTGGGCGCAGGCGCAGATCTCGACGCCGCTCGAGAGATGATTGCCGCCAAGGGCCTCGACGGTGTCGTGTCAGCACCCGGTCGAGTGAGCGCAGACGAGGTCCGTACCCGCTTGACGGGAGCGACCCTCGTGAATCCAACGGTCCTGTCGGAGGGATTCCAGACGACCCTGCTGGAGGCGCTGGCCGAACGAGGGCGCGTCGTCACGTTCACAGTGCCCGGCGCGCAGGTCCTCGCAGACCAGGGGAACCCCGTGGTCATCACCGCCGAACGCACACTCGAGTCGCTTGTCTCAACCCTGCGTGACTTCTTGAACAATCCACCTGAACTGGGGGATCCCAGCCTCATCAACGCGTGGACGTGGCCGGTACGGGCCCGCGAGTACGCGAGCATCGCCGAGTCACTACTGGATGGCCGCGCGCCACACTCCCCCGACCACCTCTGACGTCCACCCTGTTTCCCGAGGAGCAGTCATGCCATTTATTAGCGTCATCATCCCCGTCTACAACGCACAGGAATTCCTGCCCCACGCCCTGGGATCCATCGAGACGCAGGACTTTGCGGACTGGGAAGTGATCCTCGTTGACGACGGCTCAACGGATGATTCGCCCGCCCTGTGCGATTCCTACGCCCAGCGCGACCCCCGTTTCCGTGTCATCCATCAGGAGAACGCCGGAACCAGCGCGGCCCGCAACACAGCCCTCAAGGCGGCGCAGGGCGAGTACATCACGTTCATGGACAACGACGACTGGTGGCGCATCCCCGAGGCACTCACGCTCGTCCACGAGGCACTGACGAGGCGCCCCGTCGACCTGCTGTGGCACATGAGTGCGCGCGCCAACCCGGAGGGCACCGAGATCACGGAGGCCGAACCCACGTCGATCGCCTCCATGATCGATTCGCTGAGCACGGACGAGGCAATCCGAACCATCATCGACAACGAGCTGACGACGAGTGCCGTGTGGACGAAGGTGATCCGCCGCGACTTCTTGACCACGCACGGCATCGTCTTCCCCTCGGGCATGCGCAACGAAGACACGGACGTGAGCGCCCAAATCATCGCGCACATCGATTCCGTGGCCTGGCTCGACCAGCGTTTCTACGTGTACAGAATGGGCCACCCCTACGCGCAGACCTCACACTCGCTAGCCGTCTCGACTGTCGACGACCTAGAGCACGTACTGCGCTCGAATCTGTCCGCTGCTCGTTCACTGCCCGAAGGACGCCGCGGCGCACTCATGGCATTCCTCGCACGTCCGATGATGGTGTGGGTGGGCCAGGCCTCGGCCCTGGGACTGCTCGATGAGAAGAAGCACGGGCAGCAGGCGCGCCGCCGCAAGGCATTCATCAGCCAGTTCTTCCTACCCCTCATCTCGCAGTCGCACACCCGCGAGGCACGTATCGCACAGTGGGCGTGCCGTCTGCTGGGAGTGCGCGCCTGCGCCCACCTGCTCGGCATTCAATTCCGACGCATGCACCCGGAGCTGGTTGCCCACTCCACGACCAAGTAGCGGCCCGCCCAGCGGGCTAGCTTCCTCGCGTCATTCACCGAAGGGAGTGTCCGCCACCCACTCGACAGATCGCATGTGGGCGGGCGGACGCTGGTCCTCGGGCGGGACCGCGCGCCAATCACCGTAGTAGTCCTCAAGCAGCTTCTCGGCTTGCGCAGGGATCGCAAACTCGCGCCCCTCAAAGCTCGCCGTACGCGTTGGGAACAGCTCCTCAGGCCGGATGATATTGCGGCTCATAATGTCGTCGAGGAGCAGGACGTAGCGCTCGTTGTCCGGATTCTCAACAGACGAACGGTGGCACGCGCGGGCAAGCTCATCCTGCCGACGAGAGATGGCGTACAGATCTGCGAAGCGAGTAATCGGATAGAGCATGTACTTGATGATGCGACGCAACGTGGAGGTTGCGTAGCGCGGGTTTGACGCCGCGATGTACTTCCACCACACAAGTCGGTGCCCCGTGCGTGCGGCACGATGCACGGCAGGGTCAGTGATGTCGACGCGCTCAAGTGGGAAAATATCCACCCACAGCCCGAGGTTTCCGGCAGATTCATCGAGGAACGATTCAACCGCCCGGGTTCGGGTATCAACGAGCTTGCAGTAAGAGTTAATCGAGGTTCGATCGCGGTAGCTGACGAGGCTGTAGTGCTCCCCGAGCCCACCCTGCTTCCACAGGTCGTAGAGCTTCTCGTAGTCATCGCGGGGCATGTAGACATCAATGTCATCATCCCAGGGGATGAATCCGCTGTGGCGCATCGCCCCGATGAGAGTGCCGTACGCGAGCGCATAGGAGAGCTGGTGCTCGCGGCACACGCGGTCCAGTTCTGTGAGAATGTCCAGTTCAACCGCCTTCACCTGGCGCGCCTCAAGCTGGGTCATGGAGCCTCTTTCATCGTTCATCCGATGGCTTACGAACTGCCCTCTAGAGTAGTACAAGCTGCGGGTGAGAGGATAGGAGTACGGGCCCGCGCAATAGCCGGTCACGCCCAGCACATCCTGTTGTCTGCGTCTGCTCTATGCGCCGGTGGGCGGCGGCCCGCCCGCTCGCCGTCCGCGAGGCACCCAGTCGCCAGACCTCCGTGTGGCGCGAGGCCTGCCCGCCCGCTCGCCGACCGCGCCGCGAGCTTCGCTCGGCGCGTCGCCTCGAAGCCCGGCCAGGCCCTGCAGGCCTCGCGCCACTCTCCAGTCGGGCCGCCGCCCTTCGGCACCGCAGATACATCCCCCGCAGGCCTCGCACCCCCTCCGATCGGGCAGTCTCACCCGATGAGCGGGACAAAACTCTCCCAACACACCACAAAACGGCTATACCAAGCCATTTCTCGCTTGCAGGGAGAACTTTGTACCGCTCAATCCACCAACAAGCCGAGCAGGGAGAACTTTGTACCGCACACAGGACCACCTCCGGGACGAAACTCTCCCCGCACGAAACCCGGCGGGCCGAACCGGTATAAAACTCTCCCAGCAGGCAGCCCCAATGGGCCACCCGGGACAAAACTCTCCCAACACACCACAAAACGGTGATACCAAGCCATTTATCGCTTGCAGGGAGAACTATTTCACGCCTACGGCAGAGGCAAGCCGAGCAGGGAGAACTTTGTACCGCACACAGGACCACTTGCGGGACAAAACTCTCCCCGCTCAACTCATCAGCCGAAGCAACGGGACAAAACTCTCCCCGCTCGTCATAAAACGCTCATTTTGGCCTGTTTTACGCATGCAGGGAGAGTTTTATCCCGGATATGACATCCGTGGCCCCCAGCAGGGAGAGTTTTATCCCGGAATCCTGGTCGCGCTTGGGCTACACCCAGGATCCGCGATGATCATCCACGTGCTCCTCGCGCGACAGCGTCCATGACGCGCACATGCGGATAGGTTATCGCTACGCGGATAGGTTATTCCCACGCGGATAGGTTAATAAGCTATCCGCATGCGCATAACCTATCCGTAACGTCACAACCTATCCACATGTCGCACGTTCATCACTGATC
>QFCH01001454.1_pt1 | contig 14111 bp, 8 predicted proteins | sample 5346071 | NCBI WGS metagenome assembly QFCH01 (sample SAMN09062255, study PRJNA434731) | Human gut metagenome, whole genome shotgun sequencing project. | isolation source: stool timepoint B chromium assembly | host: Homo sapiens | collected 2015
AGCTGGGCCCGATAGGTGGCAGTGTGGGCGGCCTGCCTGGACTACCACCTGTGGGGTTAACCTGCGCATGAAGGGGCCCAAGCAGCCACCTGTCCGGCCGATGGTGCCACCCCTGGAGCCAATGAGGCCACCCCTGAACTGAGCACATTCGTCCGCCGCTCCTGGAACTGACCACCGACCCACACGTGATGTCCTATAACACTCATATCCGGAGCGGACAAGGTAGCATGAGACATGTCGGGGCCTCCCAGCGTTTGAAGTGTTGCAACCTCAATCATCGGGCAGGCCCCGACCCCATGCCAACACCACCCCCACACCCCAACATGCGAAGAGCCACATTGGTGGAATAGAGGCGCTCGGCCACGTGGCGGACCGAACCACGGCCCCAGACGACTCGTCCCCGACGCGACCGAGCAGGCCTCGGGCGTCGGGGACGAGTCGTGTAGAGAACCGCTTACAGGGTCCGCGGTGTCACGGCGATGACCTCGCCGCTGCGTGCCCCCACGAGCAAGTCGTCGAAAATCCACGTGAGGTTCGTGGCCTCGTCCAGCTCCGGCGACACGTAGGTTATCTCGCGTTCCACGCCGAAGAAGAATGGGCCGGTCGGGGTCGATGGCAAGCACTGGACGAACAGCGCCTTACCGTCTGCGCTGGCGCGCACCTGTGCGGCGGACCAAGGATCCGTCATCGCGTGGTCGGAGAATGACTCACCGGGGTTGATCGTGCGGCTGGAGTTCCCGCTGGTCGGGCTCACCGCCAGGAGCTGACCGTTGACGTCCTTCGAATAGGGCCGCTCCACAGTGGCCGTCGTCCACTGCGCGCCGCCCTGCGTCATGAAAGAACTGAGTTCTGCCGTAGTCGGGAGAGCACGGTCTGACGTCGGGAAACGGTCGAGCTCCCACCCGGCCCCGACAGTGCCCACGACCTCGCCCGCGGTGTTGTAAGCAATACGCTCCTGCTCGCCGGCGACCAGGACGCCGTCGCTCGCCAGCGTGATCCGGGAGACGGAAGGGCCTGCCGCGGAGGGGGCCTCCCCGAGCGTCGTGACTGCGCCCGTGGCCGGGTTGATGAGCTGCGGGGCCTGGTGGGCCTCGTCGACCGGGACGACCACGGCAGCGCCCGCGCCGCTGCCGATGACGGCGCTCGCGGGAGCCGTCAGACCCGAGTGGGCCAGGCCCGCGCGGCGCTGGGGCGAGGTCGTCGTGGACCACAGCCTCGTCCACGCGCCCGAGTCGCGGGACCAGCCGGCGCACGAGCTGAAGGTGTCGCAGGTGACGAGGACGCCGCCTGCCACCCCCATCGGTAGGTCGGAGCCCCAGGGGGCCTGCGTCTGGGCACCGGTCGAGCGGTCGACGATGATGTCACTGAGCAGAATCTCATCCTGGGTCGAGACGGAGGACGGGAACGCCTCGGCGCGAATTTGGGACGGTTGGGGCCCGGTCGTGGTCCACTGGGCGACCGGCTCGCTGCCCGACACGTCGTAGGCGGACACCGTGGCGACGGCCTGGCTCCCGCTTCCGTAGGTGAGCACGTACAGGGTCGACCCCTCTGCGATCAGCTGCGCGGGCAGGAGAGCATCGCTGCTGGGCAGGGTCCAGGCCGTTGCGACGCCCGAGGCCCACGCGCTGGAGAGCTCGTTCGTGTTGGTGGCGCTCCCCCGGTAGCCGGTCGCATCCGGATTCGTTTCCTGCTCCGAGCCGGTGATGTGCGGAGGCGGGGTCGCTGCCGGGCCGGGGAGCTGGTGGGCGCTCGTGCTCAGCGAGGGCGCAAGGAAAGCCCCGAGGCTCGCGATGAGCGCGACGCCCGTCGTCAGGAAGAGGCGCGTGGGTCGCGTGGGCGTCGTCCTAGCGGAGGCCGCGTACTGGGGGGCGTTGGTGCTCATGGGTGTGTCATTTCTGTCGTCGCTCGGGTGGGCGTTCTTGGGCGGGTGTTCAGGGGTTGGAGCCTCACGAGGCCTTCGGCGTGAACGCCACGACGCCGTCGATCGTCACGCCGATGGCCAGGTCGTCGAAGGCCCACGAGAGGTCCTCGGCGTCGTGGAAGTCCGCCGACCCATGTCCCCGGCCGCTGGCCGTGTCGAAGAAGTAGCGGTTACCCGTGGTATTGGCTTCGACGGACTCGACGTACACGACCGACACGTCGGCGCTGGCGCGGACCTCTGAGGGCCAGAACGGGCTGGAGTGGTACTGGTCGTTGTTGGCGGGATCAAGATCGAATGCTGGGCTTCCGTCGCTCGGCGTCACCGTGAGGGCGACGGCCCCCGTCTGGGCAGTGACCACGGCATTCGACCACGCGGGCAGGCCTCCGACCAGGAAATCGGTGAGTTCCGATGTGGAGGGCACGCGTCCGTCGCGCGTTGGTCTTCTCAGCGACTTCTCGTAGGAGTGAACTCCCGTGATGAAGCCGTCGGCGTCGTAGGCGACGACAAGGTCGTCGTTGAACGCCACGATCCCATCGCTGGCAATGGCGAAAGACACCACGTTGTTGTCCCTATCCCTGAAGGGGCTCGCAGAGGCGGCGTCCGTGACCTGCCCGGTCCGCGGATCAATCAGCTGCGCCAGGTGCGTCGGCGAGTCCACCCGCAGGACAACCGACTGGTGTTCTCCGGCACCGATCACGGGAGTGTTGGGGTACGTGAGCATGGCCGAGGGGGACAGGCCACCCCGTTGGCGGGCTGTGGTTGTCTCCCACCGGCGCACCCACGACGAGGCCTCCTGCGTCCAGCCCGAGCACGCCTGTTTCTTATCGCAGGCTACGACGATGCCGTCAATGGCCGCGAGCGCCTCCGACCCCTCCCACGGAGCCAGGGACTGGTCGCCCGTCGCCTTGTCGATGACGATGCTGCCGACGATGAACTGATCCCCGTCGGACACGAAGCTGGGTCGCCCAAACGACTCGGGGCGGGGGCCCGTCGTGCGCCACAGCTCGCGTGGCTGCTCGGAGGAGATGTCGAAGGCCGCGGCGGTGACCTGGCGGGCGGTGGGATTGGGGTCTTCGAAGAGGGTGTACAGGGTGGTGTCCTCCACGGTCGTGATCGCGCGGGGGCCGTATTGTGAGGATGGGAAGGGGATCCTCCACGCCGTCTCGACGCCCGAGGCCCAGGCGGGGGAGATCGATCCCGTGCTCGTCGCCGCTCCCGAGTACCCGACGGTGGGGGTGGAGGTGAATGAAGGGTGAGGGTCCTGACCCCCCAGGGTCTGCGTGAGCTGACGGATGCCGAAGACTGCGGCCAGAACGACGATGACGCACAGCAGAGCCACGAGGAGGACTGGCCTCCCGCGTCTCCTCGCGTGGGGCCGCGCACTGGCGGGCTGGGGGATTGGGGGCGTCCCGCTCGGCGGCACCCACTGCTCGGCCTGCGGGGGAGTGTTCATGCCCGGATGATCGTCATTGCTCATGAGTAGTTTCTATCACAGGGTAATGGCGGCGTGGTAACCGGTCCCAACAACAGGAAGACACCGCGACGAACGCCTCGATACCGCTCTCGGTCATTCCGATGCCCATGCCGTCGAAGGCTCACGCGGTTCTCCCCTGGCCCGCCACGGCCTCGTCAGGAGGACGCCGGCACGAAGGCCGTGACTCCCGTCTTGCTGGCGCCGATCAGCATGTCGTCGAAGACCCACATGGTCTGTTTCGGCAGGTTGAGAAGGTTTGATGTGTAGGTGAGCCCGTTGGCGGTATCGATGAAGTACCGGCTCTGGTCCTGGTAGGTGAAGGTATCGGCATAGAGGACCGAACCATCCGCGCTCACGCGAACCTCCTTCGGGCTGAAGAGGCACGTACTGGTCATGTGCTGGCTCAGCACGCCGGGGACCGGAGTCGTGCGCGACGACCCGTCGGAGGTGAGGGTGACCTGGATGGAACAGTCGTCCTTACCCACGAGGCCTACCGTGCCCGTCGCCCAATTCGCAGTCTTCGTCGTCATGAAGGTCTTGATATCCGCAGTGCTCGGGTTGCTACCGTCACGGCTGACTGCGGGTAGACGCAGATATTCATCGGTTGAGAACGTGGATTGGCGGGCCCCCGAGCTGTCGGTGAGGAACCCCTGCTTCTTGCTGACGTCTATGACGACGAAGCCGTCGGTCGCCACCTCGACGTATTGGCCCAAGCCTGACTGGTCGGGGCTGGGCAGGGTCGTTGTCTTTCCGGTATGGATGTTGATGATCTGCGGGGTTTCCTGATAGTTGAAGGGGACCAGGACGGAGGCGAGTTCACCCGTGCCGGAGCGCGTGGTGCCTGCGGGCGCATAGCCCAAACCCTGGTTACTCAACCCGTAGGACGTCTGTGGATTCGTTGTCGTCGTCCACAGATTCGTCCACTCGCCGGAGGTTTGCATCCACCCGCGGCACGAGGATGTCGTCGAACAGGTCACCACGATGCCGTCGGCCTGCGCGAGGGGAAAATCATCGCCCCACGGGGCCTGTGTCTGCTCGCCGGTTGCCTTGTCGATGACTACGTCGTGGAAAAAGAGCTGGGTCTCGCTCGACACGAACGCGGGTGTGTACGTCATGATCGCGGAGTTTTCCGTGGGGCCGACCGTGTCCCACAGGAGGGTGGGTTCCTCCCCGGACAGGTCGTAGGCCTGAGTTCTGACGGCGGAACCGCGCTGGCCCTCGATCGTGTCGTTGCCGGCGATGTAGAGGACCTGACCCTCGGCGAACATCTGCGGTCCGAACTGAGTCATTTCTGGCGGCAGCTCGAGCGTCCACGCGGTGGCCACGCCCGAGGACCACTGCGGCGATATGGAATGCGTGTTCGTGGCGCTCCCGCGGTACCCGGGCGCGCGGGTCGGCAGGTTCGCCGCATGTTCGCGTACCTCGGAGTTCGCCTGTGCGGCGGAACGCGACGAGGTCTGATGGGACGAAGGCGTCGACGACGATCCGCTCCGACTGGGAGAGAAGAGGGAAACCGCGACGTTGAGCGCGAGGATACAGCCGAGCACGATCATGACGACAGACGGCTTCCGCTTCACGGCTGTCTTGTCCACCCACGTCCGCGAGGACTCGAGGTCTGGGGCGCGCAGCGCAGTCGGCGTCCGGTCGCCTTCGGATGTCCTCCGCGACGAGGCCGTGGCGGCCGCTATGGACGCGACGTCACGCGAGGCAGGTTGTGGCTCCTCCGAGGTGGTCTCGTCTGGCAGCAGCTCGAATGCGTTTACGGAAGTGCTGACCAGCACAGCGGCACCGCGAACGTCCCGCGCCGGGGCTTCCTCGGCCTGGGGCCAGGCGACGCCGCTCTCCGTTGGCTCTTTCTCATTGTCAGGCGCTGTCGGATCTTCCGCGAGGGGCTGGGCGATGTCAGGTAGCGGCGAGATCCCGGGCAGGGGAGAGGCGCCCGGGAACAGGTCATCATCCCGCGATCCCGCGGTATCCGCCTGCCCGGCACCGGCCTCGTCGCCGGGCATCGACGCGGGGGAGGAGAGGATGTCGCCGATATCGGGCAGCGGGGCCAGATCCGGCAGCGGGGCGAGTTCGGGCAGCGGCGCGAAGCCCGGCAGTGTCCCGAACTCCGGCAGCGAGAAGACGCCGCCGCTGTCCGGGGATTCCTCCTCCCGCGAGCGCGCGGAGGGTCCCTGCGTCCCGTCGGTGGAGGTTCCGAGGACATCGTCGTTGCTCATAAAACGTTTCTATCACACCCGCACGCCAACCAACGTGAGGAGCAACCCGGGCCTTGTTAGGACAAGCAATGGACTGATGCAGGCCGAGCGATCGCCGCGGGAGCAACCCCGGCCTCGTCAGGAGGACGCCGGCACGAAGGCCGTGACACCGGCCTTGGACACGGCGATGAGCATGTCGTCGTAGACCCAGGTGAGCTGTTCCGAGACGTTGAGCGCCGGAGACGTGTAGGCCTCGCCGTTGACGGTGTCGATGACGTATTTGTTCGTGTCGGCACCGACGAAGGCGTCCATGTACAGAGCCGATCCGTCGGCGCTGATACTCACCTGCTTCGGGTCGAAGAAGCAGGTGGACGGCAAGCTGGGCGTCAGCGCATCGGGGACGGGGGCCGTACGCGTCGAACCGTCGGCGGTGAAGGTGACCTCGAACATGCACTCATCCTGGTGACTGCCAGTCATGCGCAGGGTAGCTACGGCCCACGGCGCGTTCTGGTGTGTCAGGAACTCTTTGACGTCCGGCGCGCTGCGAGGTGTCTCATCGTGACTGACGATGGGCAGGTTGCGGGCGGTCTTAAACGTGGACTGGAGGGTGCCGTCGCTGTCGAAGAGCATCCCGTAGGATTCGATATTCTCGTAGACGACGTAGCCTTCGGGCGTGACCTCGACGGTTCGGAACTTGCCGTCCCCGTCGGGGTTGCTCAGGGACGCGATTGTCCCCGTGTGGATATTGATGATCTGTGGAATCTGGTCGCTCTTGGGAGGAACCAGGACGGAGGTGTGCTCGCCGCTGCCGGAAATAGCGTTACGTGAGGGCGAGTATCCGAGGTCGAGCTGACGGAACCCCGACGGATTTTGCTGCGTCGTCGTCGTGGTCCACAGGTTCGTCCACTCGCCGCCCTCCTGCGTCCATCCGCTGCACGTCGTTGTTGACGAGCAGGTCACGAGGATGCCGTCGGCCATCACGAGGGGAAACGCTATGCCCCAGGGGGCCTGGGTTTGCTCGCCGGTCTTCTTGTCGATGACGACGTCATGGAAGAAGAGCTGGTCGTCGCTTGATAAGAAGGAGGGCGTGTAGGTCAAGGCCACGTTGTTTTTCGTGTGCCCGGTTGAGGACCACAGCTGAGTGGGCTGTTCCCCCGATATGTCGTAGGCAGCAATAGTGACGGCGTACCCTGGCTCGCCCTTGATGGTGGCGTTGGATGCAACGTAGAGGGTCGAGCCATCGACGTAAATGTGTGGCCGGAACGTGGACGAGGTGTTCTCAACGGGAATCGTCCACGCGGTCGCGATCCCCGAGGCCCACTCGGGCGACAGTGCGTGCGTGTTCGTCGCGGTCCCACGGTAGCCGGGCGCGCGAGTAGGCAGATTCGGTGCCTGCGCGGGCACCTGCACGGTCGGCGTCTGCGAGGACCGCGCCGAGGAGACCGTAGGCGACGGAGTCGACGAGGTCATCGGTTCGACGCTTTGTTGGCTACAGAAAGAGAGCACGACGCCGAGCACAACGACGCATCCGAGCGCGATCAGGGGGCGGGGCAGGCGTTTGAGGGCGGAGGCAGCCTCGCCGATGCTCTCCTCGGGCTTGAGGCGGAAGGGAGTGCGGCCGCTCGACGATCGGCCGCTCACGTGTCCAGCCAGCGACGAGGTCGGGGCTGCGACCGCGGAGACGGTATCCATCTGGGTGGTGGCCGCCGAGGCCGAGGAAGCCGCGTCCGGCAGGTGAGCGGAGGTGGGCGTCGGGGCGGTGCCTGAGAGAGGCCTGGACTCTGGCGTAACGGGTTGAGTGTCGTCGACGGTGGACGAGGTGGGAGCGTCTGCGAGTAGCTGGGCGATGTCAGGTAGCGGCGAGATCCCGGGCAGGGGAGAGGCGCCCGGGAACAGGTCATCATCCCGCGATCCCGCGGTATCCGCCTGCCCGGCACCGGCCTCGTCGCCGGGCATCGACGCGGGGGAGGAGAGGATGTCGCCGATATCGGGCAGCGGGGCCAGATCCGGCAGCGGGGCGAGTTCGGGCAGCGGCGCGAAGCCCGGCAGCGTCCCGAACTCCGGCAGCGCGAAGACGCCGCCGCTGTCCGGGGATTCCTCCTCCCGCGAGCGCGCGGAGGGTGCCTGCGTCCCGTCGGCGGGGGTTCCGAGGACATCGTCGTTGCTCATGAGACGTTTCTATCACACCCGTGTGGAACGCGGGCGTGGGTTCTCCGCTTTCGTCAGCCGAGGCCTCGCCCCCTGTGAGCAGTGCGCTCTCAGGAGGAGGCAGGCACGAACGCTCGAATTCCGCCGTCGGTCTGGCCGATCAGCATGTCGTCGAAGACCCAGGTGAGGTGTGTGGCCTCATTGAGTTCATTCGACGTGAAGGACAGTCCCTTGGCGGTGTCGATGAAATATTTGCTCGTGTCCTGGAAGTTGAAGGTGTCGATGTAGAGAGCCGATCCGTCGACGCTGACACGCGCGTCGGCCGGGTCGAAGTAGCAGCCCGGCTGCATATCCGGGCGTGCCGCTGAGGGGATGGAGATCGTGTGTGTGGCGCTGTCGGCGGTCAGCTTGTACTCGATGGCGCATTGGTCCGTGCCTGTCAGCGCAATCGTGCCCGCCGCCCACTGTGCCTTCGTGCTTGTCATGAAGGTGTGGATGTCCGACGTCGTTGGCTGCCTCCCGTCGTGGCTGACTGTCGGCAGGTGCGGCTCTGCTGTGAACGTGGACTGGAGGGTCCCGCTGGGTTCGAAGAGTAACCCGACCTGTTCGCTGCGCTCGTAGACGAGGAAGCCGTCGGTGGCCACCTCGACCTTCCGATAGTCGGCATTCCCGTTGGGATTGTTCAGGGTCGTTACCTCGCCGGTATGGACGTTGAGGATCTGCGGGAGTTCGTTGATGGCGGTGGGGACCAGGACGGCGGCCTGTGCGCCGCTCCCGGCGAGCGCAGTGCCCGCAGGTGCGTAGCCCAGATCATGGTTATGCAACCCGAATCCCGACTGTATCGCCGTGGTCGTCGTCCACAGGTTTGTCCACTCGCTGCCCTCGCGCGTCCATCCGGCGCATGATGTTGTGGCCGAGCACGTCACCACGATGTCGTCGGTCACCGCGAGAGGATAGTCCCTCTTCCAGGGAGCCTGGGTTTGCGCGCCCGTGGCCTTGTCGATGACGACGTCGTGGAAAAAGACCTGGTCGTCATCCGAGAGGAACGCGGGCGTGTGGGAGGACATAATCGCCGAGTTCTCCGTCGGACCCGTCGATGTCCACAGGAGAGTGGGTTCGTTACCCGACAGGTCATAGGCTGACACCGTGACGGCCGATTCCTTCCGGTCCTCCATCAGGTCGTCGGCAGCGAGGTAGAGGACCGACCCGTCGACGTATATCTGCGGTGGTGTCCCCGCCGGCCCGTTCGTGGTGGGGATCGTCCACGCAGTGGCGACGCCCGAGGCCCACTCGGGCGACAGGGAATGCGTGTTCGTCGCGGCCCCACGGTATCCGGGCACGTGGAGGACCTGCTGTTTCGTGTCGAGGTCCGGTGGAGGGAGCGTGGGATGCTTGTGATTGCTGCCGCCCGCGTAGACCGAGGAAATAATGCCGCTGAGTACGACGATGGCACCGGAGATCGCCAGACCGATGGGGATGGCGGAACTCGTGGTCCTCTGCTCGCCCCAGGACAGTCGACCCGCAGGGTGAGCGACGCGTTCGTTCGGTTCTTGGGCAGGACTGGTTCGTGACGAGGCCGTGGCTGCGTGAGTGGGTGCGGCATCGGCCTGGGAGGGGGTGACGGTGAACGTCGGAGCTGTGTTCTGCGTCGGTGTGGTCGAGACCGCGGGCGTCGACGGACTCGTGGGTAGCGATGGGACCGCGGGCGACGATGGGACCGCGGGCGTCGATGGGACCGCGGGCGTCGACGGACTCGTGGGCAGCGATGGGATGTCGCCTGCGGGCGCGGCGCTTGGGAGTGCGTCATCGTCGCGCGAACTGATGGTGCCCGCCTGCGCGGCCACGGCCTCGTCGAATCCTGCGAGTGGGTCGGCCTTCAAGAATTCGTCAAGGTCAGGCAGCGGTGCCAAGTCCGGCAGGGAATCGAACTCGGGCAGGACGAAGGCGTCGGCCCCGCTCGGGGACTCCTCGCCGCGTGCGCGCGACGAACGCGGCTGCGTATTGCCGGGAGGCGTCACGCGAGAATCATCGTTACTCATGGGACGTTTGTATCATGCGAGGAGCGTCGGTGTGCCTGTCCCGCGTCGGGCCGGTGTGGGGATCCGCGTCTAGTTGGATGCGGGGGCGACCCGGACCATGAGGACGCTCGCCAGCGCGGCCACGCCCTCGCCTCGGCCCGTGAAACCCAGACGATCCGAGGTCGTCGCCGACACCGTCACCGTGCCGCCGGCGATCTCGCTCATGACGGCACCGGCCTCGGGCAGGCGTGCGGCCATGCGCGGGCGGTTGCCCACGACCTGGACGGTCGCGTTGCCGAGCACCCAGCCGGCCTCGGTCGCCATGCGGCGTACCTCCTGGAGCATCGCGCGGCCCGACGCGCCCGCCCACTCGGGGCGATCCACGCCAAACACCGTGCCGAGCTCACCCAGGCCCGTGGCCAGCAGCATCGCGTCGCAGAGCGCGTGCGCGGCGACGTCCGCGTCCGAATGACCCTCAAGCGCGCGCTCGCCCGGCCACTCCAAGCACGCGAGCATGAGGGTGCGCTGCGAATCGGGGGCTGCGAAGGCGTGTACGTCTACCGCTTGGCCGACGCGGAAAGGCAGATCAGTCATGCCACCAGGGTAGTCTCACGACGAGGCCGGTGTGAAGGCCGTGATGCCATCATCGCTGATCGTGATGAGCAGGTCGTCGAACGCCCACACGGTTTTCGTCGAGCGCGTCAGGCCTGAGAAAGTGTGCGTCTTATTGGCATTCATGTCGATCATGTACGCGGTGGATGTGCTCCATGTCGCGACCCAGATGAACGCCGCAGACCCGTCGGTGCTGGCGCGAAGCTCGCGCGGCTCAAAGGAGCAGGTCTTTGAGGTGTAGGAATAGTAGGTGGTCAGCCCCTTCACGCCCGTCGCCGAACGCGGGGGGAAATCACCGGTGGGATTCAGCCTGACAACAGAGCAATCCTCCTTCTCGATCGTCACCCTGCCCGTCGTCCAGGGGGCTGACACCTCCGTGAAGAAACCTCTCAACTCCGCCACCGTGGGCGCGCGACCGTCCAACGTCGGCTGCGTGTTGTGCCTCACCGGGTCGAAGGTATCAACGAGCCTTCCCGAGACGTCGTAGACCTCCATCTCGCCCCGATCCCGCTCCACGATGACCCCGTCAGAGGCGTCGTAGAGCTTCACAACCCGCGAGCCTGACCCCAGGCGACCGTCGGCGCCCAGGGTGGCGACCACGCCCGTGTGGACGTTCACCAGCTGAGGGTTCTTGTCGTAATAGACGGGAATGATCACCGAGGTCTCCTCGCCACTTCCGACGGTCTGCGAACGAGTATCCGACCGCGTGTCACTCGACCAGGACTGCTTCGTCGTGATGCTCTGCCACTGGCGCGTCCACGAACCGGACTGGTTCGTCCATCCGGAACACGTCTCAAGACCCGAGCACGTCACCAAGACCTCGTCGACGAAAGCAGCCGGGATGTCCTCGTCCCACGGTGCCTCCTGCTGCCTGCCCGTCTCCTTGGACACCAGGACATTCTCAACGACCACCCAAGCACCCGCAGAGATCATCCGAGGCCCGCCAAACCTGCCGCGCACCTCAATGTCCTGACCATCCGACACCCATTTCTGCACAGGCTGGACGGAAGCAATGTCGTAGGCGCTCAGCCTCAGGACCCTTTCCTGCGTCCTGGTAGCCACGTACAGGGTCGTGCCCTCGACGAGGACAGACTGCTCCTCGGTGCTCGCTTTGTCCGGCGCGGAGGGGAGTACCCACGCCGTGTTGATCCCCGATGCCCATGCGGAGGACAGCGTCTCCGTGTTGGTCGCCGTGCCCCTATAACCCTGGGGACGAGACGTCGCCAGCGACGACGAACCGGCCGACGTTCGCAGGGCGATCGCCCCGAAGAGAGCGGCGATGAAAACAACCACGGCAAGAGTCCCCCACCCCTTGGATGCCGTCGTGAACGAGAGCGCTCTCCTCACACTCGACCCGGCGCGCGTAGCGCCCGCGCGAAAGGCCCGACGCCTCGACGAATCGACACTCTCGTCAGGCAGCGTCGCCGTGATTGCTGTCGTGTATGAATCCTCGATCACATCGGGGTTGACCGATGTGTCAGCGTTACGGGACGGCGTGTTTGACGGACGTGCCGCCTGAGATGGCGACGGCCTTCCTGACTTCTCGCCCTCAATCGGCGGTGCCCAACGATCCTTGTCAATACTCACCCGTTGTTTCTATCACACGCTCGCGGGCCGCGCGTACACCACCCACCCCGCCCAGGCCTCGTGGAAACGTGACGAAATACGACCTATCTGGCTTCACAGGCCGTCTCTCCGATAGGATCTGCCCGTGCGTTATATTTCGACTCGACGTGGCCCCGATGCGCCCACCCGCTCCTTCAGCGACATCCTGCTGGAGGGCCTGGCGCCCGACGGCGGCCTCTACCTGCCCGAGGAATACCCGACTCTGTCGCCCGCCGACCTGGACGAGCTGCGTATCGTCCTGCGCGAGGAAGGCTACGCGGCCATGGCCGCCGGCATCCTCTCGCTGTTCGTCGACGACATCAGCGCCGACGACCTGTGCGCGATCACGGCCCGGGCATACTCCACCCCCTCCTTCTCCGACCCGCAGATCGTGCCCGTCGACGCCCTCGAAGGTACCGACCTGCACATCGCCCACCTCTCTAACGGCCCCACCGCCGCGTTCAAAGACATGGCGATGCAGCTCCTCGGTGAACTCTTCGAATACGAGCTGACCCGCCGCGGCGACTGGCTGACCATCGTGGGCGCCACCTCCGGCGACACCGGCTCCTCCGCCGAATACGCGCTGCGCGGCCGCCCCGGACTTTCCGTCGTCATGCTCACCCCCGCGGGCCGCATGACCGCCTTCCAGCGCGCCCAGATGTTCTCCCTCCTCGACGAGAACATCGTCAACGTCGCTGTTGACGGCGTCTTCGACGACTGCCAGGACCTCGTCAAGGCCATCAACATGGACGCCGACTTCAAGGCCACCTGGCACGTGGGCGCCGTCAACTCCATCAACTGGGCGCGCCTGCTCGCCCAGGTCTGCTACTACGTGGCCACCTGGCTGCGCGTTACCGAGGAGGGGGCCGACGCCTCGTCGAAGGTCAGCGTCGTCGTGCCCTCGGGCAACTTCGGCAACGTGTGCGCCGCCCACATCGCCCGCCAGATGGGCGTGCCGCTGGGCACCCTCGTCGTCGCCACGAACGAGAACGACGTCCTCGACGAGTTCTTCCGCACCGGCGTCTACCGCCCCCGCTCCTCCGCGGACACACTGGCCACCTCCAGCCCGTCCATGGACATTTCCAAGGCCTCGAACTTCGAGCGCTTCATCTTCGACCTGCTGGGCCGCGACGGCGAGGCCACCCGCGAGCTCTTCGAGACCGCGCTGGCCCGCGACGGCTCCTTCGACCTGTCCGGCACCCCCGAGTTCGCCTCCCTGCGCGACACCTACGGCTTCACCTCCGGCACCTCCTCCCACGCCGACCGCCTCGCGGAAATCGCGCGCACGGAAAAGGAAAGCGGCTACCTCCTCGACCCGCACACGGCCGACGGCGTGCACGTCGCCCGTGCGGTGCGCCCGCAGATCGAGGGGCCGCTCGTCGTCATGGAGACCGCGCTGCCCGTCAAGTTCGCCGACACCATCCTCGAGGCTACCGGCCACCTGCCGCCCGTCCCCGAACGCTTCCAAGGCATCGAGGGTCGCGAAGAACGCGTCACGGCGCTGGCCAACTCCGCCGAGGACCTCAAGGCGCTCATTCGCGAGCGCGTGCGCCCCGGCGCCTGAGCTCGCTTCCGCTCACTCGTCACGAGGCCTGGGCCCCACCTGCGAACCCGCGCGGTTTTCGGGGAGGGGACCCAGGCCTCGTTACATGTTTCCGGGCAGTGCCCGCGTCCCTCCCTGCCTCGCCCCGCCAGGTAGGATTGATGCCATGCTTCACCTGTACGACTCCAAGAGCGCCCGCGTCCAGCCCCTCACCCCGGTCACCCCCGGGAAGGTCGGCATCTACCTGTGTGGCGCCACCGTGCAGGGATCCCCGCACGTCGGCCACCTGCGCGCCGCCGTGTCCTTCGACACCCTGATCCGCTGGCTGCGCCGCAGCGGGTACGAGGTCACCTACGTCCGTAACGTCACCGACATCGACGACAAGATCCTGAACAAATCGGCCGAGGCTGGCTGGGACTGGTGGGCCTGGGCGTACCGCTTTGAGCGCGAGTTCACGCAGGCGTACGAGACTCTCGGCGTCGAGGCCCCGACCTACGAGCCGCGCGCCACCGGCCACATCCCCGAGCAACTCGACCTTGTTCAGCGCCTCATCGACGCGGGACATGCCTATTCGGATGGGCGCGGCAAC
>QFCH01002243.1_pt1 | contig 14093 bp, 12 predicted proteins | sample 5346071 | NCBI WGS metagenome assembly QFCH01 (sample SAMN09062255, study PRJNA434731) | Human gut metagenome, whole genome shotgun sequencing project. | isolation source: stool timepoint B chromium assembly | host: Homo sapiens | collected 2015
CATGGGCTCATCCAGGAGTATTTGAAAACGGTCGTTTTGTGGGCAGTAAATTTACAATACCGGATAACCGTCCCCAGTGGCTGGAAATTATTTTGGATCGTGCCCGTTCCATGGTTGAAAGAGATAAAAACCATCCCTGTGTGCTGATCTGGTCCTGCGGGAATGAATCTTTTGGCGGAGAAAATATATATAAGATGAGCCAAATGTTTAAGTCGATGGATCCAGACCGGCTTGTGCATTATGAAGGCATTTTCAATGATCGCCGCTTCCCGGATACCAGCGATATGGAGAGTCAGATGTATACGCCGGCAGCCAAAATTCAGGAATTTATCGGTAAGCATCCGGAGAAACCGTTTATTTGCTGCGAATATACCCATGCTATGGGGAATTCCAATGGGGCCATGTACAAATATACAGATCTGGCCCGACAGCAGCCGTTGTATCAGGGCGGCTTTATATGGGATTTCATTGATCAGTCTATTTTAAAGAAAGACCGTTACGGAGAAGATTTTCTCGCCTACGGCGGAGACTGGTCAGATCGTCCGACAAATTACAATTTCTGTGTCAATGGCATTATTTTTGGTGACCGTACATTGTCACCGAAAATGGCTGAGGTTAAATATAATTACCGCAGTATTTATGTGACTGCAGACGAAAAAAATATTCATATTGAAAATGATTATCTGTTTACAGATACCGGACAGTTTGACTGTATCTGTACCCTGATGAGGGAAGGGGTAACGGTTGAGCAGACAAAGCTGTGGACCAGTATTGAGCCAGGAGAAAAAGGTGATATTGCATGGCCATTTGCAGTTTTGGAGGACGGCCGGGAGTATGCCCTTACCGTAAGTTTTGTCCTTCGTGAGGATACCTTATGGGCAAAGGCCGGGCATGAAGTGGCTTTTGGCCAATATGTATTCACAGCCGGACAAAATGACTGCGGCGGAGAAGAACAGCAATGTCATAACGGCGGTCAGGTCAAGCTTATGGAAACTCCATGGACATTGGTGGACAGTCCATTTAATACAGGCATTAAAAAACCTGGCTTTGATGTGATTATTTCCAGGGAAAAGGGTGTGATTGTATCCATAAAGGTAGGCGGCCGTGAGCTGGTATCAGATATTCCAAAGCCCAGTTTTTGGCGGGCTCCTACGGATAATGACAGCGGATGCATGATGCCGTTTGAATACGGTCAGTGGAAGCTGGCATCTCTTTACCAGAAAATGAAATCTTATGCGGTTTCCCAAAATGACGGTGATTTTGTAATCACAGCCGTTCATCTGCTGGCTACACAACCGGAGACTGAGCTAAAAACCATCTATACTTTTAGCCGGGATGGGCGGATGCATGTTGAGATGGCTTTTGAAGGTGCTGATGGTCTTTCACCGATGCCTGAATTTGGCATGATTTTCAAAACTCCTGCGGATTATGATTATACAAAATGGTATGGCAGGGGACCGGAAGAAAATTATATGGACAGAAACATGGGCTGTAAGCTGGGAATTTACAGCAAACGGGTTGAAGAACATATTTCTCCGTATGTGATTCCTCAGGAATGCGGCAATCATACCGGTGTCCGGTATATGGATGTCTGTGATGCCTCCGGTACAGGACTGCGTTTTTCAGGACACAGTCTTGACGTGAATGTTTTGCCGTATACACCCCATGAACTTGAATGCGCGGCACATTGGTATGAACTGCCCAGGCGGCATTTTACGGTCATCAGAGTGCTGCAGGCGCAGATGGGTGTAGGTGGTGACAACAGCTGGGGAGCTAAAACCCATCCAGAGTATCAGCTGCCATCCCATTGTCCGAGACATTTCGAATTTGAAATTGAGCCGCTGTATGGAGGAGTCGTAGATTGAATACAATAGAAATCAGAAGTCATCTGACGAAAAAGCAATGGATGCGTTCCTGGAAAGAAAAGGTTGTGGAAGATACAAAAGAAAATCGTCGGGCGTATCATTCTTCCAATTGTTTTTATGGGCAATTTTTTAATGACAGTGAATTTAAACTATATCATCACAAGGAATTTGAAGGCAACGGGCTGAATACATTTTTCTTCGGAAAAGTTGAGAAAAGTGCGGACGGCTGTGTGATTACCGGGACCTTTAAAAAGAAGTCAACAGCCAATATATTTCTTATTTTTGCGGCCATACTGACAGGAATTACTTCTGCAGTCATGCTGTTTAACGGGAATATGCAGCTGTTTATCGCCCCGGCCGTCCTGTTTGTGATTGTGCTGCTGTGTTATTTTATTGTTCCTGCCAGCAGCCGGGAACTGCTTACAGGTATCCTTAAAGATATTTCTTTTACAGAACCTGAAAAAAAACAGACTGTTCCTGACGCCCAAAATGAAAACAGAGACCAAAAAGAAAGCGCAGATCAGAAGAAAGAGGACAAAAATCCATGAAAATCCATGAATTTGCACAGATCATGGCAGAAAAAGCAGAGAATATGATTGCCAGACGCTATGGAATAACCACAGTTACAAGGGAAGGCAGCGAAGCGATGCCGCTGCTTCATATTGTGAACCGGGATTTTGATCTGGATCAGACTGTAGGGGCCCTGGGACCTTACGAAGATTTTGAAGCCCATGGAGAAAGTGAACCGGATACCTATGCCAGAGCACTGGCTTTTGAAGTTGAGTATGCGCTTTTTGAGTCCCTTAAGACTAATCAGGATATTTCCCGGTATTTAAATTTTGAACGTGCGGGGGAACTTTTACATACCCAGCTTTTGGATGTTCAGAGAAGTGCCCCGCTGCTGGAGGGCGGTGTGATTGGCCGTCAGGTGGATGCCTACAGTGTCCTGACGGTTTATATTCACGACGGTTCTGTTAAGACAATGGTGAATCAGGCACTGCTTGAGGCCTGGCAGATGACTATGGGCGGTGTTTTTATGAAGGCCGCCCAAAATCACTAAATGGTATTGACAAACCGGTTTATTCTGAGTAGAATAAAAAACAGCTAAAATGGCAAAGACAAGGATAAGGAGTATTAAGAACCCCTCATTTTTCAGAAAGCTGCCGGGTGATGCGAGGCAGCAGATGATGTTCCCAACTCGCCTTTGAGTCTCCGGGCTGAAGTTTATGTAGGTTCGGACGGTTGATTCCCGTTACAGAATATGAGTGCGCTAAAAACCGGCTTGTAAAGGCTGGTGAAACAGCGAATTAGAGTGGTACCACGACAGGAAGCCCTTTCGTCTCTAAATGTGACGAAGGGGCTTTATTTATTTAAGAAAGGAAGATATACGTATGGCAACGCCCTATAATCACAAAGCCATTGAAAAAAAATGGCGTGAAATCTGGGAAAAGAACCCGGTAAATGTTAATGACGGTAAAAAACCTAAATATTATTGTCTGGATATGTTTCCATATCCTTCAGGAAACGGACTTCATGTGGGTCACTGGAGAGGCTATGTGATTTCCGATGTATGGAGCCGTTATAAAATGTTAAACGGCTACTATGTGATCCATCCAATGGGTTGGGATGCATTTGGTCTTCCTGCGGAAAACTATGCCATCAAAATGGGTGTACATCCGGAAAAATCTACAGCTGAAAATATTGCGAACATTAAACGTCAGATTCAGGAAATTGCGTCCATCTATGACTGGGACATGGAAGTCAACACAACAGATCCTAAATTTTATAAATGGACACAGTGGATTTTTGTACAGATGTTTAAAGCCGGTCTGGCTTATGAAAAAGAGATGCCCATTAACTGGTGTCCTTCCTGCAAAACAGGTCTGGCCAATGAAGAAGTTGTCAATGGAAAATGTGAGCGCTGTGGTGCTGATGTGACAAAGAAAAATCTGAAACAGTGGATGTTAAAGATTACAAAATATGCAGATCGTCTGTTAAATGACCTGGATAAGCTGGACTGGCCTGAAAAGGTTAAGAAGATGCAGACAGACTGGATCGGAAAATCTTATGGTGCTGAAATCGATTTTGCCGTGGATGGCTCTGATCGGAAGATCACTGTATATACAACAAGACCGGATACTTTATATGGCGCTACCTTTATGGTACTGGCACCGGAACATGCGATGGCAAAAGATCTGGCTACGGATGAGACAAGAGCAGATGTTGAAGATTATATTTATAAAACATCGCTCAGATCTTCTGTTGACCGTCTTCAGGATAAGGAAAAAACCGGTGTATTTACGGGAAGCTATGCCATTAATCCGTTAAATAATGCCAAGGTGCCGATCTGGCTTTCCGATTATGTACTGGCGGATTATGGTACAGGTGCGATTATGTGTGTTCCTGCCCATGATGACCGTGACTTTGAATTTGCCAAAAAGTTTAATATTCCGATGATACAGGTAATTTCTCCGGACGGCAAGGAGATCGAAAATATGACTCAGGCTTATACGGAATCCGGTGTTGTGATTAATTCCGGTGAATGGACAGGGATGGATTCTGCCAAGCTTAAGGCTGAAGCACCGGAAATTATCGAAAAACAGGGTATTGGTAAAAAGACAACCAACTACAAGCTTCGTGACTGGGTATTTTCCAGACAGCGTTACTGGGGAGAGCCGATTCCGATTATTCATTGTCCCCACTGTGGCTGTGTGCCTGTGCCTGAAGACCAGCTGCCGTTATTACTTCCTGAGGTTGAAAGCTATCAGCCCACAGGAACCGGCGAATCACCGCTGGCAGATATTGAGGAGTGGGTAAATACAACCTGTCCGGTCTGCGGTGCGCCGGCAAAGAGAGAGACAAATACCATGCCTCAGTGGGCAGGTTCTTCCTGGTATTTCCTCCGTTATGTGGACAGTAAAAATGATGATGCGCTTGTATCCCGTGAAAAAGCAGATAAGTATCTGCCGGTTGATATGTATATCGGTGGTGTGGAACATGCGGTGCTGCATTTGCTTTATTCCAGATTCTATACAAAATTCCTGTATGATATCGGGGTTGTGGATTTTGATGAGCCATTCCATAAGCTGTTTAATCAGGGGATGATCACCGGAAAGAATGGTATCAAGATGAGCAAATCCAAGGGGAATGTTGTTTCTCCGGATGATCTTGTACGTGATTACGGCTGCGATTCCCTGCGATTGTATGAGCTGTTTGTGGGACCGCCAGAACTGGATTCAGAATGGGACGACCGGGGTATTGACGGTGTTTACCGTTTCCTTAACCGTTTCTGGAATATGGTGATGGATAATAAAGATAAGGATGTAAAGGCTACAAAGCATATGATCCGAATCCGCAATAAGATGATTTATGATATTTCCACCCGTTTGGAACAGTTTAGCCTGAATACGGTTATTTCCGGATTTATGGAGTATAACAACAAGCTTATCGATCTGGCTAAAAAAGAGGGCGGTATTGACAGAGAAACTTTGGAAACCGCGGCTATACTTATTGCACCGTTTGCACCCCATATGGGTGAGGAGTTGTGGCAACAGCTGGGCCATACCACAAGTGTCTTTGACAATCAGTGGCCTGTGGCTGATGAAGCGGCCATGAAGGATGATGAAGTCAATATTGCTGTCCAGGTCAACGGAAAAATGCGTGTTGTTATTCAGCTTCCTGCGGATGTTTCTAAGGATGATGCCATCAAGGCTGCAAAGGAAGCGTTGGGTGACCGTCTGTCCGGAAATATTGTGAAGGAAATTTATGTTCCTGGAAAGATTGTCAATATTGTGGCAAAATAGAACAGCGATTTTTGGAGGTCCGGTATGAAGCATTTGGAATTTCGTATGGAACGTCCGAATCTGGTGGCTGTGGGTGATGCGGTTACGGTCAGTGAATCTGTGCTTAAAACCCTTCAGGGGAAGATGTATTATTACACCATAGACCCGGCTGTCGCCATGTCCGGCAACATTCCGGCCAAGGAAAAATTGAATATCCTGCACGGTGTTGTCACACAGATTGATGATCATGGAAGTCTGTGGACAGTCCACTGTGAATTTGAGGATTAAGTGAAAAATGTGTATTTTGACTGTTTTGAGTGCAGGCAGTTAAAATACACATTTTTATTGGTATATTCCCGATTTTATTGAGAATGTAAATTATCCTTTAAAATTTTTACAAATATATTTATTTTTTTTAATATTTGTACTATAATTTTATTATAATATCAGGGTTATAAGGTCATGCATGTCCATGCCTGTATGGTCTTGTGATCCTGAAATCCTATGAAAATTTTATAAACGGGGGAGTTTTACTTATGGCGAAGAAATCCTATGAGATGGATATGTGCCGGGGACCGCTGGTTGGTAAAATGTTGTTATTTGCGGTTCCGCTGATGCTGTCCGGTATTTTGCAGCTGCTATTTAATGCGGCGGATATTGTCGTTGTGGGCCGGTATGTCGGCAGTCAGGCGCTGGCGGCTGTGGGGTCCACAGGATCTCTTATTAATCTGATTGTTAATCTGTTCATCGGTTTATCTATTGGCACCAATGTATTGGTTGCCAGACATTACGGTGCAAAAGAATATGATGATGTCCATAAAACGGTTCATACTTCCATTCTGGCAAGCTTGATCTGTGGGTTTATCCTTATTTTTGTAGGTCTGTTTTTGGCTGTGCCTATGCTGGAAATGATGGGAACACCGGATGATGTGATTGATCTGGCGTCGTTGTACCTGAGAATTTATTTTATCGGTATGCCGGTAAATATGCTGTATAATTTCGGATCTGCCATTTTAAGAGCCGTGGGAGATACCCGCCGGCCACTGTATTTTCTTATTATTGCGGGGATTATCAATGTACTGTTAAATCTGTTTTTTGTGATTGTTGTAGGCATTGGCGTGGCTGGTGTTGCCCTTGCAACGATTTCATCACAGGCGATATCGGCCATCCTTGTGGTTGTATGTCTTATGAGAAATGAAGGCGCCATTCATTTGTCTTTAAAAATGCTGAGAATTCACAAAAAGAAGCTGCTTCATATGATTCAGATCGGACTTCCGGCCGGACTGCAAGGGGCGATTTTTTCGATATCTAATGTTCTGATTCAGTCATCGGTGAACTCTTTTGGCTCTGTTGCTATGGCGGGCAATGCTGCAGCCTCCAACATCGAGGGCTTTGTTTATATTGCCATGAACTCCTTTTATCAGACCTCTTTAAGCTTTACAAGCCAGAATGCAGGTGCGGGCAATTATAAGCGGATCCGTAAGGTGCTGGGGCTGGCATTATTGATGGTCACAGTGACAGGTTTGGTTCTCGGCAGCGGAGCCCTGATTTTTGGACATCAGCTCCTTGGCATTTATTCCACTGATGAAAGTGTGATCAGCTATGGTCTTATGCGCATGAGCATTATATGTATTCCTTATTTTTTATGTGGCTTAATGGATGTGACTGTAGGCTCTCTTCGAGGTCTGGGCTATTCCATAATGCCTATGATTGTTTCCCTGGCCGGAGCCTGCGGACTGAGAATTGTCTGGATTTTTACAATTTTTCAGTTTAGCCGGACTTTACAGACGCTATATATTTCTTATCCGGTTTCATGGTTTTTGACGGCAGCCGTCCATCTGATCTGTTTTATGGTTGTTATCCGCAAAGCTCAGCAAAGGGCTGAGGCCGACGGTATGGCGGCAGGAAGATAAAAAACGAGACAGTTCCATACAAATCCAAAGTTTTAATGCGAAAAGTCAGGATTTGTGCGGAATTGTCTCGTTTTCATATTGCTGAAGTTAAAATCGGTATGCACCGGTGGTCTGTTTTTTAGAAGCTTCCACTTTTTTACTTAACGGAACGCTGTAATGCTTCAAACATCTGGCGTTGTTGGGGCGTCAGCATGGATTTTAGCTGCTCAATCAGCTGGGAATTGTCGGTCTTTTCTATAATATTTTGATCTAATGGGCCGGCATTGTCTATGAATCCCGACTGTCTGGCAGCATTCATAACCTGATTTATCATTTCCGGTGTAATATTATTAAGCATTTCCGGGTTGAAATTTTTCAGCAGCTCGGGAGGAATTTTAGACAGCAAATCTTGGGCCTGAGCCTGATTGTCACCGGTATTTCCGGTGTGACTAAGGGCATTTTGCATGGTGCGAAATTCTGGAGAATTTTCCAGGGCTTTGAACTTTTCGTAAAATTTTCCCATTTTCATCATATTTAAAATCCTGTCAATGGACTGAGCCTCAGCGCCGTCGCAGTATTTGCGGAGATCCTGGAGCATTTCCTGGGTGTCAGGTCTGTGTCCGCCGATGCTGCAGGCCTGCAGCGGCTGGGATTGGTTCATATAGGCCAGAGTATTGCGCAGTTCCATTATTTTTGCCAGAACTGCAGCCGTTTTTGCGGCAGAAGGCTCCATATAAGCCGTGGCTGCTTTAAGAACCTGGGACATCCCGTTAAATGTCTGTTCATCCAGTTTTGTAAGTTTAATTGGGCGGCTGATATGCCTCACATCCTTTGCGTTTCTCTTTGATTACTATCAGTATATGCCCTGTCATTGAAAACTAACACACACAAACTGCATATGATATAGTAACATTAAAACTTTGGAGGAATTAAAAATGATGGCTGATCAGGAAAAACAAAGTAAAAGCCGGTGCAGATTTTCTAAAATGCCTGTCTGTATGCAGGAAGTTAAAAAAGAAGGGCAAACGATGGAGGGGGATAGTTTGATTATCGAAAACAATACGATTTATGAAATTGATCTTGACTGTATAAAGAAAAAGCGGGGGATTCAAAGATAAAATTCTTTTGAGACAATAAAATAGGGGAGGCTGTGATTGGGATAATCACAGCCTCCCCGCCGGCTTAAAGGCTCTGACAAAGACTTTAAACCGGCCTGCAGCCAGTCGCTCTTAGGCTGGTGGAGAAATATCAGATGCTGTCAGATCAGAATCCGCCGCAGCAGCAAAGAATTAAAAGAATAGGGATGATACATCCGCAGTCATCGCCCCGGCCGAAACCACATCCGCCGTTATTGCCGTTGTTGTTTCCCCATCCACCGCAGCAGAACAGAAGAATCAGGATCCATAACCAGGAATTGTTACCTCCGCATGTTTCCACTCCACATCCACAATCATTGTTGCAGCAGCCAGTAGCAGCTAAATCACTCATAATTGAGCCTCCTAATTTGTTTTTGCTTATGCTTTATATTATGCAGCAGCCAGGATGTGTGACATTGAATTTGAAAAAATTTTTTCTGAGTCTGTTTTTTTATTTGCCCGATGAGACCAGGATGGCTATAATGAATATAGAGTTTAAGGAAAAGGAGTTTTGCATCATGGATTTATTTGGAAAGAAAATGGTGGATATTGTCCATGAACTGATGAAGCGGTACGTGATGGAGGGGGATTTTGTTGTGGATGCCACGGCTGGCAACGGATTGGATACCGCATATCTTTGCCGCCTGGTTGGTGATTCTGGTCGGGTATATGCCTTTGATATTCAGGAAGCGGCCATCGATCACACAAGAAAACGGCTGGAAGCAGAGGGGCTGGAGGACAGGGCTACACTTTGCCTGTGTTCGCATGACCGTATGTGCCAGGTGCTTGAGTCAGATCAGATTAAACAGATTGGGGCCTTTTGTTTTAATCTGGGTTATCTCCCTGATGGAGATCCTTCTATTATTACGAATACAGATACAACTTGCCGCGCACTTTTGGCTGCCCTGGAACTTTTAAAACCTGGCGGTGTGGGAACTGTTCTTTCCTATTATGGACATTGTGGCGGGCCAGAGGAAAAAGAAAATGTCGATAAATTGTTACATGAACTGCCGGCCAGAAAGTATGAAGTTATGAAGGTGGAAAACCACAACAGACGACGGGAACCGCCGATTTTATATATGATTCAAAGGCTGAGATAAATTTTTATGGCGGCCCCGATAATGTGACAAATAATTCAATCAATCTGTGGTAAAATATGTAATGCATTGCAAAAAAAGATATTACATATGGAGGGACAGTTTATATGATGGTTGAAGAAACTTATAAGATGACGGAACTGGGGTATTCATTAAAGGAGTATCGAATACGGAATAACATTACTCAGCAGGAGCTGGCGGATTTGATCGGAGTAAGCACAAATACCATTCATTTATGGGAGACAAAGATGTGCAGGCCATCCATGGGTTCTTTGCTGATTTTGTCGGATATACTCAAAGAACCGCTGCTGGAAATTATTACTAAATCCAAAAAGATTTACAAATAATAGAATTTACTATAGATTTCATCCTTTTTGTGCTATATAATAGAGGACATGATATTTTTTGAAAGGATGAACGTAAGATGAAAGAACCTGTACTGGTGATTATGGCAGCCGGAATGGGCAGCCGTTACGGCGGATTAAAGCAGATTGATCCCCTTAATGCGCAGGGAGATCTGATCATAGATTTTTCCATTTATGATGCCTGGAAGGCAGGCTTTAAGAAAGTTATATTTATCATTAAAAAAGAGCTGGAAAAAGATTTCAGAGAAAAAATCGGAAACAAGATTGAAAAATATATGGAAGTGGCCTATATTTATCAGGAGCTTTCCAATATTCCCGAAGGCTATACGCTTCCTGAAAATCGTGTGAAACCATGGGGAACAGGCCATGCGATTTTATGCTGCCTGAATGAGATTGAAGGGCCCTTCGCAGTTATTAATGCGGATGACTATTATGGAAGCCATGCATTTGCTGCGATTTACGATTATTTGATGAACCATCCGGATGATGAACTGTATCGTTATGCCATGGTTGGCTACCGGGTGGAAAATACACTTACTGATTATGGGCATGTTTCAAGAGGTGTGTGTGAAACCGATGCACAGTCCATGCTTCTTGGCATTCACGAGCGGACCCATATCGAAAAAAGGGATGGTCATGGCGAATATACGGAAGATGAAGGGAAAACATGGATTAAGATTCCCGAAGCAAGTACGGTATCCATGAATATGTGGGGGTTTAATTTAAGCCTGATGGAAGAACTTAAAAAACGTTTCAGTACATTCCTTGATGAGGCGCTTGTAAAAAATCCGGAAAAAAGCGAATATTTTCTCCCCGGTGTTGTTGGGCAGCTGCTTGAGGAAGGCAAGGCAACTGTTAAGGTGCTGCCCAGTGAGGACCGTTGGTATGGAGTGACCTATAAAGAAGATAAACCTGTTGTGACACAGGCCATTGCAGACATGAAAGCTGCCGGAAAGTATCCGCAGATTTTATGGCCCTGATGATGGAACCAAAGAGTGAAACGCAGGATCCTTTGATCCTGGCATTATAAAAAATAAAGTCCTGACAGCGCAGAATCCTGTTTAAAGGAAAGATCTGTGCTGCCGGGACTTTTGTGTCTGACGCTAACTTAGAAGCCGGGCCGCGTTGATCATCCCCCAGCCCTGCTGGCTTTTGGAAAGGCCTAAATCATCACAGCTTTCCCGCAACTTTATTTTAACCTCCTTGTTGGTCATGGACGGATATTTTTCCAGAAGCAGGGCAATGCAGCCGGAGACAATGGGGGTAGACATGGAAGTGCCGCTGCGGCTTGTATAGGAGAACTGGCGTCCAATAGTTTTGCCGCAGCAGGATATAATATTAGATCCAGGCGCTACCACATCCGGCTTTTGAATGCATTCCCGTGTGGGTCCCCGACCGGAATAATTGCTGATTTTTTCGCCGTGGATATAAATATGATGATGATCGTCTGCGGCGCCTACAGTGATGACTTTGCGGCTGATTCCCGGCGCCGTGACCGTCATCGGTGCCGGACCGTTGTTTCCGGCGGCCGCCACCACAACAAGACCGGCGTCCCAGGCTTCATTGACACCCTGAACAAGAATGGAGTCTTCGGAAACGATACCTTTTGCATCGGTGCCCACGGAGATATTCAGAATCCTGATTTTATAAAGTTTACGGTTTTCGATGACCCAGCGGATGGCTTCAAGGATAGAAGGAATATTTCCATTGCCTGCGGAATCTAAAATTTTTCCCACAATCAGATGGCTGTTGGGGGCAACGCCGCAGTATTTTTTGTGGGAGGCATATCCATTTCCAGAACAGATTCCGCATATATGAGTGCCGTGGCCATTGTCGTCATAGGGTAATGTCTGCAGCCTGGTGCCATTGCCGCAAGAACCGACAAAATCTCTGAAGGCTGCAATACGTCTGATTGGTTTTGTAAAATCTCCATGGGTAAAAATACCTGTATCTAAAACAGCAATGCCTACGCCGCTGCCTGTATAAGGGGCAGCGTGAGGGTCATTTCTGTGAATCAGAGAATTAACAATATTCATGATCAACGAGACTCTTTTCTTATTATTTTATGCACCATTGTTTATAAAGGTCAATTTCCCGGAGGTATAAAGGCAGAGATATAAACCAAATGGCTGGAGATATAAACGCTTGAAATCTAAATTTAAATAGTATACAATAATACACATAAACATCCTAAGGAAAGCCGTATTGGACACAAGATCAGTAGACTTGTGTTCCTGTGAGAGGACATATGTTTTTTTGCGGCACGTCAGTTTTGGATAGAACTCAGGAGGAAAAAGTATGGATAAAATTAAAATGACTACGCCCCTTGTAGAGATGGACGGCGATGAGATGACACGTATTTTATGGAAGTATATTAAAGATGAACTTTTGCTGCCTTATATTGATTTGAATACAGAATACTACGATCTGGGGTTGGAACATCGTAATGAAACCGATGATCAGGTCACTGTGGATTCGGCTAATGCCACAAAAAAATACGGTGTAGCTGTCAAATGTGCCACGATCACGCCTAATGCGGCCAGGGTGAAAGAATATGATTTAAAGGAAATGTGGAAAAGCCCCAACGGAACAATTCGTGCCATTCTTGATGGTACGGTTTTTAGAGCCCCCATTGTTGTTAAGGGAATTGAACCTTGTGTGAAAAACTGGAAAAAGCCAATTACCATTGCCAGACATGCTTACGGAGATGTTTATAAGGGTTCAGAAATGAAGATTCCGGGCGCAGGTAAAGTTGAACTTGTATACACAGATGTAAACGGCCAGGAAACAAGAGCATTGGTTCATGATTTCACAGGGGCAGGCATCGTACAGGGAATGCATAATGTCAATGCATCCATTGAAAGTTTTGCCCGCAGCTGTTTTAATTATGCCCTTGATACAAAACAGGATCTGTGGTTTGCCACAAAAGATACGATTTCCAAAAAATATGACCATACTTTTAAAGACTTATTCCAGGAGATTTACGATAAGGAATATGATCAAAAATTTAAGGCTGCAGGCATTGAGTATTTTTATACACTCATCGATGACGCTGTGGCTCGGGTGATGAAATCTGAAGGCGGATATATCTGGGCATGCAAAAACTATGACGGCGATGTAATGAGTGATATGGTGTCCTCGGCTTTTGGCTCTCTGGCAATGATGACAAGCGTTCTTGTTTCACCGGATGGTTATTATGAATATGAGGCTGCCCATGGTACAGTTCAGCGTCATTATTATAAACATCTGGCCGGTGAGGAAACTTCCACCAATTCTGTTGCTACGATCTTTGCCTGGACAGGGGCATTAAGAAAACGGGGTGAACTGGACGGCAACGCGGCACTTATGGCATTTGCAGACCGCTTGGAAAAGGCGACGCTGGATACCATTGAAGCTGGAAAAATGACAAAGGATCTGGCGCTTATAACAACACTTACGGATGTGACTGTGCTGAACAGCCTGGATTTTATTAAGGCCATCCGTGCAACTTATGAGTCCCTATGCTAAGGTTATTGACACTCTGATAATTTAATATAAAAAAGAAAATGAATGAATTTAAAGGCAATATTGCAAAATGTTGCCTTTTTTCATATTTTTATATTGACAGCAAAGATGTAATTGTATACAATTATACCATATCGCACAGCGGTCATGGCCTGTGCAGTCTTTTCAGAGAAAGAAGGAAGTCATTTATGGATAATCCAAATATTGTCATGAACCCTCATAATAACCTGCTCACCTTTGAGGAACATCTTTATGCGCTTCAGGATGTGGAGGAGCCCAATGTTTACAGAAATCTTTTCCCATATAATGAGATTCCCAAAATTGTATTCAATCAGCGTGTTGTTCCTATGAATATGCCTGAGGAGATCTGGATTACGGATACAACCTTCCGTGACGGCCAGCAGTCCCGAACGCCATATACAACAGAGCAGATCGTTCGTCTATATGATTAT
>QFCH01001319.1_pt1 | contig 14068 bp, 12 predicted proteins | sample 5346071 | NCBI WGS metagenome assembly QFCH01 (sample SAMN09062255, study PRJNA434731) | Human gut metagenome, whole genome shotgun sequencing project. | isolation source: stool timepoint B chromium assembly | host: Homo sapiens | collected 2015
ACATGATCCTCTCCAACACAACAGGCGAGGGATACGATGAGAACGGCGTTCCTGTCAAAGGACCTTCTTCTTTTTTTCACGACCGATACGTATAAGCGGGCATATACCGCCACCACAACAATCCGGAGGATGATACCATATGATACGAGCCACATTTTCCGGCTTTTCCACTGCTTTCTCGGCCCTTCAGGCCAGCCAGAAGCGTCTGGACATAGTCGGACAGAATCTTTCCAATATGAACACGCAAGGATATACCCGGCAGCAGCTTGAGACCTCCAGCCTGAATTACAGCAATCCCATTTCCCGTTATATGAACGGTTCCCAGATTGCAGTGGGCTTTGGTGTTAGCATGGATAAAGTCAGCCAGATCCGGGACCCCTATCTGGATGCCCAGTACAGGGCCCAGATTAACAAGTCCGGATACTCCGATACCCTTCAGTCAGCCCTGGACACATTGTCCAAGGCCCTGGACGAAAGCAGCATTGACGGAATCCGCACCGCCTTTGACGATGTCCAGGCCACCCTTACCAATTTACAGGATAAAGGCAATGACTCTGTGTATGAGAGCGAACTCCGTTCCCGCATGCAGTCCCTCACCAACCTGCTCAACGACGCGGCCCGCCAGATACAGGCAGCCGAAAAGGCAGAGCTGAGCAAGCTGGACGGAACAGGCACCAGCGAACAGGGCGCTGTGGATAAAGTCAATGACATCCTGCGCCAGATTGGGAATCTGAACCACCAGATCAAACAGAATCAGGTCCTTGGGCAGCAGAGCCTGGAACTGTTGGATGAGCGCAACAACCTGTTGGATGAGCTGGCCAGCTACATCCCCATTGAGGTGACTTATTTTAAAGACGCGGAACACGACGGCAAGATGAAAGACCCAGGTTCAACCAATATCGTCGATGCGCCTAAAGAGTTATACAATTATGATTCCAAGGGCAATATCATCAGCAGGAAGGAGTGGCCCGATGACCTTAAGGTAGAGCTTGTATACAGGGATACCACGGACCCGGAAGGCACCACTAACAGGCTGACCCTTATCAACGGCACCGAAGGCACCCTGGGCAGCAACTATGGCCAGCTCACCCCTGTGGACAGCGACCCGTCAAACCCCACGGCCGTTTCTATTCAGTTCACCCCTGCTTCTTCCAGCGGCGAGGCTTTCAAAAAAGCCTCTGCCACCGGTATCCAGCTGGCCTCAGGCTCCATACAGGCCAGCCTGGATATGCTTGGCAAAAAAGGCACCGGGGACCCGGTTGCCACTGGTTCTTCTGTCCAGGATGACGTAAGGGGCTATCAGTACTATATGAAACGCCTGGATGAGCTGGCCTCCCATTTCGCCAAAATCATGAATGATGCCAATGCGGAAGGCGGTCAGGGAAAGCTGCTCACCAACAGGACCGACCCGGCTGCGGATATCACTGCCCTGACCATCGGCATCAGCAAAGAATGGATCAATGGAGACGTACATCTGGGAAAAAAGGACGGCAGTTCCAAGGACACGGTACTGTCCATGCTGAATAACATGAAGAAGGCCCATACCGAATTGGATAACAAGTCCTTTGCGGATTATATGAATAATATATCCACCATACTGGCCAATGACTCCAGCAGCAACATCAACGCCCTTAAGACCAATGTGACGGTATTAAACAGCATACAGGATTCCAGGGACTCCATATCAGGAGTCAGCCTGGATGAGGAGGCGTCCAATATGATGACCTATCTTTCAGCTTATAATGCTGCTTCACGTCTCATGACGGCTTTGGACGAAGCACTTAACACCCTGATCAGCGGCACCGGCCTTGTGGGAAGATAAACAGAACCTGATGATGGAGGTATAAAACAATATGCGCGTCACTAACTCATCATACTACCGGAATTTCACTAATTCCATCAATGATGTACACGGCAGGCTGAATAAAAGCATGAATAAGGTATCCAGCGGGAAAGCTTACGAAAAAGCGTCCGACAATCCCCTGGCCTACTATGAGGGCAAGAAAATAGACAACCAGTACCAGGACACCCTGAGCAAGCTGGGGCTTATCACCAATGTAAAGAACCGGCTTTATCAGCAGGAGCTGGGGGCCCGTTCCATTCAGAACAGGCTGTCCGAGGCCAAGAAAAAGATTGAGTATGTCCGCTCCGACAGCAATAACAGCGATATGCAGATTGTGCAGACAGTCCGGGACGACCTGCTCCAGAAGCAGCAGTCCATGGTCAATGATTTAAACGCACAGTATCAGAACAATTACATTTTTGGCGGCAGCGACACCACCACCCCGCCCTTTACCTTAAGCGCAGATGGCAGGGAGTTAACTTTTGACCATACGTTTGCAGGGGATGATTCTGCCACCAAAATGGTGATGACCCTGACCCAGCAGGCAGACGGGACCTATCAATATGAATTTAGCGGCACAAAAGGCAATCCGCCCGCTAATATGGACAGTGATGAGACCCTGGACAATATCGTCAAAGCCATGCGCGAGACCGGTTACATGGATGTGGGTTACGGCAATATCTCGGAACCCGATACCCTTCTGGACACCAATACAGGCGGGCTTAACCTCATCACCGGACTTTCCGCCGGCGCTATGAATGCAATGTCGGACAGCCAGGCAAAGGATGAGGTCATAAAAAGGCTGAACAACAGTCCCGTTGCACTGGTGGGCAAGGCTGTCATTGCTTCCGATAACTATATTGGCGGAGGCAGCAGGGAGGATTTCTCCTCCGCCCTTGGGACGGTCATGGATACAATGACCGACACGGAGCATTCGGTCAGCACCGTATACAGCGACCTGGGCAATAAGTATTCCCTTCTGGAGTCAACCGAGGAAAAGCTGACCACCATCAAGCTTGCCCTGACTGAGCAGTATAAAGAGAAATTGGGGGCAGACCCCTATGAGGCCATAACCGAGATGTTTTCTTACCAGCAGTCCTATAACGCGGCGCTTCGGGTGGGTTCTAATATGATGTCTTCGTCCTTATTTGATTTTGTGAAATAATTTTCGTAACTGATTTCCTGATTATGTTCCATACCCGGGGAGGAGGTGTCCATGATGGAACAGCTTATAAAAGTCTCTTCCGTTCCCTTCCAGGCCATCCGGTTCACCCAGAACGCGCGCCTGGTTCCGGCGGACAATATGGCATTGGAGCGCCATAAAGCCCTGGTGCGCCATCATGCCTTCCTGTCGCGGTTCCGGGCCGCCTCTGGCTGTGTGGACTATGATTTCCTTAATCAGGTGAACGCTGCCTTTTCAAAAGAAACCAAGGCCAGCCCGCCCCCGGCGTCCTTTTCAGGACTGCCCCCGGCCGGTATGCCTGCTGCGGGCAGGGACGCGTCCGGTGCGGTGTCCCGGTCAGTCCCGGGAAACCAGTCATTTCCGCTCCGCCCGCAGCCTGTTTCCGGGGCAGTCCCTGCCTCCCCTGCTTCTTTTAACTCATCCGTATCCGGCAATACGGACCCGCCGGTCCATGCATCTTCTGTCCAGGTTCCGGCAGAAGCCGCTGCCGCTTACATAGTCCAGCGCGGTTCTTTTGAGCTGCGTGTGGCAAAAGGCGAGCTTTCCTATGTGCCGCCCCTTGTCATGACCATTGTCACACAATACCCTGATATACAGTTTGAGTATACCGGGGGTTTTCATTACATTCCTCCTCGCGAGGATTCTTCTGGAACCAATATGAACGTATCAATATAGGAGTCATGAAACTTATGAAAATACAGACTGATTATTATGGAGAGGTGGAATATGACCAGGAAGACCTGGTTACCATAAACGGAGGCTTTTTCGGCTTTTCCAATTTGACTAGCTATCTTCCGATCTGTCTCAGTGAAGACGAGGGTTCCCTGCTTCTGATGCAGTCCACGGAGCAGCCGGATATTGCCTTTGTGGTCATCAACCCCGCCTTCCTGTCACCGGACTATTCCCCCATACTTTCCCAGGAAGAGCTCGCCTGTCTGGATGTGTCAGACAGTGGGGAGCTCTCTTACTATGCACTATGCGTTATCCGAAATAACTACCTTGAGAACACGGTCAATATGAAATGCCCCCTTGCCATTAACCCTAAAACCAGGAAGGGAAAACAGGTCATCCTTGAAAATCCCGACTACGGGTACCGCCATAAGATAAGTTCCTTTCCGGGCATGCTGGAGCCGCCAAATACAGATGACAGGAGTGATGGATATGCTGATACTGCGGAGAAAAAAGAATGAGAGTATCCTCATTGGTGATAACATCCGGGTCACGATTACGGAATGCGCTTCCAACGGAGTGCGCCTTGCCATTGAAGCGCCAAAACAGATTTCCGTTATCCGTGAGGAACTGTTTGAAGCTGAGAAGATGAACAAGGCCTCCCTTGCTCCTGAGAGCAGCTCGGTCCGGTCCCTTCAGGCAGCCCTGCGGAGGCATCTTTTCAATAACGAAGTATGATACCTGACATGCTGCACCGGAGGGGGATTTATGGACACAAATGATAAAACCATGAAAAATGAAATCCATCGCCTGCAGGAGCGCATCCTGCTTCTGGAACAGAATGACAAGCTCACAGGCCTGATGCATAATACGGTCTATCTGAAAAAAATAGATGAACTTCTGGCTGAACATCCTGATTGGGAATTCTCACTGATTTACTTCAGCATCAAGAACCTAAAGCTTATGAATATCCAGCAGGGAACCCACTATGGGGACCGTTTTCTCTGCCATATAGCCGGTTATCTGCGGCTTCCGCAGGAAAAGGACGTTCCCATCCTGGTATCGCGCGTGTATGCCGACGCCTTCTCCGTATTTCTTCCAAGTTCAGAAGAAACATCCATGACAACGCAGATTTTCCTGGCATATTCCGATTTTTCCAGGACCATGACGCCGCCCTCCATCGGTATACGTCATGTAAAGGGGACAGAAACAGCTGCCCATTCCCTATTAAACCAGGCCTATATGGCCGCGTCCTCCATTTATGACGTAGATGACAGGCATGTGGTGGTATATGGTGATTCCATGTACAATAATTTCGTGCTGGAACAGATTATATTATCCGACTTTAAAACCGCCCTGGAACACCATGATTTCCAGCTTTATTTCCAGCCGAAATATAACATTGCCTCCGGCAAGATAATCGGCGCCGAAGCCCTTGTCCGATGGGACCATCCAACAGCCGGATTCATCTCCCCCGGTAAGTTCATACCCATACTGGAACAGTATAACCTGATTCAGGAACTGGACTGCTACATTTGGGAATCCTTGTGCTTCCATCTTCATCAGTGGAACGAAAAAGGATATCCCCCCATCCCTGTCTCGGTAAATGCTTCCAGAATCAGTATCGGCAGCCTGGATGTGGCTGCAATCCTGGAAAGCCTGGTGAAAAAGTACCAACTCTCCCCATCCCAGCTGGAAGTGGAGATAACGGAAAGCGTTTATGCGGAGCATCCGGACTCCATAAAAAATACCATTGACCGATTACATCAGGCCGGGTTTGTTGTCCTTATGGACGACTTTGGAAGCGGATACTCTTCCCTCAGCTTTCTGGCTGACACAAATGTGGACGTAATAAAGCTGGATATGCGTTTTCTGAATTGTGACACACCGAAAAGCAACTATATCCTTTCCTCTGTTATCCGCATCAGCTATTGGCTGAACCTGCGCATCATTGCCGAGGGCGTGGAAAACCAGAAGCAGGCAGACACCCTTCTTAAAATCGGCTGTTTCTACGCCCAGGGATTCCTGTTCTGCAAGCCAATTCCCTCCTGTGAATATGAAAAGCTGCTGCCCGGCAATTATTTGGATGTTACGGACATGGGCGCACAGAAGGGGAATCTCAACGGACTTGTATCCACCCTTGACCTGTTCTCCCAGAATATGATCAACGAACAGGTAACGGAACTGCTGTTAGGCGCTGTTGTGGTATTCTGCCTGAAGGGCTCCAGCCTGAGCATATTAAATGTAAATAAAGCCTTCTGCGCCCTGTTCCGGATCCAGGACGTGCCCTGCCCCGGCGATGACCTGCTGTCCATCCTGAAGCTGAGGCATCCGGATGTTTTTGTTTCCGTATGCCGCCGCACGGCAAGGCTGAACCCGTCCGGCGGCCGGACCACATACATCCAGTCAGGAAAGAATCCACACCTCTATAAGGCGGAGCTTTATTGTCTGTCCGTAAAACCAGACTCAGCCATCCTCTACGCAAAGATTTCCGATGCATCTGAACTGTACCACAGTCTGAATAACGCCCGCCTTTACAAACAGCGGCTACAGGTTATCATGGATTCCCCCGGACTCCCGTTCTTTGAACTGGACATAAAATCCCACATTGCCGCGTGTTCATCCCTTGCCTGCAGGTTTCTGGGCTTAACAGCCAGGTCACTGCGCGCGCCGGAAGGATTTCTGGAGCAGGAAATCATATGTGAAGATTATAAAGCCGCATTCTGCCGGTTCTTCCTGACGGTTTACATGAAAAAACAGGACAGCTCCTGCAGGCTGGCCATCCGCCTTGCAGACGGTGCCCGTGTCAATGCCCGCCTTTCCGTTTTCACGCTCCGGGACTCCGGTGGGATTCAGACCGCAGTCGGGACATTGGAACTGGAGAAAGACAGGGCTGGGGACCGTTTTCATTCATAGGTATCCTTATCCTTCACACTCCCTGCCAGCAGGCCCGCCATAAGCCGTACGCCCCGCCGGACCCAGTAAACCGGCAGCAGCACCGGCAATTTTTCCAGGAAAGGATATATGGCGCACATATATCGGAATTCAGGGAAAAGCCAGCGAAGCTTCCTCATGAACGCCGCCCTGTAACCCTCCAGACGCTCCATGAATATGGCCTGCCTGTCCCTGCGTCTCTCCTTTCCAATGTCCTGCTTTATCAGGGAAGCCAGGCGCAGGGCCTGGTGGTCTGTCTCCCGGCTGATTGCGCCCCGGCTCAGGATCCGGTTCTCCAGCACATCATAGACCCCCATGTCCTCGGGACGGCTGTCCTCCAGGATATCCTCCTTTGAACCAAACCACATATAGGAAATATGCAGTATTTTTTCAGCCAGTCCGTCAATCTGGAATTCTTTCAGCCGGTTGGCGATATATTCCCGGTTCATTTCCTCCCGCCACGCCTTGTGATATAAATACAGGTCCAGGACTTCCCTGATTAAAAGTTCATCCTCCGTATAGTGGTAAGCTGCCTGGGCCGCCATGAAAATATAGCGGTTTTCAATGGAAATGGTCCTCACATAATTGGAGGAGTTTCTAATGAAGGCAGTTTCCATCATACGCTGCATGCCCTTACCGTAAGGACGTGTGCGGAAGGGCAGTTTATGGTACAGCTCCACGCAGAAGCCGGAAGCGCGGATCATGCGTTCCCCATATCCCTTGTAAATCCGTTCCGTCTCATATCCCAAATCCACCAGATACCCTTTGGCCAGGGAATAGCTTCCCTCGTCAAGCTTCAACCTGAGGGGGTTATTGGCCGACATTTCCTGTATCTGGTACAGGAGACGTATCCTGCTTGTGCTCAGGATGATACATGGAACCTCCATCATATCTAAAAGCGTCAGTATCTCCCGCTCCCCATCCTCCGATGTATCGCTGTATGACAGCGACTCCTGATACCGCCCGAAAAACCGTTCCATCCAGCGCTCCGGTACCTTCTCTCCATTTCCAAGTATTCCCAAATATACCACATTGGCAATCTTGTGGTAATCAGCTGTCCGGTACATATGCTCCCAGTCAATCCTGCTGTGTATGGCCTTAAGGTCATCCTGACGCACGATACCGCCTACCAGATTCACAAGAAATCGTCCTTCAAATATTAACCGATCCATATATCTCTCCCATCGCAGTGACATAATCCAAAGAAAGCTGCACATAAAGTATGTACAGCTTTGCTAACACATCCCTTATGCCAGGGTGTTGAACAGCAGGCCAACCGTATAGAAGTTGGTCATGTTGTACGGCCCGCTTCTGGCAAAATTGGATAAATACCGGAAGTTGGCAGAAGATGTTTCCTGCTCCCTTTTGCTGACAACAGCGGCAAGGTCACTGTCCACAATTCTCTGGACCGGGTCGGACAGGGCTGACTCCGCCCGCCTGGCCGCCTTTTCCGCCATTCCAAACTGCCCGCCCAAAAGGGATTTCGTACCTTCCAAATCCGTTTCCAGGGCATTCTTTAAGGTATCTTTGTCTAATTCCAGTTTACCGTCCTTATTGTAGGTAATCCCCACCGCCTTCAGGGTCTTGGCGTCCGCCATCCCCCGTCCAAAGGACGCCAGGTGCGACGCTGCTCCGGTTCCCCTGTCTGCATTGTCTTTCAAAAGACCGGATACCTCATTGTAGCTTTTCACCAGGTCTTCCACCGCAAAAACCACGGTATCCTCATCAATGCCGGTGTAGACCCTGGCCTCTCCTGTTCCTTTCAGCTCCGCCTCAATCCTGCCGTAATCCAGACTGATTTTGTTGGAATCCGAACGCAGGGTCCGGGCAGTCCCGTTTCCAGTCACCGTGTACACAGCGTCCTGGGCCCTGACAGCAGCATCCTCAATACCGGATGCAGCCCCTGTGGCTCCGCTGACCGTAAAGCCGCCGGCTTCCCCTTCCCTGGCTGATGTAAGCACCAGGGACACCCTTCCGTCCACATTGGACACGGATGCCCTGACGCCTGCGCCGGACTGGGCGTTGATGGTTCCTGCCGCTTCCTGGTACATCTGGTGATAGGTCTTGGCTGTCCCGTTTTCATTGACACTGCCCACGGCCACAGATATGGTACCGCCCTCAGGGCCGGTAATCTCAAATTCCATATCCGCCCCCGGGTCCACCTGTTCCTGGGCATGGTGTGACGCGCTGGCATTCTGCTGCGTCTGGGCCAGGGACTGGACATTCAGGGTGATATCCGTATCCCCTTTCAGCCGATAGGACGCAGAAGCCACGGCCACAGAGCTGTCCGTGGTGGTTACCTGATAGTCATTCCATACATTTTTACTGCTGCTCTCCGTAAGCTTTAAAGCCGCTGTCTCCAGCCCGGTCAGCTTTGACTGATAGTCCTTCAGGAAATTCTGGATATCCTCATAGGCAGCCTTGGATGATGATGTGGCTGAGGACACCCGCTTAACGGGACTTACGGCCTGATAACCGGAAGAACGTCCGGTACCTGATAGCCGGATTAGATTGAGCATATTCTGATACTGGTAACTGCTGCCGGATATGCCGTTAACCGTCATGGCAATTCCTCCTTTCCTTATTTATTAGATGCATAGTAGGACCGCCTGCCGCCAATGTGTTGGTTCAGGCGCTGGTCCGCCTCCCTGACCTCTTTTAACAGTGAGGCGGTCTTACTGCGTATCTCAAGAATCTTTCTCTCCTCAAATCCCTTTGGCTCACCTGTCCTTAAGAACTCCTGTGACATCAGCCAGCGGACCTGCCCTGCTTCCTCCGGCCCCTGTTCGGCCATGAGCCATATCTGTTCCCCGGCAGCTTCAATCCTGGCCATCTCGTCGGCCCGCATCTGAAGAATCAATTCAAGGGATACCTGGTCATTTCTTGAAGCTGACTCCAGCAGTTCGCCTGTAAGCCGTTTCATTTCCTGCATCCCGTTTAAACGTTTCTGCAACAGGAGCATGATTCGTTCCAAATCCAATGCCATATCCTCTCCTACCCCAGGATTCCCCTGTTCTGGACCACATGTGTATCCTTGACCTTCAAGCTGGCCTGATCAAACGCATCCTTCAGTTCAGAAAGGATGCGGCGGACCCTTCCTATCTCCTCTTTCTCCCGCTCCCGACCGGCCTTAATCCTGCTGATATCATAAATCAGATATTGATAAATACGCCTTAAGTCCCGGCTGATTGGCTGCTGCATGTCCAATATATCAATCAGATACCGGACAATACGTGAGGTACGCAAAAGGGAATCCTCAAACATCCCGTATTCCTTGTCTTCCAGCGCGTATTCTGCCTTTGACAGGCGCCGGATTGCCTCCTCGTACAGCAGCAGCAGTAATTCCGGACCGCTCATGGAGTATATGCTGTTTTCTTTATACTTCTGGTAACCGTTCATTCCATTCCCTTCCTGACAGATGCAGCATGCCTTCCATCACGCCTGGAACTGGGCCAGATAGCTGGCCTGGCTATTCATCTGGTTAATCAATGTCTCCATGGTGGTAAACTGGCTGATGTAACGGTCCTGTTCACTGGCAAGCCTTGCATTCAGCGTATCCAGGACACTCTGCATTTCCTTCAGATCCTTATAAATCTGGTTGTTCATGATTGAAAGCGGTATCTTTTCAGAACCAGCCTCCTCAATCAGACGGCCGTAGGAGTTTCCGTTCCTGTTGGCATATTTGGTGGCGTATGGCGTCAGGGTATCTTCTATGATGCTGGCAAGCCCTTTCTTTATGTCACCGCCTCCGGTAAATACATCCGACACCTTTTCAGGGTCGCTGGTCATGGCTGCCTTGAACTTTGCCTCGTCAAAGGTAATGGTGCCGCCGTCCAGGTAATCATCGGAAATGGTAATCCCCATCTCCTCCAAATCCTTGTAGTTGGCGCCGTTAGCCATCAGGTTTGTGAGCACCCCCTGCATGTCCAGGCTCAGGGCCCGCATGGTGGCGTCATTGTAGAGCAACCCCTGCTTGGCCTTTTTCTCCCAGTTCTCAATGGACTTTTCCGACATCTCATCCTGCTGTTCCTCGGTGAGAGGTCCGTAGGCTTTATCCGGCCTGGTTGTAACCTGGGTATTGATTTCCTTAATCATCTCATTGTATTCTTCAACGAACTTTTTGACCGCCTCGGTCACTCCGTCCACATCGGCTTTAGCGCTGAAGGTAACGGCTTTGGACCGGTCGGAATTCCAACCCCCGCTGGCATCCGGGGTCACATTGCCGAATTCCTGGGACACCGTGACCCTCAGTCCCTCAAGGTCAAAGGTATTGGATGAGCTTTCAATCATTGTATTGATTCCGTTGCCGTAGCTGACCAGTACCTGGGCATTTTCTCCTGATGTGTAAGTTCCTCCAGCTCCATCACTTCCAAATATAGTTGCAGCTGCATCCTTTGTGTCAATTACCCGCCCTTTACCTGTTTCGTTTGATACCAATACGAACTGGTTAGTACTGCTAAGGTAGGAAGCCTTGACCCCCACATCTTTATTAGCATTAATTTTATCAATCATATCCTTAAGGCTGGTATCTTTTGTAACATCTATTTTTACGTTGTTGATTACTAATCCGCCGCTCTCCAATTGTTCTAAAAAAGTTTCGCGGGCACTTTTTCCGTCAACAATAGTATTCTTATCATCTGGTATCAGTTTGTCTATATTACTTTCAATACTACCATTTAAATTAAGCTTATTATTTCCTCCATCCTTTATTCCTAAAGTCTTTCTGACTTCTGCGCTGTCGGAGGTAATCGTGAGGGATTGTTTAGTTGAACCCGGGTCAGATGAAGATGGTTCAGGTGTATCGAATTGCAAACTTTTACTACCACCCTCATCATGAATGCTTACCTTAATATTATCTTTTCCAAATGCCATATCTAAACGTTCCTGTACTGTATCACGTAATTTCTCTAAACTTGCAAACGAATCACCGCTTTTTATCAACTCCACTTGCTTTGTCTGGCCGCCAAGAGTAATTGTCAATTTTTTACCTACAAGGTAATCTTTCATGGTTCTTTCCGCGACATAAACATCTGGTTCACTATAATTTTTCTGGTTATCATTAAAATCACTTAGCTTAATTCCCTTTGAAGTATCTTTGTCTGTTCCATCTGTTTTTTTAGGATTATAGCCCAAGGCACTAAGAGCACTGGAGCTTGTATTAATTATCAAACCTGTATCTTCCGTGCCATTTTCTGAAATTATATTTATACTATTGTTGTCTTTATTATATTCAAATTTTAAAATATCGGAAATAGATTTTCCACTATATTGGATACCAGACTGCTTTAAAGCTTCATTTAACTGATATGCCAACATATCTCCATTTGTTGCTACTTTTCCCTGTGCCCCATCTCCCAGTTCTTTCAACTTGTCTGGGGCTACCGCGTTCTTCAACTCATTCGGGTCTACCGTATAATCTATATCAACCGTGGTCTTCTTTCCGTCCTTCTCTATTGTATACGAAGACGGGAATGTGAAAATGCCTGCGGATTGATATTGATCTCCGTTGTAGCTGCCAAATCTCAACTGCCTGCCTTCTAACAGTGAAGTACGAACGGTAGCATTTTTCAAATTGTCTTCCGTAATATTGGTTTTAATCGAAGAGGTCCCCCTTTTATCAGATACCAGACTGGAACTGGTGGCCAGTTGCTTCACCCCCAGTATCGACAGGTACTCCAACATATCAGAAGACCCAGTGGCCGACACAAACTTCGTAACATCCGAATCACCCATTGCCGTAATCTGATTCTTGGCAAACATGCTGGGATACTTAAGATTAGTGCCTGATGCAAAGGAAAAATAATTATCCTGCAAAGCCAGCATCTTATCGCTGACCGCCTGAAATGCCTCCTGCTTCCAGCCAAGGCTTGTCATCTTATTCTTTTGGTTTGTTATCTTAGACTGGGTTCCGGCCGTCATCTGCTCAATAATGGAATCCCGGTCAATTCCGGAACCAAAACCGCCATACCCTCTTAAACTGGTATTTCCAAGGCTGCTTGTTGCTCCTGATACACTTGCCATCTGTATTCTCCTCTCACATCCGCTGCTAAATGATTTTCAATCTCCTGCGTTTCCCCCGGTGCACAGGGAACATGCTGCCGGTAACGCATAGTCCTGCTATCTATAATTTATTTATCGGCGGGTTTTGAAGAAAAATAATAAAAAGTGCCCAAGTTTATCAACCTGCGCACTTTTTTATTTTAAACGCTTCATCCATCACTCTTTACTTGTCATAGGGACCGGAACGGTCGTGTCTTGGGTTTTCTTTTACATCCATGCATGCCTTGATGATTTCCGTGAGGATCCTTACCTTGAATTTGCTTTCATAGAATCCGATGATGGGAGCCGTGGAACTCTCGTCCACCACAACATACTTTGCAGGGAGCCTGGTGAGGATAAGGGCCATCACATCCGCCTGGCAGCGGCTGCACATGCATACGTCATACTGTTTCAGGTATTGCTTCAGGTTCATCCGCTTAAGGATCTGCTCCATCACATTGACCATATGGTAATGGTCCAGTTTTCCCTGAATCTCTTCCTCCAGCTGGTCTGTGAGCCGGTCCAGAATCTTATTGGAAATATTGTCATTCTGGCTGGTCTCATCTACCACAATCACAGTCTTATCGCCATTGGCCGTGATCCTTGATACGGGTTCTTTTGGATTGGCCGCTTCCTGGGCTGTCTCCTTTGGTGCCCCGCCCTGGACCGTCTCTTTGGGCGACACTTCCCGGACCGTCTCTTTGGACGCCTCGCCCTGAGCCGTCTCTTTTGGCGCTTCACCCTGAGCCGCCTCTTTTGGCGCCCCACCCTGGACTGCTTCGGTCACCGCGTCCTTTTTCTCCTGTTGGGCCTCCTCCTTTTTTTCATCAACAGCAGCAGCCTCTTGTTCCGGGACGCTTCCATTGGTAATCAGGTTCAGTACATGGGATGTCTTATTGGTCTTCCTTGGCACGCTCCATCACCTCCTTTATGTGGATGGCCTCCCCAACTTCCTGGATTAAATCCTGGTAATCCTTTACGGCTGACGACCGCGGATTATAGTCAAATATGCTTTCGCCGTGGGCAGGCGCTTCCGCTATGGCCACCCCGGTGCGGATTTTGGTCCTAAACACAACCGTATTGATCTGCAACGCCAGCTGCTGGGCCATTTCCATCACATCCCTGGAGAGAAGGGTCCGCTTATTAAAGCGGGTCAGCAGGATTCCCATGACCTTAAGGCCCGGGTTAAAGCTCTCCCTGACAGACTCTATGGTCTCCTTAAGCTGGGCCAGCCCCACAAGGCTTAAGATGTCGGATGCCAGTGGAATGATCAGGTAGTCGGAAACCGCATAGGCGTTTACTGTCAGAAGGTTAAGGGCCGGCGGTGTGTCGATGATGATGTAATCGTATTGCTCCATCACCGGCGCCAGCGTTTCCTTCAGTATGCATTCCCCTGGACC
>QFCH01002520.1_pt1 | contig 13881 bp, 10 predicted proteins | sample 5346071 | NCBI WGS metagenome assembly QFCH01 (sample SAMN09062255, study PRJNA434731) | Human gut metagenome, whole genome shotgun sequencing project. | isolation source: stool timepoint B chromium assembly | host: Homo sapiens | collected 2015
CGCGCTGGCCAACAAGCGCCGCAAGGAGCAGGCCGACGCCTGATCCTCGCTAGCTAGCGACACACAGGGGGGTGTGGACCCGCGGGTCCACACCCCCCTCGCGTTGCCCACACACCGCCCCCAGCGGTACTACCCTGTAACCAGACAAACTTCCATGGCCTCGGCAATGAACGGAGAAAGCGTGAGCACCCAAGCGCCCGACAAACAGAAGAGCCCCCTCAAGCGGCGCCTCCTCGCCATCGCGCCCCCCATCCTGCTCCTCGCCGGCATCCTAGTCCTCCTGTACCCCGTCTTCGCGACCCAGTACAACAACTACCGCCAGGAATCCATCGCCTCCCAATTCAGCGCCGTCGCCGAAGACGTCGGCCCCGACGCCGTCGCCGAAAACCTGCGCCGCGCCGACGAGTACAACGCCAACGCCGCCGAGTCACCGATCCTCGACCCCTGGCTGGACGCGCAGCGCCCTGGCACCGAGGCCTACCAGGAATACCTGAGTCAACTCAACATCAACGACGTCATGGCCACCGTCAAGATCCCCTCCATCGACGTCAACCTCCCCATCTACCACGGCACCGAAACCGCGACCCTCGACAAGGGCATCGGCCACCTCTTCGGCACCGCCCTGCCCGTCGGCGGCGAATCCACGCACACCGTCCTGACCGGACACACTGGCCTGGGCACCGCCACCATGTTCGACCAGCTCACCAGCCTCAAGGAAGGCGACGTCTTCTACATCGAAGTCCCCGGCCGCCACCTCAAATACCAGGTCACCGACATCCGCGTCGTCCTGCCCAACGAAACCGAGACCCTCAACAAGGTCGAAGGCAAGGACCTGGCCACCCTCATCACCTGCACGCCCTACGGCATCAACACCCACCGCCTCCTCGTCACCGGCGAGCGCGTGCCCATGGACGAAGAGGCCGTCGCCGCCGAAGCCGCGCAGGTCAAGGGCGCCGTCATGAAGCCCTGGATGATCGCCGTCCTCGCCGCCGTTGCCCTCATCATCGTCGTCTCCACCGCCCTGTGGATCGTGTCCCGCAAGCGCAGGAAGGACAAGCTGGAGCAGGTCGAGGCCCCCTCCGAGCTCTCGGGCGCCGAACAGATCACGCAGACCGCGACCATGACCGATGACGAGATCGACGCCGGGCGTACCGCCGCCCTCAGAAAGATGCTCGAGGAACGCGGTCGGGAGTAGACGCCTCGCGCCGAGAGACGTGGGAGCAGCGGGCCTGTCAGTCGGGACCCCGACAGACACGACCAGTGATCACGGACCTCCCATCCGGCCCCTTCCGCCACCGCCCCCCGGGGCGACAAAAACGCGTGCGCGTCGCCGCGCCGCTTGACAGGCACGAGGTCGGGGCTCGGCCCCGTGGTTCCTCAACAATGTCGCACGTAATTCCCCTGCGCGTATTTCAGATTTTGAAATTGCATCGTTGGAATTGCAACGTTTGTGGGCTATGTCCAAAAATGACCGTGTTAAATTACGTGCGACTTTTGGGGGATCCAGGAAAGGGGCCGGGCCCGACAAACACGCCACGGCCTCGTCCATGCACCCCACGGGCGAGGCGAGCGAGACCCGAGTCGGCCTCGTCGCCTACCATGGACCCATGAACCTCAGCTTCCCCCAGCGCACCCGCGTTGACGCCATCATCCAAGCCGCCATGGACATGGAGGCCGCGCCCCTCCTGCACGCGCTCGCCCCCATCGGCGACGACGAAACCCCGCACGCCGTGCTGGCCGGCACCCACAAGACGCAGCGCTTCGCGCTCGGCATCCTCGACGGCAAGACCGTCCTCGTCGTCACCTCCGGCATCGGCCTGGCCAACGCGGCCTCCGCCACTGCGCGCGCCCTCACCCTCGTCGACGCGCCCATCGTCATCGCCGCCGGCACTACCGGCGGGCTCGCCCGCGACATCAACGTCGGCGACATCGCCGTCGGCACCACCGCCATCTACGGGCAGGCCGACGCCACCGCCTTCGGCTACGCCATGGGCCAAGTCCCCCAAATGCCCGTCGACTACACCTCCTCCGACGCTGCCGTCGCACGACTGGCCGAACTGCCCGCGCTGATCGCTCACACCGTGCGCGAAGGCCGCATCGTCTCCTCCGACTCCTTCTGCACTGAACAAGTCGCCGACCCCATGCGCGAACGCTTCCCCGACGCCATCGGCGCCGACATGGAAACCTGCGCCATGGCCCAAGTCTGCTGGTCCTCCAGCGTCGACTGGATCTCCCTGCGCGCCGTCTCCGACCTGTGCGGGCCCAGCGCCGACCAGGCCTTCCATATGGACGGACAGCGCGCCGCCGGACACAGCGCCGAAGCCGTTCGCGCGTACCTGAGCCTGCTGTAAAGAGGGCTTGCGGGCGTCCCACCGCCGCAAGGAAACGGGGACCGGTGACTCAGCCAAGGCCTCGTCCCACAGACCCCCCACAGAAGGGAACCCACATGACCCAGCCCCGCCCCGCCCGCGTCCTCATGGTGTGCACCGGCAACATCTGCCGCTCGACGATGGCGCACGCGGTCCTCGAGCAGGCCGCCGCGCGCGCCGGCGTGGGCGTCGTCGTCGATAGCGCCGGTGTCTCCGACGAGGAGCAAGGCAACCCCATCGACCGGCGCGCCGCCCGAGTCCTGCGCGACGCCGGATACGCCGTGCCCGACCACCGCGCGCGCCAGATCCGAGCCAGCGAGCTGGGGGAGTGGGACCTGATCCTGGCCATGACCTCGCGACACCTGAGCGTGCTGCAGCGCCTCGCCGATCGTGCGGGGGTTGAGTACGGGGGCGCGCCGAGCGCAGGCGGGGGACCTGCGGGTGGAGCAGGCTCGTTGTCTGGCCGAGCTCCGGTGAGCGACGAGGGCGCGGGGCCACGCATCTGCCTGTACCGTGACCTGGACCCCGCGGGGTGCGGCGACGTGCCCGACCCGTGGTACGGCGGCCACCAGGACTTCCTGGACACCCTGGAGGTCATCGAGCGAGTCACGCCGGTCATCCTCGACCTGGCCCGCTGAGCGCGCTTCCCCCAATATCGCACGTAATTCCAAAACGGTAAGTTTTGGAGTCCTCTGAAAGCCGCGGAATTTCAACGATGTGGATTCAAAAGTTGAAATAGCGGTGGGGGAATTACGTGCGACATTTTTGGGTAAGCGTGGTGTGTGGGCGTTACGACGCCTGTCCGAGGCCGTGGTTTGGCAGGTAGAGCCCGCCCAAGGTCTGCAGGAAATCGATGTTCTTGGCGGCCGCGCGAGCTCCCTCGGCGTCCTCGTGCGACACGAGGCCTCGGATCGCCTTCACCGATTCGGGCACCTCCCTCTCGAAATCGCCGTTCATGACATCGTCGTAGGTGAAGCGCAGGACCACGTACCCGCGACGCAGGAGCTCGCGGTCGCGCTTCAGGTCCTTCTCACGCTGTTCTTTCGAGGAATGGAAAGCCCAGCCGTCCACCTCGATGACGATGAAGCCGAGGATGATCATGTCGACCTCGCCGACCCCCTCGATCCATACGCCCACCTGCGGGTTCAGTCCCATGTCGATCAGGATTAGGCGCGCAACCGTCTCCAGGATCGACCGCGCGCGATCAGATGACAGGGCGGCCTCGCGCAGGTGGGGGACTCTGCTGCCGGACGTTGGCAACGTCAGGGTTGAGATGTCGTACAAGCCTTGGTTTCGTGCGGCGTCGAGCATTGGTAGGGATACCTTGAGAGGCATACAGACGAGCACTCGCTCCAAGACTGTGCCGATGCTGGCTACGTGCGTGCGTTCCTCTTCGGCGCTCAGGATGGGTTCCCTGTGAATGAGCACGTCGTCAAAGCGTCGTAGTTTCGAGGGGTGCATTCCTCGGTTGTATGCAACCGACAGGTGGGTCTTGTGCGGGCGCTCCTCCATGAGAATCGGAAGCCCGTACATGTGCGCGGCGCTCACGCAGGAGATGCACGCGTTGTAGACGAAGGCGCGTACCTGATCGAGGGTGAAGCTGTTCTTGTCATAGATCCAGCCCCGGTAGTGTCCGATGGATTGTGGCAGCATTGCCGGTGTGAGCTCTGCGTGGTGCAGGCTCGTGATTCGTGTGATTCCATGTCGCTTACGAAGCTCTTCGTTGAGGTCCATGGGCTTATTGTGCACCTTTATGGCGGTTCGTGTGTGTAGTTTGAAAAATCTGTGGATAACTCAGAAAGTCGCACGTAATTCTAAGGTGGTAAGTTTTGGAGTCCTCTGAAAACCGCGGAATTTCAACGATGTGGATTCAAAAGTTGAAATAGTGGTGGGGGAATTACGTGCGACATTTTTGGGTAAGCGTGGGTTGGGGCTCGGGGGGCGTGGGTCGTGGGTCAGGGCTCGGGCGTCGGGGCTCGTGGGTCGTGGGTCAGGGTGAAGGGGGTGGCCTGGGTCTGGAAACGACTCCATGGCGGAGCCGAGTGCGGGGCTGGTGAAGCCGTCGACAAACGCGTCTCGCCAATGGGATGAGGTTGTTTGTTGCTCGCGTCACGGACTAAGGTGGGATCGTTGACTTCTCGGTCAGCAGCTGCACGGCCTGCGGGTAGCGAGGAACCTGGTGGGACCTCGTCGAGCGTGTCACGCCGGGCGCTCACGCACGAGTATTGGTCGCGCACGACAACGCCGCTGAGCGGTCATACGCCACAGGCGATTGCGCGCGCATACACGACACGAACTAAGGAAGCATATGAACGCACTGAAAAAAGTTGCACGTGGCGAGCGGGCGACAATGATCGTCATTGCACTTGTCGCAGCCGTTGCCCTCGTCCTGGGCGTCGGTGGCTTCTTTATGGCACGTACGTTCCTGACTAACGCGGACTCGGGAACCACGGCCTCGAAGGCGAGCTCCGATTCCAACGGAGGAATGAGTGGCGACTCCTCGTCCTCGCCCAGCGAGACTTCACAGGCACCCGACACCGCGCCGCAGTCTGAGGCGGCTGCTCCCACCCCGGAGGCCACGGCCTCGAGCATGCCCCCGTGTGAGGACGGCACCTCTGCGCCCGACGGAACCTGCCTGCACCCAGCATCGGTTCAGTGGCTCGACGACCTCCTGCCCGACCCGTCCACCGTTGATCGCAAGGACGCTGACGCGGTGTGCTCCGCCTACGTCATCACCAATCAAACGTGGGACGCATCGCGCGACGTCACGGACGCGTTCGCGTCCATCCGCGCGAGCGTCTACGAAACGCCCGAGCTGCAGCGTAAACACACGCCGACCCCTGAGCTGGAGAGAGGGCAGGGTGAGTTCCTGCCGCTGGTGCCGAACCACTCCCACACGACTGTCACGATTGAGAACATCGGCGTCGAAGGCAGGGAATCACCCCGCCGCGAAGGCAATAGGTGGGTGAGGCTCGTCAGCTTCACGCGCTCCTACGCGGACGACTCGCACGAGCCGGTCCGCGCGCTGGTGTTCCTGACCCTCGTCGAGCAGGAGGACGGCACCTGGGCTGTCGGTAACGCCGAGTGGCACTGATTGGCGCGAGGTCGCGTGGGACGTGGATCTGTGCTGCTGATATCCCGTGTGTTCGCCATGCTCGGCGGCCCTCGAAAGTCGCACGTAATTCTAAAGTGGTAAGTTTTGGAGTCCTCTGAAAACCGCGGAATTTCAACGATCTGAATTCAAAAGTTGAAATAGCTGTGGGGGAATTACGTGCGACATTTTTGGGTAACTGGGCTTTGAGGGTGTGGAGGGTGTGGAGAAAAGCCGCGGCCGGGGGACGAGGCCTGGGGGTGGCAGGGTACGGCCGGGGGACGAGGCCTGGGGGTGCCAGGGTACGGCCGGGGGACGAGGCCTGGGGTGGCAGGGTGCGGTCGGCGCGAGAGGCGCGAGAGGCGCGACAGCGTGCTCAGCTCGCCCGCTCGGCAGGACGGTACGGGTCCATGCGGCGGGCGGCTACCCGAGAGGGTAGCCGCCCGCTGTCACTAAGTTGCTCACCGCAGTGAGCCGGGCGCTCAGTCCGGGAGAGCTGCCCCGGCCTCGGCGAGGAGAGTGCGGATCTGCTCCTCGACGCCCTTGGTGCCGCGGCCGACCTCGCGGAGCTGGCCGTCCGCGCCCGCGATGTAGTGCGTGGGCCAGGCGGTGGCGCCGTAGGCCTGGAAGGCCTCGAGCTCGGGGTCCAGCGCCACCGGGTAGGTGATGCCCAGCTTCGTGATCGCGCCGCTGACCACGGCGGCGTCGCGGTCGTGGGGCTGCTGGGGCGAGTGCACGCCGACCACGACCAGGCCGTAGTCCTTGTACTTCTCGTAGATGCGCTCAAGCTCGGGGATTTCACGCTGGCAGTTCGTGCACGAGCTCGACCAGAAGTCCACGAGCGTCACCGTGCCGGAGGGCTGTCCGAGGGCGTTCATCCACTCGGAGGCGTTGATGGTCGGCAGGGCGCCGCAGTCCTTGGCGGAGCCGGAGTCGCGCGCGCACTGGGCGAAGTCGCCGCGGGCCTCGACCTCGGTCTCGGGGTCGCAGGCGCCGGTTTCGCACGCCTCGCCCTCGCCCGCCTGGAGGGACGCCGTGTAGTCGGGGATCATGCGCTGGAGGGTGGCCGGCGCGTCGGTCGCGATGCCGAGCGCGAGGGCGATCATGGCGACGCCGGCGGCGATGCGCAGCGGGCGCTGGCGGGCCTTGAGGAAGCTCGCGGCCACGCCCGACCCCGCCAGAGCCACGGCCAGCAGCGGAATCGACAAACCCACCGCGAAGGAAATCGCCAGGCCCACAATGTGCCAGGTGAACTGGCCCGTGTTCGAAGCGACGATCACCGAGGCCAGGACCGGCCCCGCGCAGGGCACGAACGCCGCGCCCAGCACCAGGCCCAGGCCGAAGCCCGCACTGTCTCCCGTCGTGCGGGGTGCCAGGCGCGCGAACGGGCGCTCCAGGACCTCCATAACCTTCGGAACAATCATGCCGATGCCCACGGCCACGAGCAGCACAATGCCCGCCCAGCGGATCGCGGTCTGCGGCAGGTGCAGCAGGCTCAGCAGCGCCGACCCTGCAACCGTGATCAGCATGAACGAGGTGATCAGGCCGGCGACGATCAGCAGGGGGCGACGTGCGACGCTCGGCGAGTCGTCGTCGGCCTTGCGTGCGGCGACCTTGGGGGAGCCGCTGCCCTTGCCGACGTTCACGCCCGGCGCGACGCGGAAGAGCCCGGGATCGACGCTGTTGCTCGCGTTCTCAGGGGACGAGGCCGTGGCGGCCTTTGCGGAATCGCGTCCCCCGGCGGCGCCGAGGAAGAGGACGGGGAGGACGGGAAGAATGCACGGAGAAATGCCCGTGACAAGACCGCCAAGAAGACCAAGCAAAAGGAACATAGGTTCACCTTACTTGTAAAGGGTGGAAATGCGCGCGACGTGGCTCCTGAAGGGGTGAAAACCCTGGGCTTGGGTTGGTGTTAATTACCAGACACCCAAAAGTCGCACGTAATTCCCTCCCGAGAATTTCAAACTTTGAAATCGGATCGTTGAAATCATGCGCTTTTCGGCCATACTCTAAAACTGACCCGGTGGAAATTACGTGCGACATTTTTGGGTAACTGGGTGTGGCGGCGCGGGTGTGGAGGCGTAGGGGTGTAGGCGCGGGGGGTGCGGGGGCGCAGGCTCGCAGGCGCGGGGGGCGCGCTAGAGGGAGAGAACGAGGTCCGCGCGGGCCTTCGTGCGCTCCACAAGCGCCATGTTCGCCGCATCCACCGTGCGCACCCAGTGCGCCGCATCCGCGCGATCGCGCCCAAAACTCATGTGCCGCTCAATCAGGCGAGAGGCCAGCTCGTCAAAAGGAGTGTCAATATAAACGAGCAGGTCAATGAGGCCTCGCACGTCGGCCCAGCCGGGAAGCTCCAGGCCCAGGTAGTTGCCCTCGGTGATGACGACGCCCTCGACCTCGATAGGCAGAGACGCGGCAACCGGCTCGTGCAGGTCGCGCCGATAATCGGGAGCCAACACCACGCCGTTCGCACGGCGCACGCGCCCCAGGAGAGCCACGTATCCGCCTACGTCAAAGGTGTCCGGCGCACCCTTATGGTCCGCCAGTCCGCGCGCCGCCAGCAGCGCGTTCGACATGTGGAAGCCATCCATGGGCGCGAGCCCTGCGACCGGGATGCCCGCCTGCGGGAGGGCGCGAGCCAGCTCGGCAGCAATCGTCGTCTTGCCCGTCCCCGGCGGGCCGGTCAGCCCCAACACGCGCACGGGGTCACCGGTGCGGGCGCGGCGCACCACGGCCTCGACAATGCGAGCGGTCATCGACGAGGCCTGCGCGCCCTCTCGGGGTCCACCCTCCTGCTGCGATTCCACTGTGCCTGCCATGGCCTCGGTGCCCATCTGCGCCTGCCTCAGGGCTTGATGACGGGAAGCGTCGACCAGGGGAAGTTAATCCACTTATCGGTGTGGGACCACACGTAGTCGGGGTCGATGATGGAGACCGGCTTCTTGTAGATCACCGCGCTGCGCGCCTCGACGCGCACGGCGGCGGAGCCGTCGAGAGTGAGGCCGTGCTCGTCGATGAGGTCCATGACCATCTTGAGGGTCTTGCCGGAGTCGGCGACGTCGTCGACGACGAGGACGCGCTTGCCATCCATCGCGGAGACGTCCATGAGCGGGGGAAGCAGCATGGGCTCGTCGAGGGTTTCACCGATGCCGGAGTAGAACTCGACGTTCATCGTGCCGATCGCCTTGACGTCCATCGCGTAGGCAATCGCGCCCGCGGGAATGAGGCCGCCGCGCGCAATCGCGACAATCAGGTCCGGGATCCACCCGGAGTCAATGATCTGCTGGGTGAGCTCGCGGGACGCGTCGCCGAAGCCCTGCCATGTGAGGACTTCGCGGTCGGGAGCGGTGCTGGCGTCGGGGCTGGCGATGGTACCCATGGCTTCCTTCTCTCGGGGGGTGTTGGGATCAAGGGTATCCCCGGGGGTGTGTGTCTGCTTGCCTTTGGCTGTGTTCGGCCCTGTGACGTGGGCAGATGCACGCCGCGGGCAGCGTTCCGGCCCCGGGAGGTCCGGCTGGCCTCGAGGCAGGGCCCGGGAGGCTCCTCCCCAAAACTCGCACGTAATTTCCGTCGAGTCAGTTTTTAACCTGTCCACAAACGTTGAAATACCAACAGTGTGATTTCAAAGTTTGAAAGAGTGGGAGGGGAATTACGTGCGACATTTTTGGGTAACCGTGTGTGTGTGAGGCCTGGGCGGGGAAGGGGTCCGTGCGTGGTTGGTGGGTCCCTCCCCAAAAGTTGCACGTAATTTCCGTCGAGTCAGTTTTTAAGCTGTCCACAAACGTTGAAATACCAACAGTGCGATTTCAAAGTTTGAAAGAGTGAGGGTGGAATTACGTGCGACATTTTTGGGTAACCGGGTGTGTGAGGCCGGATGCAGCGTGGGTGCCGGGCGGCGGTCAGCGGCGAGAGCGGCGGATCGAGGCGAGCTCGCGCTCGTAGGCGCGCCCGGGCGAGGCCGCCTTCCCCCGGTGCTCCCACGTGAGGATCAGCGCGGGGTCGAAGGAGCGCGAGCAAACCCCGCACGAGGAGACGCGGCGCGGGGCGCGGTACAGGCGTCGCGTGGCGCCGCAGCGCGGGCACGTGCCCACCCAGGGCGCGTCCGGGGCGGGGAGGGAGGAGGGCAATCGCGCCGAGTCGGGCGCACCGAGGGCTCGGGCCGCCCGCTTCCACGCGGCGTCGTGCCCGTGCGCGGGGCCGACGATAGCGTGGGCGATCTCGTGCAGGATGACGCCGCGGATCGTGGCCTCGTCGTACAGGTCGGTGAGCGGCCCGGACAGGCTGATCGTGCGCGTCGCGTGCGTGCATGCCCCGGCCCGGCGCCTCGCGTTATCGAAGCGGAAACGCCACTCGCGCAGGCCGGAGGCGTCCATGAGTGAGCGCGCGAGGGTGCGCGCTTCCTCCCGCTTCACCGCGCCCCCGCGAGCACGCCGAGCGGGCGATTCGGGGAGCCGTTGTCCGGCGTGCCCAGGGTCTGGGCGAATATGGAGGCATGCATGTTGGCCCGCTTCATCGCGCCCCCACGAGCACGCCGAGGAGGCGCTTCGGGGAGCCGTTGCCCGGCGTGCCCAGGGTCTGGGCGAACATGGAGGCATGCATGTTGGCCCGCTTCATCGCGCCCCCGCGAGCACGCCGCGGAGGCGCTTCATGGAGACCTTGTTCGGCGTGCCCAGGGTCTGGGCGAACATGGAGACGCGCAGCTCCTCGGCCATCCACCGCGCCTGCGTGAGCGCGGCGGCGGCGCGGGCGTCGTAGGGCCGACGCTCCAGGGCCTCGCGCGTGGCGGCGATATCGGCCTCGGCCTCGTGGATGCGGTCCATGTCCTCCAGGTCGCGCCCCAGCGCCCCCGGCGAGGAGGCGGCGCGCTCGATGCGTACGGCCCCCGCGCGCAGGTAGCGCCCCAGGTGCGGCAGCGCCGAGGCCGGGGTGGCCGACACGAAGCCCTCGTACAGGAGGGTGCGCCCGTGGCGGGCGACGTCGCGCGTCGTCTCCGTGAGCGAGGCCTGGGGGTGGGAGCGCACGGCGGCGTCGGCCTCGGCGCTGGCCTCCAGGGCCCGCACGACGTGGGAGAGGATCTGGTAGACGCGGTCCTCGTGGGCGTCGCGCGCGGCCGCGACGAGGGTTTCAAAGGCCTCGGGGTCGCGCACGTCGGCCGGGGTGCTCAGCTCGTCGACGAGGGACAGGGCCGAGGCCAGCTGCGCGTCCGCGACCAAGGCCGTCGTGTCTGGGTAGGGGGAGGCCGCCAGCATGAGGGCCTCGCGGCCCGTCCACCGCGTGGTGACGCGGTTCGTCGCCAGGGCGACGCGGGTGAGCAGCAGGCGGGCGAGGCCGGTACGATGCTCGCGGTCCGCCTCGGCGGCGCTCGCCATGACGCGCACGCCTGCCGCGGGGGCCGCGGCGCTGCCCTGGGGGACCAGCGCGGGGAAGGCCCGCAGCGTCATCGCACCCGAGGTCTGCGTGATCGATCGCGGCAGCGTCGGCATCTGCGTGATGCCGTCCGCGTGGAACGCCGGGTCCGGGGACGAGGCCTGGGCCGCGTCGCGGGGTCCGTTGCCCGTCGCGGTCATGCCGCTCGTCGGAGTGGAGGGATTCTCCCCACCGCGTGATCCCGTGGAGGTGTTGGTGGGGGAGGGTGCTCCACTCGCGGTGTTGTTCGCGCCGGTGGCTGCCTGCCCTGAGGTGCCGCGCCCGCGCTTGTTCCTGCGGGCCTGCTTCTCGCTGGCCTCCTCGAGGGCCGCGCGCACGGCCGTGCGCACCGCCTTGTTGGCGGCGCTGGCCAGGGAGCGTTGCAGGTAGGCCAGGTCCTTGCCCGAGCCAAGCTCCTTGCCCGACGCGTCGGTGACGACGAAGGTCATGCGCAGGTGGTCAGGCAGGTGGGCGCGCGCGTGCGCCAGGTCGGAGTCGGACAGGTCCACGCCGCGCAGGACGCGCACCGCGTGGGCGAGGGCGTCCAGGACGGGGCCGTCGGTGAGCGTGCGGCGCGTGGGGGCAGCAGTGCCGGAGGCGTTGGCCGGCGTGGCCGCGCCCGATGCGACGGCTCCCGCGTGAATGCCAGTGCCGACGATCGCGCCGGTCGTGGGATTCGTGCCCGGCTGCGCCGCTGTGCTCGGCTGCGCCGCTGTGCCCGGCTGCGTCGCTGTGCCCGGCTGCGCCGCTGTGCCCGGCTGCGCCGCTGTGCCCGTCGCGCCCGCGCCGGTCGCCTCGCCCGCGCCGGTCGCGTCGCCCGCACTCGCGGATGCCGAGGCCTGTTTCTTGGCGCCCTTCGTGGCGTTTTTCTTCGGCGAGTTGCGCGTCGAGACTCGGCCAGAGGTCGCGCCCCACGCGGCCAAGCGTCCCATCGCGGCATCCAGGCTCAGGGGGTCAGGCCCGTCGGACTGGGCGGTCTTCTTCCTGCCGCCCTTCGCAGAACCCGCACCGTCGGCCCTCGCACCGCCGGACCCCGCAGCGTCGGAACCCACCGACGCCACCACGGCCTCGGCCGGCTGGTCGCCCGCCTGTTCGATCCAGCGAGCCACCGACGCGGCCACGTCCGGTGCGGGGGCCAGCAGACGGCGCACGCCCTTGGGCAGGGCGCGGATCGCCTCGGTCAGCAGGTCCTCGCGCATGCCCGGCACCAGCCAGTCCGTGCCCTTATCGCTGACGCGTTCGAGCACCTCGATCGGGATGCGCATCGAGACGCCGTCGCGCGGGCTGCCCGGCGCGAACTCGTAGCTCAAGGGCAGCGACAGGTCGCCGCACTGCCACCGGTCCGGGAAGCCCTCGCCGGAGGTCGCCTCGCGCGGCATCAGCAGGGACGCCGGGTAGATCAGCAAATCGGGATGCTCCCGGCGCTCATCCTTCCACCAGCGGTTGAACGCCGCCGCGCTGGTCACGTGCTCGGGGATCAGATCGTCGAAGAAACGGAATCGCGCCTGCTCGTCCGCGACGAGGCCGTGGGTGCGGCTACGGCGCTCAACCTCGCGCGCTTGCTCCACCAGGGCCTCGTTTCGGCGCTGGAAACCGTGCCTCTCCCTCCACTGGCCATCCACCAGGGCGTTGCGAATGAACATCTCGCGGGCCAGCTCGCGGGCCGTCGTCCCCTCGCGCGTGGCCGCCAACTCCTCGAAATGACGCGGCTCAAATGACCCTGACGACAGGGGATCCTTCGACGCCGACACCAACCCGGCCGCCAGCGCCTCCAGCGACCCCGCGCGCGGAGCATGAGAGCGCGAGGCGGCCACGGCCTCGTCGATGACGAGGTCACCCAAGCGCCCCAGCAGCACCTCGCGGTCCGCCGCCAGCGTCAACCCGTAGAGGGTCACGCGCTCGCGGACCATCGCCGCGCCCTTGCCGACCGACCAGAACGGCTCCGAATACGAGCGCTTGAGCAGGCCGCGCGCCGCCGGCTCCACCCACTCCGGGCGGATGCGGGCCACCGTGCGGGCGAACAGGCGCGAGGTTTCCACGAGTTCCGCGGTCATCACCCAGGCGGGGTGCCCGCTCACGCCCGAGCCCGGCCAGATCGTGAAGTGCGTGCCGCGCGCCCCCTCGTAGTCGCGCTTCGTCTCGTCCCACGACCCCAGATAGGACAGCAGGCCGACCAGCAGCGAGCGGTGCACCTGGTCCGCGTCCACGGAAGCCGGCCCGTGCCCGTAGGCCAGGACCGCGCGCACGGCCGCGTCCTGGGCGCCGCCGAAGCGGGCGGCCTCCACGACGTCGCCCGTCGACGGCTCGCCCACCGGCCCCACGCCGATCCCCAGCGCCCGCGCCATCTGGCGCAGCTGGCCGACCACGTCGCGCCATTCGCGCCAGCGCAGGTAGTGGAAGAACTCCGCGCGGCACATGCGCCGGAACGCCGAGCCCGACAGGTCGCGGGCCTGCACCGCCAGGTAGCGCCACAGGTTCAGGTAGGTGATGAAGTCCGAATGGGGGTCCGCCAGGCGCGCGTGCGAGGCGTCCGCCGTCCCCTGATGCTCGGCCGGGCGCTCGCGCACGTCCTGGATCGACAGCGCCGCCACGATGACGAGCACCTCCGAGGCGCAGCCCAGGCGCTCGGCCTCCAGCAGCATGCGCCCCAGGCGCGGGTCGATCGGCAGGCGCGCCAGGTCCCGGCCGATGCCGGTGAGCCTGTACTGGGACGAGGCCGGGGCCGCGTCCGGCTGCTCAGCGTCCCGGGCGGTGGGCGCGGTGCCCGAGGCGTCCTGATCCGCGCGGGTATCCCGCGCGTTGCCTGCGTCGTGTGTGCCGCGTTCGTCGCGTGTGCGGGAACGGTCGCCACGGCCTCGGCGCTCCTGCGGCTCGCCGGACGCGAGCGCGCCGATCTCCACGAGGAGGGCGACGCCGTCGCGCACCGCGCGCCGATCCGGGGCGTCCAGGAACGGGAAGTCTTCGACCGCGCCCAGGCCGAGGGACGCCATCTGCAAGATGACGCTGGCCAGCGAC
>QFCH01001774.1_pt1 | contig 13849 bp, 9 predicted proteins | sample 5346071 | NCBI WGS metagenome assembly QFCH01 (sample SAMN09062255, study PRJNA434731) | Human gut metagenome, whole genome shotgun sequencing project. | isolation source: stool timepoint B chromium assembly | host: Homo sapiens | collected 2015
CTTCTTTCCAGATTCAAATTATAATCAGATTTTCTTTAGACAGTAAAAAACCCGTGAAGATGAACAGCAGACCGTTCATCTTCACGGGTTCTTTTTAGAAATTAAGCGTTGGAATTCTGATAATAACCAAGCACTTTTTTGACATAATTCTGTGTTTCCTTAAACGGTGGAATACCACCGTACTTGTCGACATTTCCACCACCGGCATTGTATGCGGCAAGCGCAAGGGAAACATCTCCGTTGTATTTCTTTAAGTTCTGCGCCATCAGTTTGGCACCACCCATAATATTTTGCTGTGCATCGTATGCATTTGTGACACCAAGTCCTTTTGCGGTGGACGGCATCAGCTGCATGACACCCATGGCACCGGCAGAGCTGGTTGCGGATGGATTGAAATTGGATTCCTGCCTGGCAATGGCTTTGAGCAGGTTGATATCCACACCGTATGTTTCAGAAGCTTCTTTGAAATATTCTTCGAGGTTCTCCGGAGAAGAAACACTGCCGGAGGAGGTGGTACTATTTGTTGCAGAAGAACTGGAAATTGCCGGGGGATCCGTGACCGGAGACGTATCAACCGGTGCATCGGTCTGCGGGGTAAATCCAAGGATCTGCTGTACCGTATCCAGGGAAACGGCACCACTGTTGCTGGCGGCAAGCAGTGCGTCCACTGCCATGGCCTGTACGCTGCGCTCAGCGGAAGCCAGACATTCCTTAAATGTGGTGACGGCTTCATCCGTATTTTTCGGTGTCTGTATATTGGCAGAAGCTGCTTCCTGCAGCCTGGCTGTCTGTGTCTGATCAATATAAGGTAAAACTGTTACACCCATGATGTTCCTCATCTTTCGTTCGCTTAATCTAACATTCGATCATGCATATCATATCATAATCTGTGGAAAAATAAAAGGAAAAGGCGAAAATTGCTTGAATTTGTAAAAGAGTTGTTGTAGCATAACATCAGACGAAAAAGTGTAGATAAAGGAGCCAGATTATGGAGAAAAAGCCGTTTGTAACAAAGAGTCAGGTGGAGGAGATCGTTAAAACATACCCGACACCGTTTCATTTATATGATGAAAAAGGCATTCGTGAGAATGCAAAAAAAGTAAAGGAAGCTTTTGCATGGAATCCGGGATTCCGCGAGTATTTTGCAGTGAAAGCAACCCCAAACCCATATATTTTAAAAATTTTACAGGAATATGATATGGGATGTGACTGTTCCTCTTACACAGAACTGATGCTTGCAAAGTCCTGTGGGTTTGACGGAAAGCATATTATGTTTTCTTCAAATGATACGCCGGCAGAGGAATTTGCCTATGCGGATGAACTCGGGGCAATCATCAATCTGGATGATTTCACCCATATTGATTTCTTAGAAGAAACGATCGGTCATATTCCGGAGACCATCAGCTGCCGTTACAATCCGGGTGGAGTATTTGAACTGAGCAACGGAATCATGGACAACCCTGGAGATTCCAAATACGGCATGACAAAGGATCAGCTCATCGAAGCGTTTAAGATTTTAAAGGATAAGGGAGCAAAGCATTTCGGTGTCCATGCATTTCTTGCCAGCAATACCGTCACAAACGAATACTATCCGAAGCTTGCAGGAGAACTGTTTGAACTGATCGTGGAATTAAAGGAAAAGACCGGATGTGATATCAAATTCGTAAATCTTTCCGGTGGTGTGGGAATCCCTTATACACCGGACAAGGAGCCGAATGATATCGCTGTCATCGGAGAAGGTGTGCACAAAAAGTTCGATGAGATTTTAGTTCCGGCAGGGCTTGGGGATGTATCCATTTACACCGAGATGGGACGTTTCATGCTCGGACCTTACGGATGTCTTGTGACGAAGGCCATTCATGAGAAACATATCTACAAAGAGTATATTGGTGTGGATGCATGTGCAGCAAACCTGATGCGTCCGGCTATTTACGGGGCATATCATCACATTACGGTTCTTGGAAAAGAAAATGCACCATGCGATCACGTGTATGATGTGACAGGAAGTCTTTGCGAGAACTGCGATAAGTTCGCGGTTGACCGGAAACTGCCAGAGATCGACATGGGAGATTATCTTGTGATCCACGATACCGGAGCACATGGATTTTCCATGGGATATAATTACAATGGACGTCTTCGTTCTGCAGAATTACTGCTCAAAGAAGACGGAAGCGTGAAGATGATCCGCCGTGCAGAGACACCGGAAGATTACTTTGCAACATTTGACTGTTTTGATGATATCAGGATTACAAAATAAAAGAGTTAGGATGTACAGGTAAAATAATGGAGGACGCAATCCCGGGGGAACGGGATGCGTCCTCTGTTGGTTTAAGAAAACGATGTGCCGCAAAAAGAAAGACCTCAGATTTCCGATTGGAAACCTGAGGTCTTTTATATGCCGGCAGTGGGACTTGAACCCACACGATGTTGCCATCAACAGATTTTGAGTCTGCCTCGTCTGCCAATTCCGACATGCCGGCGCGAACAAATATTATATTAACATATGAAAGACGCATTTGCAAGCCTTTTTATGATTTCGGGAATAGGACTTTTGGTTCATTGACAGAAGTTATCATATATGATAACTTTAGAATACATGAGCACGATTTATAAAGGTGTAAGGGGGCGGATATGCAGGAACATAATCACGCCAGACAGGAAATTGCAGCCCAGCTTCGGCAGGTGCGAAAGGAGCAGGGGATGACACAGGAACGGCTCGCAGAAAAAGTCGGTACCAGAAAGTCAAATATTTCCCGTCTGGAGAGCGGGAGATATAATCCGAGTCTGGACTTTCTGGAAAAAGTTGCAGGAGGACTTGGCAGGGAGATTGAGGTAAAAGTCACGTGAGGAGGAAGATGCAAAAAGCATGACGATGAAACTTGGAAATTATAAGGATAACGACGTGGAACTGTGCCGTACCACCAATTCCAGAGTGAGTACACATACGGCGGAGGCACTGCTTGAACAGCACATTCCATTTACAAAGAACAGTAAAAAGATTCCTTTTTTCAAGAGGGAAATCTACCAGGGGGCAGATACCCTCTGGGTGATCACCATCAATCCACGCAGATACGGGCAGGCACGCCGCGTGATCGATGGTATGGATCGTGCATACCGGGAGCATCTGGTGTTATCCAATTACTAGAATGAAATTATGATAAAAATGTGAAATGCGTTTTAAAAGCAGAATGAGTGTGGTAAAATTCTATTCAGATAAAATCGTATGAAAAGCGATGGAAATGGAAGGAATGGAAGGAGCCATACTCATTTTTATGTTAGGAAACATGGAGCAGACAGTCGCACGTAAGCAGACAAAAAGGGAGAAAAACAACACACAAAAACGGACAGAAGGGTGGAAACAGAAGGGCATATGGCTGTTTTGGTATGCCGTGGTTCCGGTGTTTGCTTTTTACCTGATGGAGTGTTATGAACACAATCCGTTTGCGGAAGTGCGTGTGGGAGCACAGCTTTTTAATATTTTTTTGTTTGAGCTGATCGGATGGATGTTATATTTTCTGACCGGAAGAATGTGTTTTGCGTCCAGAGTGCTGTACGGACTTGCTGTGGCGTTTGGAATTACCAATCATTATGTGATGAAATTCCGTTCCACACCGTTTGTTCCGTGGGATCTGTTTTCGGCCGGAACAGCAGCCAGTGTGGCTGGAAACTATGATTTTACACCGGACCGGCGCATGGTGATTGTTACACTTGTTTTTATTGCATTATTTGTGCTGGCCCGGTTTTTTAAAAAAGGTCCGCGTTTTTCCTGGAAAATAAGGCTGGGGAGTATCGTACTGGTGGGACTGGCATTGTGTACATTTGTCAATGCCCTGCAGCAGGAATCGTTTCAGACAAAACATTATCTGTATCCGTTTCTGTTCACACCGGCATATATGACAAAAGTAAACGGCATGGCGGTGACCTTTGCCATGGATCTTGCCTATGTGGCAGTGGAGCGTCCGGCAGGATACGATGCGGATGAAGCAAAAGAGACGCTGGCGAAATACGAAACTAAAACAACAGAAACCGACACACAGGATCTGCCCAACATCATTGTCATCATGGATGAGGCATTTTCGGATTTAAAAGTGCTGGGACCGTTAGAAACCAATGAGGATTACATGCCGTTTATGCACCGGATGCAGCAGGGGGAGAAAAACACGGTCACGGGATATGTCCAGACATCTGTGTGTGGGGGAAACACTGCGGATTCGGAATTTGAATTTCTGACAGGCAATACGATGGCATTCCTTCCGAACGGAAGTATTCCGTATCAGCAGTACATCAAGAGCAGGACACCGTCTTTAGCAGGTTATCTGAAATCCTTAGGATATGCGACCTATGCACAGCATCCGTATCAGGCCAGCGGATGGAACCGGGATAAAGTGTATCCTCTGCTTGGATTTGACAATCTGGATTTTATGGAAGATTACAGGGATGTCTCCTATGTGCGCAATTATATCAGCGATGCATCGGATATGGAGCACATTATAGATACTTATGAGAAAAACAAAGCCTCCGGCAAACCGGCCTTTATTTTCAATGTGACGATGCAGAATCATGGCGGATATACCGATACCTATATGAATCTGACGAATGATATCCAGTCACAGTATGCCAGCGAACCGCTCAATCAGTACCTGACACTGATCCACAAGACCGATCAGGCACTCGAAAATCTGATTGATTATTTTTCCAAAGTGGATGACAGGACGATCATCGTATTTTTCGGGGATCATCAGCCGAATGATACAGTGGCTTCTGTCGTGGAAAACGGGGCACAGGCAGAGACACAAAAACGTTATCTCGTACCTTATCTGGTGTGGAGTAATTATGGGATCGAGGGAGCGAAAGATAAAAATACGAGTCTGAATTATCTTGCGGCGCAGGTACTTACCGCAGCAGGAGTGCCAACGAATGCATACCAGAATTACCTCTTAAGTCTGAGCAAAACTTACCCGGTGATCTCAGAAGCGGGGCAGACAAAAGGGATCGGAGCCGATGAAAAACAGCTTCAGACTTACAAGAAGCTTCAGTATTATCAGTTGTTTGAAAAAAACAAGGAAAAGGATGAGTAAGAACATGAAAAAAATGATTTCGCGGATGGTGTCGCACCGGTCATTTCCTTATGTGATGGCATTTCTTATGCCATTTATAATCTGTGTGGTCATCTGTATCGGAAACGGGGTATATCCTTTCGGGGATAACTGTATTCTGCATATCGATATGTATCATCAGTATTGTCCGTTTTTTACAGAGTTTCTTCATAAATTAAGAACCGGCGGAAGTCTGCAGTATTCCTGGAACCTGGGACTGGGATCGGATTTTGTTTCCCTGTATGCCTATTATCTGGCGAGTCCGCTTAATTTCCTGATCGTGCTCTGCCCGAAACATTATGTGATCGAGTTTATGACGATACTGGTGCTGGCAAAGATTGCCCTGTGCGGACTGACTTTTTTCTTATTCTTAAAATATCATTTTCATCTGATTGGAAAAGACTCAAAACTCCATAAAAATCAGGTGATTCCGGCACTTGTATGTTCTACGGCATATGCATTGTCCGGATTTGTGGCAGCCTACAGCTGGGATATCATGTGGATGGACTGCATCCTTCTTTTTCCTCTGATCATGGTGGGACTGGAAAAACTGGTACGGGAGCAGAAACCGGGACTGTATTTTGTGACACTTGCATTGTCGGTGTTTGCAAATTATTACATTTCCATCATGATCTGTATCTTTCTGGTGTTTTATTTTATTCTTCTCTTTTTTACGCAGAAAGGAGGAAAACTGAAAGCATTTTTACGGTTTGCATGGTATTCCCTGCTGGCAGGGTCTGTCTCGATGGTACTGCTATTGCCGGAGATCGCCGTGCTTTCTGCTTCCGGGTCTGCTGAAGACAGCTTTCCGAAAACGCTGGAGTGGTATTTTTCTGTTATTGCGGAGCTGGGGCGTGCGGCAGCCGTCACTACAAGTTATACGGGAAATGATCACTGGCCGAATCTGTATGCCGGGGCATTTACCCTGGTACTGGTATGGCTGTATGTGCTGAACCGCAGAATCTCCTGGAAGGAAAAAGTTCCGCGTATGCTGATGCTTGTCTTTTTCCTTGTGAGCTTTGCGGATAATCAGCTGGATTATATCTGGCATGGTATGCATTTTCCGCAGGCGTTGCCGGGCAGACAGTCGTTCCTTTATATTTTTATGCTTCTGGTCATGGGATTTGCAACGATCCGCAAATGGAAAGGAACCAGGCGCTGGCATATCATTATAGCAGTGCTTGCCGCACTGACACTGATGGTTCTCTCCGGATATTACGGGGATGAACTGGTGACGGAGTACATGGCAGTTGTGATTACCATGCTGTTTATCCTAGTTTATGGAATCCTGCTTCTTTTGCTTAAAATTGCCCCGAAGAAAATGCGGATAGCCCTGCGGGAAGCTGCCTTTTGTGTTGCCATTGCAGAACTGGCTGTCAATATGGCGGTAACCGGGCTTGGCGTTACCAGCCGCGTGGCATATACGGATAAACAGGGGTACTACGAAGATCTGCTGCAACAGGCAAAAGAGGATAACGGAAATGACGGATTTTACCGGGTGGAGGACAGCGGGCGAAAAACCAAAAACGATGACAGCCTGTACGGATACCGTTCTGCAACCATATTTTCTTCCCTGATGAATCTGGATGTCAGCCATCTCTTCCAGAGCCTGTATATGGAGGGGGGAAAAAATTTCTACTGTTACAATGGTGCTTCTCCGCTTCCGTCAGCTATGTTTTCTGTGAAATATATGCTTTCCTCTAATCCGGTGGATGAAAGTCCACTGCGGACACTTGTGGGAAGCAGCAATGGAAATTATCTTTATCGGAATAACTACTGCCTGCCACTTGGCTATATGATGAGCGAGAAGGCAATAAAAGGCTGGGAATCTTCCATGCTTGATCGGATCGGTTCCCTGAATTCCCTGGCACAGCAGCTGGGAGCAAAAGGAGATATGCTTTATCCGGCAGCCTGTACACAGTCGCAGGCAGCCGGGGATACGACAATTGATATATCTGAGGATGGATATTATTACGCAGATTATGTAACCTGTAATGCAGATTCCCTGACGGTATCAAGAGATGACGGATGGACGCAGCAGTATGGAAAGACCACACATCGCTATCTGCTGGATCTGGGAGAGTGCAAAGCCGGAACAAAGGTCCATATTACCAATCTCAATGCAGAAACGATCGAATACCATGTGTACCGCCTGAATTTCAAGGCCATGTGCACTGCATATGAGACGCTCAGCGAACAGACCATGTCACTCGAAAAAATGACAGATCGCAGGATCGTTGGAAGTATCGATGTCAGGCAGGCGGGAAGACTGATTCTGTCAGTGCCGGCAGATGAGGGCTGGAGTCTGTATGTAGACGGTAAAAAGACGAAAATAAAGCCTTTCGCGGATGCACTCATTGGTGTACACTTAAAAGAAGGAACGCATAAGATCGAGCTGCGTTATACCACACCGGGCGTACAGATCGGAGCTGTCATCAGCATAGCAGCACTTTTATTATTCCTGTTTAGTATGTGGATAAGATATAAGATAAGGGGGAAATATGGGGAAAAAATGCATCAGCATCGTCGTACCGATGTACAATGAGCAGGAATCTCTGCAGATTTTGTACCGGGAATTAAACCGCGTGACACGGGAAATGGGCGATTATGATTTTGAATATTTATTTGTCAATGACGGATCGAAGGATGCAACACTGCAAAAGATCCGGGAACTTGCAGCAGAAGATGAGCGCGTGCACTATCTTTCTTTTTCCCGCAATTTTGGAAAAGAAGCGGCGCTGCTGGCAGGATTGTCCTATGCAAAGGGGGATTATGTGACGACGATGGATGCGGATCTGCAGGATCCGCCCACTCTTTTGCCACAGATGGCTGCGATGTTAGAAGCCGGAGACTGTGACAATGTGGCAACCCGGCGGGTGAACCGGCAGGGAGAGCCGAAGATCCGTTCGTTTTTTGCACGCATGTTTTATAAAGTTATGCGGAAACTTTCCCACATTGAGATTGCAGATGGGGCAAGGGATTACCGTCTGATGAACCGTGCAATGGTAGATTCCATTCTTTCCGTCAGCGAATACAACCGGTTTTCCAAGGGAATCTTTGCCTGGGTCGGATATGATACCAAATGGCTGGAATTTCAAAATGTAGAACGGTCTGCGGGAGAAACCAAGTGGAGTTTCTGGAAACTTGTGCGTTATTCGTTTGATGGGATTATCAATTTTTCGGATGTTCCGCTGAAGATTTCCTCGTATCTGGGGCTGGTGCTCACCGTGGTTTCTTTTATTGCAATCATCGCGGAAATCGTACGCGCATTGGTATTCGGGGATCCGGTTGCCGGCTGGCCGTCGCTGGTATGTATCGTGACATGCATTGGCGGAATCCAGCTGTTTTGTATGGGAATTATGGGACAGTATATTGCAAAAACCTATATGGAAGTCAAAAGACGTCCGCATTATATCATAAAGGAGAGTAACTGTACCCGGAACAAAAAGAACAACGCACAGAATTGACGCAGATATGCTTTTTCTATATAATGATACAGAAAGACTGCACTGCATTTGGGATGCCGCGCAGTCAGATCATAACAGGTGAGGAAGAATATGCGAAAGATAAAACGCTTTTTGAGTGCCCTGCTTTGTGGGGCAATTCTTATAACAGGAACACTTGCCGGAGTCAGTGTGCGTACAGATGCAGCAGCCAGTAGTTATGCCGTGCAGCTGCGTGCGGCAGGATTTCCGGATAGTTACATCAGTGCACTTTCCGCGCTTCACACAGCATATCCGCAGTGGCAGTTTCAGGCGGTTAAGACCGGGCTTGATTGGAATACCGTGGTCAGCAAAGAGAGCGTAAACGGAGTCAATCTTGTTCCGAAGACTGGAAATGACGCAACCAAATCCACCGCAGACGGTGCATATGACTGGACCACCAATGTGTGGACGGTCTATGACGGATCTTCGTGGGTCGGTGCTGATGCAGACTATATCGCTTATTATTTAGATCCACGGAATTTTCTCAATGAAACCGATATTTTTCAATTTGAAAGTTTAAGTTTCAGCAAGGTGCAGACCAAGCAGGGAGTTTCTTCTATTCTGAAAGGAACCTTTATGGAGAATACGGTTGAGGACAGCGATGGATCTACGCTGGATTATGCGCAGGCATTTATGGATATCGGTGAGGAAACCGGGGTCAGCCCATATCATCTTGCATCGAGAGTGCGCCAGGAGCAGGGGTTAAAAGGAACCAGTTCCCTGATTTCCGGAACTTATAGCGGTTATAAGGGGTACTATAACTATTTTAATGTGGGGGCAGCGGGCATTACCTCCACACTGGTCATCAAAAACGGACTGGCATATGCAAAAAAAGCGGGATGGAATACCCGGTATGCAGCACTTGAAGGAGGAGCAAAAATTCTGGCGAAAAACTACATTGGCGTGGGCCAGGATACGTTGTATTTCCAGAAGTTTAATGTAGTGAATCAGAAGAATCTGTACAGCCACCAGTATATGGCAAACCTTGCGGCTGCTTACAACGAGGGCAGAAAGCTTGGACAGGGGTATGCGGACAAGCAGCAGGCATTTGTATTCCGTATTCCGGTTTATTCCGGTATGCCGGCATCTGCAGTGACATTTACAGCCAGTGGAAATCCGAATAACTATCTGAAATCGCTCAGCGTAACCGGACAGACACTGACACCGGTATTTCGCGGAGACACGACTTCGTATTCCCTCGTCGTGGACAGCAAAGTTTCCACCGTTACCATAAGTGCATCACCGGTAGCTGCGAAATCTTCTGTGACGGGAACCGGCACAAAAAAACTTCAGATGGGAACCAATACGTGTAAAGTTACCTGCAAATCGGAGAGCGGAGCATCCAAAACCTATACGCTTACCATTGTAAAGAAAGCTGGTGCAGCGGCAGAGACCGAGAAGACTTCCGTGACTTCGAAAACATATCAGTTGAAAAACAAAATGGTTACGGGGATTGCGCCGGGAACAAAGGCGGCAACATTTTTGAAAAAATTTAAAGTGACCGCGGGAACGGTCAAACTGTTCAGTGCATCCAAAAAGAGTGTTACCGGAATCGTTTCAACCGGCAATGTTCTGCAGGTGTATGACAGCAAAAACAAGAAAGTTTCTTCCTATACGCTTGTGATTTATGGAGATGTAAACGGAGATGGAAAGATCAACAAAACAGATCTGAACCGTTTGAACAGGCATCTGAATGGTACCCAAAAGCTTACCGGATGTTATCTTAAGGCCGCAGATACAAACCGCAAAAAAGACGGGGTCAATGTGCTTGATCTGGTATATCTGAACAAACATCTTCAGGGGAAGATCACCATTCAGCAGTAAAAGAAAGGCAGAACATATGAGACAAAAAAGCAAAGCAAAAGGAAAACGGATACTGGGAGTGGTACTGGCACTGGTATTTCTGATCAGTTGTATCATGACACCGGATGTGCATGCACAGGCGGAGAGCATGATCATTGCTTTAAGCGCCAGATCCGTGAAAATAGGAGATACTCTGGCAGTGACAGTGACACTTCCGGCAGGGGTGACGGGAACGGTAAATCTGACATATTCCAAAGATCTTTTTACTTATCAGTCAGCAACAGCGGAAACCAGTGTAAATGCAGGCACGGTTTCTATGACTCTGGGAAGTTACGGTTCCGGAAACAAACGTGCAAGCGGAACTGTTAAATTTAAAGCAGATGCGGCGGGAACTGCAAGTTTTGCCGCATCCGCACCATCTGCGGGCAATCAGGAAGGGGACCGTGTGGATGTGGGAGGTGCAAGTGTATCTGTAGCTGTTGAAAATTCGGCAGCGGCAGCAGATGACAAATCAAAAGACAATACGCTGGCATCCCTGACGATTTCCGAAGGAACCCTTTCTCCGGAATTTCAGTCGAAAGTTACCGAATATCAGGCAAAAGTGGGAGATCAGGTGACATCGCTGGCAGTCAGCGCACAGCCAAATGATGCTAAGGCATCTGTGATCTCGGTCAGTGGGGCAGACAAACTGAAAACCGGTGTAAATAAAGTACAGATCGTCGTGCAGGCGGAAAATGGTGTGAAAAAGACCTATACCATTCAGGTGACCAGAGGAGCTGCGCAGCAGGAATCACAGGATACACAGCAAAAAGGAGAGACACAGGCTCCGGCAGACGGGCAGCAGTATTTTACGATTGACGAAACAAATCTCTATCTGACAGACAGTATTCCGGATCGCTATGTTTTGGATGGCTTTGTCAAAGATACAGTGACTTTGTGGGAAAATCAGTATCCGTGCATGCGCAAAGACGGAATAGACACACCGCTGAGACTTTTGTATCTGGTGGATGAAAACGGACAAAACGGTGCTTTGTATATGCTGGATCTGGATGATCCGGAAGAAATTTATCCGTTTGTATGTATGAACTATAACCAGTATAAGCATACCATAGGGGAAGAGACAACATCTGCAGAAGCTTCTACCCAGGAAGGAGAAACGGGCCTGTTCCAGAGTACGGAAAGCCAGATGCGGCTGATTCTCTGTGCGTTCGTTGTGGTTGTACTGATTCTTCTGATTATCATAGTGGTTCTGATCGTCAAAAGAAAAAAAGATGATGACGATCCTTATGATGATTTTTATGACGATGATGATGATGACGATGAGGATTACGATGATCCGGACGATGAAAAACTGTATGAAACGGATGATCCGGATGACACCGGGATATCCAAGCGTTACGGAAAGGAAACATTCCGCAAAAAAGGCGGATTTATGCATAAACTGTTAGAGGGTATTGAGGATGATCTGGACGATAATCTGGAGGATGACCTGGATGATCCGGAAGAAGATACCGATGACAGGGAAAAAGAGCGGGAGAAGCGGGAGGACCATTACCGGGATGCAGATGATGAAGATATCATGCTGCAGAAAGAACTGGCAGAAGAAGTTCGAAGCTCCATGCTCGGAAGAAAGAAGAAAACAACCAAAAAAGATACCGATGACGATATCGAATTTATTGATTTGTAGAATTGTAACAGGAGGTATAAATTTTGATTCCATATACAGATAAGGCGAAAAAAGCTCTGAATTATGCGAACCGCCTTTCCCGTTCGTCCGGCTGCAACTATGTCGGAACCGAACATATTCTGGCGGGACTGCTCAAGGAAGGAACCGGTGTAGCAGCAGAAGTACTGACAGCCAATAATGTGGAACTGGAAGCGCTGCTTAAGCTGATTGATGAACTGGTTGCGGCAGGTGAGGAGGTGACGGTGGCAGACCGTGACGGATATTCTCCGCGTACCCAGATGGTGCTGGATCGTGCCAGGGAGATGGCAGACCGTTTTGACAGTGAACGGATCGGAACCGAACACCTGCTGCTTGCCATCATAAAAGAGGGGGATTGTGCAGCTTCCCGGCTTTTAAATACAATGGGAGCCAACCCACAGAAACTTTTTGTGGATATTCTTGCTGCGATGGGAGAGGACCCGGCACAGTACCGGGAAGAAATCCAGCGTGGAAGAAATGAGGAGGCAACACTTACCCCTACGCTCGATCAGTATTCCCGCGATCTGACAGCTATGGCGCGGTCCGGACGGTTAGACCCGGTAATTGGCAGGGAAAAGGAAACCGAACGGGTGATCCAGATTCTGTGCCGCAGAGGCAAAAATAATCCGTGTCTGATCGGAGAGCCGGGTGTCGGTAAGACAGCGATCGTTGAAGGAATTGCACAGAGTCTGGTAAACGGAAACGTACCGGATATTGTGGCAGATAAACGTCTGGTATCTCTGGACATGTCCGGACTCGTTGCAAAATCCAAATACCGCGGGGAATTTGAAGACCGTATTAAAAAAGTGATAAATGAAGTGGAAACGGCTGGGAACGTGCTGCTGTTTATTGATGAACTGCATACGATTATTGGCGCAGGTGGAGCAGAAGGTGCACTGGATGCGTCTAATATTTTAAAACCGGCACTTGCACGCGGAGATGTGCAGGTGATCGGTGCAACCACGATCGAAGAGTATCGCAAGTATATTGAAAAAGACGCAGCACTCGAGCGGCGGTTCCAGCCGGTACAGGTGGAGGAACCGACAGAGGAAGAATCCATTGAGATTTTAAAAGGGCTGCGAAAGCTGTATGAAAAGCATCATCATGTGCAAATTACGGATGAGGGAGTGGAAGCATCCGTGCGTTTATCTGCCCGTTATGTCAATGACCGTTTTCTGCCGGATAAGGCGATTGATCTGATGGATGAGGCAGCTGCAAAAGCACGGCTTGGAATGATGCATGGATCGGATGAGATGATGCAGTTAAACCGTGAGATTCATCAGACGGAACTGGATATGGAACATGCGCTGCAGGAGGGAGATATCGAGAAAGCCCGCACATTGAAAGAGACACGGGAGAACCTGCAGGCATCCAGGGAAAAACTCGAAAAAAAGAACCGCCGCGTATCCAAAAACAAAGTTCCGGTGGTGGGCGAAAATGAGATTGCCGATGTGGTGGCTGGATGGACAAAGATTCCGGTCAGCCGTCTGACAGAAAGCGAGGCATCCCGTCTGCAGAAACTGGAAGAAACACTGCACAAGCGCGTGATTGGACAGGAAGAAGCAGTATCTGCAGTTTCCAAGGCTGTCCGCCGTGGTCGCGTGGGACTCAAAGACCCGAAGCGTCCGATCGGTTCGTTCCTGTTTTTGGGACCAACCGGTGTCGGAAAGACGGAAGTTTCCAAAGCACTGGCAGAGGCTGTGTTTGGCAACGAGGAATCCATGATCCGGGTAGATATGTCGGAGTATATGGAAAAGCAC
>QFCH01002311.1_pt1 | contig 13837 bp, 20 predicted proteins | sample 5346071 | NCBI WGS metagenome assembly QFCH01 (sample SAMN09062255, study PRJNA434731) | Human gut metagenome, whole genome shotgun sequencing project. | isolation source: stool timepoint B chromium assembly | host: Homo sapiens | collected 2015
AAAAATAGAAGACATAAAGAAAAATTTAAACTATATATTTAAAAAATATAAGCTAAATAAAGAGATTATAATTTACAGCTGGGCCAACGATGAGGCTTCTCATGAATATAAAATCTCCTTAAAACAAATTCAATTATTATCTGAGTTAGGAATAGAGTTAAAAATCATTCATTATAATATTTAGTATAAGTGTGGATTACTTTCAAGATCTAACAAACCCCAAAAGCAGTCTGAAATTCTAAACCTTCACTTATCCATCCTTCAGTAAGCCTTCCTCCTGCAAAACCAATATGTTGACCGTGAGACGGGGCTGCATTACAACTTCTTCAGGTATTATAAGCCTGATGCGGGTCAGTTTGTGAATCAGGATCCGATTGGGCTTTCATGTGGAGACAATCTGTATCTCCAGTAGGAATACCATACTCTATGAGAGTCTTACCTCCTGGTTCTAATCTAAAGCCTTATACCATATATAGGGTACTGAAATCAATTGATAATGTAGCTGCAAGTAAAATTATGTCGTTGTTCGGAGAGATTGGATTAGGGACACAGTATGAATTACCAAAATCTGTTAAATCATATAGAATCTGGGCATCTGGAAGAGGTGAAAATAGGAAAATGTTAAAAATTAATGAATTAAATTCATATCTTAAAAGTAAAGGAGTACCAGAAGATAGTTACTCAATCAATGAAGTAAATGATGAATCATTATGTATTGTTGAAGAAAATAAAAAATGGCATATATTCTATTCTGAAAGAGGATTGAGAACCGAAGAATATTGTTGCCAAGATGAACATTTGGCAATTCTATATTTTATAAATCGCTTATCAAAAATGTTAAAATTTTCTTTCGAATGAAAAAAAGCAAACTGTAGTCTGTATGAAACCTTCAGTCCCGAGGTAGAGTGTGTGCGGTGCGCACGAGATTTCTATTTTTCAGACGACCTCTACCAAATCGCCTCCCCCGACGATGGCTACGGCGATTTTACCGCCGTTTACGGACGGGACGGTAAAAAACTGCACGGTTTCGCCTACCGCAACCCCGTCATGGTCGATTACAGGCACAAGCGCGACAGCGTGTACAAGATTTACAAGAAAGTTTGAAAAAACGGTTGAGTAAGTCCATATCTGTTGGAGGATGTTCATCTACCAACTCACCCAAACGATTAGATTAGGAGGAAATTATGAAGCAATTAATGGTGTGGGGATATAGCGCACAAAGTTTAGATGAGTTAGCGAAAAGAAAAGTGCCTAAGGTTTCCTTAGGGGAAGTAGGGATATCAGAGGTGTTCAACCCTAAAAAAACGCATCCTGATTTTGACTTTCCATGGAGTTGGTTCGTAAAGGGGCAAGAAATTCCTCCAATGCCTGAAAAGGTTTATGTCTGCTTAAAGAAAGCAAGGAGTGTTACTTTTGATTTTCTACCTTATGGCTACAACTTCTTTATCATGTCAGCGCGTTTTTTGGAATTTATTAAAAAATATGGATTTAATTATAATTTTGGTGTGAGCGAAGCGATTATTGTCAATACAAAAGGTGAGCTATTGACAAATGAAGTCTATTATTTGGTAAGAATAGTTAGCTGGGAAATTGAGGATGAAATTGTTTACCCGGATTTAGGAAGAGATGAAAAAGGTTTTTCGCTGGAGGCATATACTAATTCGGATAAGGATATTTTGCTGTCTTCCAAATATAAGTATATGGAAGCATTTATGGTGTCAGAAAATTTAAAAGAAAAAATATTAGAAATGTTCTCCTTACCTTTTCTTTATACTTTGAAGGAATGGAAGGAGCAAAATGATTATGAAATTATTGGATTTGATAAATTATAATAAAAAGGAAACTTAAATGTCAAAATTACTTTTTACTTCTTCTAAAACGCCACATAGTATTGGTTATATTGGGGGAGGAGCTGAACATATTCCGTTAGAATTATGGCCTAAAGTTCCAAATTCTGATACCTATCAAACACATCTGTTTACTCTTTATTCTGACTTTTTACCTGAAAATGTATTCCCTCGCAGAAATTATTATATCTCTGTTTTTATTTCCATAGAGGAGCATGCACTAGGAGGGGTGAAAGACTCTATTTCATCTAAATATACTGTTAATTGTCAGGATGATTTAATTTTACTAAATGATGGTTTTAGTTGCGCTGTCCTTTATGAAAGGGAAGAAGCTATCAACAAGCAAGATTTAGGAAATATTTCTTTAGAAAGAAAATTTTTTGAAAGGCTTGATGAAATTGATAAAGAAGCTGATGCAAAATACAATGAAGATGAACATTTATTTTTTGAAGATAATGGAATGGGATTGGATGTATCCAAAATTTTTGGCAATCCTTATTTTGAACAAGATATAATATATCCTTCTCCTAAGTTTAATTTTTGCTTGCAATTATTAGAAGAAGATATAGATAAAAAGTTACATATTTTTCAGAATGGTATTGGTTATTTTTATTATGACCAAAATGTTAAGAAAAAACTTCTATCTGGAAGTCAAGCAGGTATTTTCTTTATTCAAAATACTTAAGAATTAACATAAAACCTTCAGGTTCAACTTAACAAGCCATAGCCTGTATCCACACCAACCAAGACAGCTACGAACCCTTGGCATAGCTACACAACAGGACCAACGAAGACGGCGAAAACCGCCAACAAACCCACTACTTCCACTGCGACCAAATCGGCATCCCAAGAGAGATGACCGATGATGAAGGTAATCTGGTTTGATTCGGGGATTATTACGATTGGGGTAAACTGAAGAGTGAAACCAACGTAACAGTAACGGCGTACCAATCCTTCCGCCTGCAAAACCAGTATGCTGACAGTGATACAGGGCTGCATTACAACTTCTTCAGATATTATGAGCCGCATTCGGGACGGTTTGTGAATCAGGATCCGATTGGGTTAGAAGGTGGAGATAATATTTATTTATTCTCCCCTAACATACAAAGCTGGATAGATCCATTAGGGCTATTATCATGGAATACTGCTAGAAAACAATTTTGGAAAGCAGAAGCAAAAAGAGAAAGGAACCAGCACATGGTAACAGGATTAGAAATCAAAAATTTAATTCAATCTCATGAATACAAAAGGTTATTAGATAAGGCTGAATATGAATATGGAATTAAAATTTATGACAATGACGAAAGTATTTCACAAGAATGTAATTCTGTTGCTAATGAAATTAATAAATCAGGATTAACACCTGAGTTAATATTAGATTTTATTATTGAAAACGATAAATTAGTTTTTAATTTCTCAAAATTAAAAATATCAAAATTGTCAGAAGATTACTGTGACTTTGAGGAAGATGAAGAAGATAGTGATGATATTATATTAATTGGTCAGGCTAAGACTTTCCTCATTGTAAACTCTATAGAAATTTTACTATTGAGAAAATCAGAAACAGATTTAATAAATTTTTTGAAAGCAATTAAGATTCCTTCTTATAAAAAATATGCAAAAGAGTTATTTGAATTTTACCAAGAGAGCCTAAAGATATATTAAAACTTTTACTACTCTATCTGTATTTTGATATCTTTTTATATCTCCTGACAAGCATAGACTGTGTTAAACCCCAACAGTGTAGTAAGGTCATCTGAAAATTTTCAGACGACCTCCCTTTTATATGCTCCTAAAAAAGCGAACAGATCTGGTTCAGCAAAAATCCGGACGGGTATTATGTCATCGTGTCGCTGGAAGGTTCGATAGCGCTGCGTTTCGCGCCTTTGGCGGTGGCGGAAGACAGTTTGGACGAAGACTCTACCCTCTTCCCGCTGGTGGCGGTGGAAGATGCCAACGGCAACCATCAGCGTTTCGTCTATCATCTGCTGACCGGTCTGCCGCAATACGTCATCGACGGCAACGGCCGGGTGTTCTCGCTGAACTTCGGCAATGTGGCGGATGAGCAGTCGCCCTTGTTGGAATTGTTGTTCTAGTTAGTGTTTGTATATATTCAACGGCGGGAGTATGTGGTGCTTTTTTGGTAGGAGGAAGTCTTGTAGGAGCAATGTGAAGTTTAATATTGATATAGGAACATGATAATTATGAGCAATAGTGATTTTTATATACAAAATATGATTGAAACTTCTTTAGAACAAGAAGATTTCAGTCAAATAATTATACTACTAGATTCGCTACCATCTAAAAATATACGTAGAGCATTGTATTTATTATCAAAAATATTCCCAAATAAAATAGAAATTACTGAGAATGAATTTAAATTTATTAAATGTATATTATCCAATAATAAATTTATAGTAGTTCAAAGCATCTCTGATTTTCTGAGAGCAATATCTATACTCAACTTTAATGACCTACAAAAACAGGATATTTCTGATTTGATTTTTCAAAACCTAAATATTTTAAGCAAAAATTGTGATTTTGAGTTAAATATACTAATAACAAAATTAATAGAACCCAATAAATTTTTTATGCAAGTTGAGAAATTTAAAAATAATTTAGATGATTATTCAAGAAAATATTTATTAGATTTTATTTTTTACGAGAAAGAATATCTTGAAAATGGCTTTAATGAAGATGAAATCAATGATTTTATAAAATTATTGAGCTACCCTAGATAAAATAGCAAGCAGTGATCCGCACAAAACCTCCAGTTCTTACTAACCTTTGGCACAGGTACGCAACTGGACCAACGAAGACGGAGAAAGCCGCCAGCAAACCCACTACTCCCACTGAGACCAAATCGGCATACCAAGAGAGATAACCAATAAAGACGGCAACCTTTTGTGGTTCGGCAACTATACCGGCTGGGGTCGTCTGAAAAAGGATGAGCGCGTCTATCGGAATGTACATCAACCGTTCAGATTACAGAACCAGTACTTCGATGACCAAGTGTTGACAATGCTAGCGGTGTATATGATTAATGAAAGAATAAATTATGAATATAGAATTGCATATTGAAAGAGTACAATCTATTTTAGATCAAATGGATCTACAAAAGAAATGTAAATTTGCAGCTTGGTGCTGTAATGCACTGATCATTGAGAAAAAAATAAATGAAAATATGACTAAAATAACTAATTCAAATGTGAACTACCAACTCTGTGATGCTATCATTAAAGCTGGTTGGTATGATTTCTCCCAAATAAATATTGGAATCTCTCAAAAAGCTATAGAAGATATAAATTGGGATGATGATGATCCATTAAATGATATGGTAGAAACACAAGGAACTATAGAATTATTAGCTTCGATTCGAAATATGTTACTAGGTATACAACAAAAATCATCTGATAGTTGTTACTTTGCTGCATGTGCTGAAAACGTAATTAACTGGAAAGATGCTTTAGTGAATTTCCCATACTCCGAAGATGGCAAAATAGAGGACGAAAATTTAAAACGTGAATATGAAATTCAATTGTTATTTTTAGATGATTTAAGAAATAGTATAATTACCTTACAGGATATTAAGAAATATAGATAAATGGATGCAAGCCTAAGTAGACTGTTTAGAAAGATAGGAGTTGAGTTGATGGAGTCACAGGAATTAACTTCTGAAATTTTGCTGGAAAGTGTTTTAGAATGTACAGATTTTGTAGTAAATGAGGTGCCAAACTTATACAGTGCATTAATAGAGAGATTAAAGCAAGACGATGAAGTATTCTTTATGAATTTTGTTGAAGATGAGGATGGTCAGGATGATTATTATGGATATGTCTATAATAAAACAAATGGAAAAATCTACGAATATGCGTTCCATGATGACAAATTAGTGAAAAATAGGAAGTTGTCTTTTACTGAAAAGAAAATTGGAGAGTTAACAACGAAAGATATTCTTGAATTACCTATAATAGACTTACTGTAATCCTTCTTTGAGGTCATCTGAAATGTTTGCTCTTTAACAAACTCATCACTAGTCAGCATCAAGGTCGTCTGGAAACTAACTTTTAGACGACCTTTGTTGTACCGTATTCAACCGCCGCTACGCCTATGACAAAGCCGGCAACCTGATTCAAAGTGCCGACCAAAGAGGTGGCGTACTCAATTACGTCTACGACAAAGCCCGCCGTCTGACCGTCATCAACAAGGAAAATGGTGAGAAACCTACCGTCTCGATTACGACCCGATTACCGGCAACTACACCGGCTGGGGTCGTCTAAAAGAGGAAACCAAGGTAACGGATAGCGCATATCAGCCCTTCCGATTGCAAAACCAGTATGCAGACCGTGAGACGGGGTTGCATTACAACCCGATGCGCTATTACGAGCCTGATGCGGATCGGTTTGTGAATCAGGAGCCGATTGGTTTGTGAATCAGGAGCCGATTGGGCTGATGGGTGGGGACAACCTTTATCAGTTTGCACTGAATACACAAAAGTGGATCAATTCATTGGGATTATCAAAATGCGATCCTTGCGGTAAAGATAAAGATAAGCTTCCAGGTGGCACAACAGTTAAAGATTTTAAAGCTTCTCTTGTTAAATTACCACCAGGACAAAGGGTTGCAAAAATAAAAAGCATGGCGGAGCAAGTAGCTAGTTCTCGTAGTTGGACAAGAGCAAAAAATATTGAAAGATTAAATCCAAAGAGGACAATATATACTGATGGTACAAACTTTTATTCTTTAGATACACAACATGGAAGGTTTGAAAAACTAAATAAGAAGGGTAAACACATGGGTGAAGTTGATATGTGTTTAAATGAAAAAGGTAAACAAGATTCTAGTAGTGAACACGATATAAGGATTAAATGATGCAGAAATTAGTAAATTATCATAGTAATTTGGCGCATGGTACCGTTTTTAGATTTCCAGGTTCATATCCACATGAAAAATATGTTGATCTGATATTAGTTGAATTTCCAGATAGTGATAGAAAATTTGGTCTTGTTGTATCTACTGGTCATAAAGCGGGATTGATTTTAATTAAACTTCCAAAGGAAGCTGAATCAAATAACTTTGCTGGAATAGATAGACAATGGGTAATAGATAACTGGAATAAATGGATATATGAGACTTGTAATGTTGATGATGTCTATGTAATTCAAAACTACCCAATTCCTGTTATTGATTTCAGCAAGCCGTAGCCCGGAGAAAACCTTCAGTCCTGTCGTAGGGTGTGTGCGGTACGCACACACGCGGTTTCTATTTTTCGGACGACCTCACTATTTTCTTTGAGGTCGTCTGAAACATTTGTTCTTTAACAATCTCATTAGCAATGGCATTCTATCTAGAGGTCGTTTTTCCTGATGGCTGAGAAGCTAATTGACATAGACAAATACAGGAAAGGATATATATTATGTTGAAAATATTAAATAATTCTTTGGATGGAATTGTATTGGGTCAAAAAAAGGCTGACTTTGATGATGTTATTTTAAATAATCCTAATTATTCATTAGAGTTTAATAAAAAACACAAGATACAATCTGATTCAGAATTGATTACTGTATCTTCCTTGAGGAATTGTGATAAATTTTGCTTAAATGGAAAAGTTATTAACTTTTCAAATCTTGAAAAATTTTTAGAAGAGGAGGATCCTCTAATAGAAGTTTCGGATGAAGAAAATTATTTTTATATTTTTCCAAAATATAATTTAGTTTTATATGTTGACTATAAGGATAATTTGTTTCTGCAGATATTAATTTACGATGAGAGTATAAGAGCTTTATATGATAGTAAAGGTAAAAAGTACTCAGACTTTCAAAAAAGTAAACTTAAAAATCCAACTTTAAATCATGATAAATTAATATTTATTCCTTATAAGAGCATAGGCGATTTTGAATTAAATTGTTCTCTATCAGATGTTATAAGAAAATATGACATATCAAATAATGTTATCCCGAAGGTAAAAAATATTATAGAGATAAACAATTTTGTACTAAGGTTTGATAATGAAAAGTTAACTGAGGTTACAATTTTCAATGATAAGAAAGTAGAGTTTGCAATATACTATAATGAAATAGATATATCATCAAAAAAAGGGCTTACTGAGTTATTAAGTCAATATGATGTTATTGAGAGAACGAAATCTAAATATCTTTTCAAAGAATTAGGTCTAGTTGTAGAAAAAGATCTGTCCGAATTTCATTTTTTTGAACAATCATTATTAAAATTTTGGGTAAATTTGCATAGACCTATTACTAGCTGGTAATCACAAGTAAGCCATAGCAAACCGTAGCCCACACAAAACCTCCAGTTCTTACGAACCTTTGGCATAGGTCCGCAATTGGACAACCGCAGACAGCGAAGGCCGACAACAAACCCATTACTTCCACTACTACCAAATCGGCATACCAACCCTTCCGCCTGCAAAACCAGTATGCCGACCGTGAGACGAGGTTGTATTACAACTTCTTTAGGTATTACGAGCCTGATGCGGGTCAGTTTGTGAATCAGGATCCGATTGGGTTGATGGGTGGGACAAACTTTTATCAGTTTTCGATGAATGCACTGGGAGGGGTTGATCCATTAGGGTTAGCTAGAAAACCAATTAGCAGAAGGCTAAGAAGGTAGTAGAACTGGGCAATTGGGGCAAAAAAGAAATGAATATACATGATAAGGAAATTGTTGGTTTTTTATATAAGAAAAATGATCAATTACTCGTATTACTTTCATCTGATGAAAATAATATCTTTTTTAATTCAGTAATTTTTTTTCATTTTAACAACGTTTCGGACCAAAATATTATTTTTGATATATATGAATGGGGAAAAGAAGATATTCCAAATGAAATTATTAAACTTTTTCCTTGTATAAATCCCTTTATAGAAGATAAAAAAATATATAATTTTCATTATATAAATTCATCTGTTGGACTAGAGGGTATTGTTATCACTAAAAAATAACATTTCTGCGCAAAATATCGTTATGCTGAGATACTACTGACGTCTAAAGAAAACTTGACCTACGATAACCGGCTATCAGAAAAACGACTTAGAAGCTTCCAATGACAGCAGCTATTACTACGGCTACTTCGATGACCTGACCCACTGGGAACTAGCCAACGGAAAAGTGCAGAACTACTTCTACGACCTGCATGACCAACTGGTTAAAGCGGAATTCTTTAAAAAAGATGGTACGAAAGATACTTGGGTGTACAGCTACAATGCCTTGGGCAGAAGGATAGGCAAAGGCCATCTGAAAAACGAAGAAGTTTCAGACGGCCTCGAAGAAGAAACCAGATTTGTTTGGGACGGCAGGTATACCTATTTCTACACCGATCCCGACAGTTACGAACCTTTGGCGCAGGTACGAAACTGGACAACCGAAGACGGCGAAAACTGCCAACAAACCCACTACTTCCACTGCGACCAAATCGACATCCCATGCGAGATTGCCGATAAGGACGGCAATCTGGTTTGGGGATTATTATGGTTGGGGAAAACTGAAGAGCGAAACCAACGTAACGGGTGTCGTTGCATTATCGGAAAGCGATACATGTACAGGAAAATGTCAGGAACTGCTCCATTATCTAAACTAAGAATACCTTTGAAAGATATACAACCAGACCCTATAGATTGGTGATAATAAAAATGATATCAAATGACATTCAAGAATTACTTAAAAATATTACAAAGTCTCTAATTAAAATCGAAACAAAAGAATTAGATGCTTTAATTTCTAGACAGTTAACCCATATAGATAATATTGATTTTCACAGATACGAAATATCCCATAGGAAAATTGAAAGTCTCAAATTTTCTTTCTGTTCATTTCGTGGTGCTTTCATAAGCTATAGTTCCTTTACTAATTGTAATTTTATTAATTGTTCTTTTATCACGGCAATAGTTTGTAATACAAAATTTACTAATTGTACATTTATTAATTGTGTATTCAGATCAACGCATATACAAGATAATTTAATATCTAACTGCTCTTTTCAAAACTGTCATATAGAAGATAATATATTTTCTACAAATAAAACATAATTTATGCCAATGTTGAATAAGGCATTCGGGCCGCCTTTTAGGTGGAAAAATTCTCATGCCTTATTGAATTACAGAAAGGAACTTTAAAGAATGGCAAGAAAAAAACAGAAATGGCAGGTAGGTGATTATTTTGGCATTCCCATAGAAGATGATTTTTTAGCTGTTGGACAGATTCTTGGAAGATATGATTGGATAGGTGTAGCCTGCTTAATTACCAAAATGAAAATTTCCTCAAAAAACCTTCCTTTATATGAAGATATAATAATAGATAAAAACGATGTTATTGCTGCTATGTTTATTACTGAAGAATCGTTAGATAAAGGATTCTGGCCAATTATTCAACAAAGTATAGTAAATAAAAATATACTGAAACAATATTTTCCTAATATTGATTTAATTGAACAAGGAAATATTATTAGTATTAATACCGAAGGTTCAGCTATTATTGATGATTTTATTAAAGCTTATTTTAGTCTAGCACCTTGGGATGACTGGCATGACCCCGGATACCTTGATAAACTTCTTATTTCTCCCGACAAAAAACCTGAAAATCTCATCTATAAGAACAAATGATCTATTCCAACTCAATGCTTATCCTGAAAGTAAAATGCTTCGTACTTTTTGAAAAGCCTTTTGAATGCCTCACGAATATATGAATAGCAATAGATGTTTGGTCTAGATATGATGTGCTAAATGGTATAGATAAATATATACAACGCATAACAGCTTGTTTTTTGTATCCTAATATAACAAAAATAGTAATAATAGATTCTAAAACAAAGATTTCAACTATTATATTTCAAAGGTAATTACTATGGATGATTTCGTAATTGAAAAAATTTCAAGAGGTATGTTAATTGTTTCTTTAAATGGACATGAAATTTCATTTGAAGGAGAAATGTTCTTTCCAAATGATGAGTTTCACTTTTCCCTATATGCGAAAACAGCAAAATTTACTAAGACCAACCAAATTTTAAGCAAGGAAGAGTTAGATAATATTTTAGAACATTTAAAAAAAGAATTTATTTTAAAAAATAGAGTATTAGACATAATTTTCTAAATTTAATTATCAACTGTAAAGTAGCCCAAGCAAGCCGTAGACCACATGAAACTTCCATTCCCGCGGGATTCGATGCAAGTATGCAATCTAAATCCATAAGGCCAAATAAAAAGGGAAATACATATATGACAGATAAAAATATGACACCATCGCATGTAGAAAGAGATCTTATGAAAAAATCCGGTCAATTTAAATTATGTGAAGAGTTGCAACTGATTCTAGATAAAGAATTAAAAGCAGGAAATACTTTACTTGAATTGCCATGTTGTACGAACTGGCCTCAGGAGGGAAGTATTTTTGCATCACTAGCAAATAGACTCACTGTTGGTAAGGAAGTTTTAACAGATGATGTTTATTATTCTATTAATGATGATGTTCACTATGGCTGGATTGATGAATGTGTATGCAAAATTCATCATGATCTATTAGTCGCAGGCAACTTAATTACAAATAAACATAAATGATTTGTTTTTAAGTAATTGTAGCTTGTTAAGAGTAATTGTATTTGTTAATAACCCGATTTCCACGGCTACTGCAGCGACGGCTATTAAGAACAACTATATTGAAGGTAAAGCTGCACCTCAAGGTTTGAGTTTTCTTGGCGGATAAACACAAATATATTAATGACTTCGAAAGGTTAGTAAGCAATGAATCAGAAGCAATTTATAAAAAAGATTAATATAGTTTTAGTCGAAATTGATAAAATGATTTATAATTGCGATGAATATAGTTATACAAATAAACAGCAGTTGATTTCTATAAAAAATGAACTATACGACATGATGAATTATCTAAATTCAGAAAGTATTTTTCAACAAGAAAAAGGAAAAGAATTTTTATTGTCTCGGATAGTAATTGATTCTTGGCCATTTAATAATGAAGTTGGTAAACTCCTTGTAGAATTAGAAGAAGATTTCAATTCTTTGACAAGAAAAAATATAAAAATGCCTAAGTTAAAAATTTTGAATGAAACTCCTTTAGACTTTCAAGAAAAAAATTTTTTTGACGAATGGGAAGTCGGTTACCTTGATTTGATGGAAGTAAATCAAGGTTCTCCCTTAGTTGGAAGTCTATCCATTAATAGTCAAGTTATTATTAAAGAACAGGGGCTTGGAGGGCCGTTGTTGTATTTCAATAGAAAAATATATATTCCAGTTTTCATTAGACGATTTTGCATTGTGGGATTTAGGCTTGCAATATTAAATTTAGATGATTTATCAATTGAGTATATTGGAGGCATCGAAGACTTGGTTTATCTGAAAGAGATAAAAGATAATAGAATTTATTTCTATACAGATATATATAAAAGCACAGAAAAGAACTTAACTTTATATGAACAAATATAACTCAAGGATATGCTATAAACATCATAGCCAAAGGACTTCCATGTTAATTAAATTTAAAGAATTTATTCAAAAGTATTGGATAAGTATAACAAAGCTCAAACAGATAGATACATGAGTAAGCAATTAACTAGAATTGGTGGTAAGGTTTTTGGAAAATACGGATCACGTAGTAAATGTGCATAGAAACTGATTGATAACAAAAACTTATAAAAGGAACATTAAAATGAGTATTTTAAGTAATTATATAATTCAAGATTTAATCCAGAATGTATCTAAAGGAGTTACAGAGACATTTAAATTTGTATTAGAAAGATATAATTCTAATGAAGTTTTTGCCTATACATTATATATTGATGACTATTGTTCATATCTGGGGTGGGCTGCTAACACTATTTCTCACTACGAAATAGAAAAAGTAAACTACCCAAAAGAAGATCAGCCTTTTATTAAATGGTATTACCCTCAATTTGCAATAGGACTTGGAGAGGTTCCTGAGAAAATAGATAGTATATTCAATAATGAGATTCAAAATATTCTTAATGATGCAAATACATTAATATCAGAAGATAATTTTGAGCAATATCAGGCGGAAGTATATGATTCAATTATAGAAGGATTTAAAAAAGCGATAGAAAATATAGATAAGAAAAAAACAAATAATGTCATATTTTTTGTTTCTATTGTAGATAGTGATAATTCTGAGATTATGGAAAATTATTCTGCTGAACAACTAAATTCATATGATAAATTTCTTACGTTCAAAAATAGATTTCAAAGCAAGCCGTAGCCCGTATGAAACCAACAATCCCGACGTAAATAAGAACGCACATCCTAAGAGGGCTTTATAAAAATAACATTGAGGTAAGAAAACCGCTCCAAAAGAGAAGAGAGAATAAAAACTGGTGCTTGTTAAATTGTTAAAGGAGGTTGTTATGCTTAGCTTTTATGATTGCGATAAAAATTTATCTGAAATTGATTTCAATGATGTTGAAAAAAAATTAGAAGTATCTTTTCCATCTTCATTTAAGTCACATTATTTCAAATGGAATGGAGGTGATCCCAACCTTTCTTGTTTTGTCAATGATAATATCGATTATGACTATATTGAAATTCGTGACTTCATTCCAATGAAATATTCTAAGCAGTTTGAGGATGATCCAGATTTTACATTGGAAGGAAGAGCAATAAATGAATGGAAACTTAATGAGTTACCTAAAAATCTGATTCCTTTTGCTTTTGATTGGGGCGGAAATTACCTCTGTTTAGAAAAAAATAGTTGGCAAATTATTTATTATGTAAGGGACGTATGGAGTGAAAATATATCAAGAGAAGCTAATTTTGAAAAAAATTCAATTATTATTGCGAAATCATTTGAGGAGTTTTTAAATTGTTTAGAAGAAAATCCTGATGATTAATAAAATGGCGTAGCGTCGTGTATATATAGTAAGTGTAACAAGCCATAGCTCGCATGAAGCCTTCAATCTCGTGCGTACTGCACACGTCCTTCTTCGAGATTGAAGGCTTCATGCGAGCTATGGC
>QFCH01002580.1_pt1 | contig 13657 bp, 14 predicted proteins | sample 5346071 | NCBI WGS metagenome assembly QFCH01 (sample SAMN09062255, study PRJNA434731) | Human gut metagenome, whole genome shotgun sequencing project. | isolation source: stool timepoint B chromium assembly | host: Homo sapiens | collected 2015
AACTATCGTGTTTTTCGGCTGTACCACCTGTCATAGGCTGAAACCAGTGTGTAAAGTGGGTCACACCATTATCGAGTGCCCAAAGTTTCATTGCATGGGCAATCGCGTCTGCAGTGGTGCGATCGAGCATTCCTTCGTTTGCGACTGTCTTCTTCCAAGAAAGATAGACAGGACGAGGTAGGTGACTCTTCATCTCTTTTTCGCCAAATACTTTAGAACCAAAATCTTTGAATAGGTCTTCCATAGAATCTCCTTTTTTGTTATGAAAAATTTATAACGTTTTAAAGGATGTTTCAATATAAAATTTAGACTTTTTTATCATTTATATAAATTTTTTAAAGATTTCTCTGAAATTTTTAAAGAAATGACAGAAAATATGAAAATAAAATAAAAAATGTAGAAATATTTCTACATTTTAGTAATATGGGTTAAATTCATCGTAGTTGTTTGTTTCTAACAAACGAACATCATGTACTTCAGGTACTTCATCTAATAAGATAGCTTTAATACCATCATTTAATGTGGAATCCATTACCATACATCCATTACATGCACCTGTCATTGTTACTGTAACAATACCATCCGCATATCCTACTAAGAAGACATCACCGCCATCTGCTTGGATATATGGACGAATCTTGTCCAATGTATGTTGAATGCGCTGTAGAAGTTCTTTGCGAACTGGATCTGTTTCTAGGGCAATTAAATCTGCACTGCTTTCAGCATAGAAATCAATATCATTCATTACTTTCGCCTCTTTCCTTACTTTACAAGATAGAAAATGTACGCAACGATTAACCCCCAAATAATACCGCCAACAACCTCAACCCAGCGATGACCAAGTACAGGTTTAAGCTTTGTTTTATAGATGGAGTTTTCGAATACGTGAGGATATTTCTCTTGTAAATCCTTGACTAATTGTTGCGTAACTTTAATATTTTGTCCACTATAATACCTCACGTTTGCAGCATCATAGATAACAATGATTGCTAGAACAATGGTAATTGCAAATAGTGTTGAACTAAAACGTTCGCGGAAACCAACCGATAGAGCTAAGGCAGAAACCATCGCACTATGTGAACTTGGAAAACCACCGGAGGCGACAGTTAAACTCCACTCCCAATCATGTTCAGGTTCTACAACGAATGCACAAATTGGTTTTAATAGCTGCGCACTAACGGCCGCAAATATAGCACAAAATATAATATGTATCGTATTTAATGAAATTAACATAATAAGCCTCTAGTAAAGTATACCACACATCTTTTCTTGAGTGTGCTATACTTAAAAACGATTGGAAATGCTAAAATGATATATAAACCAGGACAGATTGTAGAAGGAAAAATAACAGGGATTCAACCCTACGGTGCATTTGTGGCACTGGAACATCATGTGAGTGGACTAATCCACATCTCAGAAATTAGCGATGGCTATGTCAAAGACATTTCAAAGTTCGTTAGTGTAGGGGATGTCGTAAAGTTAAAAGTCCTGGAATGTGATGACAAGAGCAGTCATGTCAAGCTATCATTGAAAGCACTTCAGAAAGCACACTCTAGAAATAGACGTAAACCGATGGGTCATAAACCAAGTTTACCAAATATGAAAATGGGTTTTCAGACAATCGCAAATGCTATGAGTGAATGGATTAAAGAGGCGAAGGAGAATATTTTAAAATGATGAAGTTAAATACATCACACGCTTTACTCAAAGAAAGTATTGAAAGTTATCAAGAAAAAGTAAATGAACTACACAAAGTAATTTTTGAAAGAACTGGTGCTGGCAACGACTACATGGGATGGGTTGATTGGGCTGAAACATATGATAAGGCTGAATTTGAACGCATCTTAGAAGTTGCTGAAAAGGTAAAGGATAAGGCTGAAGTATTACTTGTATGTGGTATTGGTGGATCTTACTTAGGTGCACGTGCCGCAATCGAAATGATTCAAGGTCTATACTCAGGAAATAAGACAGAAGTTATTTTTGTAGGTAATACATTCTCATCTACATATATTGCACAGGTGTTAAAGCACATCCAAGACAAGAGCGTTGTGTTGAACGTTATTTCTAAGTCTGGTACAACAACTGAAACAGCACTTGCTTTCCGTGTATTCCGCGAATTCATGGAAAAGAAATATGGCAAGGAAGAATGCAAGGAACGTATCATTGCGACGACAGATAAAGCACGTGGTACATTAAAGGCATTAGCTGATAAGGAAGGCTACGAAACATTCGTTATTCCTGATGATATCGGTGGTAGATACTCTGTAATTACACCAGTAGGTTTAGTACCACTTGCAATTATGGGTGTAGATATCAAGAAGATTATGGCCGGTCTTTGTGATGCATATAAGGAATTAAATACTGCAGATCTTTCCAAGAACCCTGCATATCAATATGCAGTATGCAGACGTATTCTACAGGACCAAGGCTATGATGTAGAAATGTTTGTTGCGTATGAACCACAACTTGCAATGCTTGCGGAATGGTGGAAACAGTTATTAGGTGAATCTGAAGGTAAGGATGGTAAGGGTATCTTGCCAGATAGTGCAAACTTCTCAACAGATTTACATAGCTTAGGACAATTTATCCAAGAAGGTAAGAAAGTTCTATTTGAGACAATCTTAGAAGTAGAAAATCCTACAGAAGATCTCCTCATTCCAAATGATGCAGAAGATAGTGACCAGATGAACTACCTTGCTGGTAAGTCATATGACTGGGTCAACAAGATGGCATGTCTTGGTACAATTGAAGCTCATGAAGTAACTGGTGGAGTTCCTAACTTAATCATCTCAATTCCTGATATGAAGGAATATTCATTTGGTTATCTATGTTACTTCTTCTTCATTGCTACAGCGATGACTTGCTATATGATTGATATCAACCCATTCAATCAGCCAGGTGTAGAAATCTACAAGAAGAATATGTTCCGCTTATTAGGTAAGCCTACTAAGTAAGTCTTTAAGAGGAAGAAATTCCTCTTTTGCTTTTATAGATAGAAAGGATGGTATATATGTTAACTATGAACCAAGAGGCACATTATCGTCGTATGACACAGGATTCAATTCCTCACTTAATTACGCAGTTAGCAATCCCTACAATTATTTCGATGCTTGTCACAAGTATCTATAATATGGCCGATACCTACTTCGTAGGAACAATCAGTACATCTGCCAGTGGTGCAACTGGTATCGTATTTAGTTTGATGTCCATTCTACAGGCCTTTGGATTTATGTTTGGTCATGGTGCTGGTGCGAATATTTCACAACAGTTAGGCTCAAAGAATGTTGAAAAAGCTAGAATATATGCATCGACAAGTTTCTTTCTCTCTATTCTTGTAGGTGCAGTTGTGATGGTGGTTGGACTTATTTTCATGGATCCAATGATGCGTATGATGGGAAGTACAGATACAATTCTTCCATACGCAAGAATATATGCATTCTATATTTTGCTTGCAGGCATGGCGATGACATCGAGTTGTGTATTAAACAATATCTTGCGCTATGAAGGAAAGCCTTCTACGCGATGATTGGTTTAACACTAGGTGGTATCTTAAATATCTTTGGGGATTACATTCTAGTACGTGTATTCCATATGGGTATTGCTGGTGCAGGTCTTAGTACAACAATCTCACAATATATCAGTATGTTTGTGCTAATGTTACCTTACCTGCAAGGGAAAACACAGAGTAGATTGCAGTTAAAATATGTAACACATAAGCCTGAAATTTTGAATCGCATCTTTACGACAGGACTACCATCTTTGAGTCGACAAGGATTAAACTCACTTTCTACGATGGTATTAAATACTACATCTGCGATGTATGGTGATGCGGCTGTTGCAGGAATTTCTATCGCAACACGTATTGTGTCGTTCTTATTCTGTGTTGCGCTTGGTATTGGGCAAGGGTTCCAACCGGTTAGTGCATTTAACTATGGTGCGAAAATCTACAGTCGTGTAAAGAAGGGATTCTATTTTACACTCAAAAGTGGTACAGCTCTAATGGCAATTCTAGCGGTAATTGCATTTACCTTCTCAGGACAGTTTGTGGCACTCTTTAGAGATGATCCTGATGTAATTGCAGTTGGTACAACGGCATTACGTTTCCAATGCGTCTCTTTAGTATTAATGCCGATGACGATGTATGGAAATATGTTATTTCAATCAATATCACGTAGTGCTGCTGCAACATTCTTGGCGATGTTACGCAGTGGACTAGTTCTAATCCCTGCAGTCATTATCTTGCATGCATGTTTTGGTATTACTGGTATTGAAGCAGCTCAATCTGTTAGTGAGATTACAACTGCGATTATTTCGCTACCATTTATTCTTTACTTATTTAGAACATTTCCAGAAGATGGAAGGGATATTATATAAAAAAGCGATGAATTCATCGCTTTTTTAGTAAGTAATAATATCTTTTAAGCCTTCGCTTGAAACAACATAATAGCCATTTGTTTCTTTGCCTTCACCTTGTTTTTTATCTAAATCCATAACCCATACTGCATTTGCTTCTTTACCAGTAGCCTGTTTGTAGGCTTCTAACACCTTCTTTCCATCTTCGATGGAGAGGGTAAATAGTGTTGTACTTAAGCAGTCGGCGACACCAGAATCTTCTGTGAAGATTGTGACACTACGGTAATGGCTTGCAGGGTAATTTGTAGATGGATCGATAATATGGTGGTAGGTATTTCCGTCTGTTGCGATATAGAAGCGTTCATAGTCTCCACTTGTCACAAATGAGAAGGATCCTTTTGAAGAGATTAACGCTAGACCATTTGGTAATGCACCTTCTGGATCGGCAATACCAACATTCCATGTAGCTCCGTCTGGTTTATCGTTGACTGTACGAATGTTTCTGCCAACGTTGAAGTAACCTGCTTGCATGTTCTGACTAATTTCTTGCGCAACTAGTTCTGTTGCATATCCTTTTGCAATACCACCAACATCAAATGATTGACATGGCTGAGTAATATATACTGTGCTTTCTTCATCATTTATTACAACATTATCCCAACCCTTACAACCGGCAGCTTGTGTAAGTTCTCCCTCTGATGGAAGATTACCAAGTTGTTTTTCAGCGTTGAGTTTAATACCTTCTTCACGATACTTATGCCAAACCTTAAGAAGGGCACCCATGGTAATATCAAATTCGCCATTGGAATAATCATAGAACTGTTTTGCCATATGCAACATGTCAATGATTGGTTTATCAACTTTGACTGGTTTGATACCAGCGTTATCATTAACTGTCTTTAGGTTGTTGATGCCATCATAGTCGTTATAAATATCAAATAACTGATTGTAATAACGAAGTAGGGTAGTGCTATCCTTGAAATGAGCAGCTGCCGATTCGGTATTCGTTGTATATTCCATGTAACTATAGATTGTATCGAAACCTACATCAGAACTCACATTTTCATATTTGGTTAGACTTTCGCTATTGGTTGAAGTTGTGTTAGAGGCACTGTTTTTACTCTCTTTTGTTGTACAGCCAGCAAGTAGTGTACAAACGCTTAATGCGCTGATTAATAATTTAGTTATTTTTCTTTTCATATCTAAACTATATCATAAAAGCCATCTTACTGTTAACGCTGGAATATGTTATAATTTTGTGTGATTTCAGATAAGGAAGGGAAAGAAAATTATGTCAATATTTACAGGACCAATGAAGCTTCATTTAAATGGACATAAGGATTGGACGATTCATAAAGAAGTATTGAAATCTATCGATCCAGATGTTGTTTGGATTCCACTTGTAAACGGTGTTGCCCCATGCCAACCACTTGTTCAAGTTGGAGATGAAGTTAAGATTGGACAAAAGATAGCAGAAAGAAATGATGCATTCTATTTACCACTCTTTGCGTCTGTTTCCGGTACTGTTACAGGTATCGAAAAGTTCTTAGGTGCTGGCGGTGGAATGATTGAGCACTTGCGTATTCAAAATGACCACAAGCATACAGTAGAACGTGCGTTTGTGGAGTTTGATTATGAAAAGGCAAGCTGGCAGGAATTACATGCATTCGCTAAGGAATCGGGTATGCTCGGTTTAGGTGGTGCAGGATTCCCATCTTACGTAAAGTATGTAAAGCCAGAGAATGTTGATCTCTTTATCGTGAATGCGGTTGAGTGCGAACCATTCTTAACATCAGATTATAAGAACATTGAAGAAAATATGGACTTACTCAAGGTAGGTACACTTGCGTTCTTTAAGTTAAGTAATGCAAAGGCTGGTTGTGTTGCAATCAAGGAAGATAAGAAGGAACAGATTGCCCAACTACAAGAATTATTCAAGGGTACACCAATCGAGGTGCGTATCGTTCCTAACGTATACCCAATGGGTTGGGAAAGAACACTTGTATACCAGTTAACAAACAAACGCTATGACAAGTTACCAATTGAAGCTGGATGTATCGTTAACAATGCATCTACAGCAATTGCGTTTGGTAATGCAATTGTAAATGGTATGCCAGTTACACATAAGTACTTAACAGTATCGGGTGATGCAGTTAAGAATCCACAGAACGTATATGTTCCAGTAGGAACAAAGGTACATGATATTGTCGATGCTGTTGGTGGATACAAAGATGGTGTAGACGATGTAGTGTTACTTGCTGGTGGACCAATGATGGGACGTGCAATTCCTAATGATCAATTTGTAGTAATGGCACAGAACAATGGTCTTACAATTCAGAAGTATGAGAAGCCAGATACAGTTGCTTGTTTACGTTGTGGACGTTGTACAGAAACATGTCCATCCGGATTACAGCCAGTACGTATCGCTTCTGAGCATAAGTCGGTAGACTACGATACATTAATGCGTCTAGATGTAATGAACTGTATTGAATGTGGTCTATGTACATATGTATGTCCATCTAAGATTGAAGTAACTGAGAATGTTAGACGTGCAAAGACATTTGTACGTGCAAAACTAGCAGCACAGGCAAAGAAATAGGAGGCAGGAAAAATGAAATTTTCATATAAAGTAGCGCCTAACTATGCGGCTAAACAATCTACAACAGGCATTATGTTAGAACTTAGCTTAGCTTTGGTTGTTGTGACAGTTGCTTCTGCAATCTGGTATGGAATGACTTACGGTACTGCAGTAGGTGTTCGTGTTGTTCTATTATCACTTGCTTCTGTTGTAACTGCATTGTGTACTGAAACATTGTACTTACTTGCAAGAAAGAAGAAGGACATTGCAAAAGAATTGTTACATTCCTATGGTTGGGTAACAGGTTTAATTATTCCATTAATTACAAGAATTAATGTTAGTTTCTACGCAATTATTATTGCGACTGCAATTGCAATCTTGTTTGGTAAGATGCTATTTGGCGGATTTGGTCAAAACATCTTTAACCCAGCAGCTTTCGCAGAAGCAATGATCATGACTTCATTTAGCGCAAGTGTTGTGGCTGATATTCAAACAGGCGCTACACCACTTGCAACAATGAAGTCTTATGGTTGGGTAGTTGATGGCAGTGTATTGCAAAATGTATTAGGTCAATTTGGTAACTTATCTGGTATGTTCTTAGGCAACTACCAGAGTGTTATCGGTGGCTCATGTGCATTATTATTAATTCTCGTTGCAGTATATCTCATTGCTAGACGTATTATTGACTATCGTTTAACAGTGACATACATCTTAACAGTATTTGTAGTATCTCTCATTGTTGGATTAATCCACGGTGCAGGTTTTGAATATGCAATCGTTAACGTATTAGCTGGTGGTGTATTATTTGCAGGTGTGTTCATGTTAACAGACCCAGTCACTTCACCAGTATCAATTCCAGGTAGATATGTATTTGCAGTAGGTGCTGCAGCTCTTACATTGATTATCCGTTGGAAGGCTAACTTACCAGATGGTGCATTATTCTCCATCTTAATCATGAATATGTTAACTCCTGCAATTGATCAGTTACTTGATGGTAGCCAGATTAAGGATGCAGCAAAGATTGCTCGTAAAGCAGTTATCGCAATGTGTGCATTCTTAGTGTCAGTTCTTCTTGTTGGTGCAAGCTTAACAGCGAAGACTCCGACGGTTGCTGAAGAACCTAAGAAGGATGATAAGCCAGCTGAGGCAGTAGCATTAAGTGCTGAAGACTATAGTGAAAATGAAGCAGAGTGCACAGAAACAAGCAATGATGGTACAACTGCAGTATATGCATGTAAGGCAAAGGGATTTGAAGGTGTTAACGAAGCTACAGTTACAATTGACGTAGCGAAGAAGACAGTTGTATCCTTTGCAGTTACTAAGTTTAGTGATACAGAAGAAGTTGGTGATCTTGCAACTACAGAAGAACAACTAAAGAAATATATTGGTGCAACTGCAGATAGTAAGATTGACTCGACAACAGGTGCTTCTTTCACAAGTAAGTCACTACGCGCAATGATTGCGAAGGCATTAAATTCTGCTTCCGCAGTAGCATTAGGTGCAGAAGACTTCAAAGACAACAAAGCAGAGTGCTCGGAAACAAGTAATGATGGCACAACAGCTGTGTATGCATGTAAGGCACAAGGCTTTGAAGGTGTAAATGAAGCAACAGTCACAGTAGATGTGGCAAGTAAGTCTGTAAAGAGTATTGAAGTTACAAAGTTTGGCGATACAGAGAGCGTAGGCGACCAAGCAACAAAAGCAGCTGAGTTAGAGAAGTACAAGGGAGTCACACTTGAAAGTAAGGTAGACTCAACAACAGGAGCAACATTTACAAGTACATCACTCAGAGCAATGATTACAACAGCCTTACAGGCTGCAACAAAGTAAGGAGGTGCCGTATGAAAATTGATAAGACTTCAGGAGTATATAAATCATGCATGCTCGGTATTCTCTGTGCAGTATGTGGAATTCTACTATCAACAGTAAATGCGATTACCGCTCCTATTATTGAAGAAAATGCATTAGCATCTGTTAAGTCATCATTAGAGCAGATTTATCCAGGTGCAACATTTACAGATGTTACAGAAGACAAGATTGGCCTTCTTGAATTAAAAGATGGCGAAGAAAAACTGATTGACGGTATTTATAATGCGGAAGGTAAGGGAACAATCTTTACATTACATTCTACAGGTTATAACGCTGATGGATTCACATTCATGATTGCATATAACAATGATGGTTCAGTTGCTGGATATAGCGTACTAGAACAAGCTGAAACAGCTGGTAAGGGTGATAAGGCATTTAAAGATCCATATGTAAGTGATGTATTAAAACTTACTTCATCAGATACAATGCCACTCATTTCTGGTGCAACAATTACAACTACTGCAGTAGGAAAAGCAGTAGATCAAGCTAGACAAGTATTCAATAAGATGAACAATATCTCTTATGATGAAAATGCTACTGCTACTCCTGCTCCAAAGGCAGAGCCAGTAGAACTAGCAAAAGAAGACTTCAAAGACAACAAAGCAGAATGTTCAGAAACAAGCAATGATGGCACAACAGCCGTGTATGCATGTAAGGCACAAGGCTTTGAAGGTGTAAATGAAGCAACAGTTACAGTAGACGTAGCTAGTAAGTCAGTAAAGAGTATCGAAGTAACAAAGTTTAACGATACAAAAGGCGTAGGCGACCAAGCAACAAAAACTACTGAGTTAGAGAAGTACAAGGGAGTCACACTTGAAAGTAAGGTAGACTCAACAACAGGAGCAACATTTACAAGTACATCACTCAGAGCAATGATTACAACAGCCTTACAGGCTGCAACAAAGTAAGGAGGAAGGTATGAGCGAAAAGAAAATTAAAGGTCAAGGCTTCTTCTCTAGATTAGCAACAGAGAACCCAGTATTCGCAACTTACTTAGGTATCTGTTCAACATTAGCAATTACAACAAGTTTAAACAGTGCGATTGGTATGGGTGTTGCGGTAATTATCGTATTAACTTTATCCAATATCTTAGTATCACTTATTGCACCAATCACACCGGATGATATTCACATTCCAGTTTATATCGTTATTATTGCGACATTAGTTACTATCGTTTCTATGTTTATGCATGCATATACACCAAGTCTATTTACAGCGTTAGGTGCATTCTTAGACTTAGTTGTAGTAAACTGCATTATCTTAGGACGTGCTGAAGCATATGCATGCAAACATACAGTACTTGAATCTATCGTTGATGGATTACAGCAGGGTTGTGCATACACATTTGCACTTCTTGCAATGTCACTTATCAGACAGTTATTAGGTACTGGTGGATTATCTTTCTCAAATCCATTTACAAACAATGTAGTATTTGCATTTAGAATTATTCCAGAAGGATTTGAAATTCCAATGTTCACAGAGCAGTTTGGTGCATTTATCACATTTGCATGCTTAGCTGCTGGTGTAGCTGCTTACAAGAACTATCTTGCTAAGCCAGCGAAGAAAGGAGCTGCTAAATAATGAATTTATTTACACTCTTGATCAGTGGATTACTGATTAACAATATTATTCTTACGAAGTTCTTAGGTATGTGCCCATTCATGGGAGTATCTACAAAACTTGAATCTGCAGTAGGTATGGGTCTAGCCGTTATCTTTGTTATCTTCGGTGCATCCATTCTTGCATGGGGACTTTATCACTTTATCTTAGTTCCATTTGAACTAGAGTTTATGGAACTGATCTGCTTCATCTTATTGATTGCAGCTTTCGTTCAGTTCGTTGAGCTGTTCGTTAAGAAGTTCTCACCAGACCTTTATAAGTCATTAGGTATTTACTTACCACTTATTACAACAAACTGTGCAGTACTTTACGTAGCAATGGATAACATTACACAGAAGTATACATTGGCACAAACAATGGTAAATTCTATCGCAGTACCTGCTGGCTTTATGATGATGCTAGTTATCTTTGCAACAATCCGTAGACGTTTAAATCAAAACGATATTCCGAAGGCATTCCAGGGCAATCCTATCGCTTTCATCTGTGCAGCAATTATGGCAATTGCATTCTCTGCATTTGCTGGACTTGTATAATTCGTGCTTAGAATCGTTGTTGCGGTTTTATTAGCTATAGGTTTCTTTGCCCTAAATGTATGGCTATTAAGACTTAATCAAAAAACACCAAAGCCTGAAGGTTGTGAAGACCTGAAGGCAGAGTGTTCTGCATGTGGTATCAGCGAATGTAGTGTTCGCCAAGCTCCACAAAAAACAGAGGAGGAATAATGGTAGTCGCAATGTTAAAAGGCTTCGGCTTGATGTTAGTTTTAGGTGCAGTCTTAGGTGGTGTGCTAGCGTTTGCTTCTATTAAGTTCTATGTGAAGGAAGACAATCGTAAGGAAGAGTTAACAGCTTTATTACCTGGATATAACTGCGGTGCTTGTGGTAACCCAGGTTGCGCTGCGATGGCTTCTAAGTTACTTGCTGGTGAAGCACAAGTAGAACAGTGCAAACCAAATCTTTACGATTTTTCTGGATGGTATTTTCAATAAAATGACTGATAATAAGCTATGGGATTTGTTTTGTAAAAAATACAATAAAAAAAAATATAAGTTTGAGGGTAATTGAATGAGAAAAATAAAAAGAACAGGAATTATTGTAATAATACTATGCTCGTGTGTTATAGGGAATGTAGTTGCATTTCGATATTATCTTGCAAAAACAATCAATTTAAAAACAACGTATATCGCAAAACATAATATTCCACCACGAACACAAATCAAAACAGAAGATCTAACAATGATTCAAATTCCAGAGAAGTATATGCAAGCATATACATGGAATGAAAAAGCAGATATTATTGGTAAATATACATCGATTCAAGGAATGATACCAAAGGGTTCTATGTTTTATAAAGATATGTTGTATAACGAAAAGGAAGTTCGTGATCTAGCAATCACAAAACTTCAAGAAGGAATGACCATATTTACATTAGAAACAAATGTATCTTCACTAGGTAGTATTGAAGAAGGGATGTATGCAGATATCCATGTTTCAATCTCACAGAAGAAAGAAATACCAATTACAGGGATACTGATACGACATGCAGAAGTAATATCAATTAAAGACCATAAAGGACTATCGTTGAAAGACGAACAATCAACCAAGGTTCCATATTTTATTGAACTTGGAATCAATCAAACGGATATTGATTATCTTTCTCTAGCTTCTTCGTTAGGTGAAATCAGATTATTTCCATCAGCAGATTCCTATAAACCAGATAAATCTACACTAGAACAGGATTCGAAAGTGACGGAATATTTAAAGTCTCTTTATCCATGATAAAAAAATAAAAATCCGTTATTCAACGGAATTTTTACTATATGGGGCGACTAATGGGACTCGAACCCATGAGTGCTGGAGCCACAATCCAGTGTGTTAACCAACTTCACCATAGCCGCCATGTGCTAAAATATATTATCATATCCAAAACTAATAGACAACATATATTTTAAGTTATATTAAAAATAGAGGTATTATACATACATGAGACAAATCAATATTGGTGGTGAACTACGTAATCTAGTGGTTGAACATAAGCGAAATAAGAAAATGTATCTAAGGGTTAAGGAAGATGGAACATTATATGTGACCTGCCCACGTTATGTCAGTGAGCAGGAAATTCTATCCTTCATCCTTGAGAAACAAGATTGGATTATCAAAGTAAGTAAAAAAGAAAAGAAAAAGAATCGTTATCTTTTAGACGGTACTGACCGTAAGGAAGCGTGCTGGCTAGGAAAGGTATATCCGGTTGAATTTATTTGCTCTAAACAGAAATTTATGTCGGTTGAAGAGGATAAAATTATATTCTATCTCCCCGAGGTGAATGATGATAATATTCAGGAAATCTTCTATCATACAGGGAATCTTCAATTGAAGCTAATGGTGGAAGAAAGACGTAAAGATTGGGATAATCATATCTGTCTTTTCAATCATAGAAGACTTCCAAATATTACTCTAAGGTATATGACAAGTAGATGGGGATCCTACTCTCCAATGACGCATCACATTAGCTTGTCATCAAGATTGATTCACTTTCCTGTTGTGTGTTTAGATTATGTTTTATTGCATGAGTATGCACATATCCTAGAAGGGAATCATTCGAAGCGATTTTATGATATCATCAGAATGTATATGCCTGAATATAAGGAATATAGTGATTTATTGAAATGAGGTTAATGATGGGAAACATTGTAAGAGAAAATAGTGTATTTTTATTTGGAAATACAATCTTTGAAAACGGTATTCTTGGTTTTCTGATTACATTTTTAATCACAGTTGTGATTGCAAAGATATTTACAACGATACTTGAGAAGTTAGTTGATCATGCGATGAAAAAAGATGCTAGAGCAAGTATGCCATTTAAGTATCTTTTAAAAATAATACGTACAGTCATTTATGTTATTGCAGTGTTTGCAATCTTGATGAATGTAAAGCCTCTGCAGAGTATTTCAACGGCGATACTAGGCGCAACGAGTGTCATGACAGTTGTTGTCGGTTTAGCTGCGCAGGAAACATTTGGTAACTTTATCGCAGGTTTCTTTATCGTAATCTATCAACCATTCCACGTGGGGGATATGGTCAATCTTCCAGAGAAGAATATTTCTGGTACAGTCATTGAAATTACATTCCGTCATACAATCTTAAATACAATTGAGAACACAAAGATTATTGTGCCAAATAGTACGATGAACTCGGCAATTGTAGAAGATAAAGCATTTGGACAGAAAACGTATATTCG
>QFCH01001685.1_pt1 | contig 13637 bp, 10 predicted proteins | sample 5346071 | NCBI WGS metagenome assembly QFCH01 (sample SAMN09062255, study PRJNA434731) | Human gut metagenome, whole genome shotgun sequencing project. | isolation source: stool timepoint B chromium assembly | host: Homo sapiens | collected 2015
ATGAATCATCAGCTGCCCTTTTTTTTTTTTTTTAACATTGGACGCTTGATCTGCATGAGCAATAGAGGCTTGCATACCCCATGTCGCACAAGTCAGTACTACAAATTTTTTAATGGTTTGCATAATACTCCTTTTCATCAATTAGTAGGTCTCACTTATACTATTCGGAAAAAAATGGAAAAGAGGAGGAAATTGTGGAAAAAGTTTGGATTCTACTGAAAATGGGAGACTTTTGCTGAAATCATTAGAATAAAACGAACGATTATGATATAATTTAATAAAATAATTCGCAAAAGAGGTTCAGGATGAAACTTTTGGTTGTTGGATCTGGCGGTCGTGAACATGCGATTGCCAAGAAATTGTTGGAGTCTAGAGACGTTGAGCAGGTTTTTGTGGCTCCTGGTAATGACGGGATGCGATTAGATGGTCTGGATTTGATCAATATTGGAATTTCCGAACATTCTAAGCTGATTGACTTCGCAAAAGCGAACGATATTGCTTGGACCTTTATCGGCCCAGATGATGCCCTTGCAGCTGGAATCGTGGATGATTTCAATGCAGCTGGTCTCAAGGCTTTTGGTCCGACCAAGGCTGCAGCTGAGCTGGAGTGGTCTAAGGATTTCGCTAAGGAAATCATGGTCAGATACGACGTTCCGACAGCAGCCTATGGCACATTTTCAGATTTCGAGGAAGCCAAGGCCTACATCGAGGGAAAAGGCGCTCCAATCGTCGTCAAGGCAGACGGTTTGGCCCTAGGTAAAGGTGTCGTCGTTGCGGAGACTGTCGAGCAAGCAGTTGAAGCCGCTCACGAGATGCTTCTGGACAATAAATTTGGTGACTCAGGTGCGCGTGTGGTCATCGAGGAATTCCTTGATGGGGAAGAGTTCTCTCTCTTTGCCTTTGTCAATGGGGACAAATTCTACATCATGCCAACGGCTCAGGACCACAAACGTGCTTATGATGGGGACAAGGGTCCGAACACTGGTGGGATGGGTGCCTATGCGCCAGTTCCTCACCTGCCACAGAGCGTGGTTGACACAGTGGTTGACACCATTGTCAAGCCAGTTCTTGAAGGTATGATTAAAGAAGACCGTCCGTACCTTGGTGTCCTTTATGCGGGACTTATCTTAACAGCTGATGGACCGAAAGTTATCGAGTTCAACTCACGTTTTGGTGATCCTGAAACGCAAATCATCTTGCCTCGTTTGACATCTGACTTTGCACAAAATATCACTGACATTTTGGATGGCAAAGAGCCAGCCATTACTTGGACGGACAAGGGTGTGACACTGGGTGTGGTTGTCGCATCAAACGGCTACCCACTCGCTTATGAGAAGGGTGTCAAGCTTCCAGCCAAGACAGAGGGCGACATCATCACTTACTATGCTGGTGCCAAATTCGCTGAAAATGGCCAAGACCTCCTCTCAAACGGCGGACGTGTCTACATGCTGGTTACCACAGCAGACACCGTCAAAGACGGCCAAAACATCATCTACAAGGAACTCGATAAACAAAACACAGAAGGCCTCTTCTACCGAAATGACATTGGAAGCAAAGCGATAAAAGATTAACAGATACTATATTTGTCAATGGCGAGCGAAAGTGAGCCAAAGTAAGATAATGGTCGCTTAATTTGCGAGCGTTAGCGAGCTAGTATAGGATAATCGTCGCAGTAGTGGAACTCCTAGTAGCAGAGCTACTAGGAGCGGAAAACTGGAGACTCAGGCTCCAGTTTTAGTAATGGAACGCCACAGGCGGTCGCTTACGTCCGCACTACAATAGACGATTATCAAAAAAGGAGAATAAATGAAACCAGTAATTTCCATTATCATGGGCTCAAAATCCGACTGGGCAACCATGCAAAAAGCTGCTGAAGTCCTCGACAACTTCGGCGTCGCTTACGAAAAGAAAGTTGTTTCCGCACATCGGACGCCTGACCTCATGTTCAAACATGCCGAAGAAGCACGTAGCCGTGGCATCAAGGTCATCATCGCTGGTGCTGGTGGCGCTGCTCACTTGCCAGGGATGGTTGCTGCTAAAACAACCCTTCCAGTCATCGGTGTGCCCGTCAAATCACGTGCTCTTAGTGGTGTGGATTCACTCTATTCTATCGTTCAGATGCCAGGTGGTGTACCTGTCGCAACCATGGCGATCGGTGAAGCTGGTGCGACTAACGCGGCCCTCTTTGCCCTCCGTCTCCTTTCAGTAGAGGACCAGGCTATTGCGACAGCTTTGGCGGATTTCGCAGAAGAACAAGGAAAAATCGCAGAGGAGTCTACAAATGAGCTCAACTAAAACCATTGGTATCATCGGTGGTGGCCAGCTGGGTCAGATGATGGCTATCTCAGCTATCTACATGGGCCATAAGGTTATTACCCTTGATCCTGCAGCAGATTGCCCGGCCTCTCGTGTGTCTGAGGTCATCGTGGCACCCTACGATGATGTAGACGCCCTTCGCCAGTTGGCAGACCGCTGTGATGTTCTCACTTATGAATTTGAGAATGTCGACGCTGACGGCCTTGACGCTGTTATCAAAGACGGTCAGCTTCCACAAGGGACAGACCTGCTTCGTATCTCCCAAAACCGGATTTTTGAAAAGGACTTTTTGTCAAACAAGGCTCAAGTCACTGTGGCACCTTACAAGGTCGTGACTTCTAGCAAAGACTTGGCAGATATTGACCTGTCGAAAAACTATGTCCTCAAGACGGCGACAGGTGGCTACGATGGCCATGGTCAGAAGGTCATTCGTTCAGAAGTAGATTTGGAAGAAGCCGATGCGTTAGCTGATTCAGCAGACTGCGTTTTAGAAGAGTTCGTCAACTTTGATCTTGAAATTTCTGTCATCGTGTCTGGGAATGGTAAGGATGTGACGGTTTTCCCCGTTCAGGAAAATATCCACCGCAACAATATCCTGTCTAAGACTATCGTGCCAGCTCGTATTTCAGAAAGTCTAGCTGAAAAAGCCAAAGCCATGGCAGTACGAATCGCTGAACAACTCAACTTGTCTGGAACTCTTTGCGTGGAAATGTTTGCGACTGCTGATGACATCATCGTCAACGAAATCGCGCCACGCCCACATAACTCTGGTCACTACTCGATTGAAACCTGTGACTTCTCTCAGTTTGATACGCATATCTTGGGTGTTCTCGGAGCACCATTGCCAGACATCAAACTACATGCACCTGCTGTTATGCTTAACGTGCTCGGCCAGCATGTCGAAGCTGCTGAAACATATGTGACAGAAAATTCAAGCGCTCACCTCCACTTATATGGTAAACTAGAAGCAAAGCACAACCGCAAGATGGGACATGTGACTTTGTTTAGTGATGTGCCGGATAAGGTTGAGGAGTTTGGGAAAGGGATTGATTTTTAGGTAGTTAGAATAATGAACAGTGGGGAAATTTATGGATTTATTATTGATTGATAATTCGAATATTTTTATTGAAGTAAAAAATCTTGTAGGTCAAGATGGAAGATTTGATTATGATAAATTTGTAAAAAAATACACAAACTTTAAGAATCAGAAAAAGATTTTAGTAGGATCTACTCCTCCGAAGAGTGATGGGTTTTGGTCGACTATGAAGAGTAAAGGTTTTGATGTATATACTTATGAGCGTAAACAAAATGGAGAAAAAGCAGTTGATTCAAAAATAATTGCTAAAGGTGTATCGTTTATTGTTCAACAAGACCATTCTGCAACATTGAATCTTTTAAGCGGAGATTTTGATATGTTTCCTCTTATTGAAGAAGCTTTGGAGAAGAATTGGATAATTAATTTATGGTCTTGGAAAGATAGTTTAAGTAACGAATACTTGGATGTTAAGGAGATCACAATTAAATATCTTGATGATGTAGCAAAAGATTTAATTTATTTTAATCGTGATATTGATGGATATTATGAAAAAGAATATTTTAGAGAAAGAGAAATACGTCTTGCAAGAGAAAAACAGGAGCGAGAATTTAATCAGGCTAAGCAGTGTGCTAAAAATAAAATCTCTAGATTATGTTATATAGATAAAAATATCTATTTGGAGCGAATTGACGAATTAGTTAAATTTGAACAAATTTCAGAAATTAATAGGATCGTTTCTGTTGCTAAATCGGAAGATTTAAATCTGCAAAACGAAACAATAGAAAAAGAGAATGAACAGAAAAGACTTGCTAAAGAAGCTAAAAGACAAGCACGGAAAGAAATGTTGAGACGAAATTGGAGCTTGATTGCGACTGGATCGGCTACATTTGCTGGATTTATTGTTTATACTATTAAAAAAATAAAAAAATAATATACCTTTATCAATAAATATAATTGTATCAGTAGATACAAAGTATATAGAAAGGAAGTATGACTATGATTCAACTCATTGTCAACGCATTTATCGAAAAAGACAAGACAGGAGCAGTGGTCGAAGTCTTGTATGCTAGTAGCGATCACGAAAAAGTGAAAGCTAAGTATGAAGAACTAGTTGCACAATATCCTGAAAACTATTTAGCTATCTATGATTTACCGTTAGATACAGATTTGAACACACTGGATCATTATCCATCTGTGTGGATTGGGGAAGAGGAATTTGAGTAACATGACAAGAGTCTCTCGATATTTAATTATATCCGAAAAAAATAAATCAAATAAAATACTTCACGCTGAATCAGAAGAAATAATATGTTCAATTAATAAATCTACAGAGTTAGATTGTGAATCAGAATTTATTTCTGTTGACTCGAAAAAATTTAAATATAATTTGAAATCAATTAAATTTGAAAACCAAACTAGGGATAAAAGGTTCTTTATCTTAGTTTTCCACTTGGATAATGAAAGTGACATTAAACAATTTGAATTTTTAGATAGTGAAATTCGTAATTTTATAGAATCTTATTCTGATTTAGAAATGTTTATACTAGAAGATGCTATATCTCAGTACTATAGCAAAGAAGCTTATGAGTTGATTCATATTATTGAAAACAAGACACGAGCGTTAATTTCAGAAGTGATGTTTTTAAAATCAGAGACACAGGCTTGGGAACATCCGTTAACAAAGAATTTATCAATTAGAGATACAGGAAAATCAAACAATAAAAAATATAAGCCATTAGATGGTAAATATTTTAGTGATTTGACAACAATGTTGTTTACGATTTTTGATGATAAAAAAGATGATCGAAAAGATAATTTTAATAGTAATCTTAAATATTTTGACAATCTTATTCAGGAAGAGTTTTCTGATTCATCTACTACAAAAATCGAAGAGTTACGAATAGCATTTGAAGAAATTAAGAAAACAGCTCCTCGCTCTATATGGGATAGATATATTGCTGGTAGTTTAAAAGACAGTGAGAAACTGTTCAATAGTTTGAATACTGTACTTAAACAACTTGAAGCTCCTAGAAATGACATTGCACATAATACTGTTTTTCGTAAAGAAAGCTATACATCTTTAAGGCGAGATGTCGAAAAAGTAGTCTTACAGATTGATAAAGCGATTGAGGAATTTGAAAATAGGTCAATTTCTAAGTATTCTAAAGAAGAAGAAAAGGAAGTACTAGATATTTTAGACAATTCTTCAATTGAAGAGATTGTTGGAGAAGAGACATTAGATGATGATTTAACTGTAATTGTACCAGCACAAGAGGAGGGATTCCAACAAGTTTTCTTAAAAGAAAATGAATGGTATGATATTCGTATCGGAAAAAGAAGAACTAAGATAAGATATATTGCGGGATATGAAGTAAAACCAAGAAGTGGTATTCAATATATTGCAAAAGTTAAGGATATTATTCCATCTGAAAATTATTTTGGATATTGGAGGGTGATATTTGATGGGGAACCCCAAAAATATGATCATTTGATTCCTTTGGGTAATACATATCCACCTCAGAATATAAGATATACAACGAAACGAGAATTAGACGAAGTAGCTGAAAATAATGAAACGTTGGAGAAAATTTTTAATAATCCATATTAAATTGAAAGTGATGCATAAATAGAAAAATAAATATGTTTATGAGTCGTAATAAAAATATTTTAATTCTTTTATAAATATAAAAAAAGAAACGGCGATATAATATTCTTAAAACGGAATATAGACTACTAACTAGGTTAATTACTATGATACAACTCATTATCATCACATTTATTGAAAAACATCAAGTGAAGTCAGTCTAGCACTACTGTGAATTGATTGTTTTTTATATATTAAAGGTAATAGGAAAATTTGAAATGGGAATTGATTTTGCAAAGCAGTTAAAAGAAAAGACGAAAGTATTATCAAAAGATCCGATTGAAATTTATGAGGATTTAGATAGAAGTGCGTCAGTAGGGCCATTACGTCCAGTTCAAACCAACATATTAACAGAATGGTATAAAAATAGGAAAGATAATAGTGAATTAATAATAAAGTTACCTACAGGTGCGGGTAAAACATTAATTGGATTGTTAATTTTGAAATCAAAATTAAATGCAGGTTTGGGACCATGTCTATACGTTTGTCCTAATAATTATCTAGCTAATCAAGCAAGATTAGAGGCAGAAAGATTTGGGATTGATATTTGTATTTTTAAAGATACAAAAATACCTAGAGAATTTATAGAAGGGAAAGCTATTTTAATAACAACAGCTCATAAATTTTTTAATGGTATGACTGTATTTGGGGCAGATGCACGTTACACAGAAATTGGCACTATTATATTAGACGACTCTCATGCGTGTATTGATGTTGTCAATAATGCTTTTAGCATTACCCTGAGGGAAAATACAGAGGCTTATCAAGAAATGTTAAGCCTATTTACACCTGATTTAAAACGGCAAGGTGAAGGAAGCTTTCTTGATCTTTGTAAAAAAGATTATGACACTCTGATGCAGATTCCGTATTGGAGTTGGATGAATAAAAGTTCTGAAGTGCTTGAAATTTTGGTCAATCATAAAGATATAGATGAAATTAAATTTTCATGGAATCTTTTAAAGGATATTATTCCTAAGTGTAAGGCATTTATCACAGGACAATTACTTGAGATAACACCCTACTATATTCCAATTGAGAAGTTTCCAGCATTTCAAAAGGCTAAAAATAAAATACTTATGTCAGCGACTACGCAAAATGATGCTTTTTTGATTCAAGGATTAGGTTTTCAAAAAGAAACTGTATCTAACCCGTTAGTAGATGAGTCTTTAAAATGGTCAGGCGAAAAGATGCTTATTATCCCTGAACTGGTAAATTCGGATCCTATTTTTTCTGAGAATTTAAGAAGTTATTTTGCTAAATTAGAGTATCCGTTTGGAGCATTAGCTGTAGTTCCATCGAATAATAAATCAAAAGTTTATACAGCAAACGGAGCTGAGTTGATAAGTCAAGAAGAATTACTTGATAGAGTTAACTTTCTAAAAAGTAACAATTTCAAAGATAAAGTTCGGTTAACTGTAATTAGCAATAAGTATGATGGGATTGATTTAGCAGATTCTGCATGTAGATTATTGATATTGGATTCGCTTCCGTATTTTGAGAATCTCAGTGATAGTTATGAGGAAAGAGTTCGGCCCAGTGGTGATCTTATACAAAAGAAACTAGCACAAAAGATTGAACAAGGACTAGGACGAAGTGTTCGTGGTGAAAAGGACTATAGTGTTATAGTTTTAATGGGTAATGATTTAGTTGATTTCATTACTAATACTAAAACTAAAGAATATTTCTCAGCAGAGACTCAGCAACAAATTGAAATCGGAAAAATAATTATGTCCTTAAGTAAGGATGAAAGTTTTAGTTCTGACTCTGAGTTAAAAAAACATATTATATCAGTTATTAACCAATCCCTTAAGCGTGATGTAGGGTGGAAGGAATATTATCGTGAATCCATGGATAAAATAGAATCTATTCAATCGAATACAGAAGATTATTTTGATTTGATGGAGCTGGAATATGACGCTGAGAGAGAATTTTATAGAGATAATTATCTAGAAGCAATATCAACAATTCAAACTCTAATTGACAAAGTATTGGATCAATCTGAGAAAGGGTGGTATCTTCAATCTAAAGCAAGATTTGAATATAATCTAAACAAGACAAACTCAATTGCGATTCAGAAAGTTGCTCATAAATATAATAACGGCTTGTTATTACCTAATGAGATAATAAATTACGAAAAATTAGAATATATTGATGGTAACAGAAATCAAGAAATTCTTAATCAGATAAAAATGTATAGAACTCACGATAAATTATTAAGAGAAGTTCAGACAAAATTAGACTATTTGAGTTTTGGACAAAAAGCAGAAAAATTTGAGAATTCATTAGATTTTATTGGAAGGTTATTGGGCTATGTAACGGATAGGCCTGATAAAAAAATACGAAAAGGCCCAGATAATTTGTGGTGTGTTCGAAGTAATGAATTTTTCTTATTTGAATGTAAATCAGAAATAAAGGAAAATCGCGATTGCCTTAACAAAACAGAAGTAGGACAATTTAATAACCATTGTGGTTGGTTTGAAGAGCAGTATGGAAAACAAGTTTCGGTTCGAAGATTTATATTGAGTCCAACGCTTAAAATCTCGTATGAAAGTAATTTTACTCACGATGTTCAAATCATCCGAAAAGGGAAACTTGAGCAATTAAAGCAGAACATATTGAGTTTTATAAAAGAATTGTCTAAATATAATGTCTTGGAGTTACATATAGATACTATAGATCAACTTTTGGTAACCCACAAATTAAAAACAGACAATTTTTCAGAACTATATTCTGAAGAATATAGGAAGATAAAATAAAGAATTTAAAAGATACAAAAGAACAAAGGCCTCGCATTTTTTACTGAATATATGCTACGGTCTTCCTTTAACTGAAACTTTAAACAAAAGAAAGGAGAAGAGGGCAAGTTTAAGAATTTAAACTTGGGTTAAAATCGTGGGAGAAAAGATAGACTTCTTAGTGTGTAAGCACAATATGGCAGTCTCCTATTTTCTCTCGCTTTCTAGACACTCTCTGTATCAGGATCATGATCGAACGTTACTCTCGCCCTGAAATGGCGAACATTTGGACTGAAGAAAATAAATACCGTGCTTGGCTTGAGGTGGAAATCTTGGCTGATGAGGCATGGGCTGAGTTGGGGGAAATCCCTAAGGAAGATGTGGCTTTGATTCGCGAGAAGGCGGATTTTGACATCGACCGTATTTTGGAGATTGAGCAGCAAACTCGTCACGATGTGGTTGCCTTCACACGTGCGGTTTCTGAGACTCTTGGTGAAGAACGCAAGTGGGTTCACTATGGTTTGACTTCTACTGACGTGGTAGATACGGCCTATGGTTACCTCTACAAACAAGCTAACGACATCATCCGCAAGGACCTTGAAAACTTCCTCAACATCATCGCTGACAAAGCGAAAGAACACAAGTTCACTATCATGATGGGTCGTACTCATGGTGTGCATGCTGAGCCGACAACTTTTGGTCTTAAATTGGCGACTTGGTACAGCGAAATGAAACGGAACATCGAGCGTTTCGAGCATGCGGCTGCTGGCGTGGAAGCTGGTAAGATTTCTGGTGCGGTTGGTAACTTTGCCAACATCCCACCATTCGTTGAAAAATACGTCTGCGACAAGCTTGGTATCCGTGCTCAAGAAATCTCTACACAGGTCCTTCCTCGTGACCTTCACGCTGAGTACTTTGCAGTTCTTGCGAGCATCGCAACTTCTATCGAGCGGATGGCGACTGAAATCCGTGGTCTTCAAAAATCTGAACAACGGGAAGTGGAAGAGTTCTTTGCCAAAGGTCAAAAAGGATCTTCAGCAATGCCTCACAAACGCAACCCAATCGGTTCTGAAAATATGACCGGTCTTGCGCGTGTGATCCGTGGTCACATGGTCACAGCTTACGAAAATGTGTCACTCTGGCACGAACGTGATATCTCTCACTCATCAGCTGAGCGTATCATCGCACCAGATACAACGATCTTGATTGACTACATGCTCAACCGTTTCGGAAACATCGTTAAGAACTTGACGGTCTTCCCTGAAAATATGATTCGCAACATGAACTCTACATTTGGTTTGATCTTCAGCCAACGTGCGATGTTGACTTTGATTGAAAAAGGGATGACACGTGAGCAAGCTTACGACCTTGTTCAACCGAAGACTGCCCAATCATGGGATAACCAAGTAGACTTCAAACCACTTCTTGAAGCTGATCCAGAAGTGACTTCACGCCTCACTCAAGAAGAAATCGACGAAATCTTCAACCCAAGCTACTACACCAAACGGGTGGATGAAATTTTTGAACGCATCGGTTTGGGTGACTAATCGCAACGAAAAACGGGAATTTGAAAAATAGACGAAAAGAAGCAGAGGAACCTGCTTCTTTTTTAAACTTTTTATAGCTAAACTATCACTAATTATATATATTTTTATAGAGGGCTTTTGAAATCGCTTTCAACGTGTTATACTGAACCTATAAAAAAAGACCGAGGTGTCTCAGTCTTTTTGGTTCTTAGTGATCGCGACTACAGGAGATGAATTTAATCTTGTAGTAGTCTCCGCGTTTATAGGTTTCCGTGTATTCAAGGATTTGGCCAGTCGCTTCTAGCTTGGTCGTCTTCACTTGTTTGACTGTTGGGAAATTTTCGTCGATCTTTAATACTTTGGCCACCTTGCTAGGTGTAGGGAAGACGATTTCGTTGACTTCTTCGAAGTGCTCATCATTCATATGAATGTGGTAGTCTTCTTTGAAGCGATCATAGATAGAGCTATAGTATTCCAAATTTGGATAGTTTGGATTGATGTATTGTTCAGGAATATAGGTTTGGTGGAAGATATACGTATCATCCTCTATTTGACGAGTCCGTTCGATCTTATAGTAGAATTGCGTTGGATTGAGGCCTAGTTTGTCTAGGATGTTCAAGGTATTTCCGCGTTTAATAGAGAGAACTTTGACTTTGGCTTTTTGGATGGGGAAAGTTTCAACATCTGAAAACTCAACCAGTTTGTGTTTTCGAGCACGAGAAACAAAGGTCCCTTTTCCTTGCTGGCGGACAATGTAACCATCAGCAGCGAGGTCGTTCAAAGCACGGACAACGGTGATAGAGCTGACATCATAAATTTTAATGAGTTCAGCTTCCGTATAAAATTTATCTCCATTTTCAAATTTTCCTGAGATAATTTGCTGCTTCAATTCATCTTTGATGTGTTGGTACTTTGGAATTGCCATAGTGCTACCTCTCTTTAGATTTCTCTTATGTAACCTTATTTTAACATATTTTTTACAAAAGTGTTGACATTTTTAAAATAATTTATTATATTAATAAATGTAAGTGATTACATACAAGAAAGGGAGGCGTTTATGGATGTTTTTGAAATTCGTGATGATTTCTATTTAAAAGGTCAACCTTTCAAGATTTTGTCTGGAGCGATTCATTATTTTCGAATTGATCCTGCCGACTGGTATCATTCCTTGTTTAATCTAAAGGCTTTGGGGTTCAACACGGTTGAGACTTATGTGCCATGGAATGTGCATGAACCCCACAAGGGGCAGTTTGACTTTAGTGGTCGGTTGGATCTAGAACGTTTCATCAAAACAGCTCAGTCCCTAGGACTTTACATGATTGTAAGGCCATCGCCCTTTATTTGTGCAGAATGGGATTTTGGTGGCTTGCCAGCCTGGCTCTTGGAAGAAGATATGCGCATCCGCTCATCGGACCCAGCCTTTATCGAAGCGGTTGATCGTTATTATGATCACTTGCTTGGGTTGTTGACGCGCTACCAAGTGGATCAGGGTGGTCCAATCCTGATGATGCAGGTTGAAAATGAGTATGGCTCTTATGGAGAGGACAAAGCTTATCTGCGTGCCATTCGGGATTTGATGAAGAAAAAAGGTGTGACCTGTCCCCTCTTTACATCAGATGGTCCATGGCGAGCGACGCTAAGAGCAGGAACCTTGATCGAAGATGACCTCTTTGTGACAGGGAACTTCGGCTCCAAAGCAGCTTACAATTTTGGCCAGATGCAAGAATTCTTTGACGAATACGGCAAGAAATGGCCCTTGATGTGTATGGAATTCTGGGATGGCTGGTTTACCCGCTGGAAGGAACCCGTGATTCAAAGGGAGCCAGAGGAGTTGGCAGAAGCTGTACATGAGGTCTTGGAGCTTGGCTCCATTAATCTCTATATGTTTCATGGCGGAACCAATTTCGGCTTTATGAATGGGTGCTCAGCTCGGGGAACGCTCGATTTGCCACAGGTCACTTCTTACGACTATGGGGCTTTGCTCAATGAGCAGGGCAATCCGACAGAGAAGTATTATGCTATTCAAAAAATGATGGCGGCCTATTATCCGGAATACCCACAGCAGGAACCGCTCATCAAAGAGTGTTTGCCAGAACAAACCTTGCAATTGGCAGCCAAGACTAGTCTTTTTGGAAATCTGGACAATTTGGCTCAGGTTGAGACCAGTCTTTATCCCGAAAAGATGGAAGAGTTGGGGCAAACCACAGGTTATCTACTATATGAGACAGACCTTGAGTTGGATGCGGAAGAAGAAAAACTGCGCATCATTGATGGTCGGGATCGGGTACAGATTTACCTGGATGATCAACATGTAGCAACACAATACCAAACAGAGATCGGTGAAGATCTTTTTATCAAAGGAAAAAAGAAAGCGGTTACGAATTTAAAAATCTTGCTTGAGAATATGGGACGTGTCAACTACGGGCACAAGCTCTTAGCTGATAGCCAGCACAAGGGCATTCGTACAGGTGTCTGTGTGGATTTGCATTTCCACCTTCATTGGAAGCAGTATCCACTGGATTTACAAGATCTCAGTCAGCTCGATTTTTCAAAGGAATGGCAGGCAGGTGCTCCAGCATTTTACCGATATGATTTTCAGCTGGACCACACCCTTGACACTTATCTGGATATGACAGGATTTGGGAAAGGGGTCGTCTTTGTCAATGGCCATAACCTTGGCCGCTTCTGGGAGGTCGGACCGACCACTTCACTTTATGTGCCTCATGGTTTCCTCAAAGAAGGAGCCAATAGCCTGATCGTCTTTGAGACAGAAGGGCGTTACCAAGAGACACTTCAACTTGTTCAACAACCTACATTCAAAGAAGTAAAGGGGGAAAACTTATGACTATTGTAGGATGCCGTATCGATGGACGTTTGATCCACGGGCAGGTAGCCAATCTTTGGACTACCAAACTAAATGTTTCACGTATCATGGTGATCGATGATGAAGTCGCTCAAAATGATATCGAAAAAAGTGGCTTGAAACTAGCGACACCACCTGGTGTTAAGCTTAGTATCTTGCCAGTCGCAAAAGCTGCGGAAAATATCTTGGCTGGAAAATATGATAGCCAACGACTCTTTATCGTAGCTCGCAAACCTGATCGTTTCCTTCGTTTGATCGAAGCAGGCGTTCAGCTTGAAACGCTGAATGTCGGCAATATGTCTCAATCTGATGAGACACGTGCGATTACCCGCTCGATCAATGTGGTGGACGCGGACGTGGAAGACTTCAACAAGATCCACGAAAAAGGTGTGAAAATTACGTCTCAGATGGTGCCAAACGACACTGCAGAAGACTTTATGAAGTTATTAAAGTAAAAGAAAATTTTTAGGAGGAAATTGTCATGATACAATGGTGGCAAATTTTACTACTTACTTTG
>QFCH01000319.1_pt1 | contig 13590 bp, 13 predicted proteins | sample 5346071 | NCBI WGS metagenome assembly QFCH01 (sample SAMN09062255, study PRJNA434731) | Human gut metagenome, whole genome shotgun sequencing project. | isolation source: stool timepoint B chromium assembly | host: Homo sapiens | collected 2015
TACCACGGGGTGTCCAACTTGTTATTGCAATTTGCGGAGGAAAATAAAAATGAGCAATTTGAAAATCGCCATTGCGGGTACCGGATATGTGGGATTGTCTCTTGCAGTTTTGTTGGCGCAGAACAACCATACGGTTGCTGTTGACGTTGTGCCTGAGAAAGTGGAGATGATTAATAATAGGAATTCTCCCATTCAAGATAAGTATATTGAAAAATATCTTGCGGAGAAGGAACTGGACTTGGTAGCCACTCTGGATGCAAAGGAGGCTTACTGTGATGCGGACTATGTGGTTGTGGCAACTCCGACTAACTACAATGCAACCACACAGAAGTTCGACACCAGAGCAGTCGAGGTGGTTATCAAGTTGGTGTTGGAATATAATCCTGATGCCATCATAGTCATTAAGTCTACCGTTCCGGTTGGATATACACAGTCTGTCCGGGAGAAGTACGGCATCAAGAATATCATCTTCAGCCCAGAGTTTCTGCGTGAATCAAAAGCTTTGTACGACAACCTCTATCCGAGCCGAATTATTGTGGGTACAGATATGAATGACCAGCGGCTGGTAGATGCGGCGAAGATTTTTTCGGAGTTGTTGGCTGACGGTGCAATTGAAGAGGATATAGTCACCCTGTTCATGGGCTTTACCGAGGCAGAAGCTGTCAAGCTGTTTGCAAACACATATCTTGCTCTGCGTGTGGCCTACTTTAATGAACTGGATACCTATGCTGAGATGAAGGGATTGGATACGCAGCAGATTATACAGGGTGTTTGCCTTGATCCCCGCATAGGTACACATTATAACAATCCTTCCTTTGGTTACGGCGGATACTGCTTACCGAAGGATACTAAGCAGCTTCTCGCCAATTATGCGGATGTTCCGGAGAAACTCATTGAGGCAATCGTGGAGAGCAACAGAACTCGTAAAGATTTTATTGCTGACCGCGTTCTGAAAATGGCTGGTTACTATGACTATGAGAAAGATAACCAGTACAGAAAGAGTAAAGAAAAGCCTGCAGTGGTCGGTGTCTATCGTTTGACCATGAAGAGCAACAGCGATAACTTCCGCCAGAGTTCCATTCAGGGTGTTATGAAGCGTATTAAAGCAAAAGGCGCAACGGTTGTGATTTATGAGCCGACATTGGAGGATGGAGAGACCTTCTTTGGAAGCAAGGTTGTAAATGATTTAGAGAAGTTCAAGGAAGAGTCGCAGACAATAATAGCAAACCGTTATGACAGTTGCCTGGATGATGTGGAAGAGAAAGTTTATACACGCGATCTTTTTCGTAGGGACTGAGAGTACTAAAGAAAATTGCAGTAGGAGGAAAGTCTGATGCATCAGAAGGCAAGGATCCTGTTTGTGGTAGAGGCTATGGGTGGCGGTGTGTTCACCTATATAGTTGATCTCGCTAACGAACTCGTAAAAAAATATGATATGTATATTGCTTATGCCGTCCGGCCGCAGACTCCTTCAGATTATAAGGATTATTTCGATAAGAGAATCCATCTAATTGAGGTGAAGAATTTCACTAGGTCTGTGGAGTCCTCTAAGGATATAAAAGCATTCTTTGAAATCAAAAAAATAGCAGATGAAGTCAAGCCAGACATCATCCACCTTCATTCCTCAAAAGCCGGTGCATTAGGACGCTGGGCTTTCAATGGGAAAAAGACGCCTCTTTTCTACACACCACACGGTTATAGCTTCCTAATGAAGAATCACAGTGATGCAAAGCGGCTTACATATAAGATAATTGAAGCTGTTTCAGCAAAGAGAGCTTGCATAACCATTAGCTGTAGCGAAGGTGAGCATCAGGAAACCCTGAAACTTACAAAGCGTGCCACTTATGTGGATAACGGCATCAACATGGAGCAGCTCGGTAATCTCCTTTCTGCTATACGACCGCTGGAAGATCATGATTTCACGGTGTTCACACTGGGGCGCATCTGCTACCAGAAGAACCCTATGCTGTTTAATGATATAGCGAGAGCTCTGCCGGAGATTCATTTCCTCTGGATTGGCGATGGAGAGATGAGGGAGGAATTGACATCACCCAATATTGAAATTACTGGATGGCTGGATAGGAAGAATGCCCTCTCCAGATCTGTGTCAGCAGATGTATTCCTGCTGACTTCTTTGTGGGAGGGGCTACCCATCTCCTTGCTTGAAGCTATGTATATGAAGAAGCCGTGTGTGGTCAACGATGTCATTGGAAATCATGATGTCATCCATAGCGGGGAAAATGGATATGTATGTGAAAAAGTGTCTGAGTTTGTGGAGAGCATTGAGAGAGTCCAAGCTGGCAGTAGTGCTGAAATGGTGGAAGCTGCATATGAGGATATTTTGAATAAATACAATACAATCGTCATTGCAGAGAAATACTCGGGTATATATGAAGAAACCCTCGTTAATAGGGAGAATACATTTGAGTGAAATTATATAAAGACTGGATGAGAAGTAAATTATGAATAAAATAGCAATCGCGTCCTGCTATTTCCAACATAACTATGGAAGTATGCTGCAGGCTTACGCTACTCAAATGGCGTTAGACAAATTAGGATATGACAATGAAACAATAGATATATCTGGATTCAATGGCAAGATTAAAAAGGCGAAAATGCTTTATTTTACCAAAGCATCATTGACTTCGGATATTCTGCTTTCAAAAATGGGGATGGCTAAGACTGTTCTTATAAGGAAATTTTCAGGAAATGAATATGCATCCAATTCTCATATACGAGCCGATAAGTTTGATACATTCAGCAGGCGGTATTTTAGAATGTCACCTGTATACAATTCGAAGGCAGAATTGGGCAGCAAGTGTGAGGACATTTATTCGGCTGTACTGGTTGGGAGCGATCAGCTGTGGCTTCCTGGCAATATTGCCGCTGATTACTACACATTGAATTTTGTGCCAGCCTCAGTAAATACGATAGCATATGCCACTAGCTTTGGGCAGAGTAGCCTTCCGAGAGATTCTGAGGAAAAGGCGAAGGTCTTTCTAAGAAAGATTAAGCATATAGGTGTGAGAGAGGAATCTGGGCAGAAACTTGTGAAGGAGCTTGTTGATAGGGATGTCCCTGTGGTTTGTGACCCAACTTTGCTGTTCACAGGCGAAGAATGGATGGAAATTCAGCAGGCAGAACCCATAGTAAAAGGAAAATACATCTTCTGTTATTTTCTTGGTAATAACCCTCCACATAGAGAGTTTGCCATAAGACTAAAAGAGACAACAGGATATAAGATAATTGCCCTTATACATTTAGACGAATTTGTTAAAAGCGATGAAGGATATGCAGATGAAACGCCTTATGGTATTGATCCTGCAGATTTTCTGAATCTAATTCGGAATGCGGAATATGTCTGCACGGACTCATTCCACTGCTCTGTTTTCTCAATACTGTATAAGAAGCTATTCTTTACCTTTAGACGGTATGCAAGGAATACAAAATTTTCTACCAACAGCAGATTAGATACACTTTTCAACATGGTCGGCATAAGCGGTAAGATTATGAATGGCGATGAAAATATTGAGAAGTGTCTGAAACTGAAAATTGATTTTGCTGCCGCCCATACGAAGCTGGAGAATGTACGAGCAGATTCTTATGCTTATTTAGTCAACTCTTTAAATAATGCTTGATTTTTTGGTGAAAGAGGAAAAGCAGGATGATAAACATAACAGAAAAAAAGAAGTGTTGCGGCTGCGCTGCTTGCGTCGGGGTTTGCCCGAAAGACTGTATAGAAATGAAAGAGGATGCAGAGGGATTTCTGTATCCGTCAGTAGATAGAGAAAAATGTATTGATTGCGGTGCCTGCGGGAGGGTGTGTCCAATTCTCAATCATGTGGCAAAAAAAATGTATGAGCAGAGAGGCTATATTGTTCAGCACAAGAATCCTGCAATCTTACGTGAAAGCACTTCAGGTGGAGCTTTTACAGCAATCGCAAAATTTACGTTAAACAGAGGTGGTGTCGTCTTTGGTGTTGAGCTTACAGATGACTTAATTGCCCACCACGTTTATATAGAAACTGAGTCTGAATTATCCCAGTTCCGCAACAGTAAATATGTTCAAAGTTGTTTAGTAGGACATGTACAGACTGGTTAAATCCTTCTTGAAACAAGGAAGATACGTTTGCTTTAGCGGAACGCCTTGTCAGATAGAGGGGCTAATAAATTACCTTGGTAAAGATTACGACAACTTGATTTTGGTTGATGTGGTCTGTAGGGCGGTACCGTCTCCCTTGATATTCCGGAAATATGTGGAGTACCAAGAGCATAAGATGGCTGCAAGGGTAGAAAAAGTGCGATTCCGCGACAAGCATTACGGATATAAATATTCAACGATGAATGTCATCACTGACAGAAATCAGGGTAAATATCATCACGGTGTTGAATCCGATCCGTGGCTTCGAGCTTTCTTTTCAAACATATGTAATCGGCCATCGTGTCATGAGTGCCAGTTCCGCAACAGATACCGCAAGAGTGATTTCACGATTTGGGATTGCTTTAATGTTGGACGGTTTTCAAAAGAACTGGATAATGATAAAGGTGCAACGAGGGTTCTTGTACATACGAAAAAAGGAGAAACAGTCTTTAGCGAGGTATGCACTGACTTGATTTATGTGGAAGTCGACCCCGATGCTATTGTGTTAACCGCAAAGGAGATGCAAGAGTCACCAAAGGCGAACAAAAGGCGCGCATCATTCTTTAAGGATGCACATCGACTGGACGGCACGCAACTGTTTGAAAAGTACTTCCCGGATACCTTCCGGGCGAAAGCGGAACACGCTATCCGATTAACATGCTATAAGCTTGGCATTTACAATGTTATAAAAATGCTATTTGTACGAATTACTCATAAGTATTGATGCGCGCAGAATTGTGGCCTTCGTATGTTAGCTTAAAGTAGATGATCATGGAATCCGATTCTGTCATTGACAGAAAGGCGGATTCACATGATCGAAATAAAAGACAAAAAGAGTTGCTGCGGTTGTGGTGGATGCATGAATGCGTGTCCAAAGCACTGCATTACCATGAAGGCGGACAATGAAGGATTTTTATATCCTGTTGTTGACAAGGAAAGTTGTGTCAACTGTGGTTTATGTGCAAAAGTATGTCCGATCATAAACTACCAGATGGAGATACCGTTTGAACAGACAGCATATCTTGTTCAGAATAGGAACGAGGCTGTGCGTAGGGAAAGCACATCTGGTGGAGCTTTTACCGCAATAGCGCAGTATGTAATCGAGCAAGGTGGAGTGGTTTTCGGTGCAGCATATGATAAGAAGTTTCGTGTCTATCATGTGTGTGTAGAAGAAGCGGATGAGCTGTGGCGTTTCAGGAACAGCAAGTATGTACAAAGTGATACAGGAGAAACATTCTCTCAGGTAGAATGCTTCCTGAAGAAAGGTAGAATGGTCTGCTACAGTGGAACGCCCTGTCAGATTGAGGGCCTTAAGAGGTATCTAATAAAAGATTATGAGAAGCTGATTACTGTGGACGTTGTATGCCACGCAGTACCATCTCCGCTTGTCTGGGACAAATATCTCGAAATGCAACAGGAGCGTCTCGGTACGGATATCTCGAATATCTTGTTTCGAGACAAGCATTATGGTTATAAGTATTCCACGATGACTATTAAAGACGAGAATGGAAAAGATGTCTATACTTATGGTATTGACACTGATCCGATGCTTCGAGCTTTCTTCTCCAACATCTGTGACCGGCCGTCATGTTATGAATGTCGTTTTAAAAAGAGATACAGAGTAAGTGATTTTACGCTGTGGGATTGCTATACGGTACATAATTTCGATAAAGGTATGGATGATGATAAAGGGACTACAAGAGTACTCTGCCATTCTAGAAAGGCTGATGCTGTCATTCTGGAAATGTATGGAATGATAAAATATAAAGCGGTTCCTTCTGATAAACTATTAGTAGGTTCAAAAGAAATGTTTGAATCAGTACAGATGAATCCAAGGAGAGGCACTTTTTTTGAAGATGCTCAAATATCCACAGGTGCAGAACTTCTAAACAAATACTTTCCAGATGCGTGGGATAGCAAGATTAAAAAAATGATTCGTGTTTTTCTTATTAATACAGGCACATATAAAACAGCAAAAAAAATAGTAAATAGACTACGAAAAGGATAAAAGAAGTAGTAATGTAACTCTATTTAAGCTCGGAATTTTATTATAGTACCGTAAAAGCAGTCACGAGTCGATTTCTAGATGTTTTAAAAGCGGGGGGAATTGAAATGAAACTTTTGTTTGTTCAGGGTGGAACTAGGATAAAGAAAGATACCGAGGGAAATTTTTACACTGATGGAAATTTTAACCTTAAGGTGTGGAAAAGGTACATGGATCTAACAAACGAAAAGATGACCGTGGTTTTTCGAGAGGACTCAAAAGAGTACAATGTCGAAGAGGCAATGAAGCAATTGAATTATTTTGATGAGTCTCAGGTAACAAGTATTATTTTACCAGATTTATATAGACCCAAAAAGAATTTTGTGTCTTTAAACAAGCGGAATTTAGTAAAAATAAGAATTGAAAAGGCTGTGAGTGAATGCGACTGTGTAATAATTCGGTCGTTAGGCAATTCATACGTCAGCTATGCAATCAACGCAGCTAAATTATATTCTAAGCCTTATTTAGTCGAGGTTACAGGAGTGTATTGGGATAATTCTTGGTATCACAGTTTTCTTGGTAAGGTTCTTGCTCCACAAAGGGAACTATCCGCAAAAAAGGCGATTAAAAGTGCACCGTATGTGGTATATGTTACCGAATACGCTCTTCAAAAACGGTATCCAAGTCATGGGAAAAGCATTGGATGTTCAGATGTTGAACTCAAAAGACTGAATGAGGAAATTATCGCCAACAGAGAAAAAAAGATATCCATAAAAAAAGGAAGAATTATACTTGGAACCGCGGGATTTGTGAACTTAAAAACAAAAGGGCAACACGACGTAATTAGAGCATTAGGCGAGTTAAAGAAACGGGGTGATACTAATTACGAATATCAACTTGTAGGATTAGGAGATGAAAGCTTTCTAAGAAGTATTGCCAAAAAATACAATGTTGAGGATGAAGTGGTTTTTTTGGGTGGAAAAACGCATGATGAAGTTTTTCAATGGTTGGATAATATAGATATATATGTACAGCCGAGCTATCAAGAGGGATTGTGTAGAGCGATTGTTGAGGCAATGAGTAGAGGATGTCCTGTTATTTGTTCGAATGCGGGAGGTAACGATGAACTTATCGATGCCAATTTTGTTTTTCACCGAGGAAATATAAACGAATTGATAGCATGCTTGGGTAAAATGGATTCGAATGTGATGGGGGTACAGGCGAGAAAAAATTTTAAAGTAGCACACAAATACAGTAAAGAGAGATTAGACCAAATTCGTTTTAGTTTCTACACTGATTTTGTGAGTGATGTTAAAAAGTCGATATAGTATATGTTCCTGAAAAGGCTTAAGGTTTAAAGTTACTATCATGGTAAGAGGTTTTTATGGAAAGTATGTTTAAGGTCTGCGTAAAAATACGCATTATGGCAAAAAAAATGCTCTGGAAAATATAATATGGAAATTCGCTGAAATTTGGAATGAAGTTTACTTTTAGAAGTAATGTGTCTCTTCGTATTGTGGACGGGGGAGGGGGTAAAAATCGGAGACAATGTATTCTTTAATAACGGTACTTCGATTGCAGCAAAGGAAAAGATTGAAATAGGAGATAATTGTATTTTTGGTGAGAATGTAAAAATATATGATCATAACCACGTTTTTAAGGATTTGCAAAAGCCAATCATGAAACAAGGGTTTTCTACTAAATCAGTACATATAGGTTCTAATTGTTGGCTTGGATCAAACGTAGTTGTGTTGTGTGGTGCAAATATAGGAGATAATTGTGTTATTGGAGCAGGATGTATTGTTAGTGGCGATATACCATGTAATAGTATAGTTAAGCCTGCCTCTAATCAGACCATAGAAGCTCGAAGGGATATTAAAGATGGATAAGAAGGTATTAATCTATATGCAAAGTTCCGAACTGGCTCCTGTTGGAGGTCCAAGAGGTTATATATTTAACCTTAAGCAGGAACTGGATAAAAGGGACAATACTAACATATATTTTATCGAATCAGGAAGAGAGACGATAAATAAATACAAAAACAAAATCGAGGGTATAAAGAAGGGAAAACTGCGCAGCGTTCTTATAATTATGAAGAGTATCATTAAATACTGGGGAATAATATATGGAAGGAAGCACAAAGCCCTTGTTGATTTAAATGAGTATGATTTCGTGCATTTTCATAATCCATTGGATATGTATAATGTAAGGGATAGCTTAGCGTCATATAGAGGAAAGGTGATTTTGTCATCCCATTCTCCTACTTTGGCATCGAAAGAAATTTATGCAGCAAGATCAGAATTCGAGAAAAGGTACTGTGGATTTATTTATAATAAATTAATAAGGATGGATGAGTATGCTTTCAAAAATGCCGACTATTTTATATTTCCTTGTCCGGAAGCGGAGGAGCCATATTATAACAATTGGGATAAATATGCTGAGTTAACAAGTAAGAATGCGAGTAAGTACAGATATGTAATGACGGGAATTAACCCTTGCTCAGCAAAAGTAAAAAGAGACGAAATAAGGCAAAAATTCGGAATTCCGAAGAACGCTTTTGTTATTTCGTATGTCGGACGCCATAATGAGATAAAAGGTTATGATATTTTAAAAGATATATGTTCGGAGCTTTTAGAGAATGAGAATGTTTATGTGCTAGTCGCTGGAAAAGAGGAACCTTTGAAGGGCCTGAATCATCCGCATTGGATAGAAGTGGGGTGGACAAATGATCCACATTCACTGATTGTGGCAAGTGACGTTTTTGTCCTTCCGAATAGAGAAACTTATTTTGATTTGGTTCTACTGGAAGTATTGTCGTTAGGGCAGATTATTGTCGCAAGTAATACAGGTGGGAATAAGCATTTTGCAAAGAATGGCTGTGAAGGAATTATGCTTTACAAAGATATGCAAAATGCAGTCCAACTTTTGAAAACACTGATGGTACTTTCCGATACGAAGTTAAATGAGATGAGAATGGCATGTAAAGTTCTTTTTAATACAAACTTTACCTGTGAAATCTTTGCAAATAATTATATAGAATTATATGAGAGCCTTGCTGGTGAACTTGATTAGTAGTGTTTAGGTGATTTATAATGACTGATTTGAATTGTCTTGTTTCGGTTATTTTACCGATTTATAATATGGAAAGATATTTAAAAGAGTGTGTACAGTCTGTGGTGTTACAATCATATAGGAATATTGAGATAATATTAGTTGACGACGGCTCAACTGATAACAGCCTAAAAATATGCCATTCCTTGCAAAAATCTGATGACAGAGTTATGGTAATATCAAAACAGAATGGAGGGGTATCAACAGCAAGAAATTCTGGTATAGAAAAAGCTCAAGGAGATTGGATAATGTTTGTCGATCCAGATGATTGTTTGTCATCAAAAATCATTCAGACATTGTTATCAAATATTTCTGAAGAAACGGATATAATTGCATGTTGTTGTAAGGTGTTTGACGACAGTGGGTTAGATGATGAGGATCATTTTTTTGTTGGAAACAGAACTTTTGTAGATGATAAAAATGATTTGTATTTTCAATTAATGGAGTCAGGCTATGGTCAACAAGGAAAGACCTATACAGCAATTGGTGTCCCATGGGGAAAATTATACAAAAGAGATTTTCTGATACAAAACAAGCTACAATTTAATACTGAATTGCGTAGAGTGCAAGATAATCTCTTTAACATGTATGCTTTTTTCTATGCTGATGAAATTAAGTATATTGATGAGCCATTGTACAATTACAGATATGAGCACATGTCCGATTATTTTAAAAAATACAGGTCAAATTATGTTGACCTTTTTGTTGCTGTTAGAAAGGCGAGATATAAATGCCTTGTGGATACTGAGCTAATCAATGATAATCAAATAAGGAAATTCTATATTAATGAAAGTGCTGTCAATTTAGTTGGAATTCTAAAAAATGGGATATTCCACAAAAAGAACAAACAACGGCTTTCGGAAAAATTAAATACAGCAATCGATGTTTGCAATCTTGAGTGTTTTAGGATGTGTTTTAGTATTGATAAGATTAATAACTTCAAATACAAAGCATGTATATGGATTGCTAGAAAATTGTTCTTGTTTAATTAAAAAAAACTTGAGGTTGATTGTAAAATCAAGTTGGACACTTGAGTAAAAAATCCATAGTGATTTTTCTCCCCGTGGTAGAATGAAGTTACCACACAATTTCTACAGAGGGAGGGCAATCACTATGGACTGCCATCATTGTATCACAGAATCCGCAGAACGCAAGAAGGGACAGCATCTTCGCATGGAAGACCGAGGAGCCATCAAAGTCCTCAAGAAGCAAGGCCTCGGCCCACGCGCCATCGCCAGACAGATAGGCTGCGCCCCGTCCACCGTTACGAATGAGCTTCGGCGAGGCACACCGGCCCGCAAGAGCAACAAGGGGAAAGCTCCAGGTTACTCCCCCACGCTGGGAGAAGCCGTCTATAGGGCCAACAGAGTGTCCTGCCACAGGCATCCGAAAGCGGGCGTCTGCAGCAACTTTACCAGCTGGGTGGTTCGGCAAATCCGGGAACACAAGTGGTCCCTGGATGCCTGCTGTGGCTATGCCAAGCGACACAGCCTGTTCGAGCCGTCGGAGATGGTCTGTTCCCGTACCCTCTACAACATGGTCTGGAAAGGGCACCTCTCCATCCAGCCAATGGAACTGCCCGAGGCGTTAAAGCGCAAAGCGAAGAAGCATCGTGTGCGAGAGAACAAAAAGCGCTACGGCACAAGCATTTCCAGCCGCCCGGAGATTGCATCTCTTCGTCTTGAAGAGGGCCACTGGGAAGGCGATACCGTGGTCGGCAAGCGAGCGGGTAAGGAGGCTGTTGTCTTTTCCTTGTTGGAGAAGAAGACGGAAACCTACCTTGCGTTCCGTATCCCTGGTAAAACCAGTGAGGCGGTGATGAATCTCATGAACACCCTCCATGATGAGTACGGAGAGCACTTCTCTCAGGTCTTTAAAACCATTACCGTGGACAACGGCAGCGAGTTCGCTGACTTCGCCCAGGTGGAGAACTGGGGCAGCAAGGTTTTCTTCGCCCATCCGTACACCTCCTGGGAGCGTCCTCAGAACGAGCGACACAATGGCCTGTTCCGGGCCTTTATCCCAAAGGGAGCTTCTATCGAGGGCTTCACTGACGAGGATATCCTCACCGCTGCTGACGAGCTGAATGGACGTCCACGGAAGAAACTCGGATACTGCACCCCAGAGGAACTCTTTGAGGCTTTTCTAGATGCTGTCTACGCAGCCTGACGGCTGCGGCAACCTCGCTCACGGATAGATCCTCCGGCTCCATCCGTGACCAAGGTTTTTACCACGGGGTGTCCAACTTGTTATTGCAATTTGCGTAATGATTAAACATATATAGGGAGAACTAATTTTATGTATAATTATCTAGTTGTTGGCTCTGGTCTGTATGGATCCGTCATTGCACATGAAGCTTTCCCGTAACTAACTATCACGGTGAGCTTTTTTCTATGTCTTTCAATATGTATACATTCAATAAGAGGTGGGATGTAGTCACACTGGAGGAAGTAGAAGCGAAGCTCAATGAACCGCGAGCTGAAATTAAAGGCGAGCCACAGAATCTAGAAGAACAGACTATATTTCTCGTTGGTTGGAATATCGTTGAAAAAGTTATTCAAGGGTTATGCTGAGAAGCATTGGGGGAGCGATTATAAAGACTTATCGGCTTTCATCATCAAGCGTCTGGTTCGCTTGACATTTGACAACAACTATTTCAACGCTCTCTATCAGGGCATTCCAATCGGAGGATATACGAAGCTAATCGAGAATCTTCTTGATGGCATAAAGGATGCAGAGGGCAATGATCTGCCAAAGACTGTTAGCAGCTATGAATACAGTTCCGAGTGGAAGCCGGGAGACGAACCGTACTATCCGGTCAATGACGAGAAGAATGGAAAACTATATCTGTAGTACAAAGTCCTCGCTGACCAAGAACCCAATGTTATCTTTGGTGGTCGGCTTGGAAATAACAAGTATTATTACATGGATCAGGTTATTGCTACTGCATTGAAAGTGTGTAAATGTTATTTATAGAAAATGCTGATAAGTTAAACACGGAGACTCAGAATGAAACATAATTTGTTACAACCAGATAGTGTGAAAAAGAATTTTGCTTTTCAAATCATATACCAGGTTGTAATCCTTGTTATTCCGTTAATTGTTTCACCATATCTAACGCGGACAATGGGGAGTATAGCTTTAGGTACATACACATACACATATTCTATAGCTTATTATTTTGTTGTATTTGCTATGCTGGGAATTAATAAGCATGGTCAGCGTATTATTGCGCAAAGAAGAAATGATTCAGAGAAATTAAGAACTACTTTTTGGAGTTTGTACTTTATACATGCAGTTGCATCAATCCTCTCTTTGGCTGCTTATTTAGTATATGTTTTGGTGATTTGCGGTAGTGATAAAGAAATTGCTTTAATACAGGGGATTTATGTTTTTTCTGCTACGTTGGATATTACGTGGCTATTCTACGGACTTGAAAAATTTAAGATTGTTTCTATTAGAAACGCCATTATTAAGTTAATAGAGACATTTTGTATTTTTATGTTTGTAAAGTCGCTATCAGATTTAGGAGTATATACATTAATAATGACCTTGTCAATATGTATAGGACAAACTGTTATGTTACCTCAAGCCGTTTCAGCAATTTCGCCTATTCATTTATCAAAGGAGGATTTAGTAGAACACATTAAGCCACTGTTTACGCTGTTTGCAGCTGTTGTGGCTGCAACATTATATACTATGTTTGACAAGACCCTTATCGGAATTCTCTCTACAACGGAGAATGTGGCTTTTTACGAGTATTCGGATAAAATAGTGAAAATACCAAGAACCTTTATAACAGTAATTGGTACTGTGCTTTTTCCAAAGGCGTGTAGATATGCGGCAGCAAACGATAAACAGGGTATGAAAATCACAATGGATAACTGTTTGATTGTTGCATATTTTATTGGATTTGCAGCTTTTTTCGGTCTGCTTTCGGTGGCAGATTTGTTTGCTACGACCTATTATGGTGATGAGTTTGCAATCTGTGGGACTGTTATGATGAGTATGAGTCCTTTGATTTTGATTATAGGAATTGGTGAATCTGTTCGCTCATGTTATATTTATCCGTTGAAAAGGGATACTGCTATGGTTAAGATTTTAACCGCCAACGCAGTGATTAATTTAGTGCTTTCAAGCTTACTAATTCCTAAAATTGGAATCTATGGTGCTGTTGCCGGAACTGTTGTTGCAGAATTATGCGGTTTGATATGTGAAATGTGTATTTGCAGAAGGTATATCGTGTTTAAATCATTTATTGCAAAAGGGGTGCCATTTTCAGCTATTGGATTAGTTATGTTTATTGTTATTAGGATTGCAGCAGATTTCATGGAGATCTCTGTTTCATCTCTTT
>QFCH01000315.1_pt1 | contig 13484 bp, 15 predicted proteins | sample 5346071 | NCBI WGS metagenome assembly QFCH01 (sample SAMN09062255, study PRJNA434731) | Human gut metagenome, whole genome shotgun sequencing project. | isolation source: stool timepoint B chromium assembly | host: Homo sapiens | collected 2015
CTCCCTCGTTCCCCGTGAAAACCCCGCGGCCCCCCCCAAACCCCACCCCGCAGATGGAATCCAGCCCCAGGGCCAGGGACAGCATCACCATCACCGGCGCGAAGGCGATGAACATGTTCACGGCCTGGGTCGTGCAGATCAGCGCGAACACCAGGGAGAGCAGCGGAATAAAAATCCCGATGTGGCCGGAAAACCGTCTGGCCAGCTTGGCGATCACCGCCTGCAGCGCTCCGGTTTTGGTCAGCATGTGAAACGCGCCGCCCGAGAACAGAATGACCATGATCAGGTCGGCATTTTTAATGAACGCGTTGACAATATACTGGGTAATGAGTAACGGGTTCACCGGCGTCCGCTCCAAACTGTTAAACTGGGACGGATCGATCACTTTAATCCCCTGGGCGTTCTCAAACCTGGCGTACTCCCCCGCCGGAATCAGCCATGTAAACGCGATGGCGATGAGAATGATGGTGAAAATGATTACAAACGTGTGGGGCATCCGAAACCCCTTCCTGGTCTTATCTGCGTGTTCCATACCGTTTCTCCTTTTGAAATGCTTGATTTCAGGATGGCTGAGCTCTTGACCTTCCCGCTTAATTCCAGTATAATCGTGGCAAGATCATTTGTCTAATTTATTTTTGTCTTAATGATAATAGTCAAAAGCTATTATTAATTGTGAGGAGGCGGACTATGGATTTACGGGAACAGGAATACGTCGTGGCCTTGGCCCGGCATCAGAGCATCACAAAGGCCGCGGAGGAGCTGTACATTTCCCAGCCCACCCTGAGCATTTTCTTAAACCGGCTGGAGGAGCGCATGGGCGTGCCCCTTTTCGACCGGGTGGGGAAACGCCTGGTCCCCACCTGCGCCGGAGCGCTCTACGTCCGCAGCGCCCGGGAAATGCTGGCGATCCAGAACGAATTCCGCGGGGAATTAAACGACATGATCCAGGGCAGCGCGGGACGGCTGCGCCTGGGACTTCATTTGCGGCGCAGCCGCTACCTGCTGCCCAAGGTGCTGACCGAATTCGAGCGCTCCTACCCCCAGGTGGAGGTGACCGTCGCTGAGACCAGCAGCCGGGACATGGAGCAGCGGCTTTTGGACGGGGATCTGGATCTGATTCTCACCAACCGCTTTTTCCAGCGGGACAAGCTGGACGTCATTCCCATTTACAACGACCACCTGGTGGCGGCCATCCCGCCGGAACATCCCGCCTGCGCCCAGGCCAGGGAGCTTCCCGGCCACCGCTACCTCTGGCTGGATTTGAAGCTTCTGGCGGAGGAGCGCTTCATACTCCAGGCCCCGGAGCAGTCCGTGCGCATTTTCACGGACGCCGCCTTCACCTACGCCGGAATCAAACCCAGGCGCTGCTTTATAATTGAAAATATGGATACCGCTGTTCAGATGGCGGCCGAAGGTTACGGGGTTGCGTTCAACTATGAGAGCTATGTGCGGTACTTTGATTACGAAAAGCCGGTCCGTTTCTTTTTGGTGGGGTTTGCAGACTTCACCGTGCCCATTTCCGCAGCGTTTCGAAAGGGCGGCTATCTGCCGGAATATATCCAAGCATTTATCCGACTGCTGAAAACGCATTTTAACTAAAAAACTTCCAAAAACCAGTTGACTCTCACGCTGCGTGATACTGTACGATACAGTTAAGGGAATCGGCCGGACCTGTTCGCCGGCAAAGCTCCAGGCCGTTTTCCCAACCAAGTAAGGAGTGAATCGCCATGAAAACCATAAGCCAGGTGGCCGGGCTGACCGGAATCAGCACGCGCACATTGCAATATTACGACGAAATCGGGCTGTTAAAGCCCAGCGAGACCACAGCCAAAGGCTACCGTCTTTACGGCGACGAAGCCCTGGAGCGGCTGCAGCAGATCCTGTTTTTCAAAGAGCTGGATTTCAAATTGAAAGACATCAAGGAAATACTTCGGACCCCCGACTTTGACAAACTGTCGGCCTACCGGAGTCAGAAGAAACTGCTCACACTAAAACGCGACCGGCTGGATAAGCTGATCGCACTGCTGGAGAAATTGGAGAGAGGAGAACCGTGCATGAGTTTTGAAGAATTCAATTTAAATGAATACATCGACGCGCTGGAACAGTTCAAGCGCGAGAACGCGGAAGAGGTTGTAAAATACTGGGGCAGCGTGGAGGACTTCGACCAGTTCATCAGCCGCGTCCGTGACGACAAGGACAACGTGGCCCGGCTGGCCGTCAAACAGTTCGGCAGCGTGGAAAAATACACCGAAGCCATGAAGCAGAACCTGGCCCATTTCCCGGAATTGATGGAAAAAGCAAAGGCGCTCCAGGAAAATAAGGACGACGTTTTGAAACGCAGCGACGACCTGTTCCGAAAACTGACCGCTGACCGCTCCAAAGTCCCCGACTCCCCGGAGGTCCAGGAAATGCTTCAGGAGCTGATGGACTTCACCCGCGAGACCAGTGCCAGGTGGACCGGCGATCTGGGCGAGGGGTACTGGGATATGGTGCTGGAAGGTTATGGCAACGAGCTGATCCGTAAGGTAACGGATCAAAAGTTTGGTGAGGGGGCCGCGGATTATGCGGCGGAGGCGTTGAGGGCGTATTTGAAAAAGTAGGCGGCGTTTGGCGCCATCGGGACGAAAAAATGGGCCAGGCTTGGGTTAATTGTACCCGCAGCCTGGCCCCTCTGTTCCCCGGCGGCTTCTGCCGGAAATAAACATCCTGGATCACCACTTCACTGATAAAACAACTTTGTATACTCAGTTTTCGTATCTGCGATATGGTAAATATAAACCGTCTGACCGATCAGTCTATAGATCGCAACCTGCTTTTCACAAATAACCATTCTGTATCCCTGCTTATTAAGCCACTCATCCGGCAGCAGTGAGCCGGAGTCCGGGAACATTTCTAATCGTTCAATCGCATCCAAAATATGATCACTTACCTTCAAAGCAGTTTCTGATCCAAATTGAACAAAATACCAATCTTCAATCCGTTTTAAATCTTCCCAGGCAGTTGGAAGAATTTGAACCTTAAACGCCATTCATTCTATCTCTCAATCGCTGTCTTGCTTCTGAAACACTGATTGTCTTTGCTCCATTTAAACGTTCCTGCTCTGCCTGCAATACTTTTTCATGGAGTCTCAACATTTGTTCGCGTCTTTCAAAAGCTTCAATACTCATAAGAACCAGATCACCCTCGCCATTTTTTGTTATATAAATTGGCTCTTTTGTCTCTTTCGCCAAATTGGAAATGTTTGTGTAATCATTTCTCAAAGCGGCTGATGGTTTTATAATCATCTGCTCAACCTCCATATCACTATAATGATATAATTATATCATTTTTATTGCACAAAGTAAATCAGCAATTTAACATGTTCTAAATCCTCACCCAACCGTAGGTTCAGAAAATGCTTTAGGAGCTGATGGATTTCATCCACGAGACCGACGCCAGGAGGACCAGGCCGCCAGGCCGCACGCTTCCCCCTCAGGTTCTGCCCATCAAATATTCCCATAAATAATCAGCGTCCGTTCCTCTCACTCGTCAAAATAAAACAACTCCTCAAACTTCCGGTCCAGGGCGATGCACAGAATCAGCGCAAGCTTTGCCGTGGGATTAAACTGCCCGGTCTCGATGGAGCTGATGGTGTTCCGGGAAACGCCCACCATCTCCGCCAGCTGGCTCTGAGAGAGCTTTTGCTGGCTTCTGGCCTCCTTCAGGCGGTTCTTCAATACCAGCTTGTCGTCCATGACATCACCTCAGCACGCTGATCACAAAGCTGCCGAGGGAAGCGGCGCTGGCCAGCGTCCCCGCAACCGTGGAGGCCAGAAATCCCTTGTTCCCGGTAAACCGGTACTTGGGATAAGCCTCCGCCGCCACAAAGGCCCAGAACATGGCGTGAAACCCATAGCTGGGATATCCCTGAACAAAATTGAAAATCACAATAAAAACATACACGCAGCAAAACGCGCTGACTCCGATTCTACGCCCCCGGTTCTCCGCCTGCTGCATTCCCTCGTCCGTTTTCTCAGCTCTGCTTTTGGCAAGTATTTCTTCGCGGTTCATATGGTTGGGCTCCTTTCGATGGTTTTGGCAGTCTTTTTTTGCCAAGTTTTCTTGTCATTTCCATCATAACACTGCCAAGTTTTCTTGTCAACCAAATTCGTGCGGACACTCCTCCGGAATTTTCCCCGAAGGCGCCCTCCATATGACAAAAAGTCCCGGAATCCTTGTTTATTACAAGAATCCGGAACTTCTGTGTTCTTTTATTATGTGATCTTCCAATTACACCGGCAACGCCATAATCGCGGCCCCCCAAAGGAATAGAAACCCGATTGCCCAAAGAATCTTATGTCTGGTTAAAAAGGCAAGCTTTTCATTTTCCCTCAATTTCTTCGTAAGCAAAGGGCATGCCATTGCCGCGTATAAGAAGCAGAGGAGTCCTGTCAAATCATATATAGCTCCGCTGAGGCTCTCCGACGGAAGCACGCAGAGGATCGCAAACAGGCCGAAAAACACCGTGATCACCCATAAAATCACATTTCCTACAAAACCAGTCACAGCCTTAGCGGATTTCTGCGCTTTTGCAAGCTGTTCCTGTTTCTTTTTCTGTTCCAGTTCATAGATTGCCGCAAGCCTTGCCTGCTCTTTCGCCTTCTCCTCGTCAAATGTTTTCTTGTATTCGTTCCGCGCTTCTTTGATCTGTTCTTCCGGGTCTTTACGCTCTTTGGACTGGGCCGGTTCGTTTTCTTCTGATTCAGCGCTTTCCTTCTCTCCCGCCGCTTCCGCTCTCATCCGCTCGATCTCAGCCAGCGCCTTGGCCCTCTCCTGCTGTCTTTCCAGCTCCTTTTCTTCATCCGTCTTAAGACCCAGCAGCTTCTGCTTTAACCTGCGAAATTCCTCTTCACTGATCGCGCCCTCATCGTACAGGCTTTTATATTTTTCAAGCTCTTTGATCTGATCCATAATTTTTATATCTCCTTCAACAGCATTCTTTTTACTTCGTCAAATTCCTCCTGCGTCAAAATCCCTTTATCCAGTAAATCTTTGTATTTGATCAACTGATCGGCCACAGACTCCTTGGGGCGAGCGGCGGCTTCGTTCTTTTTAGCAGCAGCTTTCCTGGTTCTCGGCTCCAGAGCTTCGCTCATGACTTCCGAAACCATCCTGCCTACCCCCAGTCCCGCGCCGATCCCGGCCATACCGCCCGGCTGCTTCGCAACGTCACGGATGGCCCTGGCCGCCTGATACTGCACGAACGTATCCATATCCCTTGCCGCAAGGCCAATTCCCGACTGCTCGTCGATCAGTTTTTCAACCTCCAGGGGCAGGCCGATATTTTCAATCGTCGCACTTGTCACCTCGAAACCCAACGCATTCGCTTTCTCATTCACGTACGGGGTAATCATGGACGACAGCTGTCTGTAATGGGTTGCAAGATCGATAATCGATTGTTCGCTTTCCCCAAGACACTGCGCGATGGATTCCCCCACAAACGAAGTCAGATACTCCACGATATCCTGGGTCATATTAAGACTTCTGGCTCCAAACATCTCCGTCATGAAGATTTCCGGGTTATTGACTTTAAATGAAAATGTTCCAAACGACGTGATTCTCACAATTCCCATTTCCGGGTCCCGCTTGATGATCGGACTTTTCGTTCCCCAACGGTTATTGATGTACTGCGTCGTATTGATAAAATATAAATCCGATTTGATTGCAGAGTTAAATAATGTGGGAAGCGCCGCCAGGGCTGACAGCAGCGGCAGGTTTCCGGTATTCAATTTGTAATTCCCTGGTCCAAATACGTCTGCAATGATCCCTCTATGTACGAATACGGCAGCCTGCCCGTTCCTGACCACCAGACGGGCGCCCTGCTTGATCTCGTCTCCTTTTCTGGCGAACTTCGATACCAGTAACTTTTCCGGCGAGTCATCCACGAATTCGATTACATCTATAAATTGGTCTTTTAAAAAACCTCCAAGTCCCATATGATCTCTCCCCCTTAAAAATACAATTCCCGGCATTTAAAGCCGGAATCGTAAGCCTCTTATGTTAAATACGATATGAAAAATTTCTACAAATATTTTAGAAAATATACCTTAGATTATTTTATCAAATATATACTTATTTATCAACTGATTTAGCGTTAAAGGCCACGCTGATGACATTTCACTTCATTTGTGGAGATTTAGGTAGGGAAACGGAAGAAAAGGCTTGGATCTTTGGAGTGGATGCTCCTAGTTAGACGCTAGTTGTCCTTATGGACATCGCCCATCCTGTTGGCAGACAGGGCGGGCTTTTTATTTGAATGCAATGGGCCGCTGGCGCAGCCTGCGGGCGATTGTTTTCGCTTATTTCTCTTATCGAGAAAGGCGATAATCGCTATAATCAGATTACCAAAGGACATCAGCAAAGCTAATATCCCTATAAAGATTGAAATAATCTCGTATGCCGTCATAGGCGCTACCTCCTCCTTTTTGATCTGTGACTTCAGTTTGCAACGTCTGTTGCCAGTGTCTCAACTGACCTCAACCGCTCATGCGGCTATAGGATTGCTCCTTTTCGAGATTCCCTTCATTTTCTTTGCTCACCCTCAACAGGGTCTGGGCGAAAGTCTGTTGGCAAACAATACAGCTCATTCAATTCTATTAACATGTTGTTAATGTTGTATTTACATTGTGTATTCGCTTTTAACACAATATTAAGGGTTTATTTTATAAAAATGTTAATATTTACTATTTTTCGGTCATCCATTATAATAAGGGGAAGGGCGGTGAATAGAAGATGACCGTAGGCGTAAAAACCAAGTATATACGTAACTTCTGAGGCTTGGCACAAAAAGAGTCAAGTATTGGTTTAGGCTTTTATGAAAAGGAACCGATAACCGGATAGCCCAATATGAAACGAATTATCGAGTACCAAAAAGGGATATACTATTGCCGATAGCGAAAATTTAAGACGTGAATCCGTTGAATTTTATTAGTGAGGTTTCCGGTTCAGCGTAAGATATAATGCAGACATTCTTCTGGTTGGATGAAGATAAGCCGGACACAATCAACCTTTTTAGCTTGTAAGGAATCTGGGAAAGTGTAATGCTTCGGATAATACGGCTGTGCACTATAATGACAGTGACGACTGGCTTGCTCGCCCTTCTGTGGGATTATGGTTTAAATATGGTGTTGTGGATGATTTTATGCTGGAATGGCTGGTTAGGAAAAATGAGTTGAAAGCTGGGGAGATTTCCAGAAAGGAGTATTAGGAGTGGAAATTGAACTGGCTGGAAACTTGTGGTGGGTACGGAAATTTCAAACACAAGAAAACTTGGAGAGGATAACACTTATGAAAAAAACAAGCATATTGGAACATATAAATTTAGGTAATGTGATAGCAGAATATGATGCAAATATAGGTCATTATTATATAGATACTGCTTATGTTTATGATTTGGTCAATGATAGATATGATATCATAAAGGGAGTAAAGGGTTCAGGTAAAACCGCGATGTTAGTTGCTCTTTGTGAAAATCAATCGATATATCATCAGTTAGATAATAAAATTTTAATAAAGGCGATTCAACTAAAAGGTGATCCAGACTTTAAAAGAGCGTTTGATACTGTTGCAATAGACAACACTGATTATCAGAAATTAATAGATGCTTGGAAAATTTATATTATAAATCTAGTTTGGAAGGAGATAAAAGAAAGAAAATATAAGATAGATAAACTGGAAAAATATTTATATAATGAAAATATTATAGCAGAAAAAGGCGGCATACTTAATAGCCTTCTTCATTCTATAAAACGAGTTAAATTAAAAGCCAGCAATACTATTAATTCTGATGGCTCGGCCGTTCAGTCAATAGAGTTAAGCCCTTCTGACACTGCAATAACTATAAAATCAGGCAGAATAGACAACTTAGTTGATTTTAATTATATTTTTGATGAATTAAATAGTCTATTATTGAACAACGACTCTTGCCTTTGGGTAATGCTAGATCGACTAGACGATGCCTTTCCAGATAATTCAGAAAGGGATAATTTGATTTTAAAATCACTTTTTTATGCATATAAAGATATCTGCTTTTATGAAGGATTCAAAATCAAAATTTTTATTAGAGAAGATATATTTGATAATATTACAAAGGAAAACGGCTTTAGGTCTTTAACCCATGTTAATGCAAAAACAATGAATTCTATTAAATGGGAACGTGATACTATTGAACAATTATTGATAGAACGTTTATTATTTAATGACGATTTTGTAGAATATATTAGGAGTTTTGGCCTTGAAACAGATTTTACTAAAATATCACCTGACGAAAGATTAAAAATCATATACAAATTTGTAAAGTCTCAAATTGATATTGGACCAAACAAGCCCGATGCTATTGGTTGGATAATTAATCATGTAAAGGACGGCCTTGGCATATATACCCCCAGAGATATAATAAATCTATTTGATATTGCTCGAAATATCCAATTAAATTACATAAAAGAAAAAAACATTATTGACATAGAGGAAGATTATTTAATCAGCCATAATGCAATAAGAGAAGCTTACAAAAAAGTGTCAAAAGATAAATTAGTCGCTCAACTATATGCTGAATACCCAAAATATCGCTCTTGGATTGAATCTTTTAGAAATGGAAAAGCTGAGCATACAGAAAATTCTCTTAAATTAGTTCTTGGTAAACAATGGAAGAGCCGTATAGAAAAATTAAAAGCAATTGGGTTTATTGAAGAAAAGAAAAATACATGGAAGATTCCTTTTATTTACAGAGAAGCACTTAATATATCACAGGGAAAAGCTAAATAATTTTATGTTTGCATGATTTAGGTATAAAAAAGGTATTATGTCCCACCAAAAGAGCCGGAAAGTCCGCTCTAAGCGGCTTCCCGGCTCCCTGTCTACTTGTTCAAGTGCAAATGAAATCACACATTTGTCCCCATAAAAATAAATCTTCTTAAAATGTGACGATTTCACTTTTTGTACTTTCACTATTGCCTTTCTTCTTTTTCGGTCTGGATTTTCCCTCTTTCTCAGCTCAAAGCCGGGCTTCCAGCTTTTTAATCCGACCTAGCCTGGCACCTGAATCCAATCAGCATAAACAAGTTGCTTTTAAAGATTCTTATGTTGAGGATTCTTATGTTGATGTGTCTGATTTTCCTTGTAAATAGGTGCTTTGTCAGGATTTCAGTTTTTTCAGCCTTTATGTATGCCACTTTATCAAAACAAAAGAAAAAGCATAGGTAAGGGTATGCGAATTGTTCTGTGGCAAGTGGCTTGTGTCGATTAAAGCTAAGAAAGCAAAAGCATGAAAAAAGCAGAGCTAACAAGATCAAAATACTGTCTGCTCTGCTTAAAGAGTGTTTACTTTATTCTATTTTCGACCGGATAAATGGGTGGGAGCCGGTGGAAAGATAACAAAGTAATCAGGATTATTCAATCGCTGATTACAGTATAACATTCCATGAATGGATCGTGAATCCGGGATTTTCAGCAAAAAACCAATTATGCTAATAGAATAAACTCTTTGATTGTGATAGAATTTTAAAATAAAAATCACAAATTTTTTATTTATAAAATAATTAGATTCACCGGTACATCAAAAACATATGTAACACAAATAAATTATATTATCAGTCCACAAAATATTATAAAGACTAAAGGAGACCAGCTATGAAAGAAGATATGTTAATTAACTTGTTAAATTCAAAACTTATCTTTGTCAGCAAAAATTATGATCAATATTATCCAGTATGTAGACTTATAATCTCCTTTGGCGATGGTACCGTTGCATATATTCGTAATGAAGACACCGCCGAATGGGATAATAGTATTAAAATATTATATGCCAGTCTATGCAAAGTGGAAACGAATGTCTCATTAATTGAATTTCAGTCATACATTAACCGCCTTATATATTTAAAAAGATTTATTGACTTCAAAAGTATTTTAGAACATTTTAAAAATACACCTTTAAAAGAATATCATTTTATAAAGCCGGCTTTGGGTTTGAAATTTAATAATACAAATTATGTCAACTACAGTGATATCACACTTATAAAGAAAGAATTTTTAACTGAATATTTCAAAGATAACAATGATGTTTTGGAATTAATAGAAATGCGATTAAAAATGAACGAATCTCTAATATTTATTGATGTTACATGTAAAGCTAAAGATAGCACCAAAGCAAAGGAACTCGCAATTAAAAAATTCAAAATAATAGATATTTGTTTTAGATTTCTACTAAAAGGCAGTAATTCAAAAACCTTACGCTTTGGTTTATATTCACTGAACTACGAATCGCTCTCTAATATGATTGGATACAGTACAAATGAATTTATTACTATAAATGAAGAAAATAACGAGCATTCAGTTAGTATTGATGATTATTTAGAAACACTCTTCGAGACATCGCTCGCCAAACGAGTCTGGGCTCTCTTGGAAAATTCAGAATTAAATGATATGGAGAAAAGGATTCGAGAAGCTATCATCTGGATTTCAATGGCTTCGCATGAAAATGAAAATTCAATTGCATTCTTGCAATGTTTTCTTGCACTTGAAGCTATTTTACTAGTACAAGATGGCTTTATTAATAAAAGTATTGTCGCACAAATTAGTGAATATATAGCCTTTTTACTCAGTGCAGATAGTAAGAAACGGATAGCCATAGAAAAAGAAATCAAAAAATTGTATTCTACACGTTCTGCTATTGCTCATGGTAAAAAAAAGTCAGATATTGATTCAGATATTATTAAAATCTTCTCTTTGACACGTACTCTAATAGTAAAATTTCTTTGTGATGAAAGTTTAAAGCAGATTCATAAAATCAGCGAACTATGTGATTACATAACTAAACTAAAGTTTTCATAATTATTATATCTATATAGTTTTGAAGAACAATTCATTCGTCTATAATTCCGTAGAAGGAGTAGTCCTAATACCTTCCGAACTACTCCTTTCATTTTCACCATATTAATTATAAAAATTGTTCCACCGAAATTCCTACCATTTTCAAATGCTCATCATATCTATCAATTACATTACAATAAGGAATAATAATCCTTCCAATTTTATATTGTTCATTAGTAATTGTGAATTTTCCGGTTTTCGGAAATGGAATACACATTCTATGTCCATCTACTGACGCTGTATAAAAGTCGTCAATTCTACCACCATTGTAGTAGAATTCAATGACATGCCTATATGCTTTATTATCCGAAAATTTTGCACCCATGAATCAAAAAATTCTTTATCATTATCTTCCCATCTGGCAACCATCGTAATGGAAATATTAGACATATACAAATAACTTTGATGTTCATCATCGTATATCCAATCTTCAACATTAGAATTCGCTACAGTCTTTCTATACTCATCATAAGTCATAAGAATACCTCTTTTCTATGAGTACAATTTTCCAATCCCTGACAGATTCAGAACCAGACCAATACCACCTTGAAAACTCTAACTTCTCAATGTTTGCTCTCTTTGACAACATAGTTTCTGTAACAATCTTCCGGATTCCAATGCTCCCATCTGCAAAGTGAATCACAAAGTCAGTCGCCCATGCTACAGCAAAATAATCTTTCCTAATATCCAGGGGAGCCACAAATAGGTATCTCTCCATACCCAACAAATGACATATTTCATAGCTTACCACCAATTCGTAAGTTTTCAAAATCCATGCATACCACCTTGATTCTCTACAGTGGACACATACCACCTTTCTTATCAGATTGATATTTAAAAAATGAATTAATCCTGATTTTGAGGGAAACCGAATTAATCTTAATTTTTGTAGCCAAATTCTCCAATTAATTCAAATGCCACTGAATTAATCGGAATTACTTTGTTCAAGTGCAAATGAAATCACACCATTTATCCTCGTAAAAATAGATCTTCTTAAAATATGACGATTTCACTTTTTCTACTTTCACTATTGCCTTTCTTCTTTTTCGGTCTGTATTCTCCCTCTTTCTTTTTCCCTCTTTCCCGGCTCAAAGCTGGGCTTCCTGCTTTGTAATCCGACCTAGCCAGGTACCTAAATCCAATCAACATAAACAAGTTTCTTTTGAGGATTCTTATGTTGATGTGTCTGATTTTCCTTGTAAATAGGTGCTTTGTCAGGATTTCAGCTTTCTTTTTCAGCCTTTATGTATGCCACTTTATCAAAACGAAAACAAAAGCAGGAAAAAAAGCAGAGCCAACAGGATCAAAATCCTGTCTGCTCTGCTCAAAGAGTGTTTACTTTATTCTATTTTCGGCTGGATAAATGGGTGGGAGCCGATGGGATAGAGATAATTATTCGAATTCTATCGTCGCCGGCGGCTTCCCCGTCAAATCATACATCACCCGGTTCACGCCCTTCACCTCATTCACAATCCGGCTTGTCACCTTGCCCAGCACCTCCCAGGGAAGTTCCGCTGACTCCGCGGTCATGAAATCGCTGGTCAGCACCGCCCGCAGGGCCACCGCGTAGTCGTAAGTGCGCTCGTCTCCCATGCAGCCCACGGACCGCATGTTCGTCAGCGCCGCAAAATACTGGCCTAAATTCTTGTCCACACCCGCCTTGGCGATCTCCTCGCGGTAGATAGCGTCAGCTTCCTGCACGATGCGCACCTTGTCCGCGGTTACCTCGCCCACGATGCGCACGCCCAGTCCCGGCCCCGGGAAGGGCTGACGGAATACGAGATTTCCTGGAATCCCCAGTTCCAATCCTGCCTTACGCACCTCATCCTTGAACAGCAGGCGCAGCGGCTCCACAATCTCCTTGAAATCCACGTGCTCCGGCAGGCCGCCCACGTTGTGGTGGGACTTGATCACCGCGGACTTACCCAGACCGGACTCGATCACATCGGGATAAATGGTTCCCTGAACGAAGAAATCCACCGCTCCGATCTTCTTCGCCTCTTCCTCGAACACGCGGATAAACTCCTCGCCGATGATCTTACGCTTCTGCTCCGGCTCCTCCGCTCCTTTTAACTTCTCATAGAAGCGCTCCTGGGCGTTGACCCGGATAAAATTCAACTGGTAAGGGCCGTTCGGGCCGAATACCGCCTCCACCTCGTCGCCCTCGTTCTTGCGCAGCAGGCCGTGATCCACGAACACGCAGGTCAGCTGTTTTCCCACCGCCTTGGACAACATAACCGCCGCAACGGAGGAGTCCACGCCGCCGGACAGGGCGCAGAGCACCTTGCCGTCCCCAATTTTCTCCCGCAGGGCCTTGATCGTGGTCTCCACGAAGGAATCCATCTTCCAGTCTCCGACGCAGCCGCAGACTTTATAGACAAAGTTGGAAAGCATCTTGGTGCCTTCTTTTGTGTGCACCACCTCAGGATGGAACTGCACGCCATAAAAATTCTTCTCCCGCAGCTCCATGCCCGCCACCGGACAGGCGTCCGTGTGGGCCACTACCTTGAATCCCGGCGGCACCTGCTCGATATAAACGCCATGGCTCATCCAGCAGACCGTTTTGGGGGAAACACCGT
>QFCH01000341.1_pt1 | contig 13472 bp, 7 predicted proteins | sample 5346071 | NCBI WGS metagenome assembly QFCH01 (sample SAMN09062255, study PRJNA434731) | Human gut metagenome, whole genome shotgun sequencing project. | isolation source: stool timepoint B chromium assembly | host: Homo sapiens | collected 2015
TTGGACGGGATGTGAAGCGCGCCGCCCAGGTCCTCTCCGGCCTCCTTGCGTTCCTTCAGCTGTCTGATCAGGTCCTGGCCTGTGACCAGACCGGAAACAGTGATGGTTTCCCCGAAGAAATCGTTGCGGATGCCGTAGACATGGATGCGCAGGCGTGGAAAGGCGCGCATAAGCTGCTCTGCGAAGCCGCGGATGGTGGGGCCGGTTAATTTCCCCGTTGCGATGGTCAGGGTGCGGTCCAGCGTCTCTGCCAGCGTTTCGTACTCCGGGCTGCCCAAAAGCGCCTCGAAGGCCTCGTTGAACTCATTGATAAACAGGCGCATCATACCCACGCCGTTCTCCAGCTGGATATAACCGTCATACCGCTCTTCCTCCGGGAAATCCCGCCCCGCCGTGATATACCACTCGTCGCTGGCGTGGATGAAATGCAGGCCGTACTCCTCGTAGTATCCCTGCTGGCGGCTCTCGATCAGATCGATCACCTCCCCGGCCTCCCCGGCAGTAAACAGCCCGATGGGGAACAGCCCGTCCCGGTATTTGGTGATCCCGGCCGGAACCACGGAAACGCTTCTCAGAAACGGCAGGAATCCGGCCAGATCGTCCAGCGTCCGCACAAGCTCCTCCCCGTCATTCACTCCCTTACAGCACACCACCTGGCCGTTCATCTCCACATGGCCGTCGTAGAGCATCTGCATGTATTTCAGCGTTTCCCCGGCAAAGCGGTTGTGCAGCATCTTACAGCGCAGCTCCGGGTTGGTGGTCTGAATAGAAATGTTGATGGGCGCCAGCTGCATGCGGATGATCCGCTCAATGTCCCGTTCCTTCATGTTGGTCAGGGTAATGTAGTTGCCCTGCAGAAAGGACAGGCGCGAGTCGTCGTCCTTAAAATACAGCGTTTCCCGCATTCCCGGCGGCATCTGGTCGATAAAACAGAAAATGCATTTGTTGCTGCAGGAGCGGTAATCGCTCATCAGACTGTTCTCGAACTCCAGCCCCAGATCGTCGTCGTACTCCTTGTCGATCTCCAGCAGCCATTCCTCTCCGTCCGGCTTGCGGACCACCGCCTCCACATACTCGTCCTTGATCAGATACCGGTAATCAAATACGTCCCCGATCTCCTCATTATTGATTGACAGAAGCACATCCCCTGGCTCGATCTCCATCTCCTCGGCGATCGAGCCGGGATATACCTCCTTAATCACATGTTCATTCTTCTTTTTAGCCAACTGTATTCCCTCTTTATCTGTTCTATAATTCAATCACTCAGAACAGAATACCAACTTTGCGGCTTTTTTTCAAGGGCTAAACGCCCGGTCCTGCAAATTGTCCGCAAATTCAGGTGTCAGTCCGGGCGGCGAAAACTGCGTTCCTACTGGATGGAGATCACCTTATAGTCCTGGTCCTCCACCGTCTTTTTCAGCACGTCGTCCCCCAGCTCTGCCGTCAGGGTCACAACCGCGGTACCCGCCTCATGGCTCACAACCGCCTGATCAACCTCGGGCAGCGCCTCCAGGCATTTCTTCACTCGTGCCTCGCAGTGTCCACACATCATTCCCTCGATTTTCATTGTCTTTTCCATGTTTTTTCCTTCCTTTCGTTTCACTTTTATTTTTTTATCCCGCGATCCGTCGTACATCTTGAAAAAATTGAGCCGGAGCGCGTTTGTTACCACACAGAAGCTGGATAAGCTCATGGCCGCGGCCCCGAACATGGGATTTAATTTCCAGCCCAGCAGGGGAATCCACAGTCCGGCCGCCAGCGGTATACCCACCGCGTTGTAGAAAAAGGCCCAGAACAGGTTCTCGTGGATATTCCGCAAGGTGGCCCGGCTCATGCGGATGGCCGCCGGAACGTCGCTGAGGCGGCTCTTCATCAGTACCACGTCCGCGGCGTCGATGGCGATATCCGTGCCAGCGCCGATGGCGATGCCGATATCCGCCCGGGTGAGGGCCGGGGCATCGTTGATTCCGTCGCCCACCATGGCCACCTTGCCCTTGCGCTTTAAGGAGCGGATCACGCTCTCTTTTCCGTCCGGGAGCACACCGGCGATCACCTCGTCCACTCCGGCCTGCAGGCCCACCGCCCTGGCCGTGCGCTCATTGTCGCCGGTCAGCATAACCACGTGGATCCCCATGTTCTGCAGTTCCTTCACCGCCCGAGGGCTATCCTCCTTGATGGTGTCCGCCACCGCGATGATACCCGCCATCCGGCCGTCCCGGCTGAAGAACAGGGGCGTCTTGCCCTCCTGTGCCAGCCGGCCGGCCTGGGTTTCCATCTCCGGCGTGATCTCCGCCTGGCCGCCGATAAAGGCCAGATTTCCGCCGCAGAGCAGCGCTCCGTCCAGCACGGCCGACAGACCGTTTCCGGGAAGCGCCTTAAAGTCTGTCACATCTGCGGCTTTAAGGCCCGACTCCTTAGCCCTGGCCAGGACCGCCCGGGCCAGGGGATGCTCGCTCTTTTTCTCCAGAGCCAGGGCCAGCTCCAAAAGCTGTCTTTCATCCACGCCCTCCGCCGGAATCAGATCCGTCACCCTGGGCTCGCCGCTTGTGATGGTGCCGGTCTTGTCAAGGGCCACGATCTCGGTCTTTCCCGTCTCCTCCAGGGAAACGGCGGTCTTGAACATGATTCCGTGCCGGGCGCCCATGCCGTTGCCCACCATGATGGCCACCGGCGTGGCCAGCCCCAGGGCGCAGGGACAACTGATCACCAGCACGGAAATACTTCTGGCCAGCGCGAAGCCAATGGTCTGCCCCGCCATCAGCCAGCCGAGCAAGGTGAGCACCGCAATGGCGATCACTGCGGGCACAAAGACGCCGGACACCCGGTCCGCCACCTTGGCGATGGGCGCCTTGGTGGCCGCCGCGTCGCTGACCATCTGAATGATCTGGGACAGGGTGGTATCCTCTCCGACCCGCAGGGCCTGGCAGACGATATAGCCGGACTGGTTCACCGTGGCCGCGGAAACCTGGTCGCCCACGGTTTTGTCCACCGGGATACTCTCACCGGTCAGGGCCGACTCGTTGACCGCGCTGCTGCCCTCCAGCACAATCCCGTCCACCGGGATGTTTTCACCTGGCCGGACCGCAAAATAATCGCCCTTTTTCACCTGGTCGATGGAAACCTCGGTCTCCACGCCGTCCACCAGCAGGGTGGCCGTCCTGGGAGCCAGCTTCATCAAGCTCTTTAACGCGTCCGTGGTCTTTCCCTTGGACCGCGCTTCCAGCATCTTGCCCACCGTGATCAGGGTCAAAATCATGGCCGCGGACTCAAAATAGAACTCGTGCATGTATTCCATAACCCCGTCCATATCCCCTGCGGCCTGGGCGGCCGTCATGGCGAACAGCGCGTAAACGCTGTACACAAAGGAGGCTCCGGAGCCCAGGGCCACCAGGGTATCCATGTTGGGAGCCCGGTGGATCAGGCCCTTAAATCCGCTGATAAAAAACTTCTGGTTGATCACCATGACAATCACCGTCAGAAGAAGCTGCAACAGCCCCATGGCCACGTGATTATCCGCAAAAAAGGCCGGAACGGGCCAGTTCCACATCATATGTCCCATGGAAAAATACATGAGAACCAGCAAAAATCCCAAAGAAGCGTACAGTCGGCGCTTTAACACCGGCGTCTCCCGGTCCTTTAACAGATCGTCGGCCCCAGCGGCCGCGGGCCGGTTCTTCGCCTCCGCTCCCTTCACCGCAGCGCCGTACCCGGCTTCCTCCACCGCCTTTATAATCTCCTGTTCGGGTGCGGATCCCTCCACACCCATGGAGTTGGTCAGCAGGCTGACGGAACAGGACGTGACGCCGGGCACCTTGGCCACCGCCTTTTCCACCCGGGCGCTGCAGGCCGCGCAGCTCATCCCTGTCACTGTATACTGCTCCATAAAATCATCTCCTCTCTGAATCCCGCGTTTCTTACCTTAAGAGGTACCAGGCAAAGCCTGGCAGGCTCCTCCGGGCAGAGGGCGGGAATAAATGTTCAGACACGCGCTAGCGCATCAGCTTCTGGATCGTGGCCACCAGCTCGTCGATGGTCTCATCCTTTCCGCTTCTTATGTCATTGGCAACACAGGTCCTGATGTGGCTGGCCAGCAGCTCCTTGCTGAAACTGTTGAGCGCCGCGCCGGCCGCCGCCACCTGGACCAGAATATCAGGACAGTAGGCATCCTTTTCCAGCATATTGCGGATTCCGCGCACCTGGCCCTCGATCCGGTTCAAACGGTTTTGCAGGCTTTTGTACTCCTCCTGGGAGCGCTCTTTTGTCTTATGGCAGCATGTGCATGTGGTTTCTTCCATCCTTGATCTCCTCCTGAACGCTGTTTTAAGATACCCCTTGCCGGTATATTTACAGTTTTGATTATATACCCCTATTGGGTATATTGCAAGACCTAATTTAAACTTTTACATCAAACAAACGCCCCAACCATTTCTTGACTAAGCCCCCAAAACGTTATACTATATTTAAATACCCGATCTCCACAGGGCATGAAATCGACAAGCGAGGAATTTTAACATGGCGTCAGTTGCAAAAGAAGAATTATTTGAGAGAACTCCCATCCCCAAGGCAGTGGCTTCCCTGTCCATCCCCACAATCATCAGTTCCCTGGTCATGGTCATCTACAGCATGGTGGATACCTATTTCGTGGGCCTGTTAAACGAACCGGTCCAGACAGCCGCGGTGGCCCTGGCCGCCCCGGTCCTGCTGGCCTTCAACGCGGTCAACAACCTGTTCGGCGTGGGCAGCTCCAGCATGATGAGCCGGGCCATGGGCTGCAAGGATTTTGATACGGTAAAGAAAAGCTCTGCCTTCGGATTTTACGGGGCATTATTTTTTGGCTTCCTGTTCGCAATCGTGTGCACGGTATTCCGCCCCGCGCTTTTGACCCTGCTGGGGGCCGACTCCGTGACGGCGGCCACCACCACGTCCTATCTGGACTGGACCGTCACCCTGGGAGCCGTCCCCGCCATTCTCAACGTGGTGATGGCCTACATGATCCGCTCCGAGGGATCGTCTTTAAACGCCAGCATCGGCACCATGGGCGGCTGCGTGGTCAACATGATCCTGGATCCCATCTGCATCCTCCCCTGGGGGCTCGACATGGGAGCTGCCGGCGCGGGCATGGCCACCTGCTTCGCCAACTGCTGCGCACTGATTTACTTTTTCGGCTATATGATCGTAAAGCGCGGAAAGACCAGCGTCTGTATCTCCCCACGGGCGTTTTCCCTGGAAAAGCGCATCGTGCTGGGCGTGTGCGCCGTGGGCATCCCCGCCTCGATTCAGAATCTGTTAAATGTGGTGGGCAGCACGGTGCTCAACAACCTGGCCGCCTCCTACGGCGCCGCCGCCCTGGCCGCCATGGGAATCTGCACCAAAATCAACATGGTTCCCATGTACGTGGCCATGGGACTGTCCCAGGGCGTCATGCCGCTTATCAGCTACAATTTCGCCAGTCGGGACTACAAGCGCATGAAATCCGCCCTGCTCTACACCATCCGCTGCTCCGAAGTGCTGCTCCTGGCCTCCTCCTTTTTGATGTTCTTCTGCAGCGGAGCCCTGACCGGCCTGTTTATCAAGGACCCGGACACCGTGGCCTACGGCTCCGCGTTCTTAAGGGGCTTCTGCCTGGCCCAGCCGGTTCTTGCCCTGGATTTTATGTGCGTCGGCACCTTTCAGGCGGTGGGAATGGGACGGGAATCCTTTGTGTTCGCGATCCTGCGCAAAATCGTGTTCGAGATTCCGCTGCTCCTTCTGCTGAACGCCATTTTCCCGCTCTACGGCCTGCCCTTCGCACAGGCCATTGCGGAGCTTATGATGGCTCTGATCGCAATCCCGGTTATGATCCGGTTTTTCCGGCGCTGCAGGGCGCAGGAGGAACTACCGTTACAGGCGTAAAATTACGGCCCGGCATCCGCCGGGCCAAACCTTTGTCCGCAACCGGCAGACCGGAGCGCTTTTATGCAAATTTTTATCTTCAAATCCGCTGTACGAAACGGGGTTCAGAGGGTATAATGTAGATAATTGTCAATTTCTGTGTCTCGATTAAGCACTAGGGGGATTTTACCGATGAGTATATGGCTGCAAATCGGAGCGGGGCTTTTGCCTGCTCTCATCATTCTGCTTCTCTATCTGATGATTATTCGAAGAAACGTTGTCTCCTCTCTCATTCTCCTTTTGATGTTCACAGCGGGCCTGTCCCTCTGTGTATTTCACAGCAGGCTGCCATTTTCGGACGGCTGGAAAACCGCTTCCTGGAAAGCCGCTCCCGCAGGGAACACCGATGCAGTGAAACCGGACCAGGCCCAGGCTGACGCTCTGCCCGCCGATGAGACCATCCGGATCATCTATGGGCTGGCCGCCCGGAAACAAACCGCAGAGGCTGCAGAGATGTTGAAACAGTTGATCGCGGACCACGGCTACGATGCCTCCTGCGCTCTGGCTCAGGCGCGGATCAGCGCCGCCTCAGGCGACTTCACAGCGGCCAGGGTGCTCTACGAGAAATCCAAAACCGTATGGGACGACTCTGCGCCCAGGGAATACAACGCCGTAACCGAAGCCTGCGCCTCGCGCTCCGTGGACACCGTGCTGCTGGCCCATTTGGACAGCGCCGATATCGCGGCTCTGTATCCCGAAGGCGTGCCGGATTCCGGCAATACCGCAAAGGCTGCCCGGCTGGTGTCCGACTATCTGGAACAGGCCGGTTCCGGCGGGGACGCCGACTACTCCGAGCTGGCCCGCGTCCTGGCCTCCACCCAGGAGCTCTACGACACCTTTCTGACCAGCGGCGAGACGGATGACGGCAGAATCCGCAGCCTGGAAGAAGATTTGGATCAGTGGGAAACGGACCGGCCCGAAGTATTTTCCCTGAAACAGGTGCGGGAGGCCCGGATGAGGCTTCAAATCCTGCAGGGAGATTACTCCTCCATCGCAGCGGACCTGACGGACGAATCCGATTATCATGAGATTATGGTCGCCTCGGAGCTGTATCTAAACGGGTATGTGAAAAAGTCCGACTTCACCGGATCCTACGCCCAGGCCGACGATGAAAGCCTGCGGACGGTCACGGGCCAGCTGCGCAAGATCCTCAAGGCCGATGTGGATTCCCAGACCGGAAAACAAGTAGAAGAACTGTTAAATGTATACAAAAACTACAAAGAAGATGCTCCCATGTACCGCATGGAGCAGAACCTGTTAAACTGTACGGACGAGCGCGGGTTCACCGACAGCTCCAAGGTCTATCTGCAGACGGCCAAGATGGAGCTTTTAAAGGACCGGGAGGACAAAGCCAAAGAATATATCGGACTGGCCATGGACACGGCGGCGGACTGCGAGGACCCGGAGTATACCGGTCCCATGTACCAGATTATGGGCATCATGGCCAACAAGGACGAGGCGGAAAGCCTGAAGGACGTGGCCCTCTACACCGACAACGTGCTGAACAACCAGCTGGAGATCGTGCTGCCGGAGACCGCCTCCGCGGACTCCGTCCAGACGCAGTTTTCCGGCTATATGACGGACTACGTGAGCATGCAGCGCTCCGCGGTCAACATCTCCAGCCTGGACGCCTCCGCATTCAGTGAGATCACCGCCTATGTGCAGATCGAGACCCCGGTGGACTACAGCATCGACGAGCTGAAAAGCCACATCACCGTGGAGGACTGCGGGGCTCAAATCTCAGAATATAGCCTGGAGAAGGTGGAGTACAGCTCCGCCAACATGCTGCTCTGCTGCGACGTGTCCGGCAGTATGCAGGGCCGTCCCATCGAGGATTCCAGGGCCGCCGTCATCAGCATGGCCGAATCCATGAGCGGAAACGCCCGGCTGGGTGTGATTCTGTTCAACAGCTCCGTGCAGGGCCTCACCGATTTCACCGTGCAGCCCGATGTGATCCGCAGCACCGCCGAATCCATGACGGCAAACGGCGGCACCAACATCTTTGACACCGTGGTTCATGGGCTGGAAAGTTTCCCCAAAAACGGTCCTGAAGTGCTCAACACCCTGGTCGTTATGTCCGACGGCCAGGAAAACAACTCCCACTCTGCGGAGGAGATTCAGACCGCCATCGGGCAAGCGGCCAAGGACAAATCCATTCTGGTACACTGTCTTGGCCTGGGTAGCGAGGTGGATGCGAATTATCTCCAGACCATCGCCCAGAGCACCGGCGGCACCTACCAGTATGTGACGGACTCCTCCTCTCTCGCCGTGTTTTACCAGAACCTGGCCAGCCAGCAGAACTATACATACAAATTGCAGTACCGCGCAACGGACACCCTGTCCGTGGACCGGGAGCTGAAGGTCAGTCTGAACGACTCGGAATATTTGTATGATATTGAGGCTTATACGCTGCCGGGAGAAAACAGTGAGGGGGAAAGCAGCGAGGACGGACAGCACGATCTGGTCTACAACGACGGTCTCTCCATCCAGGGGTTAGACACAAGACTTTTGTTCAAGAGCGTAAATCCAGCTGCCGTTCATCTCCTGGGAACCGGCTTTCAAAAGGACGACTCTATCACCGTTCAGATGATGATGAACACCAACGGAACCCACGGACTGACCTACGACGTAAAGGCGGAATTCAAAGACGGGAACACATTTAACTTGACCATACCGCCTTCCGTGGCTTGCGGCGTCTACGATGTGAAAGTGACAATCCGCGGTAAGACCGCCATTTTGGACAGCGAACTGACCGTACAGGTACAGGGCAGCGAACAGACCACCGTCTTCGGCCCTTACCGCTTTACCTCCTACCAGAGACAGACCATGGGAGACAGTACGCTGTTAAACGGCTATGTGACATTAAATAACTGGCTCTGTTTTAAAGGCCAGGTAACGCTCCAGGGACCATTGGATCACGCGCAGATTCAGATGGCGGATTTTAAGGGCTGCTATATCCGCTACTATCAGGGCCGCAGCAAAGGTCTGGCGGAGTATATGCGCAGCCACAATATGGTTATGAATCTGCCCGCTTTAGGCAGCCTGACCCTTTACAACGACATCAAGCATAATGCTTCCGATGATGACTACATGGTGGACACTAAGGCCATGCCCCTGCTCTCCTTCCGCGATGCCTTTGAGCTGAATACTCTTGGGTATTCCCTCTACCCGGACCGGATCACAATCGAGGCGAAGGCGTTTAATACGCATTTTCCGTTCCAAGACAAGATATTCAAGCCCGAGTCCAGCAGCATGTTCGCGTTCAGCGTGGAGGGATTTGGAGGTATATTGACGCCGGACAACATCGGAATCAAAGGTGATTTTAAAGTTGGAGATGAGGATGAGAAAAATTATTATCCGGCCAAGCTTTTAAGCCTGCCGCTGAACCTGCACCCCAGCGGGGAATTTAAGCTGAACACACTGACAAACGAATATGAGTTGTCCCTTGCCACCTCGGTTCTGTTTTTTAAGGATCAGGAAAAGCTGGGCTTTTCCGCAAAATGGGAAAATAATATGATTCCCACAAAAGTGATGCTGATGCTTCCCATCAAAAAAACGGTGCTGGTGGAAGGTATTCCGGTCACCTTTAAGAACTTTGAAGTCGGCGTTGAAGGACTGGATATCACCAACTGGCTGAGCCTTACGCTGGTCGGAAAAATGGATGCCTCCGCCTGCTCGATTTCGGATATTCTGCCAGGTGGTGTTGCTGAGTTATTTGGCGGTGAAAAGAGTCTGATTACCCTCAAGGACTCCACTTTGAAGCTGAATATTAAAAAGATGGAGGCCGAGACCACGGTCAAGGTGCTTGGCGATTTTGATATGGGCTCCATTCTGCTTCAGGTCGGCAACTTCCCTTACACCAATCAGCTTTTGAGTATGGATAATGAGGATGTCTTTGGCTTCAACGGAGTGGTCCGGCGCGGTATCAATTTTGAAAATGACAACTGCGATATCGCCATTAACGGTACGATTAGTTCCACTTTTACCAACCGTTTTATCGGATTCAAAGCAGACGCTCAGTGCCATATTGAGGTCGGCTGGTGGCTGTTGGTCAGCCGCTTTGATCAGCAGGGGCTTGCGACTGTAGGACATTTTGTGGATCACGATAATATGGGGATTCTCACCTTCCGTTTCCGTGGAAGTTCCGAAGCGGGAAAGATCCATAATTTCAGCATCGACCTCTCGAAAAACGGGTTATTCATGAATCAGAAAAAGCTGTTCTGATATGGAACCAGGACGCAAAGGAGCAACTGATATGAAACGATTACTGCATCATCTGTTGAGCATACTGATATTTCTGGCGTTACTGGCGGGTATGGCCGGAACAGCCCTGGCTGTAGAACAATCCAAGGAACTTATGGTCCTGCCGCGCCAGGCCAACATCGTAGTGTCCATTGAATATGAAAACGAGGAGCCAGATATTACCCTTATCTCCCCCGACAGCACGGTTTATAGCGAGGCCGCTGGAAATGTCACCGTGGAGCGCGGAGAGAAAATGCTCTACTTTTATCTTCCGGATGCCCTAGCCGGCCAATGGCTGATCCGTTATGATAAGAAAACCAACGAATTTATCACAGCCAACTACATCGAATACACGCCCAGCCTGACCATCGATGCCCTGGATTTAAAGAGCGTCTCGGACGGGCGGGCGGAGATCTCCTTCAACGCCGGTTACCCGAAGGATATCACCTACAATTACGTGGTGAGCGCCGTGTTGCTGGACGAAAACCGCAATGTGACGGGCAGAAAAGAGTTGGATACCGGAACTGCCCGCTCCAATCAGAATGAGACCCGCAGGGTAAGCCTGAATAAGCTATCTTCTTATGATCATTACTATCTGGAGCTGGAGGTTTATTTCAAAGAATATGCCATCGAAACCAATGACGCCAAAATTACAGACCGGAATTTCGGCTATATCAATGACCGTCAGCCTGAATCCATAGCCGGTGTCCATGTGTCCATTGATCCTGCTTCCCTGATTTTCACAATGGACTGGAGCGATTTCAAGGTGTCCTGCGATCAGTATGTGGCTGCCTATTACACGGATGTCTCCCCGGATGCGCCGGTCGACTACCAGAGCCTGGAAAGCGGATATACGTCAGCCGTATTTGACCTGCCGCCTGATACCCACAGTCTTACCGTAGAACTGACTTATATCCGCGGAGGTCTCTCCTCCTCCCCCTACCGCCGCCAGATCGACTGGGAGCAAGGTTTGTCTCTCTCCATCGACACGCCAGAAAATACCAACAGCGTCCAGGCAGTCGTCACTTACAAGACGGATATTCCACGCAATGCGGAAATATCGGTAAATGACGAAAAACAACAGGTGGTGTTGACAGGTAACAACAGCGTATCCATTCAGTTGGAGGAATTCACAAATGAGATCAGTGTGCGCTGCGCCCTGGACGACATGACCGATGTGATTTACCGGAATCCATTTATTCGGACCGGATCGCGCCGGTTCTGCGCTTCTACGAGAAGGTGGACGCCATCTCGGTGGAGGAGGATCATTTCCTGCTCACCGGCGAGACGGAGCCCGGCTGCAAGCTCACGGTCAATGGGGTAGAATACCCTCTGAACGAGGATGGGAGCTTTCTGGCGGACCTGTCCCTGGAAAAGGATGAAAACGTCTTTTCCGTGATCTCCACCGATCCTGCCGGAAACCAGTCCGCCCAGAACGTGACCATCTACCACGGGGATGTGCCTGCGGCCGCGGCCATAGCCGCCGGTCAGAACGGGGATGGAGACGGTATGGGATATCTGCCCATGTTTTTCACCATGCTGATCGGCATGTCGGTGGTTCTGACCGTAATTGTCACCGGCGTTGTCCTTGGAAAGCGCAGAGCGCTGATCCGCGGCGTCATGACAGTGACCACCCTGCGCAATGTATTTCTGCTGGTGACCGGTTTTCTGGCCGCCGCCGCTGCCTTTGCCCGCCTGCTGGCCGAGCGGGCCCGGGCGGCCGCAGAATCCCTGGCCTTCATCCGCGCAGCCCAGCGCTCGCCCCAGGAGGCCCACCTCATGCTGAAGGAATACGAGAACTTAAACCGGATCTTTTTCGTCCTGGCCGCTGCCGCCGGCATCTGCCTGGTGGGCTCCATCCTGTTCATGGTGCTGAACCGTGTGCTCAAAAAACGCAGGAATACACCGCCCAACCCCGGGGGCTCGGACCGAACAAAGCCCAAGCCCGGGGCCGGACCCGACAGCAGCAAAGGCCGCCGGATACCTGCCGGGAAACGCAGGAAAGCAAAGGCGGAAAACGAAACCAAACAGGTTTCCGCGGATAAGCAGCAGTCCCGAAACAGTTCCGCTTCCGATGTGGCCGGGACCGGACAGCCGCAGTCAACTGCTTCCGAAACGAGGATAAAAACGGAACCCAAGGCGGCACCGGCCGAACCAAAAGCGGTTAAAACCGGCGTTCCGGCGCCTAAGACGGCGAAGTCCGTCAGGGCTGAAGCCGGGGCCTCGGCGCAGGTATCTTCCGGGACTGAGGCAGCCGGTCCGGCACAGGTATCCCATGGAGGCAAATCTGCCACACCGGCGCAGGTATCCCATGGAGGCAAATCTGCCACACCGGCGCAGGTATCCCACGGAGGCAAATCTGCCATACCGGCGCAAGTATCTCATGGATCTGCAGCCACCGCACCAACATCTCACGGGTCTGCCCCCGCCGCTCCGGCGCAGTCACATTCCGTTTCTGGCGCGGGCAGCGCATCCGAAAGCACAAACGCGGCTCCAACCGCTCCACCGGCTGTATTCTGCCCGCACTGCGGCAAGATGATTAAAAAGTCAAAGGCGATGTTCTGCCCGTTCTGCGGCAAATCCCTTCGCTCATAATCAAAAAGTGGCTGGCTCCCATCGCGCCGGCCACTTTTTTACTGAATGCAATGTGTCCCAATCAAAACACCCCTGAACTGAAACGGAGTAAACACAATGAAACACTATCTGAGAGGCCAGCTTGCCAAAGCCGCCCGGCTGAACAAAGAGACGCTGCGCTACTATGAAAACAACGGCCTGATCCCACCGGCCCAACGGGACTCAAACGGCTACAGGTACTATCCCGCCGAAACTTTGGTTCTCCTGGAGTTTATCTCGGTGGCAAAAGCCGCAGGTTTTACTCTAAAAGAAATCAAGGAGCTCTTTTCCGCCCTGCAGGGTGAAGAATTCCAAAAAGAACCGCTGGAATCCATAATCGTGAAAAAGCTGGCGGATATCGCCGAAACCCAAAAAGCCCTTCATCTTGCACAGGAGCGGCTTCTGGACATGAAAGCACATCTGGACTCCCCCCTGGAATGCCCTGTGTTTGAGGCCTGCCAAATTTTGGATCAACAAAGTAAAGCACACGGTATTAAAAAATCCTCTTGACATTGTACTATAGTACAGACCTTATACTGAAGGCGTACTATTTTAACAAGGAGGAAAACACATGAAAATTTACTATTTGTCCGCCACTGGAAACAGCCTGACCGCCGCCCGGAGCCTGGCCCGCGAATTGGATGAGGATGTCACGCTGGTGTCCTTTCGTTCCATCCGCCTCTTAC
>QFCH01000966.1_pt1 | contig 13269 bp, 11 predicted proteins | sample 5346071 | NCBI WGS metagenome assembly QFCH01 (sample SAMN09062255, study PRJNA434731) | Human gut metagenome, whole genome shotgun sequencing project. | isolation source: stool timepoint B chromium assembly | host: Homo sapiens | collected 2015
AATGACTTCGACCTTGTAACCGTCAGGATCCTTGACAAAGTAATAGTTTGGTTGAGTTCCTGGAAGTCCATTAGGAGCTGTCACCTCATAGCCTTTAGCGCTATGTTCTTGATGTAGGGCCTCAAGGTCAGGTGTACTGAGGGCGATATGGGCGAAGCCATCTCCTACCACGTAAGGACCGTGATCATAGTTATAGGTCAACTCCAACTCATAGTCATCCCCCTCAAGTCCTAGATAGACAATGGTGAAAGCATGATCTGGAAAATCTCTGCGACGCAATTCTTTAAATCCAAAAGCATCTTGATAAAAAGCGATTGATTTTTCAAGGTTTTCTACTCGCAAGCAAGTGTGTAGCATTTTTGAAGCCATTTTCATTACCTCTTTCGTTTTAATAGTTCTATTATACCTTTATTCAGGAAAATTTACTAGAAACTTGAACCAGAGTCCTCTTCTCTACGCTTTCATTCTAAGCAGCACTTTTACGATTTTCCTTGCGTATATTGCGAATAAGGAAAAGCATGATCAGGACAAAAAGTCCCTCGAGGAAGTAGAACGTAAATTCGCTGTTCATGATTAGTAAGTCTTTGTAATGATAGTTATTACCGAAAACTGAATTTGGTGCAAATAGGATTCGGAACAGTCTTCTTAGGAAAATAAAGATCTGCAATCCATAAATCATAAAGACCTTCTTCACACCAATCATGAAGCCTTGTTCCTTTGTAAAATAAGATAAGGCAATTCCATTTAACAAGAGGATAACAGTTATAGCCAGTGTTTCATTTCGTAGAATAGTTGGATCAAAGATATCTAAACGGCTGTGAATATATGGCAACGTTTGAAAGAGTAGGATACCCAAGATTGCTGGAAGGAGAATTTTTTTCAATGATGGTGGAAATCCGGGACTAAATCGTGTAAAAGACAAGCAAATCACAAGGATTACAAAAATATGGAAGTACATCATTGCAACTCCGGAAATGATCTGGCTTCGATTTACCAAAGCAGATAAGAAGCCAGCAGAAAGAAAGATACCGACAGGAATCAGCTTATCCAAAGAATAATCCCACTTCAGCCCCTGACTCACTTGGAAACCATCGATGAAGCTGAAAAATGTAATGAACATAAGGGCACCAATGAGACCAAACGGTAAGGATGGAATGACGAGGGTTAATAACAAGATTAGTAGGAACCATGGATGAGGACTGTAGTAGAATTTTCGTTTTTCTCCCCTAGCAGTCACTCCTTCCTCAATCGGTGTTTTCCTTAATTTTAGCATATAGACGTAAAAGAGAGAAAACATACCAGCATGAACCCATGAATTATAACCAGGTCTCTCTAGAATACTAAGTAGCAAACATACAATCGTAAAGAGACCAGAGAAAAGCTGAAGGAACTTATTTTTAAAGACTTGTCTTTTTTTCCAATCCAAATAAGAGTGCTTAGCCTTTGGATGACAAAGTTCATAAGCATAAACTGTCATCTCTTCTAGTTTCTGGTCTGTCTCCTCCGTCATCATTTGGGGAGCCATTTTAGAAGTAGGAAAAGGAGATAAAACATATCTCAGGAGCTCGCCGTCTGTAAACCGATGGTACTCCTTATAGATCTGTTGAAGTAAAATCGTTAGAATACGTGGTCTTCCTTTAAAGTAGCTTCTCCACTTCTCCCAATCATTGATATCTTCATCGCTCTTAGTAAGCTTATCTATATAAAGATAACCTTCATTGTACCAGTAATCAAAATTTTCTTTTTTGTTAAGTGCATACTCCTCTACCACTGAAGGATAGGAATGGATACTCTTCCAGAAATGAAGTTTTTTCAGGTAAGGATTTGATTCCTCATCACTGTAACGCTCCACAAATTGGAGAACGAGAGCTAACACTTTCGCATTGGTTAAAGGATAGACGTCCACCTTTTCTAACAAATCAAGTAGGAGCGTGTGATCTTTGACTGATTCAAAAAGATATTGCCAATCACGTAACAGTTTATACTCGTCTTGATATGGACTATAGAGTAAAAGATATAGTTGTTCCTCAACCTCCGATGAATTTAGCAAATTATAAGAATGGATATCGAATGGTTCTTCTGAATCTGCTTGTAATTCCTCAAAGTAAGCTAGAAGTTCATCATAGGCTTTTTGTTCCTCTTCTCCAACCTCTGGTTTAATCTTCTCCAAGATATAAGCCAAAACTGGAATGCAAGTAATCATTTGTTTACTGTTATTCAAGAGAAAAAGGACAGCACTAGAAGAAAATGATTGATTGAAAAATTTTATCCAAGTCCCAATCTGATTAGCTCTTTGGGAATCTTCGAGGATTGCTTGACATAAACGATATGAGATATGAAATTTAGTAGTTTCCTTTTTCGCTGTTTCTAGAGTTTCTCCATTTTTGTTTACAGTAGATCTTTTGACCTTCCAGTACTTGAGTTTATAGTAATATCCCCAGTATCGGAAGTCAGGTACATAGTCTTCCAGTAAGGGAATGAGGATAGAAAATTGCTCCGGTTTATTAAAAATATAAACATCCATTTCCTCTAAAACGGATTGAACAATGTCCATATCATACTGATACTGATGAAAGAACTGACGCCATAGATGCTCTTGTTCTTCTGGACTGTAATCATCATTTTTAACAATACTTTCAATCGCATTTCGAATCAAATAGGCTGCTTCATTATAACTACTAAAGTCAAGAGTAGACCTTGTTGTTCCTTCTTGCCCACGGTTCTCTTCGTCACCAAACGTTTCAAAGTTGAGGGTATTCGTAGCTCTTTCTTCAGAATCTCCATTTAGCTGAACTTCCTCATCATAGTCACTAAAGTCAAGGGTGGACTTTTGCTCATTCTCTTCTGCTTTAAAGGTTTCAAAGTTAAAGGAATCGCTGGTTTTATCAGTCGATTGCTGATAATCACTGAAATCAAGACCAGATCTTTCAGACTCTTCGTTCTCAGTCTTCGTTTTTTCAGTCAAGTTTTCAAAGTTGAGACTAGAGTTAGGCTTTTCATTCGCCTCTTCTTCAAGTTCAGTAGCTTCTTGAGAGTCACTCGCTTTTTTGAGACTATTTTCTGGTCTTGTGTTTCTAGACCTCGCATAAGTCAGGGCTTTTTGGTAAGCTTCAACAATTTCTTGGTAAATTTCTGGTTGGTCTTCTGGGTGATAGAGCCGAACCAATTCAGCATAACGCCTTCTAATAAGCTTGACGTCAGTCGTTGGCTCTATCCCTAAAGTTTCCCATATATTCATAAGGTCTCCTCTTTTATAGTCCTCGCTCTAGAAAGTCTAGATAGTTTGAAAATGATTGATAAAGTTTTGGCAAATGATAAACAGATGCTTGACTGACCTCTTCTTCAAATCGTCTAGTTTCAGCCATTAGCTCATCTCTTCTTCTCCCCAAGAGCATACTGTACACACGATTCGCTTTTTCAATCAAGAAACGATAAACCTCTGTTTCTTGAGCATTGATCTTATAGCGAGTCAACTCTACTTGCTTAGCCTTGATTTCCTTTTCTGTCAGAGTAACACTATCTTGGAGAATAACATGACTAAAGACTTCCTGTGTTGAATCAATTTTCACTTCGACATCCAAAATCCCATTTAAATCATAGGTAAATCGAACTGTGAAACTTTCATTTACTCGAGTATTCACAGGGACGGGAACTTCTAATTCTCCTAGGAACAGATTTTGTGATGCTTTCATCATCTCACCTTGATAGACCTTTATCTTGACTTGGCTCTGTCCCAATTCAGCCGTATAGTACTGTTCGATGCGTGAAGCAGGGAGGGTAGAATTTCGCTCAATAATCGGCGAAAAGCGGTCGCCAACTATCTCAATCCCCAGTGTAAAAGGACAAATATCAGACAGTAATAAATCTCGTATCTCACCCTGGCGTTCTTTTATTCCTGCTAAAAGGGCACAACCTCTCGCAATCATCCGATCAGGATCATCTGAAACCTGCACCATTTGATTGATACAGTAAGATAAAAAGTCCTGAACCAAGCGGAGTTTCGAAGTCCCACCAACAAGAACAAAGTTATCTGATGATACATAGCTATAGCGCGCATCCATCAAGGCACGGTCCAAAACGGCCTTAACACGGGCTAGCAGAGGTTGACAAAGCTCATAAAAACGCTGGTAGCTCAAGTCTAAAGTGTATTCCTGTTCTTGGTCCAGAACTGTCATCTTTACTTCTTCTTTCTCATTGAGTTCTACCTTTTTCTTTTCAGCCTGTACCAGAATTTTGCTATAAAATTCTCGTGAAATCGTATCCTTGGTTAATTGATTAGAAACTAAAAATTCCTCAGCAATAGCCGCAGTGAAGTCTTCGCCTCCCAAACGATTGTCCCCTGCGATCGACACGATTTCGACGATATTATCAAAAAGCTCCACAACTGAAATGTCTAGAGTTCCACCGCCAAAATCGACTACAATAAAAGATTGATCTTCCTGGTTTACCATAGATCTTTTAGCAAGAGCCGCTGCGGAAGGTTCATTGATAATCCGATCAATCTGAACTCCAGCAAATTTACCTGCTAGTTTGGTCGCATAGCGTTGAGCATCGTTGAAATAAGCTGGTACACTAACAATCACTTCCTCGACCTTTTCTCCAAGATAGGTCTCTGCATCGTCTACCAACTTTCGAATGATAAAAGAGCTTAATTCTTCAGCCTTATATGCTCGATTTCCTAGTGTCAATTCATGCTTGGTCCCCATAAAACGCTTGAACTGAGAAACCGTCTTATCTGGGTGGGTCACCAAGCGTTCCTTGGCAATTTTTCCAACAATAATCTCATCATTGTCATCTAAAGCCACAACAGAAGGAGTCAAATATTCACCAAAAGCATTGGGAATCAGCTTGACCTGGCCATCCTGGTATACCCCTACTAAAGAATTAGTCGTTCCTAAATCAATACCTACTATCATTTTCTTGTAACTCCAAATCTTTTTTAGATATTCCTATTATACAGGAAATATCCTATTTTCTTTGAAAAAATCTGTGATTTACTCTTTAAAATAGAAAATCATTTATGGTAAATAAAAAAGTTTCACCTTACTCCTGCGGTAAAAACCACGAGAGTAAGAATGAAACAGTTTGTCATTATTTACCAAGTTTTGCTTTAGCTGCATCTGCAAGAGCTGTGAAAGCTGCTGCATCGTTAACAGCCAAGTCAGCAAGCATTTTACGGTTAACTTCGATTTCAGCCAATTTCAAACCATGCATCAATTGTGAGTATGAAAGCCCGTTCAAACGAGCTGCCGCATTGATACGAGTGATCCACAATTTACGGAAGTCACGTTTTTTCTGACGACGGTCACGGTATGCATAGTAGTAAGAGTTCATTACTTGTTCTTTTGCAGTACGGAACAAGATGTGTTTAGCTCCATAGTAACCTTTTGCTAATTTAAGAATACGTTTACGACGTTTGCGTGATACAACGCCACCTTTAACACGTGCCATGTTTTATTTCCTCCAAATATTTCCTAGAATTGTTTACTTACTGTTAGGCTATTATTTCAAGCGAGTAAGCATTGCTTTGATACGTTTGAAATCTCCTGAATGCACCATAGATGCTTTACGAAGATGACGACGTTGTTTCTTAGTTTTTCCGTGGAAACGGTGAGAAGTGTAAGCACGGAAACGTTTAAGTCCACCAGAACCTGTACGTTTGAAACGTTTAGCTGATGCGCGGTGTGTTTTTTGTTTTGGCATGATTTTTTCTCCTTTATTTAACTTTCTGACAATTATTTTTTGTCAGTTGCTGGCGCCAACTGCATGAACATTTGGCGTCCATCCATCTTAGCTCGTTGTTCGATGATCGCAATATCTTGTGTTGCTTCAGCAAACTCGGCTAAAACTTTTGCACCAATCTCTTTATGGGTGATCATACGCCCTTTAAAGCGAATGGATACCTTAACTTTATTTCCTTTTTCAAGGAACTTGCGTGCATTGCGAAGTTTTGTGTCAAAGTCACCCTTGTCAATAGTTGGACTCAGACGAACTTCTTTCACAGTAACAACACTTTGTTTTTTACGTTGTTCTTTTTGCTTTTTCTGGTACTCAAATTTGAACTTACCGTAGTCCATAATTTTAGCAACAGGCGGTTTTGCTTGGGGTTGAATCAATACTAAGTCAACATTTGCACTATCAGCCAATGCTTGCGCTTCGCTGAGTGGCTTGATGCCTAGCTGTTCTCCCTCAAGACCGATCAAGCGAACTTCACGTACACGAATTTCATCATTGATGAATAAGTCTTGCTTTGCTATGGTTTTCACCTCTTTTTTATTATTAGAGAAAAACAAGAGCGGGCTCGTAATGATACAAGCCCGCACGTTATGATAGCGTTTCTTAGAAACTTTTCATCCGTAGGGCCAGGCAACTTGATGTCACAAGGCGAGAAGCTCTCACTTCTGCTTTTCTCAACTTTTATATGATACCAAGTTTTCTATTCCTTGTCAAGATAAAAAGTCAATTTTTCGAAAAGTTTGTCTATTTTATCGAACCGTTTCAATTCGCCAACTATTCCATCCTTTAAAGCGAATGGCTCCTTGCTGATCGGTTCGGTAAATCTTACTCTTGATGACTTCCAGTCGGGTCAAAGTTTCCTGATGGGGGAGTTTGGCACGATTGTTCTTTCCAACTGAAATGAGAGTGATCTCTGGTTTGAGTTTTTCTAGAAAAACTGGATTTGAGGACGTTTTAGAACCATGTTGGCCTGCTTTCAAGACATCCACCTCTAAGTTAGGGTATTGCTTTAGAAAATCCTTCTCTCCCTTCTCCTTCAAGTTTCCAGTGAAGAGAAAGTGCTTATCCAAAAGTTTCCCATAAAAAACCAAGGAATCATCGGGATTAGCTTCTCCATTTTCCCTTGTAGATAACACTTCTAACTGACTTCCAAAAATGGATATCTTGTCCCCAACTGTCACACTCCGAACCTTGGTTTGGCTTGCTTCTAGTTCTACCACAAATTCCTTCTGTGTCAAACTTCCTTTTGATACTAAAATCTCCCCGACATGGAAAGCCTTGGTCACCTCCAGCAAATCTCCAACATGCTCCTTCTCTGTGTTAGTCAAAATCAGCTGGTCAATCTTGTCTACTCCGCGACTTTTTAGATAGGGAATCAAGGTTCGCTGGGCATTGCTGGTCGTCGCCTTTTCTTGCCAGGCCTCGATTTTCTTACTAGCTTCTACCTTACCACCAACATCTATGAGAATGGTTTTACCAGTCACATCCCGTAGGAAAATACTCTCCCCTTGCCCTACATCCAGCATGGTGATTTCATTTTCCAGTGGATACTTAGTCAAGCAAAAGAGACCTGCAATCAATAAGCTCAATACTGTTAGCTTTTTAATGTTTTTCCTCAAATCATAGACTAAAGCCAAGGAAATTAACAGTAGCATCAACAGCCACGCGTTGGGTTGACCAAAGACAAGAGGCCTGCTTGCCAGCTGCGATATCAAGCGAATGATGTTCTCCAACCACTCAAAGACAAAGTTAAACTGAGTGACTGGGTAAACAAAAGACAGAATAAATAAGATGGACAAAAGCGGCAAGAAGACCACATCAAACAGAAAGGAAAATACCAAGGTCAAAAGGATAGACCAAGGCTGAAATTCTGCAAAATAAAAGGATAGAATGGGCAATATTCCCAAGGAAATGACCAGACTTTCTCTGGCAACAGCCTTGAGCCCCTCGCCTTCTTTGCTTGTCATGGTCAAGATAAAAGCATAAGCGCAAGACAAGACCCCTCCAGCTGTCAAGAAAAAGTTGGGCATAATGATAAAAAGGACAAGGACCGTCAAGGCAAAATTATCCAAGCCCTTAACACCATGTTGGGCCAGTAACTTTTGCAAGAGACTGCGAATGACAGATGCTGAAAATCCTGTCAGACCTGCATAGATAAGGGAAAAAGGATAGGTCAGCCACTTCAACTTTTCTTGAGTCAAGCCTAATCGCAAGAGGAGTTTCTTAAATCCATCCATGAAGAATCCTACCTGCATACCAGATAAGGCAAAGAGGTGGATAATACCAAGACTAGAATAAAGTTCATTCATCTCTTCAAAGTCGGTATCCAGATGTCCAAAAAGAAGCCCTGTCATATAGTTGCGCATAGGGTCTGGAAAGTGCGTCTTAATCCAAACTACAGCCTTTCGACGTAAACTAGACAGATTTTCTCTTATATCCCAACTGCTAACCTGTTTAAGTGACTGGATGCTCTTGATAGTCAGTGTCTGATAAATCCCCTGGGTCTTTAGATAGGCTTGGTAGTCAAATCCACCAAAATTTCTCTGCCCTTCAGGCTCAGAAAGTTTTCCTTCTAGCTCTATCTCGTGAAGGTCTGTTAAGGCCTGAAAGAGCTCTTTCTCCTCCTCTGACTGTAGCTTATAATAAACATGGAAGGTGCGGCCCTCAGCCTTGCCCCGAAAGGACAGACTGTCTCCATTGACTTTGATGGTATCTGGTAAAATCCGTACCCTTTCAACAGAATCCACTAGGTTCTGACTAGCTTGACTCTGTTGCCAGTTTTGAAACAGAAACCAAAATCCAAAAACTCCACAAATCGCTAGAACTTTACCGGCCGATTTCCAAGGAAATTGGAAAAAGAGACAGACAAGCAAAAACACAAAACCTAGCAGTGCGAGATAGGACACTCCAAAAATGGCATAGTAAAGCCAGAGCAACAGAAAACTCAGATAGATTAGGGGGATAGGGAAATTCTTAATCCACTGTGACATAATCTTTTAGCTTTTCTATCGTTTTGGCACCAATGCCAGAGACTTTCTTTAATTCATCTACCGACTTGAATTTGCCATTTGCCTCACGATGGTCGATAATATCCTGCGCTCGTTTTCCTCCCAAGCCTTTGACCTGCTTGAGTTCTTCCAGACTAGCTTTATTGAGGTTGACCTTCTTATCTTTACTTGTCGAAGGAGACGTTCCAGAGGTAGCCTGCTGACTAGCTGCTTCTTCTCCCTTAGTTGGAACATAGACAAGAGCCTCGTCACTGATTTTCTGAGCGAGATTGAGCGACTTGCTATCTGCCTCATCTGTCAAGCCACCTGCCTTCTGAACAGCATCATGAACCCGACTTCCTACTGGTAAGTCATAAATACCTGGAGATTTAACAGCACCCTTGACATCCACTGTGATCAGATCTTGTTCAGCAGACTCTTCCTTCTTCACTTCTTTTTCAGACGATGAATCCTTTGAAACAGCTGCGACTTCAGCCTGCAAATTCTTTTCTTTGACGGGTGTTTGTGAAGTTGGCTTTAGTAGGAAAAATCCGCCCAAGGCCAAACCCAAACCAGCACAAATGACAATGATTTTATACTCTTTGATTTTCTCGATAATTGCTTCCATATTTTCTCCTCTCTTAAGTTATTCGTAAGAGAAAGAAAAAACAGCTGAAAAATCTTTTCAACTGCTTACTTATTTATAAAATAGTCTTCCTTAGTCAAGACATAATGAACCCTTGTGATCATTCGACCTGGTTCTTTGTTATCCATTCTGGCATAGGGTTCTTCGTGGGAAAAACGCATACCTGATTTCTCCATGACTCTTCCAGATGCGGGATTGTCTTTATCATGAAGAGCGGTCAACTTGTTCATTCCAATCTTCTCAAAAGCCAGCTCAATCACGGCACGATTGGCTTCTGTCGTCAATCCTTGATTCCAATATTTTTTATTGATAATGTAGCCAATGGCTGCCTTCTTAAGAACAGGATCGATCTTGTGCAAATCAATGGTTCCAATAAACTGACCATTGCTTTTTAGTTCGATTCCCCAGCGTCCCAAGGGATTAGCCAAGTAGAACTGAGCGATGTTGTTCTTGGTTTCTTCTAAGCTTTGATTTGTTGGAAAAGTGTAGCGTGTATTTTCTCTGTCTGAGGCATACTCAAACATAGCTTCTGCATCGTCCAAGGTTACAGGTCGGAGCAATAAACGCTCCGTTTCTATAGATGGATACTGGGCAAATTTCACAAATATTGATTCCATACTTTTCCCTCCATTAGAGCTTGATTCTCACTAGTCTAGCATAAATAAATTTGGATGACAAGTTTTTCTTGATTTTTGAAGCGGTTTCATATACAATAAAACCATCACATTTTTGATTTATGAACTGGAATGTGACAACTAAAACAATCCCGTCAATTGAAAGGTAGGTTATCTCTATGTTAATCGGAATTCCAAAAGAAATTAAAAATAACGAAAACCGCGTTGCCCTCACTCCTGCTGGCGTCCACAGTTTAGTCAGCCGTGGACATCGCGTCCTCATCGAAACAAATGCTGGTCTCGGTTCAGGATTTACTGATTCGGACTATCAAAAGCAAGGAGCTGAGATTGTCGCTACTGCTGCTGAAGCCTGGGCTGCCGAGTTAGTCGTGAAAGTAAAAGAGCCACTAGCTTCTGAATATGGTTATCTGCGCGACGATCTTCTTCTCTTCACCTACTTGCACATGGCCGCTGCGCCAGAATTAGCAGAAGCTATGTTAGCAGCCAAAACAACAGGAATTGCCTATGAAACTGTTCGTGACAATCAAGGACAACTACCGCTCCTCGTTCCTATGAGTGAGGTTGCAGGTCGTATGGCTGTTCAAATCGGAGCTCACTTCCTTACTAAGCAAGCTGGTGGTTCTGGTGTCCTACTAGGTGGTGTACCAGGTGTTCCAAAAGGAAAAGTAACCATCATCGGTGGTGGTGTCGTCGGTACACATGCTGCCCGCATTGCCCTTGGTCTTGGTGCTCAAGTGACTATTTTAGATATCAGCGCTAAGCGTCTCTCAGTTCTAGAAGAAGTCTTTGGAAACCAAATCCAAACTCTTATGTCTAATTCTTTCAATATCGAAGCAAGTGTGAGAGATGCTGATGTAGTGATTGGAGCGGTGCTCATCCCTGGTGCCAAAGCACCGAAATTGGTGACAGATGAGATGGTCAAACAAATGCGTCCAGGCTCTGTCATCGTTGACGTGGCCGTTGACCAAGGTGGTGTTATTGAAACAGCTGACCGTGTGACAACACACGATGAACCCGTCTATGAAAAACACGGTGTTCTCCACTATGCCGTTGCCAATATCCCTGGTGCAGTTGCTCGTACCTCTACTATCGCCCTAACCAATGTCACTCTTCCTTATATCGAAGCTCTTGCTGGCAAAGGATTCTCACAAGCAATTGCTGAAGATGAGGGCTTGCGTCAAGGTGTTACCACCTATCAAGGTTACTTGACCAGTCTCCCAGTTGCTAAAGGTCTCGATAAAGATTACACGTCTATCGACGAACTTGTTTAAAGCTAGACACTCATTAAAAAAAGCAGTTCACATCTGAACTGCTTTTTTGCTATTCTATTTCTTGGTTCTTTTCTTCAACCTTAACTGGAGCTGGTTCATAAGCCCGAATAATCTGAGCGACAACTGGATGGCGAACCACATCCTTGGCTGAAAAATGAACAAAGTCGATTTGATGAATGTTCTTGAGCTTTTCTTGGGCATCAATCAAACCGGACTTAACATTGCGTGGCAGGTCAATCTGACTGATATCTCCATTGACAATCATCTTCGAATTAAATCCTAAACGAGTCAGGAACATCTTCATCTGCATGATGGTCGTATTTTGTGCCTCATCGAGAATGACAAAGGCATCATCCAAGGTCCGACCACGCATGTAGGCAAGGGGAGCGATTTCGATAATTTCGCGCTCCATGAGACGGGTCGTTTGATCTTTTCCGAGAATTTGGTACAAAGCATCGTAAACAGGTCGAAGGTAAGGATCGACCTTCTCCTTAAGATCACCCGGAAGAAATCCTAGACTCTCACCTGCTTCCACTGCTGGTCGAGTCAGAATAATTCGCTTGACTTGCCCACGTTTAAGGGCAGTCACTGCCAAGGTCACTGCAAGAAAGGTCTTCCCTGTCCCAGCAGGCCCGATTCCAAAGGTCACATCATGCTGTTTGACACTGTCCACATAAAGCTTTTGACCTAAGGTTTTGACACGGATCGGTTTCCCAGTATTGTCTTTGATAATTTCTTCTTCGTAAAGGGCGACAAACTTGTCAATTTCATCGTTTTTGACCATGCCAATCGCAGTGACCACATCTGGTGTGCCGACTGTCATTCCACGATTTACCAAGACCATCAAAGCCTGAATAACCTGACGGGCTTCCTCACAGGTAGACTCTTCTCCGATAACCTGCACAATCTCCGTACGAGCATGAATCACCACATCGAGCTCTTCTTCCATCAAACGAAGATGGCGCTCATTGGAACCAAAAAGATGGAACAAGTCATCTGGGTGACTTAGTTGAATGTCTATTGAATGTTCCTTCAAATAAAGAACCTCTCTAATCCGTTTATTTCTTTTTATTATAGCAAAGAGAACAATAAAATACTAGCCTCATCTCATTGTCTCTAGTGTTCTAAGTATTCTTGCCAGATGGCATCAAAATCTCCTAGGTTAAAAGAGAAACTGGCATGCTCCTCCAAAAAGCGACTCACCTCATCGAAATCATCCGTGTGTTTTGGAAAGGCTGACTCCTCAAAAGCAAGGTCTGCCAAGATGGCTTTAGGGCTGTCACTTTTAGGATTACGCTCAGTCATGAGCCAAGTATAAAATGATTTTCTCATAAGCCTCCCTAAATCAACTCTGTCCCAAACTGATCTTGCTTGATTTTGCCAGCCTTCATCAAGCCACCGAGTGCTTTCTTGAACTGACCTTTAGAAATACCAAAGGTTGCCTTGATATCGTCAGGAGATGACTTATCATTCAAGGTCATGAAACCGCCATTGCTTTCCAAGTAGGTCAAAATCATCTGGGCATCATTTTCCAACATTTCAAAAGAACGTGGTTTGAGGGAGAGGTTAAGAGTACGGTCCACTTCACGGAAACCGATGACCCGCGCATCTAAAACTTGACCCAGTCGTGGCTCTGCGTAGCGCTCGCTAGGATGGATAAAACCAAGCATGTTATTCTCTGGCAGATAGACAAAGGTCCCTGACAGCTTGAGGCGGTAAACAATGGCTGGCCAGTTTTGGTTCTGCATGTTGTTGTAAGCAGGACGAGCCAGGCGTTGGAAATCTTCCTGATAAGCCAAAAGTCCCCAGATTCGGTCTTTCTTGTCCACTTCAAGACGGATGTAGAGTTTGTCACCTTTCTTAGGCCAGAGTTCCTTGAGCTCAGGGAGGATATCGAGTGACACAACGATTTCTTTATCAGGTAGACCGGTATCGACAAAGACACCCAAGTCCTTACGAACTTCTGTTACGGTTCCCCAGCCAAATTGGTCCTG
>QFCH01002245.1_pt1 | contig 13158 bp, 14 predicted proteins | sample 5346071 | NCBI WGS metagenome assembly QFCH01 (sample SAMN09062255, study PRJNA434731) | Human gut metagenome, whole genome shotgun sequencing project. | isolation source: stool timepoint B chromium assembly | host: Homo sapiens | collected 2015
TTTTCTTATGCTCTGATATATATGTAAGACCGCAAGGCAGGTTGCCCTGCGGTGTTGATTTCCTATGTCGTGATTATCTGTCCCTGCCTTGGGATTTCTTTCTCTGCTTCGACTGAGAACTCTGTTTACTCTCTTCCTGAAGCTGTCTGAGCCTGTTACGCACACTTTGTCTTTCGGGCGGTCTGTGCTGTTTCTCGGCAGGTTTCTGTCCGTTCTTAACTGTCTGCTCCCATTCTGCAAGGTCTTGGTTATACTGTGTGATAATAGCCTCTGCTTTGCGGTAAGTTTTCATAAATGCCTGTACATCAGGATAACCGTCATCTTTTAGAATATCGGGGAGTTTATCCAGTTTTTCTTTAAGCTCGGATTCGGTCTGCTGTATCTGTTTTTCCAGAGCCTTGCGTTCCTTGCCCTTGAAGATACCCGTTGTTTCAGCAAGCTGCTGTCGCAGATTCGGGAGTGTGATCTCCTGTATCTTCTTGATTGCTTTCGCCTGCTTCTGTACCTTTAGCATAAGGGTCTGCATTGTGCGGAACTCGTCCATATCCATATCAAGGACTGGCTTGGGTGGCATATCCTTTTCACGGATGATGGCTTGCAGAAATTCCTTTGCCTTGCCTACGATACTTCTGAATAGGTTTGGAAGCCAACCATTTTCACGGATGGACTGACCGGCTTTATCGTGGATTTCGGTCTGCTTGATTTCCAGTATCTTTGTTTCTTCAATGCCCGATACAAGAGCCAAATCTGCTGTTCTGTTCCATTCCTGCCTTGCCGTGTTGTCCGCTTCGATTTCGGCAGCTTTGGGGTTGTTCTTGCCTATCTTTTTTGTGGGGAGATACACGCTGTTCTTATCAAACACTTTCAGTCGTTGCTCGGGATCTGAAATGTGGGAATTGATAAGTTCCGTGTAAACTTCTTTTGCTTCTGCTATGAACGCTTCACTTTTGAAACGCTCATCTTTGGTTTTGAATAAATGGCTTTCGTAAACATCCCCCTTTTTGATAACGGTACAGCCTTTTCGGATTTGACCGTTTTCGTCTGTGATTTCTTTCTTGGTTCGTACCCTTTTTCCTGTTTCGTCATAAAATACGCTTCTGGTGGCAATCTTGATGTCAGGTTCTGGAAGCAGTTTCCTTTCGCTGAATATGAGATGAATGTGGTAATTGGTCTTGCGTTTGTTGTGGTGCAGAGCCGATACACATTCCACTCCGTACTGCTGTCGGAACTTATCCGTAAATTCTTCAAGCACCTGCTGAGGGTCAAAGGTGGTGTAAATCTCCGGCAGGGCAATGATTAGCTCCCTTGCTTCGATACACTTTCCTGTTGTTCCGCTTCTCTGGAACTCCTGCTGACTTTCCCTGGCGAGATTTTTCCAAAAGGTATTGTCGGCGGTACGATAGGTGGCATAAAGGTTTTCCTATTTGGCGTGGCTCGTGATATATGAGATTCTTCCCTTGACATTGGGCAGCTTCGACATCTGAATGAACGAATGTCTTGCCAACCTTTTGCTCCTTTCTTCGCTGAGAATACCGTACTCATTACGCAACCGACTTGTCGGGTGCGGCTGTCACAGCCATCGGTGATTGGTGGGACAGCAATGGAAATTGCGGTGCAATTTCCTCTGTATCATAGCTGAGGTGGTGGTGTCCGAAGCTGTGATACAGGCTCCCCGCAGGGGCGAAATACCCAGAGTACAAATCGCAGATTTGTGCGAGGGGTGTATTTCGCTCTCAAACGCCGAGGGCTTTGGAGAACGGTCATTCCACTTTTCGTACATCACTTGGATTGAGTAAGTTCCTGCCCTGATTGACCGTCATAAAACGCTCCAGCGTATCCCTGCGGATAATGGTCTTTCGTCCGACTTTCAAAACAGGCAGCTTGCCCCAGTCCACCAGTTTTCGCATTGTGTTCCTACCGATACCCGTACATTCCGCTGCTTCTTCGATAGTTAAACCCATTTTAATTGCTGTCATTGTACATCTCTCCTTTCAAAATACTCATTTTGCAACTTTGCAATTATCATTATACTTATTTTGCTATTTCTTGTCAACTCATTTTACAACCCATTAAAGATATTTTTTAATTTTTATCAGAAAAAGAGTTGCAAAATAGGTTTTGGTGTGGTATACTTGGTTTCGATAGGAGGTGTAAACCTTGAAAAAAGAAATTACATTCACCGCAAAACAGGTCGGTGAACGAGTGAAAGAACGTCGAACAGAATTGAATCTTACGATGCCGGAGCTTGGCAAGCGTATCGGAGTGAACAAGTCTACGATACAGAGATACGAAGCAGACGGCGTAGACCCAAAAAGAACAATGATTATCAATGGACTGGCAGAAGCACTGCTTACCACTCCTGAATGGCTCACAGGTCTTTCAGAGGATAAGGAATATGACAGCAGAACGCTCTGTGAAAAAGATTTGGAAGAACATATCAAGAAGTACATTGATACTGTGTCTACGGTTGTGAATGGCGAACCGCACCAACAGCTCCTTACCACATTTCTCGGAAAGATGATTGATTTATATTCCGTTCTCTGCTACCACTTCTCCGACGCTATGGCAGAGGTTGACCGTGTGGCAGAAGATGAAGGACTGAAACAGTCTCTCCGCAGATATGCGATTGAATCAGGAGCGATTACAGAGCGAGTTTACCATAAAGAGATGGAAGCACCGATTGAGGATATGAAACGATTCTTAGACGGAATTTTACATATCTACGATGAAGGACGCACCGCTGTAAAGATGGGTGACCTTTTCGGGATAGTAGCGGAAGCCGAAGCAAGGCTTGCCGAAAAAGAATAATTCCGTGGCTCTTTGACAATGAAAAAAGCCGATGAAACAATCGGCGGATGTGACACTATTTACTTTACGCACACCATACGTCACAGTTCCGGTTGCCACGGATAGAAAGGAGACTATTTATCAATGGCAAAAGGATCTGTAAGAAAAAAGGGCAAGAAATGGTACTACCGCTTCTATGTAGAAGATGAAAGCGGAAAGATGGTACAGCGTGAGTTTGCAGGCACAGAAAGCAAATCTGAAACAGAGAGTCTGCTCCGCAAGGCAATGGAGGACTACGAAGCGAAGAAGTTCGTGGCAAAGCCTGAGAACACCACAGTAGGTATGCTGCTTGATATGTGGGTGGAGGAAGAACTGAAACCCGGCAATTTGAGCAACGGTACAGTGATGGCGTATATGGGAACAGTGAACAGGATAAAGAAATATCCTATCGGCGACAGAAAGCTGAAAACGGTCACTGCGGAACATTTACAGGCATTTATGGACTTTCTCACTTTCGGAGGACAAAACCCTGACGGGACAACAGCAAAGGCACTTAGCAAAGGGTATCTGAGACTGTTCTCAGCGGTATTGCAGGGAGCGTTCCGATTTGCGGTATTCCCAAAGAAACTGATTTCCTTTAATCCTATGCAGTATGTGGTATGGAGGGGAAAGAAAGAGGAATATGAACTGTTTGCAGACGAGGACGGAGAAGTTGATAATGCTCCTACCATTGACCATCAGCAGTTTTTAATGTTGGAGGACTTTCTGAAAAAGAAAGACAATCCTGCATTGCTCCCGATGCAGATAGCCTATTACACAGGGCTTCGTATCGGAGAAGCGTGTGCATTGACTTGGCAGGACATCAACCTTGACGGACAGTACCTCACAGTACGACGCAGTATGCGATACAACGGGCAAAGGCACAAGACAGAGATAGGTGCTACCAAACGCAAGAAAGTCCGCACCGTGGACTTCTGCGACACTCTGGCGGACATTCTCAGAAAGGCAAAGACGGAACAGCACAAGAGCCGCTTCAAGTATGGCGAACTCTACCGCCTCAATTACTATAAAGAGGTCAAGGAGAAAGACCGTACTTACTATGAAGTCTACAGCCTGCCGAGAACGGATGAAGTGCCAGACGGATACAAGGAAATATCCTTTGTCTGCCTTAGACCTGACGGAGCATACGAGTCACCGAGTACGGTTGGTGTTATGACAAGGTCGGCAAAAAAGAAACTGGAAGGATTTGAAGATTTCCATTTTCATATGCTGAGACACACATTTACCAGCAATCTGCTCTCCAATGGTGCAGCACCGAAAGATGTGCAGGAACTGCTCGGGCACTCTGACGTAAGTACCACAATGAACATCTACGCTCACTCTAAAAGGGAAGCGAAACGAACTTCCGCAAGACTGCTTGATAAGGTGGTCGGGGAAGCCTAAACAAAAAGTTTCCCTTGTTTCGGCTCATAAGGGCAAAAACAAGGGAAAATACATAAGGAACGAACATTAAAATGCCGATTTTCCTTGAAAACACAAGGGTTTCGGAGGATTAAATAGATAAATTTGAATTTAACGAACTAACCTCTTTACTCTTTCAACATAATCATCTGCATGATTTATGCTAATATCTCCGTGATAATATCCTTGTAATACTTCAAGTTCACTATTTGGTATTAAATGAACAATTTTAGTTGCTGATTTTTTCATAATAGGTCTTTCTTTACTTCCAACTAATACGAGGGTCTTTGCTTTAGTATGCGATAAAGTGTTTTTTACTTCATAATTAGAATTTGACTTCATAAAAGCAATTAAATTATCTTTTGTAATTTTACAAGTATCTTCATAATATAGAGCAAACAAGCTTTTTTTAAGTTTCAAACTTTTAAATTGTAGTTTTGAAAACCACTTTTTACTTATCAAACAATATGATAAATTAAATATTGGCTCTATCATTTTATAGGTAAAGTCCATTGGAATTACCAAAGCACTTTCAATAATAGCACATTCACATATATTGGGATTTTTAGATAATATTTCTAATAAAATTTGTCCGCCTAATGATAACCCTCCAATTAGTTTTACTTTTCCATTATAATTTTTATTTATAAAATTTATTATTTCTAGAGCATTGCTTTCAATAGAAGTAAAATTTGTATCACTTCCTGAATGTCCATCTAATATAGGAATAACTATGTGAAATTCATTTTCAAGCAAGGATATTTCATCTATATAATTCCACCAAGAAAGACCTCCACCGTGTAATAAAATTATAATATCATTATTCTTTGATCCATATTCTTTATATTCCATCTTACACCTCTAAATTACGATTTTTCGTTCTCTGCGACTTCCCAATAAACCGGAATTTGTATGGCTCAACTCCTTATCGACCGGCCATAGCTCGTTTATAAAGTAGACCTCCTTTTATAAGTAACAACAGAAAAGCCACTGTTACTGCATATGGTTCTCTCGCAATCGCCAGATACAAAACAGTAATAATACTAAGCCCTACAGACAAAAAAGTAATCACCTTTTTTCCCTTTTCAAATTTGAAATTGACCATTAAAATATTCACAATTCCAATAATCGTTAATGCGATAAAAAGACCCCAGTATGTCATACGAATCCAAATTTCATTATCTACATACTCAATAAGACTTACTGAATAGATATATCCATCAACCGGTTTGGAATACAATGGAAGAAAAATAAGCATCAAAGAGAGCAAATCGGTAAATCCAAATAACAAGTCACATAGACCATTGAGATTTGACTTGTTTTCTTTTTCAGCAATCAAAACCAACTGATCTCCGGATAACAGCTCATCAATGGACACAGAGAAATATCTGGATATTTCCTTTAATGAATCTATGCTCGGATATCCTCTTCCGGATTCCCATTTTGAAATTGCAGTTCTCGAAACAAATAATGCCTCGGCTAGTTCTTCTTGTGTCAAACCTCGGCTCTTTCTTAATTTCTGAAGCTTTTCATGGAATTCCACCTCCTGCACCTCCTTTTTTATTTCACTTTTTTATTGTTAGCATAACTACTGCCTTATAAACAGTAAATAATCCGGCACTTAACAATACACCACCCACAATATCCGTAAACCAATGTACTCCGGAAATCAATCTGCCGATAACCATGAATGCAGAAAAAGCGATTGCTAGAATCGTTATGATTCTTTTCAATGTAGAACATGACATTCTTCGCTGGATCTGTTCAACCAAAGTCGGCAACACGCACAATACCAGTAGAGTCGTTGAAGAAGGATAAGAAGCCTCCATAATTCCATTGATTAAAATTGGTCTGTAATTGATTGGGATGATCTCAAAAATGAAGTATGCCAGTATCACTATAACATAATAAACTCCCAGGATAATGATATCGGGATCCACTTTGAAGAGACTTCTTCTCTTTATTAACTGAACCAGTCCAATACCTGCAAAAATCAGGCATACAACTAAAGGAATCAGACCCATCCAATCGGTAATCGTATAAATTGTCATATTAACATTTGTTAAACGATGAAACCAGCAATTGAATGTTGCAAATCCAATATTCGTTGCATTCTGCCCCAGTGGCTGCACGTCTACCATCTGGATCAAAGCTGTCCATATTGCAAACGCTATAATAAATATACCTCCTAAAAATAAAACTTGTTTTCCATTCTTTTTCATCATTATACGTCCTTTCTATATTGGTTTGTCTTTTCGACGATTTCACCTTATCAAAAAGCGTAAAATGACGTAAGAATCGCTCTTTCACATGTATGACACGATTCGTATCATCCCCACAAATGCGTGATTTTCTGTATATTTTCCTGAATACCTATTCCTACAAATTCAAATTTGTTATCCTTATTCTACCATACTCCAACTGTGTTTTCTATCTTTATTAGACAAGGACAATCAGTTTTTATCTGACTGCCCTCATCATATTATCAAAGAATTATCTTTCCATATCTCGCTTCATTCTTCGTGCCTTGATACGCTCCTGTCTTTCTTTTTCCCTTGCTTCTTTTTCGGCTCGTTCCTGTGCTTCCTTAAAAGAAAAAAGCTGCTTCACTTTTTTCGGTAAAAAGTTTAGCAACTTCGGGGAAATGATCCAACGCTTGAAGAAATGGTCTGCATTTTTCTTTCAGTTCGTTGTATCTGCTTTTCATATTTTCAAGTGCGTTGGCAGTGTTGTAGTAGCGTTGTTGATAATAACCGACATCCTCCTCCAACTTTTTTATCTCAGCTCGGCTTGTAATACCCTCCTTTGCAAGTGTGGTCAGTTCTTTATAATCTTCTTTAGATATTGCCATTTTGCCGGTAAAGGTTTTCTGTCCCATACTATCAATCTCATTATAGGTTTTGAAGATTTGATGAGATAATTTGTATTTCACTTGCTCCTTTTGAATACGCTGCTGCAACTTATCTAAACGCTGTGTATCTTGTTTGATTTGATATTGCAGGGAAGTTAGGTGTTCGGCTGTACTTCCGTATTCTCCACGCTGAAAACCTTTGAACCCTTTCTCTGTCATATGGTTGAACAACTCATCTTGCAGTATGCTGTATGAAGCTCGAAACATCGGCTTTCCATTCTTTCGTAAAAGTGGATTGCCTTTTTCATCAACCAGTGGAATATCTGACTTCCATTTCTTTGAATGGCTGATCTGATTGACTACCTCTTTGACTGTTCCTCTTAGTTCAGGGTCTTTACAACGCTTGCTCCACAAGATTTCTTTTTCTACTACTGGCAACACCATAGCGTGAAGGTGATAGTGATAAACTTCTTTTCCTAAGTCCTCTGTTGCTGCCAAATTGATTTCATCAGCGTGCATAACTGCCGATATAACATTATCTGCACCGAATTTTTCTTCGATAAAATGAAATGCTTCTTCATAGAACTGCTTTGCATATTCATAGCCACCATTACGCTCAAAATACATTGTGTTCACATCAATCACAATCTCATTGAAAAGGGTAGCGTCTTTTCTCAATCCTCGAAGCGATACTTTTCCGTCCTGTTCCATCTGCTTTAATTGTTCCATATAAGTTGGGGCAGTCGGTTCTTTAAAATGCACATTATAGGGTATTCGCTCTGCAATCACATTCATATTTTCATAGGTTTCATTCTTGCGTTCGTTATGCCTTTCTGCTTTGCTCACATCTGAAGAAGTATACTTTTTTACTCTCGCACAACTCATATCTGCCTTACTTTTTTTTGCCATTTTGACTCTCCTTTCTCAGCAGGGCGAAGCCATTACACAACATTCTTTGAATGTGTGTAACCCACTATGACACTTTCAGACTTCGTCTGCAAAGATGTCGTGGGCAAGGGTGTTCCCCCTTGACCTCCTTAGATACCTCTCTCATAAAATCAGACTGTCCCATCAGCAGACAGCCTAACTTTATTCTTTCGGTATTTCTCCCGCCGGCAAAGACCAGTACCACAGAAACCCTTTCTTCTGTGAGATAACTCCTGCTTTCTTCTTTGCCTTTTTCACGGTCGATTTCTTGAACCCTGCGGCTTCTAATTTTTCTTCACAATCCGTAGAAAGCATTTCGCCATCTTTCAGCATTTCCAAGATCATTTCTGTTGCCTTTACTTCCTTTTCGTTTGGTCTACCCATTTTAGGGGCAAGGGACTGGAATGCTTGCTCTGCTGTCATTTCCATTTCAGAGATAAAGTTCACTCCTTTTTCTGCAACCTCAAATAGAATTGCTGAACCTGTTGGGGCAAGGTTTGATTTTACTTGAACCATATATCTTTCTGATGGTGCTTCTTTGTTCGGTGTGCGTGTGATTGCAATAATGCTTCTTACAGCTCCTGCAATATCAATAGAACCATTCGTGCGATATAGTGGATTGGTATCTTTCATCTTGTTCATATGAGCGATAATCACAATCGCACATCCAGTATCTTTCGCAACAGCGATTAGATGATTAAACTCTGCTCGTGTTTCGTTGGCATTATTCATTGAGCAATCTTCGCCAATATAGGAACTCATCGGGTCAAGAATTAAAAGTTTTGCGTGATACTTTTCGATTGCTTCAGCAATGCGGTTATCTCCAAAAGACAAGGACTTTACATCTTCCTTGATAAAGATAAGGTTTTCTCCAATCCCACCAGCAGCATTGAAACGAGGGACTACTGTATCATCGGCATCATCTTCCGTTGTCTGATAGATAATCGTCATAGGCTCTGTTTCGTCTGTGTCAGTAAAGGGAAGTGGTTCTCCTTTTGAAAGTAGGGCAGCGATTGAAAGCATTAACTTGCTTTTGCCATCTCCAGGATCACCCTGCAAAAGTGTAACTTTAGCAAAAGGGATATACGGATACCAAAGCCATTTCACTTCTTTCGGCTCAATTTCACTTGCCTTGATAACTTCAAGAGGTACTCTTACATTCATTTCATTTTCCATTTGTTTCATAATTTTTGTTCTCCTTTTCAATTAAATTTGTGGGCAACACAAGTTCATTCATACAGAAACAACACCCACCCTTATTCCTCCACATTCTCATTTTGGGGCATACCACCTCCTTTCGTGGTGAAAATAAAAAACCACAGGTAAAGATACTAAGCCTTGTTTGTGTCATTTCTCGGGGCGTAAATAGGGCATATATCCCATTCTAAGCCTTTCAAAAATCTCACAAGGTATTTGTACTAACCTGTGGTTATGTATGGAATTGTAAGTTTTGGGTAACAAAAAACACCGTATTGCTACGATGTTTTTTCGTTGTTCATATTCTGTTTGAGATACTGAAAACTGAGATTTTACTTAGATTTCTCTTTTACTGGTTCTCCATTTTCATCAATTTTTCCATCAATCCATGCCATAATACCAAACTTGCAAAAAGGACATATAATCGCTTCTTTATAAACCTCTTGCTTACAGCGTGGGCAAATAACATATTCTCCATCACGAGAATCTCTGTCTGTTTTGGTTTTACTCATTATAAACTCACTCCTTTCATTCTGAATAAAATTGAGTATTGTTGAAAAGTAATCTTTTTTGTAAAATTCTACATCTTTTTATGCAATGTTCTTAATTTATAAATATATGCAATTTGCGTTATCACATATATTCCAAAGAATATGAAGAATGTAGTTGCCGAAATTTTACCTATCAGTGCCAGTATAGTAATTGTTGCAGAAAATAATACCGTCATAATATCAAATGCAAAAGACTTTGCAATTCTGTTAATGGCAATATTTCTCTCATCTTTAGCTTCAATTTCAAGTTCTTTTTTTATTTCTTTTTCAGATTTAACAAAGACATCGCAAACTCCACCAATGATAATTCCAATTCCTATTATGATAATAATGAACGGTAGTTTGTCGTTTGGAATATCCACATAACCGAATTTATCTAAGCCATATCCAAATAGACTTGCACAAATTAGAACTATACCTATTGCTATTGTAAGATTGTTCAATGCTTTTTTCATAATGTTTCCTCCTCATAAATAAATATATCTTCAATACTCATATCAAAGTATCTCGCTATTTTGAAAGCCAATATGATAGAGGGATTATATCTCCCATTTTCTAATGACCCTATCGTTTGTCGAGATACTTCAAGTGCTGAAGCTAAATCCTCTTGTTTAATTCCTCTCTGTTTTCTTAATTCTTCCAAGCGATTTTTCATATAACCACCTCTCTTTATGGAAAGCTTACTTTCCTTTTACACCCTCATTATAGCATAATATACATTTATGTCAAGTTTACTTTCCGTAATATTCTTAAATTTCTTATACTTTTTTAACCACCTCGACTATACTCACAACTTAATAACTTCTTGAATACTTCCCGAAAAAGAAAAACTGCCATCAGTTGACAGCAGTTTCCTTTCGGCTGGTATTTCATTATGAATACACAATATCGTTCAGTACAATTTCATCTACACCAGCTTGAATGTTATTCATCAACCCTATCCATCCCATCATATCCTCTGCTTTCAACTTTTCCGTTACTCCTTGCCTTATTGCCATTTCCTTTATCAGATACTCCGCCATATCACACGCCGAAGTATCAATATCTACAAGGTGTTCATATAACTTTCCACTTGCAAGTAGAGTAAAATAGAATGCTTTTCTGTGTTCTCTTAAATATCGTTCTCTCATTCTTCCGTATTTTGATAAGGTAGGCGGTTCTTCTATCGTTAAGCAGGGATAGTAGTAATCTCCGATGAGTTCGTACTGGATACCGGTTCTTTCATCTGTGATAAATCTTTGCATAGTGCTTTCTCCTTTTGTTTCTTATGGTAAAACTCCAATGATTTCTTGTTGTGGTTTACCTTTGTACATTCATCAGAACAAAATTTTTGCTGACTGTGTGTAGGCCAGTATAACTTGCCACACACTTCACATTTACGCTGACGATAATAGTGATCGCCTTTTTCTGCTACTCTATTAGCTTTTACTTTATCCTGTCTTGCTTGGTTGCAGCACTCCTTTGTGCAGAAAATCTGTCGGTTGCTTGTAGGGATAAATTCTTTCCCACAATGAGGACATACTTTCTTTTTAACGATTTCACCACCATTTTCAGCGATTTTCTTCGCTTTTCGTTTCTCTCGGTAGGCTTTTTCTCGCTTACGCTGTTTTGCCAATCGCTCCATTTCTTTCTGTTCTTCCTGTGCCTTTATTTCGGCAAGTTCTTCTTCCGTATAGGCAATATCTACTTGCCCAACATAGTTAAAATAAATATCAACTTTTTGTGTTCGGGATTTTCCCACTCCCTCTGCTTCATAAACAACAATCTTGTCAATGAGTTCGTGGAACATCAAATCAGAGATTTCAGTCGGTTCTTTATACTTGCGTATCAGCGATATAAAATGCTTCACATCAACCTTATTTACTTTTTCTTCGGCAAGTTCCTGTTCCATCGCTTCAATCTTTGTTTCCAGTTCTGCCTGCTCATCATCATACTGCTTCATTAGTTGCTTATATTGTCTTTCGGGCAGCAATCCCGATATAAGATTTTCATACAAGCCACGAATAAGGGTAGTCAGTTCATCATATCGCTTACGATAGCGTTGCAATTCTGATAGATTTTGTTTCGGCTTATCCGCTTGCTTATCATTCCAAAGTGCTTGCAGTTCCTTTGCAAAGGCTTCTTCGTCATTCAGAACGAACCTTGAAAAGCGTTTTACCGTTGATAATATCAAGGCTTCTACATTATCAACACTAATGGAATGAGCCGTACAGGAGTTTACTCTGCTGGCATATCCACCACAGCGATAAGAATACTGTAAGGAACGGTCTTTTTTGCTGTAATGTGTCTGTAAGGTCAATCTTCTGCCACAATCCGCACAATATAGATAACCGCTTAATCGGTTTGTGTGTGTACCTCTTGCAGCTGTTCTGTTTGCTCGTTGCCTTCTTCTTTGAACACTGTCCCAAAGTTCTTGCGATATGATAGGCTCGTGAGTGTTATAAAACACATACTGTTCTTCTTCATCGGTACTTTTTCTCTTATGCAGTTTAAAATTCGTGCTTACAGACTTTCTCAAAACAGTATGCCCAAGATATTCCTGTCTGTCTAAAATCTTTCTAACGCTTGATACACTCCAAATACAAGGGTCTGCAAACTTTATTCCGTTATATTGTTCGGGGTGATATTCTTTAGCGTGTGCTGCTGGGATTAAAACCTTTTCTTCGGTTAGTATCTCTGCAATTTCTCGTGGACTTTTACCATCATTTGCAAGCAGAAAGATATGCTTTACCACCTCAGAAGCCACAGGATCAACCACAAGTGTTTGTTTGTCGGTTGGTAATCGGTTATAGCCATAAGGAATTGAACCGCTACAACGCTTTCCATCTTTCATACGGGCATCAAATACAGCCTTGATTTTGTTGCTTGTGTCTTTTGCATACCACTCATTCATAATATTCAAGAACGGAGCAAAGTCATTATCCGAAGCATTATCACTATCAATACTGTTGTTTATTGCAAGAAAACGAACATCTTTCTGTGGAAATAAAACTTCCGTATAAAAACCAACTTGCAGATAATTTCGCCCTAATCGGCTCATATCCTTAACAATGATTGTTGCGACATTGCCTGCTTCCATTTCTTTAATCAACGCTTGAAAGCCTGGGCGATTGAAATTCACACCCGAAAAACCATCATCCGTAAAATGTCGAATGTTACCGAACCCATTTCTACGGGCATAATCTTCCAAGTATTTCTTCTGATTGATGATTGAATTTGATTCGCCGGTAAGGTCATCGTCCCTTGATAATCGCTCATAAAGTGCGGTAATCTTTGAAGTCCTTGACATTCTCTTAACCTCCTTTCGGCTGCCGCATGGCTGCGGCGGGATAAGCGGCGTAAGCCGCATAAGCAGGGTTTGGGGAAGGCACTCCCCAACAAGAT
>QFCH01002336.1_pt1 | contig 12875 bp, 13 predicted proteins | sample 5346071 | NCBI WGS metagenome assembly QFCH01 (sample SAMN09062255, study PRJNA434731) | Human gut metagenome, whole genome shotgun sequencing project. | isolation source: stool timepoint B chromium assembly | host: Homo sapiens | collected 2015
CGCTCGTGCGCGTGAGCGGCGGGCAGTGCGAGATCGTCGAGGAGCGCACCTTCGTTCCGGGGGATTGCTTGGAGGAGATCGCTTCGGCAGTGCCCGGCGCTGTGTTCGCGTCGATGCCGCACCCCAACATCCTGCTGTCCGCACCCTTCCCGAACGACGAGATCGAGGGCAGCGATCACCGCATCGTGTCGATGGAGGAGCTCGCCTCCACGCCCACCCCGAAGATCGTCGTGCGCGCCGCCGACATGGACCGCGAGGAGTTCGATCGGATCCTGTCGTCCCTCGACGTGTCGCGCACGCACGAGGTCTTCGTCGGCTGGACGTCGTGGGCGGACATCGAGCCGCTCGGCGTGACCAAGGCAACCGGCCTGGAGGCGCTGCGGGCGCGACTGGGCGTTCCCGCGTCTGGGACCGTCGCCGTCGGGGACGGCACCAACGATATTGCGATGATCGAATGGGCGGCCTTCGGCGTCGCCATGGGCGGGGCCTCCGACGAGGTGCGCGCCCATGCCAATCACGTGACGGCCGCCGTCGAAAACGACGGTGCGGCCGCCGTCATGCACGCGATCATGCGCCGCTGCGAGGTCGCTGGCCGCTGAGTGGTGTGCGCGCGGCTGCGGGGCCGCGTTGGGAGGGGCTGCACCCTGTTACCCTAGTGCCAAGGAATCCCCATTGGAGGAGATGGTGTCGTGGTCGCGCTAACACGCGTGAAACGAGGTCGGGGTGGTATGCGGCTGGTCGCGAGCGTGGCTGCGACGGCGATGTGCGCGCTGGGAGTGGCCGCACCCGCGCAGGGACTTTCACGGAGTGAACCCGTGCCGGTTCCGACCGATCCGGTCAGCGCAGGTCCTGTCTCCGGTATGCTCCCGAATTATGATCTGACGATTGACATCGACGTGATGTACGCGTGGAGTCCAGAATCGGGGTTCGGTGGCCGTGGTCACGAGTTCGTCTTGAGGGTGAAGCTTTTCGATGCTGCCGAAAAGCGCAAGCTATCGAGGAGCGACTGCCAGGAGGTCGTTAATGCTTTCTGGACGGGATCAGGCGAGGGCTATCGCCCCGAAGTTGATGATCAGTACGGTAGCTGCACTCTGCAGGCCTTCTACTCGGGTGAGGCGGCACACGGCCTCTATGCGCTTGACGCTGAGGGGAATCTTAGCATTCGCGTACCAGTGGACATCGCGAATAACATGGCGGGATCTTTCAAGAGGGCGCATATCAGATACGTGAATGTGATCGTTCCTTTCGACGTGGACCCCCAATGCAAAGGGAACACAGACCTGAGACGATCGGGTATGACTGGATCACCTGATACTCTGTGCGACTGGAAGCTGGTTGATGACAAGGCGACTCACATCAGCGGTGATCCCCTGATGGTGTTGAAGATCGACCAGAGCCTCGCCGATGAAGCGCAGCTGACAGTCGGCCCCTTCACGAATCTGACGCTGCCCGCACAGGTTGTCCCGGCATCCGCCGATGGCGCTGAAGGTTCTATTGGTTCGCGGAGGACGGTTCTCATCGCCGTCGGAAGCGCTGCCCTGGTGTTTGGTGCCGTTGTTGCCGGTGGTTTATGGCTGAGGCTGCGCCGCATGAGACCGAGTAAGCGCCCGTAGGACCACCCGCCTGCGTGATGGCAAGCCTCGTGCAGGCACGGCAATCACGTACCAGTTGACGGTGACAACAAGGGTACTGTAGCCGTCATGCACGCGATCATGCGCCGCTGCGGGGTCGCTGGCCGCTGAGCTACTTCTCCTTCGGAGGAGATACCAGCAGATCGATGAGCCACGGCATAGCAGAGGAAGGATTGGGTCCTTTTTCGTTGGGGGTAAGGCCTGGCCACGCTTTGCGTGCCCGTTCTATGGCTGCTTCGTAGTTGGCGTGGGGGAACCGGGTAGTGAGAGCCTTCTCATCCGTCACTTTGGCGCGGTGAGCAAGATTGACGCAACCCCGTGATTCGATGTACCCCGTTTGATTTTGTGTGTGCCAGAGGAGCCAGAGCTCGAAGCAAGGGTTGGAGACGATGGTGTCAACTTCAGACGAATTTCTGCAACTAGTCAATACTTCATCGAGTCGCTGGTGTTGGTCAACATCGACGATAAGGATTGCATGGTCGAAATTGTCTTTTCGCAGTGCTTTATTGCATTCCTTGAGTACTCGTGACGGTTCTCCGCCGATGGCGTGGATTTTGATTGTCGCGTGCTTAGGGCGAATCTGTTGGTATAGAAGCTCCAGGTACTGCCGTTCGGTGACGAGACCTTCGGTAAATACTGCGTAGCGGATCTTCACATTCTTAGGATTACGTGTTTTGCGTGTACTGGGCCGTCCCATGAGGTCTCACCGTATTTCCTCGGTGTTTCTGTTCAGCAGGTTGTGAATCAGGGAGGGTGCGGTGTAGGGCACGCCTCCGAACTGCCCCTCCAGGTATTGCTTGACGATATTGCTGCCCTTCTGGAGTGTGAAGTCATCAAGGTTAAAGAGCTCGCTTGCTCCGTTGCTGCCCTTCTCAACGAACCACACTTGCTCGCGCTTCTCTCTGCTGCCACGGCCCGCATCGAGCAGGGTCATATCGTGGCTGGTGAAGATGAGCTGTGCGCCTGTTGTGTTCACCTCAGGGTCATCGAACCAGTCGATGATGAGACGGGAAAGTTGAGGATGAAGGCTTGAGCCAAGTTCGTCAACAACAAGTACACAGCCTTTTCGTAGGGCATGAACGACAGCTGTCCCGAGTGCGAGCCATGCCATGGTGCCGGTTGATTCATCGGAGCTTCTGAGTCTTCCGCTGCTTTCTCCGTGCCGAAATAGGAGGTTGCGTGCAATGTAGTTGCTGATCTCTTCTGCTTCGTCTGACGAGCTATCACTAGCCTGTTCCTGACTGTCGTCGGAGGCAGGCGCCAGCATCTGGGCAACTAGCTGGGCAAACCGCGGGGGAATCGCGCGTTCCTCCACCTCGACATGCGTGATGCCTGTGTCTGCTATTTGCGCGAGGGTAACGAGTGCGCTGAGGTTTAATCTCTGTTCCTTCAGCTGTCGAGCGATGCGATCAATGCGTGCGTTAACTTCCCCGTCTCCGACGTGATAAAGGTCGAATCCACGCATGAGAGCTTCCCAGATTGGCGTAACTGATGCATGGTTGAATTGGGCGGCGCGGGAGAGTGCGAGTTCACGTCTCGCGACTCGAGTGATCCCCTTCAGGCCCTTCACACGCCCGTCAGTAATGCGGGAGTACACTTCTTTCCATCGAGTGCTCACGACATGCAGTGACTCTTCGGTGATGCCGTCACTGTCCGTTGCAAAGCGATAGTCGTACCGTTGTCCGTCGACAATAAATTCGAGTTCAAATGCGGCGTGAGCTGAAAGCTCTTCTGGTTTGAGTGCAAACGGAGCTCGAGGGAACTGTGGCTCATCGAGCCATGATGTTGCCGAGGATCCGATGGCTCCAAGCATGTAATGGAGGGCATCGAGAACGTTAGTCTTGCCTGAAGCGTTCGCCCCGTAGATCCCGTCAACGTGGTGGATGTGATTAGCCCAAGTAGTGCCCTTGGAGGGGCGAAGTGTCTTGAGTGTGGGCCGTGTCAGGTCGAGGGTTGCCTCATCGCGGAAGGACCGGTGGTTCTCAAACGTGAATCGTAGGAGATGCATAAGGATATGCTACATGATCGATCCCAATTCGATAAAATTTATCGAAAATGAAGCGCTCGCGCTCTAACTGAATTGATGCAGTGATTTCATTGGTGCTTGCAGCCAGTCGCCCATCATCGCGAAGGCACGGTCAAGATCTCCGATCTGGCAGTGCTGCGCCATATCCGGGTCCTGCGCGCGACGGAACGTGCGCACGTCCAGGGACTCCGCGTTCCGCAACGCTCTGCGCACGTCGCCCAGGCGCTCGAAGGGCACGTACTGGTCCGCGTCCCCGGCCAGGACCAGGCACGGCTGGGTGATGCGCCCCTCGAGGGGTTCCATCGTGTAGTCGCCGAACGCTCGCAATACCTGGCTGGGCCGGTGTAGTCCCGTCAGGTGCGAGGCCTGCTGCAGTTTCCATGACAGGTCCGCGTTGAATCTCGGCGCAATGCGCATCGCGGCATCGATAAGCCATGCGGGCCTCGGGTTCCCCACGATCGCGTCCGCGATGGGGCGCAGGGCACGAGGCAGTGGCATCGTCAGGCCGTCCAGGAGCCGGTACATCATGTCGAAGGCGATGACGTGGCTGATGCGCGGGCAGTGGGCGGCCGCGCGCATGACGAGGTAGCCACCGAAAGACACACCGAGCGCCGCCGCGCTCTCGATGCCGAAGTAGTCCATCACCGCGTTCGTCGGACGCTCCCACTGCGGCTCGAGCGGCATGCCCGCCAGCACCGTGTGTCCCTGGCCCGGCCCATCGAAGGTGATGATGTCGAATGGGCGGGTGGGGAAGTGCGTCGCAAAGTCGATGATCTCCTCCGCGTATCCGTCGAAGCCGTTCATCATGAAGAGCGTGGTCGGGGTGCCCGCGGGAGCCTGCGCGCGGTCCGTCGGGTCGGCCTCCCATCGCATCGCGGTCAGTTCCCTGCCGCGGTAGGGGATCGCGTGACGGGTGAGGGCGAGGCCTCGGTGGGCCTGGTCGAAGGAGGCCGACATGGCGTCGATGAAGCGCCGCTTGCGTGGGTCATCCGCACCAACGTAGAAGGCCGCGAGCTCGTAGAGGCGCCACGCGGCACGCGCGTCGCCCTCGGATGAGAAGCGCTCGGCGAGGCGCCATGCGAGCTCCGTGATCTGGTCCGTTGTCCGCAGGCGGGGGAGTGTGGTCGACGCGATTGTCTCCATGCCTGATCGGTCGAGGATTGGTGCGAAGGTCCGGTTGAGCTGCAGGTCGAATTGGCGATTGCCGGTGTACTCGGTGAACATGACACGACCGTATCGCCTACTGCGATTGGGTGGACCGCACAATAACAAACGGAGTGTTGGTTACCGAACGATGCGATCGCTATGCGTAGGATAGGCCCATTGATAGTGGAAAATTGATCGGAGAGACATGTTCCTGCGTGGCGAGGATAAGCATGGGCGCGAGGCGGAGAAGAACCTGGATCTGCGCATCCGAAAGACGCGCCGGGCGATCCGCTCCGGCCTCGTCAAGGCGTGCCAGGCCAAGCCCTACGCGCACGTGAGCGTGACCGACATCTGCGCCGCGTCGATGGTGTCGCGCACGACCTTCTACGACCACTACACCGACAAGGACGCACTGCTCGCAGAGGTGGTGTCCTTCCTCCTTGACGAGATCACCCCGGCGCTCGAGGGCCTGTGGTTCGGCGAGGGACGCGACGCCCGCGCTGTCGCCCGCCACCTCGCCGACGTGTACGCGCGCAATGGGCAGGCCCTGAAAACCCTGCTGGCCATTCGAGTGGGCGGTGACGGCGACCTGCACGAGCAGCTTTACCGCACGTGCTGTTCGGTATTTACCGATTGGGCGCGCGGCCGCGTGGATGACGAGGTGCTGCCGCTCGCCGCCGACGTCTACGCCTCGGTGGTCCTCACCTTCATCGAGCGCAGCGCTGCGAAGCCCCTGACGGACAAGGAACTCGCCGCCATCGACCGCGCCCGCGAGCTCTTCATCGAGGGTTTCGGCGCTCAGTAGGTCAGCGGTAGATGCGTGACCGGTGATCGATGTTGATGGCGAGGATCAATAGCTCATCATCTTCGATGGACGCAATGATTCGATAGTTGCCGACACGGTAGCGCCAAAAGCCTGAAAGATTGCCGGTCAGTCCCTTCCCGCGTGAGCGGGGATCTTCGCCGCTCGCGGTTTCGCGGAGATAGTCGACGATGCGTCTCGCGGTCGGCTTGTCGAGCTTGCTGAGCTGTTTCAGTGCGCGCGGTGACAGCTCAGCCCTCCAGGCCAAGGGTCTTCACCGCCTCGTCGAGGCTCACCGATGCTGCGCGGCCGCTGCGGATATCCTCAAGTTCGGCCTGCAGTGAGTAGGCCAGCTCGATCTCTTCAAGCGCTGACTCGATGGCGCGATTCATGTAGAACGACTTCGTTCGTCCCGTCCGCTGGGCGAGGGCCGTAAGGCGGGCGTCGATCTCGGGATCGAGCTTCACGGAGCGTGCAACCCGTGCCGTAGACATGTCTCCTCCTCAAATGTGACTACGCGTAGTCTACACCCCCGAGGCGTCAGGTGGAAGGGCGTATGGAGTGGAAGATGAGCATTAGGCTGATGGGATAACAACGCCGTCGACAAGGCGTAAATCTGCCGATATCGTGCAGCGTGTTCGATAAAAGGTCGCAGGTCCCCGTCGGTGCGTGCGCGAAAGTGTTACCGTTAGCGCATTCCAGGCCACTGCCTCGTCAATGAAGACCCAAGGAGCATTCGTGAGCACCGACCCCCGCGCCGCCATCGCCGCCGCCGGCACTGCGCTCGGCATCGAATTCGGCTCGACCCGCATCAAGGCCGTCCTGATCGGTCCCGACCACGAGGTGCTCGCCACCGGCGGCCACGGCTGGGAGAATCACCTGGAGGGCGGCCTGTGGTCCTACAGCCTCGATGAGGTTCTCGCCGGCCTGCAAAGCGCCTACACGTCCCTGGTCGCCGACGTGCGCGAACGTTACGACGTCACCCCCACGTCCTACGGCTCGCTCGGCATCTCCGCGATGATGCACGGCTACCTCGCTTTCGACGCCGACGACAACCTGCTCGCGCCCTTCCGCACGTGGCGCAACACGAACACTGGCCGCGCGGCCGACGAGCTCACCCGCATCTTCGGCTTCAACATTCCGCTGCGCTGGTCGATCGCGCACCTGCACCAGGCGGTTCTCGATGCCGAGGAGCATGCGCCGCGTGTCGCCCGCCTGACGACGCTGGCGGGATGGGTTCACGAGCGGCTGACGGGCCTTCACGTCCTGGGTGTCGGCGATGCCTCGGGCATGTTCCCGATTGACTCGACGACGGGCACGTACGTGGAGTCCTACCTCGATCAGTACGAGGCCCTGGTCGCAGCCCGGGTCCCGTGGCGCCTGCGCGACGTGCTCCCGACCGTGCTGAGCGCGGGCGAGGACGCGGGCGTGCTTACCCCCGAGGGTGCCGCGCTCATCGACCCGACCGGGACGCTGCAGCCGGGGATTGCGCTGTGTCCGCCCGAGGGCGACGCGGGCACCGGCATGATCGCCACGAACGCGATCGCGCAGCGCACCGGCAACATCTCGTGCGGCACCTCGGTCTTCCTCATGGCGGTGCTCGAGCGCTCCCTCGCCGAGCTGCACACCGAGATCGACATGGTGACGACGCCCGACGGCTCGCCCGTCGCGATGGTGCATTCGAACAACGGCGCATCCGAGATTGACGCGTGGGTCGGTTGGTTCGCGGACTTCGCGCGCCTCGTCGGCGCCGACGTGAGTGTCCCGGCGATCTACGACGCGCTCTATGTCCACGCGCTCACGGGCGAGGCGGACGCGGGCGGAGTCATCGCCTACAACACGCTGTCGGCCGAACCGCTCGTCGGCCAGGAGGCCGCGCAGCCGGTGTTCACGCACACGGCCGACGCGCGCGTGACCCTGGCGAACGCGGTGCGCGCCCAGCTCATGAGCATCTTCGCGGCCGTGCGTATCGGCGTCGACATCCTCCGCGAGGAGGGCGTGCGCCTCGACTCGCTGTTCGCGCACGGCGGCCTTTTCAAGACGCCCGGCGTCGCACAGCAGATCCTCGCCGATTCGCTGAACATTCCCGTGTCCGTGGGTGACACCGCGGGCGAGGGCGGCGCGTGGGGTATCGCGGTGCTCGCGCGCTACCGCGCCATCGTCGCGGGTGGCGAGGCTGGCCTCGCCCTGCCGGACTTCCTCTCCGAACGGGTCTTCGCGGGCGCGTCTGTCTCCACCCTCGAGCCCACCGCCGAGGGCGTGGCCGGGTACGAGCGTTTCCTCGAGGCCTACCGCGCGTCCCTGCCCGGCGTCGAGGTCATCGCCCGGGGCCGCTGACGCGGCTCGGGGCTCGGGTGGGCCGGCTCGCCCAGCGCGCTGACGAGGCGCCCCGCGCTCCCGTCCTCAGCGCTGCACGCGCCCGAGTTCCCTTGCCCGCGCCCGAGTTCCCTTGCCCGCGCTGCCCAGCCTCTGCCTCACCACATGTTTACCCAAAAATGTCGCATGCAATTCCCCGCGACCTATTTCAAACATTGAAATCAGATCGTTGAAATTCCGCGCTTTTCTCGATGCCTTACAAAACGTAGGGGACCCAAATTGCGTGCGACATTGGGGGAGGGCGGGACGGAGTGTGGGGCGCCCGTGGGCTGCCGCTGACGAGGCGTGGGCTGGGGTCGCGGATGGACGCGGGGCGAGGGGACCGGCTCGCCCAGCCCCGGCCTCGTCGATTGGGGCGAAACCCGCTACGATGACTCCCATGGGTAAAGCTAGCCGCCGTAAGAAGGTCACCGATCCCGCCAAGCTCAAGGCGTATCGCCCGCCGATCCCCTTTGTCGCGCGCCCCTACGAGGGTCTGCCCAAGGAGATCGAGCTGGTCGCCATGCGCGAGCTCATCCCGGCGGCCACGCTGACCGCACGCACCGACGCCGACCACGGCGCCGTCGAATTCGACTTTCGTCACTCTCCTGCCCGAGGGGCACCCCGCGATGGTGCGCCCCGACGGCCGCATCCTCGTCGCGCTGCAGACCCGCTCGAACTCCGCGGACCTGAGCCACGACGCGGGCGCCGCGCTGCTCGCCGCCATCGCCGCGAAGGAAGCGGGCGACGAGGGCGTCATCTCGATCGACGTGCGCGAGCCCTCCGAGCGTCTCCAGGACATCCTCGACACCTCGACAGCTTCACGGACATGAAGCTCGAGGAGGACTTCTCCTTCTGGTTCGACCCGGCCGAAGAGATTGACGAGCAGACGCGCCGCGCGCTCGAGCAGAACCGCGACGAGATTATCCCGACCGAGCCGGTGCCCGGCGTGCCCGGCGCGTACTGGTGCGAGATGAACCGTAACTTCGTGCGCTTCCTGACGGACAACGACGAGACCAAGCTCTTCGACGCGCTGGCCCGCCTGGCCGCGCGCGGCGAGGCTAACGTCGGTGAGGGCTCGCGCTACGTGGGTTCCTTCCGCGCGTGCGGCCTGATCGTCCCGGTCTTCGAGCTGCCCGAGGGCGCCAGGGCGGCCGACGTCGCGCCCGGTACGCAGGCCCTTGCCAAGGCTCTCGCCGAGGCCCTGACCGTCACCGAGCGCCTGGATGACAAGGAACGCCGCGCGCGCCAGGGGCCTCGTGTCCCGCGCCGTGACGATCCGCTGAGCCTGATGTTTTACCTGCCGTTTAGGCGGGCTTGTCGCTCACATTACGGCGGCGGAGCGCGCAGTCGCGCCCCGCCGCCGTAGACTATGTGGTCGTGAACTATGCCGCAGGATCTCGAGGTTCCCACCCGCAGCGCGTCGCCGCGGTCATCGCTGCCCACAACGTCGGCCGCGCCGTCGCGGCCACCGTGCGCGCGTGCCGCGCCATACCGGGCGTTGACCTCCTCATTGTCGTCGACGATGGGTCCACGGACGACACCGCCGCGCCGCCCGGGCCGCGGGCGCCGTCGTCGTGCGCCACTCCGTCGAGCGCGGGCGCGCCTCGGCCATCGAAACCGGGCGTGAAGGTCGCCGCCATGCGCGACCGCCCCGACGGCCCGCCCCGCCACATCCTGCTGCTCTCGCCCGACCTGGGCGAGTCCGCCGTCGAGGCCACCGCCCTCGTCGAGGCCCTCTTCGCCCGCCAGGCCGACATGAGCATCGCCGTCCCCGCCACCGGGCGCGAGTACTCCGGCTACGGCCGGGCATGCATGCGCCGCCTCATCCGCCGCAAGACCGGCTGGTACTGCCATTATCGCTCAGCTACCAGCGCTGCCTGACGCGCGAGGCCATCGACGCCGCCATGCCCTTTCGCGGGCCGCTACGCGCTCGAGGCCGCCATGACGCTCAGCGTGCTTGCGCGCGGGACTGTCCGTCATGGAGGTCCCCTGCAACTTCACGCACTCGGGCGCGGACCGATCCCTCGGGCTCCCTCAACCGCCCGGCGCGCATGTTCGACGCTGTGTGCGCGCCACCGTCAGCCAGGTCTTCCACTCCGACGCTCGTTCGAAGCGCCGCGCCGACCACGAGCAGGGGATCGGCGTGCCCTACCCGGCCCCGGCCTCGGCCGCGACGAGGCGGAGGACTGGCGACTCGCGCCTCGCGCCCCGCGGAGATGGTCGGGTGAGGTGCCCGGTTCGATCGCCGCTCGCGCCTGCCGTCGCGGCTGGTGGCTGCCCCCCGTCATCGCCTGCGCGGTTGCGGCGCGCTCTACGTCTCCTTCTCGCTGGCGCAGTGGCGCGCGCTCAGCCGCCCCCTCGTGGGACCTCGCGATCTTTCGCCGAGGCCGCCCAGGCCTACTCGCGCTTCGAGGCGCCCATCGTTTCCCATCAAGGGGCCCGGGCTACAACCTGCTGGGCGACCACTTTCATCCGATCCGCATGTTGGCGCTGCTGGGCCCGATCTTTTCGTCTTCTTTCCGTCCGCGCTTGCACCCTCCTGGTCGTCCAGGATCTGCGTTGATCGCCGCGTCGGTGCTGCCGATCGCCCGCCTCGCGCAGCGCCTTCCTCGGGGCGCGCGCGCGCTCCTCGTGGGGCTCGCCTACGGGCTGGGGTGGGGGCTTGCAGGGTGCGGTCGCCGCTCAGTTTCACGAGGTCTGCCTGGCCGTCCCGCTGCTGGCGTGCGCGAGGCGCCGCCTTTCGTGGAGCGGCGCTGGGGCGCGTGCATGGCGTGGCTGGCGCCCCTCGTCCTGGTCAAGGAGGACCTGGGGCCTGACGGTCTTTCGTCGCGGGCCTGGCGCTCGCGTGGCGTCAGCCGGGCGAGGGATCGGTCCGCGATGCTGCGCGGGCCTGGCGTACGCGCTGTTCGGTATCGTCGCGTTTGCCGTGACGGTGAAGCTGTTTGCTGCTGCCATGAACCCCGCCGGGTACGTGGGCCTATTCGCTCGACGTTCGGCTGCAACCGGGGGCGGGGACACGGCGACCGCGGGGGCACCGCCGCGCGTGCGGTGCCCTCCCTGTGGGCACATCCTCGACTGTCCCCTCCGTCAAGCTTGCGACGCTCCTCGTTCTGCTCGCGGGGGCCGGCTGTCGTGGGCAGCGCGCTCGCCCTGGTTCGCGCTCGTGCTGCGACGCTCGCCTGGCGCTTCGCGGGCTCCGTCGACGACCTACTACTGTGGGAGCTCCTGGCACTACAACGCCGTGCTCGTCCCCATTCGCGGCCTGCGCCCTCCTCGACGTCATCGCCGGGTGGCTCGCGCCCGCGGAGCGCGCTCGCGGTCGGCGGCTTGCGTCGGCGCTCGCGGAGGCGGTGGGAGAGGACGCGACTGCGTGACTTGCGCGCCGACTCAGCCCCGGCCTCGTCGAGGCGGGGCGCCGCGCGCTGTCGCGTGGGCGGCTCGCGTGCGTGCCCGCTGTCTCCCTGGCGCTCACCGCCTCGTCCCTGCCCCTGTGGCAGCTGCCCGCTCCTCACGGAGGAGCCCGCGCCTGGCGGCCGCCCAGGAGCGCGATCGACGCGGTGCCCGTGTGCGTCCGTCGAGACGGACACGACGCTGCTCGCGCGCCTCGTGCCTGCCGCGACGTCTACTGGGTGGGCACGACCGCGGCAGATGGATGCCCCGCGGAGTATGTCGTCGTCGACCGCGCAGCTCCTACGCGTGGGGCGGTGCAGCAGGTCGACGCCGAGTCCTGGGGCCAGCGCCGCCCACCCGGCCACTCCTACGCGACCATCTACGCGCGCAGGGCTTCCGCGTCGCGCGCCGCACCTCGTAAAACGACGAGTGCCGCGAAGCCGGACGCGCCGGCGGAGTGGCACCCTTGCGTCAATTCCTACTTGGTGCTGCCGTGATGGCATATGCAAGCGCGCCAGATGTATAGGCCGGCATTGCTGTTATCTGCTACCAAAGACCATTTCGCCACGTGGATATGTTTCGACTCAGTTAATGAGACCCACGATCCTTCTCAGTTCCCCGGGGTAATCAAGATCATCCATTGCTCGGTCAGCAACGTGCCAATTGCCTTGGTGATCTTTGCTGAAGTCCCTCTCTGGATCCAGCAATTGCAAGATGTCCAGAACGTAGGACTGGCAACGTCTGTAGAGATGCTGGTTATCTTGGCCATCTTGTTCTTCCTCAGCTCGATAGAGCCAGTCGCGTACGGCGAGTTCCTGTTCGCCCCGTGTGGGCAGTGAATCGGACATATCTATGCTCCTTAATCTACTCTGCTAGACACTTTGTCTACCAATTTCACATTAATTGCGTCAAGGAGGATGTGTCAAAAGCTCAGCCGATGAATCAATCGTTGGCATGATGCGAAAAATCTAGTCGTGTATTACCGGTGAAGGTGCTGTGTATGGCTGTGGCTAGAGAGTGACAGTCAGACCCGCAGTGGCAGGTGTTCAAGGTGAGGGCGGCAGGTGTACTGACGTGGAATCAGGCGGGTAGTGCGCGTCCGCGAAAGCGCTTGTTGCATTGGGCGCTGCACCCGATCCCTCAGCGTTGCACCTCTTCTGATCGGGTGTAGCGCCCCACATCGGGTGCAGCGCCCCGTAACGGGTGCAGCGCCCCGTAACGGGTGCAGCGCCCCGTAACGGGTGTATTGCGTACTGAGAACAGGACGCGGTTGCTCTGTCGGCTTCATCAGTCAGTCGAACACGTCGCGCAGGCGAGATACGGTGCGTGCAACGTGTGCGTGACGTGTCGGGTCGGAATCTAGTCGGCGCTCTTGCTCGCTGGTTCGCCCCATTGCTGCATCCGGCCAAGGTCGGCAGCAGCAATGGGAGTCGAATTCTCGCAGGTGTGGTCGCCCCTACTTCGCGGCGCGCAGGCGCAGCGAGTTGAGGACCACGAACACGGACGAGCAGGCCATCGCGGC
>QFCH01002165.1_pt1 | contig 12869 bp, 10 predicted proteins | sample 5346071 | NCBI WGS metagenome assembly QFCH01 (sample SAMN09062255, study PRJNA434731) | Human gut metagenome, whole genome shotgun sequencing project. | isolation source: stool timepoint B chromium assembly | host: Homo sapiens | collected 2015
ACCACCGAAGTTATTATTACTAGATGAACATACAGCTGCACTAGATCCAAAGGCAGCTGCAAAGATTATGAAGCTTACCCAAGAAATCGTTAAAAAGCATCATATTACATGTCTGATGGTAACTCACCAAATGCAGCAGGCCTTAGAAGTTGGTGATCGTACAATAATGATGAATGATGGTCATATTGTAATAGATATCAAAGGTGAGCAAAGAGCAAACATGTCAGTTTATGACTTAATGGAACGCTTCCACGCAAATACAGGAAGTAATCTAGCAGATGATCGTATCCTACTTGCAAAATAAGTATAGATAAAAATAGAAGGTTAATAAGAAAAAGACAGCAGGGAGAGAATCCTTGCTGTTTTAATTTTAAGATTAAATATATTTTGAAGATTTGAAGATGGTGGTTTAATAATTTTATGCACGCATGTATAAGATTCTTAATATAGTAATTAATGTTTAATTTATAATATTACCTTTTTGCAAGATTTATAATTTAAGTATTTTTCATATTGTAGAGTAAACTTTCATGAAAATAAAAATATATTGGTATTTCATATATAAAAGTGCTATTCTTTCATCAGTAGAAAGATTATTTTTGGGGTGAAATATGAGTGTTTCATACAAAAAGCTTTGGAAACTTCTAATTGATAAAAATATGAGTAAGATGGACTTGTTAGAAGCAGCCGGCTTAAGTACGGGGACTTTAGCTAAGCTTGGAAAGAACGGTAATGTTACTACTGATATTTTAGTCAAGATTTGTAAAGCTTTAGATTGTGATGTTTCAGACATCATGGAAGTTGTGAAAAATAATAAGGAGGATAAATAGGTATGAATAAACAAGAATTAGCATCAAAAATTTGGGCAGGTGCAAATGAATTAAGGGGGAAGGTTTCCGCAAGTTCATATAAGGACTATATGCTTGGTTTGATTTTCTATAAGTATTTATCTGAGAAAGAAGAAAGGTACTTAAAAGAAAAACTATATTTTGATGAAGACTTTAGTGAATTAACAGAAGATGACGAAGATACTGTAAAAAACTGTGAAGATAATATAGGTTATTTTATTGAAAATAAGAATTTGTTCTCATATTGGATTAATCAGGGATCTGATTTTACAATTGCAGATGTTCGAACAGCATTGTCAGCATTTAATAGACATATTGGATCTAATTATAGGAAAGTTTATGATTCAATTTTTGATGCCCTTAGTAGCGGGTTAAACGATTTTGGTACTGGTGATTCAGAAAGAACAAAAGCTATAAGAAAACTTCTTAATCTAATTCAACAAATTCCTGTTGATGGTAGTCAAGACTATGATGTATTAGGTTTTGTTTATGAATTTCTTCTAAAGAATTTTGCGGCTAATGCGGGAAAAGCTGGAGAGTTTTATACACCACATGAAGCATCTATCATAATGAGTGAAATAATAGCTAATCATTTAAAGGATAGAAATGAGATTAGTATATACGATCCAACTTCTGGTTCAGGTTCATTACTTATTAACATTGGTAAATCAGTAGCTAAATATGTTGATAATCCTAATAAAATAAAATACTATGCACAAGAATTAATACCAGAGACTTATAACCTTACAAGAATGAATCTAATCATGCATGATATATTGCCTGATAATGTTATTGTTAGAAATGGAGATACACTTGTTAATGATTGGCCGTTTTTTGATGAGAATGATAAGGAACGTACATACTATCCTGTTTTTGTTGATGGTTGCTGCTCAAATCCACCATATTCACAATCATGGAAGAACGATGATGCTGATAATGATATAAGATTTAATGACTATGGTATTGCACCAAAATCGAAAGCAGACTATGCTTTTCTACTTCATAATTTATACCATCTAAAGTCAGATGGTATTATGGCAATTGTCATGCCTCATGGAGTTTTATTTAGAGGTGGCGATGAGGGAATTATAAGAAAGAATCTGATTGAAAAAAATAATATAGAAACTATAATTGGCCTTCCTGCCAACATGTTCTTTGGTACAGGAATTCCTACGATAATAATTATTCTAAAGAAGCAAAGAAATACAAAAGACGTGTTATTTATTGATGCTTCAAAAGGGTTTGCTAAAGATGGAAATAAGAATAAATTAAGAGCACAAGATGTTCGGAAAATAGTTGATACTGCTATTAACAGGGAAACTATAGAGGGTTACTCAAGATTAGTTGAGAAAAAAGAGATAGAAGAAAATGATTATAATCTAAATATCCCTCGCTATGTGGATTCAAGCGAATCACAAGAGAAATGGGATATTTATGCAACAATGTTTGGTGGAATACCTAACAATGAATTGGCGGATTTAAATCAATTGTGGAGTACGTTCCCTTCTTTGAAATCAGAGTTATTTGCAGACAGTGAAATACCATACTCTCAAATTATTACTGATGATATTAGAAATGTTACATTAAAAAATAAAGAGGTTAAGTATTATTTAGATGAATGTAAAACAGCATTTAATACATTTCCTTCGTATCTATCAAATAGGTTAATTGATAATTTTTCTAAAGTGAAAATTGCTAGAGAAGAGTCAGTAATAGCAGAAGAACTGAAGAAGAGTGTACGTAAAATACCATTGGTAGATTATTATAGTGCGTATCAGATTTTTGATGATAATTGGACAACAATAGCTTTAGATTTAGAGATTCTTCAAAAAGATGGCATATTGGCTGCTAGAACAGTTGATCCAAAGATGGTAATAAAGAAAAATAGTAAAACAAATGAATTATATGAAAAACAGGAAGGTTGGATTGGCAGAATATTACCATTCGAGCTAATTCAGTCAATCTATTTTAAAGAAGAAAAAAGTAAACTTGATAATCTGATTTCAAATCTGGATTCTGAAAAGAACGAAAAGGATGAATTATTTGACGCAATCGATCCTAATGATAAAGCAGAACTCGTGGATGATGATGGAGAAGTAGTATCTAAAAAACTAAATGCTGTTTTCTCAAAATTGAAAAAAGAACAAAAAAATGGTGCAATTTTTGAGGATGGTTCCTATGAAAGTATCATAATAAAAATTGATGATATCAATAATAGAATGAAGAAACTCAAGAAGGATATCAAAGATTTGGAGGAGAACCTCGAGTCTGAGACAATATCGAAGATTGAGAACCTTTCCGACACAGAAGTTAGAGAATTACTACAGAAAAAGTGGATTGATCCATTGTGCTTATCACTTATTGGACTTGGTAAAGAAGTTATAAACCAGTATTTAAAGAAACTTGAATATTTAACTAAAAAATACGAAATTACTATGCATGATATATCTCAACAGATTGATGAATCAGAAAAGGCTTTATCTGAAATGCTTTCAAACCTTACAGGGAATGACTATGATATCAAGGGTATATTAGAATTTAAAAAACTCCTAAGAGGTGAAGAAGATGGAGAATAGAAAGATGGTTCCTGAAATCCGTTTTTCAGGTTTTACTGACCCTTGGGAACAGCGTAAGTTGGGGGATGTTGGAGCAACTTATACAGGATTATCTGGGAAAACGAAAGAAGATTTCGGACACGGTAACGGGAAATTTGTAACTTATATGAATGTATTTTCTAATACAGTAGGTTTGCCGGACATGGTTGAACCAGTCGAAATTGATGATACTCAGAATAAAGTTCTTTATGGAGATGTGCTATTCACTACATCATCAGAAACACCTGAGGAAGTAGGGATGTCCTCTGTTTGGCTTGAAAATACAGAAAATACCTACTTGAATAGCTTTTGCTTTGGCTATAGACCAACGGTTGAGTTCAATCCTTATTATCTTGCATACATGCTTCGATCCTTCTCAATGAGAGAAAAAATAAAATTTTTGGCCCAAGGGATTTCAAGATATAACATATCCAAAAATAAGATGATGTATATTGAAATGCCTATTCCAAATATAGAAGAACAGGCGCAGATTGGTTCATACTTCCGCACTATTAACAACCTTATCACCCTTCATCAGCGTAAGTTAGAAAAGCTAAAAACTTTTAAAAAAGCGATGTTAGATAAGATGTTCCCTAAAAATGGCAAACTCGTTCCTGAAATACGTTTTTCAGGTTTTACTGACCCTTGGGAACAGCGTAAATTTAATGAAATTGCTGTAACACGACGAGGACTAACATATAATCCGTCAGATGTTTGTGAAGATGGAATTAGAGTTCTACGATCTTCAAATATAAAAGAGGATACATTTGTAACTAGTGACGATGATGTTTTTGTTAAGAAAGATGCTATCAATATTCCATATGCATGTGATGGTGATATTCTTATCACCTCTGCAAATGGTTCTTCACACCTTGTAGGGAAGCATGCTATTATACGGCAAATTCATAATAATTCCGCAGTAATCGGAGGCTTTATGCTTCTAGCAACAACTAAGAACCCTCAATTTTTAAATGCTTCGATGGGATCTTCATGGTACACCAAGTTTATCAATTTATCTGTTGCTGGAGGAAATGGTGCAATAGGAAACTTAAGCAAAAATGAACTCGATGAAAAAACTTTATTTGTGCCATCTGATGTTGAGCAAGAGACAATAGGACATTTTTTTAAGAATATAGATAACCTTATCACCCTTCATCAGCGTAAGTTAGAAAAGCTACAAAATATAAAGAAATCCATGTTGAACAAGATGTTCATATAGAGAGGTGGAAAGAATATGCCTTTTAATGATGAATTAAAATTTGAAGAAGCTGTTGTTAATTTGCTTCGTTCTGAATGTGGTTGGGAGACCGATGTTATTAAGTATCCTACTGAGGAAGACTTGATAAAAAACTGGGCAAATATTTTATTTGATAGCAATAAAGAAAAAGATGTTCTTAATGGCTGTCCTTTAACGGATGGAGAGATGGCTCAGATTATTACTCAGGTAAATTTATTGAGAACACCATTAGCTTTAAATACTTTTATCAATGGTAAAACAGTATCTATAACAAGAGATAACAAAGATGATGAATTACATTTTGGAAAGAATGTAAGCCTTAAAATTTATGATAGGAAAGAGATAGCAGGAGGGAAAAGTAGATATCAAATTGTAGAGCAGCCAAAGTTTAAGACTAATAATACAGTTTATCCCACACGTCGTGGAGATATAATGCTCTTGATTAATGGAATGCCTCTTTTCCATATTGAATTAAAGAGAACGGGAGTGCCTATCACTCAAGCTGAAGTTCAAATTGAAAAATACATGGAAAATGGTGTTTTCAGTGGATTATTTTCGCTTGTACAAATTTTTATCGCTATGAATCCAGAGGAAGCTGTTTATTATGCAAATCCTGGAAGAGATGGAAAGTTTAATTCGAATTTTTACTTTCATTGGGAAGATTATAATAACGATATAATAAACGAATGGAGTGCTTTTACAAAGAAATTATTATCTATACCTATGGCACATGAAATGGTAGGATTTTACACTATTCCAGATGATTCGGATGGGGTTCTAAAGGTAATGAGAAGTTACCAATACTTTGCTGCTTCTGCTATTTCTGATAAAGTTTTAAGAACTAATTGGACAAGAAGTGAGCAACATGGTGGTTACATCTGGCATACTACCGGTTCTGGAAAGACAATGACATCATTTAAAGCTGCACAGTTAATTGCAAATTCAAAGGAAGCAGATAAAGTTGTATTCTTACTTGATAGGGTGGAACTTGGTGATCAGTCACTGATTAACTATAGAAATTTTGCTGATCCATCTGAATCTATACAGGCGACAGAGGATACAAATGTTTTGATTGGAAAACTAAAAAGTGATTCTCCTGATGATGTGCTAATTGTTACATCAATTCAGAAAATGAGTAGAATTAGAGAAGATAGTGATGTTAAGCAAAAAGACTTAGAAAAAATACAGTCAAAGCATATTGTATTTATAATTGATGAATGTCATAGAGATCAAAAAGGGGATATGCATCAAAATATCAAAAAAACATTTTCCAATGCAATTTTCTTTGGTTTCACAGGAACTCCTGATCATGGTGTTACATCGGATATTTTTGGTGATGAGTTACATCGTTATACTATTGTTCATGGAATTAGAGATAAAAATGTTCTTGGTTTTGACCCATATAAAGTTTGTACTTTTGAAGATAATGACCTGAGAGAAAAGGTTGCACTCAAACAATGTAATTGCTCTACAGTTGAAGAAGCAATGGCTAAAGAAGAGACAAGAAAAATATTTTTATATTATATGAATAAGGGTGAAAAGAAATGCCCGATGACAGAAATTGAAAGCTTTATTCCAAAAGCACAATACGAAATATCAAACCACCAGAAAGCTGTAGTGGACGATATAATTGATCACTGGACTGTGCGGAGTATTGGATCACTATTTCATTCCATCTTTGCAACAAGTTCTATTTCTGAAGCAATGCAATATTATGAATTGTTCAAATGTAAAAATCATAAACTTAAAGTTACTGCAATTTTCGATCCAAGTGATGATAATACACAGGAATCAATTTGGAAAATGAAGGGGATAACAGATATCTTACTTGATTATAAAAAGATGTTTGGTAAATCTTACGAAATAGGTAATTACGCAAGTTTTAAAAAAGATGTTTGTGCACGATTATCACACAAGAAACCATATCTAAACCTTCCGAAGGAGGAGCAACTTAATATCATTATCGTTGTGGATCAACTATTAACTGGATTTGACTCGAAATGGATCAATACTTTGTATTTGGATAAAAAACTTGAAGGGAAGAATTTTATACAAGCAATTTCAAGGACAAATAGACTTTATGGTAGCGATAAACCACATGGAACAATAATATGGTACCGATATCCTCATACAATGAAAGAAAATCTTGATAATGCAGTTAGAGAGTATTCGGGAGATAGGCCATTTGGCATATTTGTAGATAAACTTGATATTAATATCGATCAGATGAATTTCAAATACGGAGAAATCGCAGAATTATTTGAATCAGTTGGTATTCATGACTTTGACCATAATTATGACGATATTTCGTGGAAGAAAAAATTTGCAAAATTATTTTCTGAATTAAATAAATATCTTGATTCTGCTAAGATACAAGGTTTCTCGTGGGATAAATCAATTTATGAATTTAAGAATGCTGATGGAAGCTTTTATTCAAAGAAAATACTCTTTGATGAAAAAACCTATTTGATACTTGTTCAAAGATATAAAGAACTCTTTAAAGGAACTAGGATTGAAGGTGGTTTACCATATGATATAGATACACACATTATCGAGATTCAAACTGATTCTATTGATGATGATTATATGAACTCAAAGTTTAAATTATTTATGATTAATCTAAATAAAGGGGATGCTGTAGCTAAAGAAAAGGCGATTCATGACCTACATAAATCATTTGCATCTTTGACACAAGAAGAACAAAAACTAGCAAAATTATTCTTGAATGATATCGAAACAGGTAAAATTGCAGTTGAATCCGGCAAGACATTTAGAGATTATATTACTTTATATATGTGTAATGCACATAATGACCAAATTCATAGGCTTGCTTTTGGTCATGGAATTGATGAGGCAAAATTACGGACGTTAATAAATTTGCATGTTGATGAGTCAAATATAAATGCATATGGTCGCTATGATGAGCTTATGAATACTATTGATATTGATGATGCTAAAAATTTTTTGGAAAAACGGTTGAAAATTGAACTATCAAAAAGACAAGCTCGAATTGAGGCAGATAAATTACTGAGGAGATTTATTTTTGAAGGTGGATTTAATATTGAATAGTAACACAAATGGGAGTTAGAAGAGATTTCTAACTCTCTTTTATGATTGGGAACAGTGTAAGTTGGAAGATTTCGTTGATAAAGCAGTAGATAATAGAGGAAAAACCCCCCCATTAGATGAATGTGGGAGCCATCCGCTTATAGAGGTCGCAGCATTGGGTGGAGTACATCCTAACTACTCAAAAATTGAGAAGTATCTCAGTGATGATTCTTTTGAAAATAGTTTAAGAGCATATATAAAAAAAGGAGATATTTTATTTGCTACTGTTGGTAGTATTGGACTCGTAAGTCTTATGGATTCAAGGGATGAAGCGGCTATTGCCCAAAATATAGTGGCATTTAGAGCAAAAGAAAATTTCGTTCCAGAATATCTTTATGCTTTATTCACAAATGAGGGAAATCAATATAAGGCCAAAAGAATCGTTATGGGTGCTGTACAGCCAAGCATCAAAGTATCTCAACTTGTAAATGTTGAATATAAACTTACTACAAACAATAAGGAACAAAAGAAAATAGGTATGTATTTTTCTTGCATGGATACTCTTATCACCCTTCATCAGCGTAAGCCATATATTCATAAAAAGGAGGATTTTCAATGCTAAATAATATTAAAGAGACAGATTTATTTTATGAGTATTATTCACAATGGATAAAAGTTTATAAGTCAGGAGCGATTCGAAAAGTTACGATGGATAAATATTTACTAACACAAACTTGGTTACAACGTCTTGCTCCGGAAATGAGAATGTGTGACCTTAACCGACTATCCTACCAACAATTACTTAATTGCTATGCAGAGGTTCACGAAAGACAAACAACGATGGATTTTCATCATCAGTTGAAAGGTGCCATAATGGATGCTGTTGATGAAGGATTGATAGAAAGAGATCCTACAAGAAAGGCTATTATTAAAGGCAAAACTCCACGTCCTAAAAAGATAAAATATCTTAATCAATTTGAATTACATAAACTTATATCACACCTTAATTTAAATGCAGAAATAAGTTGGGATTGGTTTATTCTTCTAGTGGCGAAAACGGGCATGAGATTTTCTGAAGCACTTGCAATCACACCAAAAGATATTGATTTTCAGCACCAATCGCTTTCCATCAGCAAAACTTGGGATTATAAAAGCTGTACAGGTTTTCTACCTACAAAGAATAGGTCTTCTGTTAGAAAAATTCAAATTGACTGGCAGCTCATTGTCCAGTTTTCTGAATTAATTAAGGGATTACCAGAAGATGAACCAATTTTTATAAAGAGTCGAGTTTTTAATTCAAGTGTAAATGATTCTCTGGAACGTCACTGTAAAGGGGCAAATATTCCAATTGTATCTATTCACGGATTGAGACATACTCACGCATCATTGCTATTGTTTGCAGGAGTATCAATTGCAAGTGTAGCTAGAAGACTTGGACATTCAAGCATGACCACTACACAGAAAACATATCTTCATATTATTAATGAACTAGAAAATAAAGATATTGATATAGTAATGCGTTCTCTTTCCAGTCTGAGTTAAAAAGGCTAAAATTGCTTACGCTGATGAAGGGTGATAATGTTATCCACGTTAGTAAATATCTTTGCAATTTTACTTTGCTCGTCTTTCGACAGCGTAATTTTATAGGCTAATTTACTAATAGTTCTCCAATTTACATAGATTTGTGTATTCCCTTGAGAAGCAAGAATAATCTTTGCACGAGTATTATCAGCATTTAAAAGTTGGTATAAAAATTCTGGTAGATATTCATCTTCATTGACTTCGATTCTTTCAGTTCGCTGGTTAAAAACATAGGAATCATCAGTATCTATCAGTAAAACACGGCCAATTATATTTCCGGAAGCTGTCTTGTCATTTAGTATCATTGTTAAGTCATTTTTATTTAAAATATAATTTTCAGTTTTTTCTGTTTTATTTACTCTAATACCTTGATCAATGTATTTATTTGTTACTGAATATGAACCAATACTTATAACTTTATATTTACCAAATTCATCAAATTCAGACTCAATAGATGTTCCACCAGAAGCTTTTCCAATATCCCCCAACTTACGCTGTTCCCAAGAAATAGAATAAATGAAAAAAAGAAACTTATAAGTAAATTTGTGAATTAGTTTCCTGAATTGTTGTGTTGGATGCATAACTAACCATCATGCATCTTTTTGCATTTCTTGTGATATATTATCATTCAATCTATAATGATATTAACCTTGGGGGTTTAATATGATTTAGGAGGTAATGCATGACAAGATCATTTAAAAGAGTGTGCTTGTTTGTTTTAAGTTTGTTGATGATTACTACAATGGTGGGTTGCGATAAGCCAAAAACGGATTGGGGCAAACTATCAGATGAGGAAAAGATTGACAAAGTTCTTCAGAGTTTTGAGCGAATGAAGAATGGGGAAATCCATATTGTAGGTTCAATGCATGCTGATGTTATTGATCCAAAAGAAGGAGAAAATCCAGTTTATAAATATGAAGCAGAGTTTACAGGTGCGTTTGAATTAAGACCAGATCATGTATCAGGAAAGCGTTCATTTAATGGTAACGTTAAAGACTACTATTGTGACAGAATGTATTCATATGAGAAAAATGAGACTGACACACAGTGGACAACAAGTAATTACTCTATAGTGGAATACAATCAACCGATTGGAATCCAACAAGATGCAATTCTCTATTTTGAAACAATAAAGGATCAACTTACATTGAGTGAAGATAGTGATACGATTACAGTACATTATGAAACAGATGATATAGATTTTCTTTATGCAAATGATGTGCAATTGATATGGTCTTCTCTAGGATCCCTTGGTTTTAGTAGTAATGATAAGAGTGGTAAGTTGGAAATAGACTTAAAGATGTCTAAAGATAATGGCATGCCTGTCTCGGTAACAATAACAGGAGTGCGTGATAGTGATTTCTATAAGAATCAAAAATATGTTAGTGAAGTGACATATTCAAAAGTCAACTCTGGTATACATGTAGATATTCCAAGTGGAATAGATAATCCAATTTATCAGTAAAGGAGGGTATGAAATGAAAAATATCAGAAAAGTAATTTTAACGTTCCTTACACTTATCCTTGTTTTAAATCTTTCTGCTTGCCATAGTTCATCTAATAATGCGAAAAGAAATGTTAATACTTTTATAACGGAATTAAGAGATGCAAAAAGTGTTGAGTATGTCAGTCAAGTTTATCGTAAATATCTCTATACAGGCGATGATAAAAGATCAATTCGAGAAGAGATGGAGGTTCGCCAGGGGATGATTCAATTTGAACCGCAGGTTTTTTTGGAAGTTTACAATAGTATTGAAGGAATGCGTGATGATTTTCAAGCACCTGCTCTTTTTGAGGAAGAACTCATAACAATTGGGACCCCATACAGATTGGATCATGGTGGAAGTATCTATTCACCAAGTAAAGGAGTAACCTATACAGGGCACGTGAATAAGCAGAAACAATTCGAGTGGAGAAAAGCAGAAGATTGGTCCTATGTTAGGGAAGTAGAGGCCCCTAAACTTGGGCGTAATGAAGAATTTTTAAAGCTATATGAAACATATTCAGATAAGTTTACTAGATCCGAAGATAATCAATTTGTATATTTGGAATTTAACGGTGATGTAAAAGACAATCTTGATTTAATCGAAGCATTTCATTCAAGTGTATTTGAAAGTAATATGTTTGTAGAAGCAAGAGATAATATCACAGCTTTAGACATTCAAATTAAGCTAGTGATGGAAAAGGTTAAAAAAGGTAATAAACTTATTCCTAGCGAAGCAAAGATTATTCTTACAACTTCATTAGAAAATAAAGAGGAAAAATGGACGGCGAAAAGTGAAGACCATTTTGAATACTACTATCGTAATCTTAACAATGTTGAAGAGATTAAAAAGCCTGAAGGTGTTACACTAAAATAATTAATAATATACATATGAATCATAGGCGAAAACACTATGATTCTTTTTTGTAGAACGTGATTCATGGATGAATTCAAAATAACAAGAATAATTGGGTATTAAGGTAATATGGTTATTACGATATTGTAATATAACCCTTTTACTTGATTTCTAAATAGCATAGGCGTAATATCAGATTTGATTTAGAAAGAGGTTTTAATTTAATGCTAGGATATGAAAATGAAAAGTTAGAATTTAATTATAAAAAATCCTGTGGTTTATGGTTAATTGCGATTGCTATAGTAATCATAATTGCTACCTTAATAGGTGGAAAACAAATAATAAACATGCAGGTATTTAGTATAGGTTATATGATTTGCTTTTTTTCAATTAATATGAATAAAGACTTACTTAACAAACTATCTACTGGTTCATCAACCAAATTTCAGAAAAATATTTCTAGATATTCAATAATATTACTGTTTGTACTGATGGCATTTCTAGGTGGTCCATTTTTCGACACTGAGAATTGGAGAATGATATGGCTGGGAGCGTTATTGGCTACAGCACTGCATTTTTTTCCATTCTATTTTGTACATGGAAAATCAATGATTTTATTAGGTACTATGTGTACTATCAATATTATTACGGGGTATATTTTCTCAAATGTTCCTTTAGTATTCTTTGCATATAGTGATGCAGCCATTAAATTTATTTTTGGGGTGTATTTATTGTTTTTTTCAAAAGCAACCAAGCAGTAAAACATAGTTTGTCAAACTGAATAAAACCAACAAAGGCGATAGGAAGAAAAACCATCGCCTTTGTTGTATACATGCAACATGCTTTGAACAGAAATATTTGTTATTAAAAATAATCATTTTAGATTTAGTAGGATGAGTGAATCGGGGTGCATGAAGTTTTTATAGACAGATATGGACAGGTAGATTGACTAATCTACGAGTATTGCGATATGAGAACCTGTAAAAATCGTTTTTGACAAAAAATATTTCTTGCATTGTCCAAAATGGACAATGGTTTAACTCTCTTTTTGTGATATTTTTGTCAAGTAAACAAAGGGAGAGAACTATGAATAAACGTTTATTTGCGGTATGCTTAAGCGTAGGTATGCTACTAGCTGGATGCTCAGCGAAGAAGAGTACTACTGTAAAAGATGGTACTTATGAGGAAACAGTTGATGGACGTAACGGAAAGGTTACAGTCA
>QFCH01002731.1_pt1 | contig 12816 bp, 9 predicted proteins | sample 5346071 | NCBI WGS metagenome assembly QFCH01 (sample SAMN09062255, study PRJNA434731) | Human gut metagenome, whole genome shotgun sequencing project. | isolation source: stool timepoint B chromium assembly | host: Homo sapiens | collected 2015
AGGATAAACTCTATTAGTAGGTTCTACAATAGTCCATCTAGTATAATAATTATAAAAACCAACTCCATCATGAACAGTCTTAACTCTAAGAACAAATAATTTATGATATGTATCATAATAAATACCAGCAGTATTACCTAAATCTGTTCTAATAACTTCATACTTATCAGTATTAAGAATTATTTGACCATATTGTTCACAATAAGTATCATCAAGAAAACCATCAAATAAAAGCTGTTCTACATTACTAGCATCATCCTCCACGGGGAGTAAGACCTTGCGAATTATTTTATATCCTTTACCACTTTTATATTCAGGCTCATAAGGTCTATCTTTAAGACTAAGACGATTAACATTACAACAACCCGGGCTTAATCTTATAGTAATATCTTCTTCATCTGGATAATTAATAATATTAACTTTACCATTTCCTGCAATCATTTGTTTAAGAGCTTCATTAAGCATATCCCAATCAATAGTTCCATCAGCAATTGGAATCTTAGCTCCACTTTCTTCAAGATACTTCTCACTAAGAATTTTTGTCCAATTATCATCAGAAACCCAACTAGTTTCAACTCCAGCTTGAAGATTACTACCTATATAACTTTCAGTTACAGATACATTATTTTCAGCGTCATAATAACTAATAGTAAGACTATTACGTCTAAAAATAGCAGGAACAGCTTTACGAGTATTAACTCTAGTTCCTTGATATGGAATCCATAAATGATTAAATCTAGATAGAACAACAGTTAAATCATTGTTTGTATCTTTGTCAAGAATATTTTGAAGATAAGTAATAGGAAATACTTTATCATAACTATTCTGACCTAGTTTTTCATATAGTTGTTTATTGTTCATAATTATGTGATTAATTTAAATAACTTTAATGAGTAAATAAACAATATAAGCATTAATAATATTGTTATATTAAATAGTATTCTTGTCATATTAATTACCACCACCTTTAACTATAAATACTCTAAAAATTAGTTTAGCATATCTAAATGTAACTTCACATAGAGTAATAGGCAATGTTTGAATGTAACTTATTACAAATGTTCTTAGAACAGTTTTATTTTCTTCAAGACCAACACTAGTTTTAATATGTGTATTTATATCAGTCAAATCATTTAATCTACAAGCATCATTAGGATTATTATTTCTTATTAATTTTATAGTTATACTTTTATTAGTCATCATATTTGATGTACTAAATAGATATAAATATTGTTCATCACTACCAGCACAACCTTCAGTTATAGTATTATTATTATATAATTTTGTTCTAATAACATTATTAATCTTAACAGTAAAAGGTTGGTCTTTTTGTTCAAGAATTTCATTACACCCTATTTGCCAATATAATCTAGGACGTCTAACATATAAAGTAATGATTATATTATTATTAGTTATATATTGTGCTGAATATTCTTCTTCATCAGCAGTATTTTTAGCTATTATACTAAAACTACCGCAATAATAATTATCAGCATATTTATGTAATAAAGTACTAGTATTGAACGAAATATTTTTATAAAGGTCAATACTACCATAAGATTCAGAAGAAATAACATTACCTACATTATTCCATTTATAACTTTCAGTAATAATAACTTTAAATAGAATATTATACGTAACTGTTTCACTACCATTTTCACTAATATCTCTAGCATTATTAATATACACAGAATTATTAATTGCTTCAACATAATCATCTATCCAGTCATGGAAAAACAATACTTTTGTAGAAGAAGTTATATTTGTTTTAACACCAGCAGATTGTGTAATATTAATTGATTTACTAACTCCACTATAAGTTGCAGTAACAGTTGTACTTCTACTTGTTGTAGCAGTTCTATTATCATAAGTAAGTTTACTTCCGCTAGTAGTACCACTTAATGTACCATCTCCAGATTTACTTAAAGTTGGACTGCCATTTTCAGTTTCAGTATGTGTAGTACCAACTCCATTCCAAGTCCAAGTACGAGAACGACTAGCACTACAAGTAATAGTAGAACTACCACCACTAGCAGCAATATTAGTAGGACTAGCAGATATAGTTATTTGCCAAGATGTCCAACTTCCAGTAACTTTATTACCGCCATATTGCATAACATCACAATAATCAGTAACTCCATTATAATTAGCAGTAACTCTAGTTGTTCTAGCATCAGGAGATGTGTTATTACTAAAGGTTAAAGTATTACCACTTAAAACTCCAACACCACTTGTAACAGAAATAGTAGGAGTAGCACTATCAGACTCAGTGCCACCAGAACCTGCAACACCATTCCAAGTCCATGTTCTATTTCTTGAAGCGCTACTATAAATAGTTACTGAATCACCTCCTGCCCAAACTTTATAGCTACTAGCACTACAACTTACAGTCCAAGCAGACCAATTACCATAAACTTTAGCACCAGCAGATTGTGTTATAGTAATAGATTTAGAAATACTATTACTAGTAGCAGTAATAGTTATACTACGACTATTTGTTGTAGTATTGTTACTAGCAGTAACAGTTTTACCACTTAAAGTAAATCCATTAGCACTACCGCTAAGTGTAGGTGTAGCAGTTTCAGTATCAGTATGTGTAGTACCAACTCCATTCCAAGTCCAAGTACGAGAACGACTAGCACTAGTAGTTATCGTAGATGAACCACCACTTGCAGCTATCGTTTGCGTGCTTGCCGAGATAGAAACAGCCCAAGCAGACCACGCTGAATACACTTTTGCGCCTGCCTGCTGCGTTATCGTAACCGTTTTGGACAATCCTACATAACTAGCTGTAAGTGTCGCTGAACGGGCTGAAACGCTTTCGTTTGATGTAAATTTTATTTGATTTCCACTAAGACTAGCACTACCACTAATACTAAGAGTAGGAGTAGCAGTTTCACTATAAACAGTACCAGTGTTATTCCATTTATAAGTTCTACGAGCAATATTAGCTGTAATAGTTCTAGTACCGCCTTTAGCTTCAACACTAGTTCCATCAGTTTGTAAATCTAATACCCAATTAGTATAAACTTTAGCTCCAGCAGCTTGATTTAAAGCAGCACTAACTTCTTTAGTTTGTTTATTTTCTAAAGTAAATGTAACAGTTAAAGTACCACTTTTAGTATTAGTAGATTCATTATTAGGTATAGTTAATACATTATTACTTATACTACCTAAAGTAGTAGAACTAGTAAAACTAGCAGTAAGACTAACAACAGTTTCAATCCAAGTTCCAGCATAAGTAGAGCCTTTGGTTATACTCCCCGTGGAGGATGCATAGTCAGTTCGTGTATAAGCAGTCTTAACAGAACTAGTAGAAAGTTTTAAATCATAACTACCACCAGTTGCAGCTATACTACTATCTACTACTTTTAATCCACTAGTATTATATGTACTTGCTTTACTACCACTAAATGTAACTGTATAACTATCTTTAGCTACTGTATCATCTATTTGAACAACTAATTTACCATTAGTTATAACTCCTTTTTCTACTCCATCAAATAAAACTTTAACTCCATCTGTAGGAAAAGTAACAGTATAAGAAATAAATCTTTGTTCCCATTCTAATTCTACATTATGAGTTATAGGTAAATAAGCACTTTTACCACTAATAGTTTGAGATTTATAATGTTCAGCAGTAATATTAGCAGTATAATCAGTTTTAACAGGAATAGTAAATACAAATTTAGTATTGTTTTCACTTATAATAGGAGTATAACCATTAATAGTAACAGTTCCGGAAACATTCAATTTAAACGTAATAGTAACTTCAGTATTCGCTGGATAAACAAGTTTAGAACCTTGATATATTTCAAATACATCTATACTACCAAGTTTAATATCATGTATTTCAATATCTCCTTGATATATAGCCATAATTTAAGCATTTAATTTAACTATATAAGTAGTATTATTATCTTTTTGAGCAATAGCTGCATATTGAGTAGCAGTTCCTATCCATATTTTAGGATTAACAATAGGTTCAACAGTAAGAGCAGATAATCTATAAAGAGTTTGGTCAACTATTTGAATAGTATTATAAGTATAACTGCCATCATTATGTAAAGCTACATGATTTATTGTATTACTATTACTCCATTGTATAATTATAGTATTACCAGTATATCTAATATAAAATTTACCGTAGGTATTATTATAAAATACAGAATTAGGTTTACCAATAGCAGCGACAAATCCATCAAAATTAGTAAATGTAGTATTTATAGCATTTAATACTTCCGTAGAAGTACCATTATTAGTTAATAACATAATAATAGTATTAATATCATAAGATTTAATAATTGAATTACTATTTATAGCTACAAAAGTATTAATACTTTTTGTTTCTTCACCACCAACTTTAGCTATACCTTTATCCCAACTTAAATCAATTTTATTAATTCCACCATTAGAAAAATAAGTAATTGTAGCACTAATATCGTTACTACCTACAACAATTCTATCAAAATTAACTCTACTATTATTATTATCAACAGCAATAATACTTCCACCTTTTAACAGTATTTCTTTTACTTCATCAAAAGTTTTATCGCAAGTAAATTTTTTTTGTCCACTAGTATATATTCCAGTAGGAACAGTTATAACTACACCATAAACAGGAATAAATTCTTCAGGAGTATCTTTTCTTTCATATAATTGTTGATTAATATCTTGCATAACTTTATAAACTTTAAATGGTGATGCTTATTCAGCACCACCATAATTAATATTAAGTTGTTTTCTTTTTGATAACAAGTTCATAACCATCAGGAACTAAAGCCTTAATAGCATCAGCGATTGCTTTATCAACTTCAGTTTTAGTATAAGTATTTTCTATTGTTGGTACATTATTAAACTTATTATTAATTTCTTCTTTAGTATAAACATTATTACTAAGTTTAGTAATTTGATTAGGTAAAGTTTCATCAAGTTTAACTTTGTCAGCAGAAGACATACTACCATTAGCAATTTTACTAGCATTATTTAAAACAAGACCAACAGGACTTGGAGTATTATATAAATTTGTATCATTATTTTTAATAGATTTGCTATATACAATTTTAAGTCCTCCTGCTGTTTGTTCAACTCTATCTAGTCTACTAACAAGTTCATTAGATAAACTATTAACAGTATTAGTAGTTTTCTTACCTTTACCACCATCATAAGCAGTACCTGTAACTTCACCTAAAGCTAAAGTTTCAGATATAACTGCATATTTAGTTCCAGACCAACGATAAGTTTTACCACTATATTTAGTACCTTCACTTATATCAACATAAATTTTACCTTTTTCAGGAGTATAATATACAGGAGCATTTTCTATATATTTTTTAGCAAAATGAGTTTCATCAACATAATATCCTTCAAGAACATCATCAACATAACTAGGTAATTGACTTGCTGGGACTTTACCATCTCCATCAAGACTAGCAATACCATTTGCTACACCACGTTTAGCTTCAATAACTTCATTACAAAACTGTATTATCTTTTCCTTAATTCTAGGATAATCATCTATATTTGTTAGAATCTTTTCAACTGTAGATTCAACTTTATTTTCAATTACAAGTTTAAGATTAGTATGGTCATCAATATTATCAAATATATCTTCTATATTACCTTTAATAACATTAAGTAATTCAGTAAAACTATTAATATTTTCAAATATATAAGTAACTCTAGATTCTACTTTGGTTTCAATAAGATTCTTAAGAATAGGGAATCTATCAATATTATTAAATATATATTCAGTTCTACTGTTTACAGCATTATTAATACATGTAACAAGAGAAGGATAATTATTAATATTAGCAAATATATTCTGAACACAATTACAAACTAGATCAGAAAGAATACCAATAAGTTCAGGATAATTATTAATATTATTAAATATATAATCTACTCGTTTATTAACATTATTCTGAATAGCTTCTTGTAATTCTGGATATTGACCTATATTCTTAAATATATCAACTACTTTATCAACAGTATTATTAATAATAAGATTCTTAATATTAGGATAACTATCAATATTATCAAATATATTATTAATAGTAGTTTCTACATGAGAATTAATAACATTAGTAATAAATTGACTAAGAGCAGGATAAGAAGAAATATTATTAAAGATGGTTTCAGTCCATTGTTTAACATATTCATTAAATATATTCTTAAGTTCAGGATAATCATTAATATTATTGAATATGTCTTTAACAATAATAGGTAAACTTTTAATTGTACTATTCTTAATAATATTAACTAGTTCAGGATAATTATTAAGATTGTTAAATACATTTATAACAAACTCGTTAATAAAACTAGTAATAACATCAAGAAAATCTTTATAATCACCTATATTAGTAAATATTTTTTCAAGAGCTTCAGACAAATCTTTAATAACAGTATCAAAAGACCATCCTTCCCAATTGTCAGGATTAGTCCAAGCTTCATCACTAATATCATCACTATTATATCGTTGAGTCCAATTAACATTAGTTTCATCACGATATGTTATAATATATCCTTTACGACGATAAATTTTATCAAGTTTATTAACAGTATCGGCAAAAGTACCTTCCCAAGTTAAATAAATACTATTACAAGCGGCAAGTATTCTATCTAATCTTGTTCCAGTTACACCATCAAAAATAGCTTGAATAACAGTCAAAGGATAAATATTATATCTAGTATCAGTTTCTTCACAATACTTATCTAGTATATGAATCGGCATATTGCCTTCTTTATCACATTGAACTTTACTAGGATCAAAAGATTGGCAATTAGTACCAACAAAAACATTCTCTTCTAACATAATTACCAAGGATTAGAAACACGTTTAATATAATGTAAAGCAACAGTAGGTAATAGTTTATTAATAGCAAGATAATCTCCTGTCCAATTATTTGTACTAATTTGTGTCCACACCATTTCACCATTTCTATTAATATTAGGTCCAGTCATATACCAATTGGTATTTCTATTAATATTTAAATCCCAATAATTAGTTCTAGTAGTACCATAAGGATAAGTATTTCTACAATCTTGATCCAAAGATCTACCATGATCATTTGCTCGCCAGTTACTAGGAACTACAGCATGATGATTACCATCACCACATTTACCAGAACTAGCGGCAATTGCATGTTGATGTAATGGTAAATCACTACCACCAATATAAAAACCGTAAGCTCCAATATTTAAACCAGGAGTAGCAGGGTCATAAGTATCACCTACATTTTTAAGAACAGTACTCCAATCAAGAGTATTTTGTTTAGGATTATTATAAATATTAATACCACTACTTATATGACCCATAACAAATCGTCCTTGAGCAGCAGTATATATTTCCCAACCTGTTGGAGGTGTAGTAGTATCCCAAAGCATAATAGAACCAATAGGCATAACAGCAGCAATCCAAGCTTGTACTTGAGTAGCAGTTACTCCACCTGTTGTTCCTCCTCCACTACCGCCTGAGCCAAATCCATCATTTACTAATTTATTTTTAATATCTGTATAAAGAGTATTAAAATCAACATCAAGTCTGCTAGGTTTAGTTTCACTATCAGCAAACTTACTCATAGTAAGATATTTACCTGTTCTAGCTTCACCGAGTTGAGTAGTAGACATAACATTATGAGTGCCATCTCCACCAGAGCCACCACCTCCTTTAAGACCAGCGATAATATCATTAATTTCTTGCTTAGTATAATAATTATTAAGTATAGAATTAATAATATTACGTACTTCTTCTTCGGTTAGTCCACCACCGCCAGAACCTCCACCGGCAGCATTAATAGTAATAGTACCATCAGAGTTTTCAACAAAAGTAATATTAGTACCCGCTCTAATCTTATTTTTAAACATTGATACATAATTACTTTCAAAATATTGTTTATACTCATTAGTGATATTACTACCACTTTGGTCTATCTTATTAAGAATCTCTTTAATCTTATTATTAATATATTGCTCAAGATTATTAATACTACCTTCTATATTACTATTTAAATCTCCAATCTTATTATAAATATCTTTAAATTTAGCATTATATTCAGTAATAAGATTATCTATTCTAGTATTAATATTAGTTATATCTTGTTGTAATTTAGATATTTGTTGGTCATGAATTTCAAGATGGTCATTAATCTTTTTAAGTTCTGCAAGAAGCCAAGCATAAAACTTTTCCATCTCTTCTCTTAACTTCTCTAAGAAAGCTTCAAATTCAGCACGAGTAAGATAAACAGATAAATCAAAACCCATACTTACCCATTTTTCTCCATCCCAAAACCAATAAAAATCATTAGTATAAGAACCACCCCAACCTGTAATTTCAACTTGTTTATTATCTTCGCCTAAATCAAGAGGATGATAAAGTATTTGACCTTTAGCCCAATCACCATCTAAAGATATAGTTTCTTTATCAAACATATCTTCTTGACGATAATTACTAAGAAGTCTACATTTATTTAGTTTAACAGCTCCATCATATAATCTACCACCTCTCCAAAGAATTATACTATCATCTGGAAGTTCAATAGTTTGTCCAGCTAAACAATAATCATATTGAAGTATATAAATAGTATTAGGCTCGTTAATCATATCTTGAGTAAGAGTATTAACACCACTAATCATATTCTTACGAAGATATTTACGAGCCTTTCCACTATAATCATTTACATTATAGTCTTTATCTGCAAATTTAAGTAGATTATCAACAACGGTTAAATCTTCTTCATCAGCTGCATTAGTAATCTGTGAAGCAGTAAACATTTGTTTAACAGATTCACTAAGCATATCAGGAGTAATCTGACCTTCAAGTATTTGAACAGCATTATCTTCAAAATACTGTTTAAGCACTTGTGCCATATAATTAACTACAACATTACGACGAAGATAATTATCTTGAATATTAATACCAAATTCATCAGCAACTGCACGTTCAGCAATAGCTCTTGGAAACATACCACTAAACGATTCTACAAATTTAGAACCAATTTCAGAATCAGCTTCAAGATGCCATTTCTTTGCATTAATAACAGGAGTTATTTCATCAAGAATATAACTCTTTTTAGTTTCAATAACATAAACTTCACAACCTACTCCAATCTGTTCCCAAGTAAGAGCATCTCTATCTTCCATTGTAGAAACTACAATTCTAGCAGCTTTAAGACCTCTTTGAACAACAGCAATAAGTTCTAGTATTTCTTTCTTGAAAGTTTCATAATCAATAACTAAATCTTCTCGAAGTTTAGCAATAGGCTGCCAATACTCTTCATTAGATAAAGGAATACCAGCAGGAACAGCTTTACGAGATATATAGCTAGCATAGAAACCGTCATGAACTATACATAGTCTTTCATAAGGTCTATCATTCCATTGACCATTACAAGTAAGACTAACTTTACCAAGTTCTTCTTCTATTGTTTTCATACGTTCTCTAAGTTTACTAAATTCATAGTGTAGACCCCCCGTAGAGGATGGAACACATTCACATTATTCATTATCATAATCAACATCACTAAGACTATAAGTTTCATTATATTCTTTGCCTTCTTCTTTCTTCTCCCAAAGTTTACCAGTTTCAGGGTCAACATAAAACTTAGGAGCATCTCCACAACTAACTATAGCATGAATTTTTCCTTCTTCATCAACAGGAAGAGTAATAGAACCACTATACTGAACTTGTTCACTACCTTCATAAATAATATTAAGTTGACCTTTAATATATTTAAGAAGAGTTTCAGCAAGTTTATCTTGACCAAGTTGATATGCAGCCATTGCAGATTGGAACATATTCCAACAAGTAACAATATTTTTATTATTACCTTTACAAGTAGCAGAACAATCATTAAGCATATCAAGTCCATATTGTGCCATAAGAACTAATAGTTTGTGATAAGTACAAACAAATTTACTTGGAACTGTCATATAAACATATTGAGGAGTAATCTCAACTTGTTCAGTTCCACTAGCTTTTACATAGACACCATTAACATAATTATCATCTATTTGTTCACTCATTCTACCATCAAGTTATTATATGAATTAATAATTGATTTTTGTTCTTCGTCAGAAAGCAATTCTAAGGCTTCTAGAGCTTGAATTAAAATTTGCCCTTGTGTTAGTTTGCACCAATTTTTTTCGTCCAATGGAAAGCCTAATTCTGCTATTCTCGCTTGTTTTTCAGCCATAGCTGCAATACGCAATTGCATCTCTTTAGATAGCTGTTTTGGATTATTAATATAACCACCTATCATAATATCATCTTATTTAAAAGCCTTATTAATAATATATGCAGTATAATCATTAACTCTAATATCAATACGTTTATTAAATGCTAATATACGTTGGGTAAAATCAAGATGTTTATTATATATCATATTAATAATATCACCATAAACATCTTCTTTCCATTCATTTTTCATATAATGACTAAGATAATCTTCATCTCCACGATACATATTTAATTTAGAATAAGCATCATTATAAACACTATTAACTAAGTGTCTAGCATTATATTCAATTTGGTCACGATTAGCATCAATATTATTAGTAATGATAGTAGAAGCAACAAACTTTGCACATTCAGAAGCAGCATTAACCATAGCAATAGATACGACAGCTTTAGATTTCTCTCTATCTTTATCTATAATATCTTTGGTAACTATATTAAGAAGTTTAGCAATATCAGCTAAAGGATCTTTCTTTTTACTATCTATTATCTTATTAACTATAAGATAAATTACAATAACAATGCCTGGAACAAGACCTTGTTCAAAAGCATTTTGTATTAACTCCATCTTTATAAAATAAAAAAATAGGGACTATCAGTATTAACAGTAATGCCAATACCAATAGTCCCTATTTGATTAATATTACCTAAATATTTACCTAATCAAGTCGGGTAACAGGTTATGCTTTTTCTTCAGTAGCAATAGCTTTAAGGATAGTTTCAACAGTTGCAATAGCAGCAGCTCCAGTTGGGAATGCTATTTGTACAATCTGATGAACAACTTCATCTCTAGTTTTCATTTCACGTGGAACAGCAAAACGAAGAGTAAAGATAGTATATCCAGCATCTGCACTATCAGGTTGTTTCAAAGGATTAAGCGGATATGTAGGATACAGTTCAGTATAAGTATCTCGATAAGTATATTCGATACCAGCATCAGCAGCAGCTTTATTAGCCAAATCAGTAATATAAGCTGCATCTCCATATGCAGGAAAACCAGTAGCTGTAACTGTAACAGCTATACCAACTAATTCATCAGCTCCAAGAATTTCATAATCAATACCTTTAGACTCAGCAGTTAAAGTAATTTTAGCATCAGCAACTGTTGCTTTAATACCATGACCAATAGTATTGTTATTAATCTGATTAGCTAATTTCTGAGCTACATCATTTGCAGTCGGATTAAGACCTGTATGAATAGTAGCTGTCCAGCGATTACGTTCATTGAACTTTAATCCTTTCTTCACAATCATTATAGAATAATCAGAATAAGCATTAACATCGCCAATAGTAAGATTAGCAGAGAAAGTAGTAGCAGCCTTATAAACACCTTTAACAAAAGTAAGATGTTTCTTATAAGCAGGAAGAACTACAGGACCATTTGCTTTACGACCAAGATTAATGTAAAACTTATCGGTAATCTTAGTACCGTCAGCGTCAATTGTTTCCTTGCCATGAGCAAGATAAGTAAAAGCAACCGCTCCAGCAGCAAGAGGTAAGCTCGCTCCATAAGCGACATTGCCCGCTAACAAAAACTGTCTCATTTTTAATTTAATTTAGAGTTTAACTTTGTTTATCAGCTCCATTAGAAGTAGCACCAATACTAGCAAGATAAATCTGCACTGCACGCATAACTATTTCCATATGTAAATAAGGAGGTAAATCACAATTAACCCAATCTTCTTCTCTATCTTCATCAAATTTAACTTTAGCAGGTTCTTTGATATAAAGATATTTAACTAATTGAGGTTTAACTGTATTATTACGTCCAGTATATATATCAACATTGATACCAGATTCATCACCAAATATAGTAACTATCGGAGCATCTTTCGCAGCACGATTACAGAAATCTCTTAGCGTTTGACCTAAATCTTCAGCTTCAATAATTCTGCAATCATAAATTGTCTTGCCATTATAACTAACTTGAAAGCCTGTATATAGCATTATTCCGTCGCTATCAATGTTAATTTTATAAGGGTCAACTTCTGTTCCACCACCTGTAATATCTCCGCCGTTAACAGTACCCGCTGTGTATAAAGTTCTAAGAGCATTAACAGGACTAATAGAAGCATTTTGTCGAGCAACCTTATCATTATAAGGAACAGGTCCAACGTTTTCTACTATTACATTTCTAGCTTTTTCAATTATAGCAGCATTAAGACAAATATCTATATCTTCCATGAGAATAGCACGAACGGTCTGCATACCCATCTGTTGTGCCAGTTCTCTGAACGTCACGTGCATCTCCCCAATGTTCATAATCAAATGTTTTTAAGTTTATTTTTATAAGCACTAACAAGAGCACTATTGGTAGGATTCTTAAACCATGTAACAGCTTCCTTAACATTAGCACCAATGAACTCACCATCAGGAGTAGTAATATTCTGATTATGAATTGCTCTGATAAATTCTCCACGAGAAATAAGAACCTCAATTAAAGATTTAATAGTAATATCTTTATCATTGCAAAGTTTATTAAACTTAGCAGGTTCGTTTGTACTAAATTTATCAAGATGTGATTGTTTATCAACAACATCCATAGCCATACCGTTAGGAATATTAATATTATTGGCAACACA
>QFCH01001499.1_pt1 | contig 12749 bp, 9 predicted proteins | sample 5346071 | NCBI WGS metagenome assembly QFCH01 (sample SAMN09062255, study PRJNA434731) | Human gut metagenome, whole genome shotgun sequencing project. | isolation source: stool timepoint B chromium assembly | host: Homo sapiens | collected 2015
TCCATGAACAGCAGTTCCTCTGAACGCGAATTGCATCGCATGGATACAGATATGAGCACAAAATCCGTTTTAGGCGTGTTCGCAGTTATCCTTATTGGTTTAGTATTCACATTCTGGGAATTCGTTTCTGCAGTACCTATTAGTGCTGGCTTAATGTGGACTCTTGTTGTAGTAGGCATCTTAGTAGCTTTATTAATCGGCTTCTTCGTAGCTGCAGCTTGTGGTTACATGGCAGGCCTTATCGGTACATCTGCATCTCCAATTTCCGGTATCGGTATCTTGGCGACTATTATTTCTTCCTTAGTGGTGTACTTCATCGCTTCTGAAAATAACTTGTTCGCTACAGAAGCCGGTGTTCAATTCGCTACAGCTATGGCTATCTTCATGACATCCGTAGTTATCGCAATTGCATCTATTTCTAATGATAACTTGCAAGACTTGAAAACTGGTCAACTCGTTGGTGCAACACCTTGGCGTCAACAAATTGCGTTGTTACTTGGTTCCGTAGCCGGTGCAGTTGCAATTGCTCCAGTTCTTAACTTGCTTTACCAAGCATATGGCTTCACAGGTGCGTTACCACGTGCTGAAATGGATCCTAATGCTGCATTATCCGCTCCTCAAGCAACTTTGATGACTACAATCGCTCAAGGTATCTTCAACTCCAGTATGGAATGGGATTACATCTTGATCGGCGTTGGTGTTGGCGTAGTAGCAATCATCGTTAACTTGATTCTTAAAGGCACAACAGCTTCCTTAACATTGCCTCCATTGGCAGTTGGTATGGGTATCTACTTACCACCAACATTGGAAGTGCCTCTTATCTTAGGTTCTTTCATTAGCTATTTCGTAGGCCGTTACCTAGTAGCTCGTGCTAAAATGCGCGCTGGCGAACTCGCTGAATACGATATTGAACAATCTAATCGCCGTGGCGTTCTCTTCGCTTCTGGTTTGATTGTTGGTGAAAGCTTGATTGGTGTAATCATAGCTGTTATTATTGTATTGTCTGTTACAACTGGTGGCGGTGAATCTCCACTTGAATTAGTAGGTCCTGATTTTGAAAGCACAGCACAATGGTTAGGATTGCTTGCATTCGTATTCTCTGGTCTCTACCTTGTTCGTCGTGTTGTAACACACAAATTCAATAAAGAAGAAGCTTTGGCTATGAAAGCTGAACAAGAACAACAATAAGAGGTTAAACAATGAAATTAAAACAGTCTGTACTCATCATGATGGCTGCTGCATTGCCAGTAGTATCCTTCGCTGCAAGCGAAGCAATTCCTGTAACTAAAGACACTGCAACAGTGCAAGCGGCTCAAGCTGATACGAATAAAGTAAGTCGCAATGATTTAACACGTCGTATCTCTAGCACTGCTACTCCAGAGCAAAATCGTGTGTTGCGCTCTGAAGTATCTAAAGTTGACCGCAATGCAGTTGAGGTGGTATCACCTAATGCGGACCGTTATATGGACCGCAAAGAGGTAGCAGTATCTCCTGTGGAATCCACTACAGATCATTTAGACTTAGTATTCCCAGAAGTTAAATCCGTTAGCCCAACTGTAGAAAAAGCAATCAATACAACTATTAAAAAATATGTTGCTAAAGTACAAAATGACGTAGAGAAATTAAATGCTAAAGAAGCTGATAAAACAAATGTAGTGATGTACTACGATGTTAAAACAGATAAAAATGGCATTCTCAGCGTATTGATTCACACATACACAATGCGTGATCGCGATGCAAATGGTGTGAACTATGTAAAAGGCTTCACGTTTAATACTACAACAGGTCGTCAATTATCCTTGTATGACCTCGGTGGTCTTAACAAAAAAGAGTTAGTGAATGCTATTAATAATAATCAAGAAGTGAAAGAGAAACTAGGCGGCGATGTAAATATCGACAAAATGCCGACTGAGTTCTACACAACTGATGATTATTCCGTTGTAATGATCTTGCAACAAGACGTGGATACAATCCACAGTGCAGGCACTGTATATGTACCAGTTGGTAACTTACGTGACCGCCAAAATGATGTAACAAAATAATAATCGAACCGTGTGAATTCAATTGTGTGTATAGTAACAGCTGTTTAATTGTGAAAAGAACCGCTCCCATTGGGGCGGTTCTTTTTTGTACATAATTTATATACGTTTTAAATAGATTAAACCAATTGGCATAGATTACTTGATAAGTAGAATTTGCAGGAATCTTAAAGCAATTAGTTCACATGATTAGCATTATATATTACTAGAAGCATAATAAAAAGCCGTGTACGTACACGGCTTTTTAGAGTTCTCTTATATTACTGTTTGTCGTTGTAATAATTTACCCGTGGAGGCAATGGGAATTGAATTGCTCCATTTGTGTTTGTAAGTGGTTCTGGTGGTAGTTGTAGGAACACTTTCTCACCAAATTTCTTTTTGAATGCTTTTAGGGTTGGTTTTTGAATGGAATCAACTGTAATAAGAAGGGCACTGGTATCAGTGTTTGGTGCGATGGAAAGAATTTTTCCTTGCGGTTCCTTCTCTTGGTACAGGGAGATCGCATCGGATTGATAATCCTCTAGTTGTTCTTGTGTCAGTTTGCCTTTTGATACAACTACAGCTCTATCTAACTGTGGATCGTGAGCTTGTGCGATAGCGTTAGTAACAAGGTCAGCTTTCTTTTGATCTGTTAAGGACGCATGTAATTGACCTGCTTCCCAGAAGAGGGCACCATCTTGACGGAATTTTGTGAAGTCATTGTCATAGTTTAAAGCTTTGCTGATGATCTTAGCTGTCTTATTTTCTACTTGTTGTTTGAACAATGTATTGTGGAACGCAAGGGATTGTTCCGTTTGTGTCATGCGATATGCAATCTCAGCAGCCTCTGCACGTGTTATGTATTTTTCAGGGTTGAATAATGTGCCTGGCGTGTAGAGTGTGAAGCCAAGGGATGCAAGTTCACGAACTGCATCTTGAGCCCAAGGGGCTACGAATTTTTGGTCTGCATAGGCAATATGATCGAGGGCTGTTGGATCCTCTGTAGTATAGCCTAAGTAGTGAAGGTAGTTATCTGCTACTACAGCAAATTCTTGACGAGACATATATTTTTCAGGTTTATATGTTTCGTCGCCATAGCCGCTAATGATATTTTTGCGAGCTACGGACTCGATGGCAAGAGCAGACCAACGGTCAGATGTAATATCTTTAAATTTGCTAGATAAGAATGCTGCCGTCCCATCATCAGTAATGTTGTTGAAGAGTGCTGCTACTTCTTCACGTGTCATAGGTTGATTAGGTCGGAATGTGCCGTCAGAGTAACCTTTCATTAGATTTGCTTTGGTTACAGTACTAATGGAGTTTGCAGCCCAAAAATCGCTAGGTACATCTGTGAAGATGTGGGCGCGAATCTTTTGGATATCTTGCGGAGTACCAATAGATTTGTTTACAACTACAGGTGTTGCCTTTGTAGAGGCTTCTGCTTTAGCAAGATCCACATTAGATGTATCTGCTTTAGCGGAGCCAACTGTAGGGGCTTGTAAAGTAGATCCAGCTTTAGTAGATTCAATTATAGTGGTAGGAGCATTAGTCGTAGTTGTTGTATTGGCAGAGGCAAAACCAAGGCCTGTGGCAGCTAATAATGTGCCTAAAACAAGGGCACGTAATGCGTAAGAGGTATTCTTGTACATAAAAATCCTTCCTAATCTTGGTAAAGGCTAACGCTCGATAGCCGTAGAATATAAACTTTCACCAGCATAAAAATCTATATTCGTCGTAATATAGTCAATAGGAGCATGCATAGTGATATACAACAAAGCAGCGTAATACTATCGAGTATACGCTGCCTTGGCTGGTTAAGTGTAACGCCGATTAGCGTTTTACTGTCATTTTTACTTTGGAACCGAATAATTTAGAGATTCCTTGTTGAGTGTCTTTAGATGCAGTGGATACTACAGCGTAAAGTTGGTTGTTTTCTACATCAGGGAATGTAGCTAAGATTGTGCCAGCTTTTTCGTTTTTGCTGTAGTAGTTGCGGAAGTTCGCATCGATTGCATCGTATTCAGTTTGGCTGTATTGGGATGGTTCAACTACAACGTAGTTATTAACAGTGGAATCGCCACGAGAAGCAAGGTTAGCTTTTACTGTGGAAATATCGCTATCTGTTTTCAACGCTACGTGTAATTGGTTGTCACGCCAGTACATTACACCATAATCTTGGAAAGCTTCTGGAGTTTTGTAAGTTTTATTTAACTCTACGAATACTTTATCTTCCAAGGAGGATTGTTGTTTTTGATCGAGTGCTTTTAAAGTACTGCGACGAACAGGGCGAACTGTGCGCGTAGGTTCAGTTTTTTGAGCTACGGCTTCGTTTTTTTCGTTTTTATTGTGTTTTACGTCTTTTTCTACTTTTTTAGCATCAGCTTTAGCAGCTTTTTCTGCTTTCTTAGCATCTTCTTTTACCGCTTTATCAGCTTTTGCAGCATCTTTTTTAGCGTCTTTATCTAGTTTAGCTACGTCTTTTTTTGCATCTTTACTTACTTTGGATGCATCTTTTTCAACTGCTTTTTCTACTTTTTTAGCATCTTCTTTTACAGCTGTTTCAGCTTTAGCTTCAGGTGCAGCATGTCTTGGTGTAGCCAGACCAGCACCGTTAAGCATGCGGTTCAAAATTGTAGCTGCTTGTGCTCTTGTTACAGGTTGTTTAGGGTTGAAGTTTTCTGTTGTGCCAGACGCTACAATGCCACGTTCTGCCATGTAGTTAATATCTGCCACATAATCTAAAGAAATGCTATCTTCATCTTTAAATCTTATTTTTTCTGTTTTCACAGGAGTTGTAATGTTTAATTTTTTAGCTAAGCTAGCTGCGGAGGCAACAAACTCTTCACGGTTCATAGTTTTGCTAGGTGTGAAAGCTGTTTTAGAGGTGCCTTGCATAACGCCTGCAGCGCTTACCAATTTGATAGCGGAGTTAGACCAACGATCTGCTTCTACGTCAGAGTAGGAAGTAGCGGATTCTTTAGTTACGATATCAGCTAATTCTTGTTCGTTTAAGTTGTGTTGCAACACTTTACCATAAATAGCAGCTGCTTGTTCACGTGTGATTTGAGCGCTAGGTTTGAAAGTATTGTCAGAGTAACCGGAAAGGTAACCAGCTTGAGACATCGCTTGGATCGCATCGCGTGCCCAGTTGTCTTTAGTGTCTGTGTACACGCCTGCTGGCAATGTTTCTTTAGCTTTAGTTGTTGTTTTAGCTTCTGTTGTTTTTGCCGCTGGTTTAGCTTCCGCTTTTGCTTCAGTAGCTTTTTCAGCTGTAGCTGGTTTAGCTTCTGTAGCTTTAGTATCTGCTTTTGCAGTTGTTTTAGCAGTTGTAGCTTTCGCAGGTGTTGCTTTAGCTTGTGTATTTGTTACTGTTGTTGTTTTTGCTTTTGTATGTGCCGCGGTTGTTTCAGCGTGAGCCATGCCGAATGTGGAACCAAGGGCCAATGTGATTGCCAAGGACAAAGATAATTTATTTAGTTTCATTGAAAAAGGCTCCTTTCAAACTATACTTATATAAAATAAATTATAACACTTTTTAAATTTATACACTACTATAAGAAAATGTAATATATAAGGATAAAATTTACATGAATTTGAGATTCTACTGCTATTTATGTAAAAATACGATGAATTACGGTAAAAACAAGGTTTTTTGACCTTTGAAAATGCAAAATGATAAACATTCGCAAAATCTAGGTTTTATATAGCTTTTACAAGAAAAATTGATAAATAAAATAATGGATGTGATAAAAAACAATGTTTATTATTACAAAAAGTCATAACGATATAAGAATTAAAAGGGTACATACGAATATAGCAATCCTTTGGACATTTTCTATAGGATTAATTTATAATTATATCGATAAAGCTTTTGAATATTTATTTGAAAGCATAAGTAATGTTTCGGGCAGAAAATTATTGAAAAATTTCATTAGAATTCTTGCCATAACGCATACATATCAAAATTTTTTATTAGGTTAAGTACTAGAAAAGACGAGGACGATAATATGAAAATTCATCTTTTCCAACAGTGTTTGATTGACATGTTCTACCCACATGTGGGCATGGCTGGTGTAGAAGTACTTGAAAGATTAGGTTGCGAGCTCGTAGTTCCTAAGAAACAAGTATGTTGTGGACAAATGTTCACTAACTCTGGTTACAATGAAGCGGCTATGGACGCTATTAAGAACACAATCGAATGCTTCGAGAACGCTGAATATGTAGTCAGCATGTCCGGCTCTTGCGCATTTGCAATCCGTGATGAATATCATCATTTCTTGAAAGATCAACCTGAGTGGTTGGCACGTGCAGAACGATTGAGCGGCAAAATTTACGAGTTCACTCAATTCATTACTGACGTATTAGGTGTAGAAGATGTAGGTGCTCGTTTCAACGACTCCGTTACATACCACACATCTTGCCACGTAACTCGTTTGATGGGCATTAAAGAGCCTCCTTTCAAACTCCTTAAAAACGTTAAAGATATCAACTTGATCGAATTACCACGTGCAGACCGTTGCTGCGGTTTCGGCGGTACTTTCTCCGTTAAAAACCCTGAAATTAGTGAAGTTATGACACGCGAAAAAGCATTGGAAATTGCTAGCACAGGTGCTAACGTTATTTCTGGTTCTGACCAAGCGTGCTTGATGAACATCGCTGGTATGCTTGATCGTCTTCATAAAGAAGGCGTAATCGATCGCCGTATCAAAGTAATGCATATTGCTGAAATCTTAAACTGCCGTTAAGGAGGAGACGACATGGCACTTATATATGACAATCGCCCCTATAAAACACGTATACAAGAATGTTTGGCTGACGATTTCAAAGTAGCAGCCATCAAAAAAGCACAAGACGTGTTTTATGATAAACGTAATACAGTAGTTGCGGATGTTCCTGAATGGTTAGATTTCCGCGCTGAAGCAGCTGAAATTCGCGATCACGTACTTAATCATTTGGATTACTATGTAAATCAATTTGCTGAAAACGCTGAAAAAGCTGGTTCTAAAGTTCACTTTGCATTCGACGATAAAGAAGCGACTCAAATCGCTTTAGATATCCTTCGTCAACGCGAAGCAAAAATGATCGTAAAATCCAAAACTATCTTAACTGAAGAAATTGGTTTGAACGAAGTATTAGAAGAAGCTGGTATCGAAGTAAACGAAACTGACTTGGCTGAATTTATTTTGCAAACTGCAGTAAGTCCTCCATCTCACATCGTAGTACCAGGTCTTCACTTTGAACGTAACAAAATCCGCGAAATCTTCGCTGAAAAATTAGGTTACACAGGTACTGAAAACCCTACAGAAATGACTCACTTCGTACGTGGTTATGTACGTGAGCGCTTCTTGAAAGCTGACGTAGGCGTTAACGGTTGTAACTTTGCGGTAGCTGAGTCCGGTACTTGTACTATCGTTTCCAATGAAGGTAACGGTCGTATGGCAAGTTCCATTCCTAAGACTCAATTGATCTTCTTAGGTACTGAGCGTATCGTTCCTAACTTCAAAGCTCTTGACGTTATGATGGAAATGTTGAACCGCTCTGCAGTAGGTGCTAAAATTTCCAACTACTTCTCCATGATGACTGGTCCTGCTCGCGCTGGTGAAGCTGATGGCCCTGAAGAAACTCATATCATTATTATCGACAACGGTCGTTCCGGTATCTTGGGTGGTACATTCCAAGAAATGCTTCGTTGTATCCGTTGTGGTGCATGTATGAATATCTGCCCTGTATACCGCCACATTTCTGGTCACGGTTATGGCTCCGTATATCCAGGCCCAATGGGTGCTGTATTGACTCCATTGTTCAAAGGTTACGATGTAGCAGGCGATCTTCCATACGCTTCCACATTGTGCGGCGCATGTACAGAAAACTGTCCAGTAGCTATTCCATTGCATGAGTTGTTGATGGAACACCGTCACATTATGGCTGACATCGAAAAAACTCGTCCAAAAGCTGAAGAAGCTATCTTCACAGCAGCTGCTAAGATGTTTGGCAACTCCACATTGTTCGATCTTGGTACAAAAGCTGGCGCTATCGGTATGAACTTAATTAGTAACAAAGAAGGCAATATGCCTACATGGACTCAAGCTGTTCCAGTAATGAATGGCTGGACTAAATCCAAAGAAATGGGTACATTGAAGTTCAAGAAATTCCGTGATTTATATGCTGAACATGAAAAGAACAAGAAAAAGGAGAAAAAATAATGGATGAAGTTAAACGTAATCAATTTGTTGCACGTTTATCTCGTGCATTAGGCCGTGATCAAGTGCCTACATTTGTACCGGCTTTTGATTATAGCCATGGTCCTCAAGAAAATATGTTCAAAGAATTATCTCGTGAACAAGTTGTCACTATGTTCAAAGAGCAATGTGAACGAGTAGGTACAAAATTTGTAGATACTACACCTGATAAATTGGGTGAAACTATTATGGCTGTTATCGAAGAACGTGGTAATGGTAAGGTAATCTTCCCAAGCACTTCTGAGGTTGAAGAATATAAATTAAAAGAGTTATTCGAAAAAGATGCAGCTTCTAATGGTGGTGTTCGTACGTACTTCCAATGGGATCCAGCTAAAGGTCGTGAAGAATGTATCTCCAACACTGCCAATGCAGATATCGGTATTACATTCCCATTCTGTGGTATTGCTGAAACAGCTACTGTAGTACAAGCATCTGGTGAAGAATCTGGCCGTGCTATTAGCTTGTTGCCAGAAACTCATGTTGCTGTATTATATACTGATAAAATCAACCCACGCATGACACAAACAATGGAAAACTTGGCTGAACGTTACCACAACGATCCATCCAAATTCCCTACGAATATTTGCTTGATTTCCGGTCCGTCCCGTACAGCTGATATCGAGCTCGTTACTGTAGATGGTGCGCATGGTCCTATCCGCGTTACATATATCTTAGTTAATAGATAATATAATAACTAGATACAATAAAGGCGATCTTCCTTGGAAGGTCGCCTTTTATATGTCTGTATATTGTATTGCAAAATAAATTTTATTATAAAAATACGAATATTGTGCTTGTATTTTTTTCGATATATGCTATACTAGGTCCATAACCTATTATTGTGATATGAATTAAAGAGGTGTATTATGAATATTCCATTCTTTACAGATTACCTCATGTTAAGCAATCCACTAAGTATTGGTATTATCGCAGTGTTTGTACTTGCGTTAATTGGTATTTTTGTATTGCAACGCAAGGGTACATCCTTCGGTAATCTCGTTATTATTGGTACTATTGTCGGTGCCGTACTTGGTATAGCAATTCAAGTTATTGCAGGCTTCCCTGATGATCCAACTAAAGTTGTTTATATCAAGGAAAGTACGAAGTGGTTCTCCCTAGTAGGTGGTGGCTTCATCGACTTAATCCGCATGCTTGTTATTCCTATCGTTTTTATCTCCATTGTACACGTTATTTTGCACATGGAAGCAGGTGCTAATCTTAAGAAGTTAGTAGTGGCAATGGTTTCTACAAACCTTGGCATGGTAGCAGTTGCTGCTGTGGTTGGCCTTATCTTAGGTAATGCCTTTGGTTTAGGTCAAGGCTTTGATATCGTCGAATCCGGTAAAAAGATTCGTGAAATTAAACCGATGGTTGATACATTCCGTGCTTTGATTCCAAGCAACCCAATTCAAGCGGCTGCTGAAACAAATGTTATCGGTATCGTAGTGTTCGCTATTATCTTAGGTAGCGTAGCTCGTCTATTAAAACAAACTGGCACAAACTCCATGGAGATTTTTACTAAACTGTTTGATGAGCTTCACCAATTGATCTCTTGGGTAGCAGACTTCATCATTGGCCTTATGCCATACGGCGTAGTTGCATTGTTAGCTTCTACATTGGCAACTCGTGGCCTACAAGCTATCCTTGATATGGGCTTATTCGTAGTATTACTTTACGTTGGTATCTTGATTATGTTCGTTGTTCAAGCTATCTTGATTGCTAGCTTTGGTTACAACCCGATTACATACTTCAAGAAAGCGAAAGCGCCATTATTGCTAGCTTTCACATCCCGTTCCTCTATGGGCGTATTGCCATTGACTGTTGAAACATTGACAAAACGTCTTGGTGTAAATGCAACAACTGCTAATACAGTAGCATCCTTCGGTACTACTGCAGGCATGCAAGGTTGTGCCGGCGTATTCCCAGCACTTGTTGTAGTGTACATTTCTAACGTAGCGAATATTCCATTCGATATGACTATGTACATCATGAGTGTTATCGTTATCGCTATCGGTTCCGTTGGTATCGCTGGTGTTCCTGGTACAGCTACAATGGCTGCATCCGTATCCCTTAGTGGTACAGGCCTTGGTGCGTACTTCACATCCATCAGCCCAATCCTTGCTATCGATCCATTGATCGACATGGGCCGTACATGCTTGAACGTATCTGGTTCCTTAACAAATGCTCTCGTAGTAGATAAAATCATGGGTACTATCGATAAAGAGGCTTATAATAACCCTAACGAAGGTCGCGTATAATCCTCAAGTGTAGGATGTGACCTGAACTAGTTAATCTAGTACCGTTATTATAATTTCAGAACTTAACATAAGAGAACAGCTTTCGGGCTGTTCTTTTTTGTCTTTAATGTTCTAGAGATATTAATTTTAAAAGTAATAATTATTACAGATTGTAAATTATGGTATTAGTATTTAGCATTTAAATTTGTGAGCTTAGCTACAAACATACCTATTCGTGTATGGTATACTAACCCTTACAAAGTTATGAATTATGCTTAATAAATATAAGCCAAGAGGGTAATAGTATGATTACACAAGAGTTGAAAGATCGATTAATTGCAGATTATCCAAAGTTTGAAGATATGACGCATAAGTTTTATAAAAAAGAAATATCTATCGCAGATTATAAAGGTGAATCTGGTGCGTTTGGTAGCTACGCGGAACGGGGTGCTAACTCTAGTATGAGCCGTTGGCGTTTTAATGGAGGCCGCATGACGCGTGAGCATATGCAGTTTTTGGCGGACTCCATTCGTAAATATAATTTACAGCATGTGCACTTTACGACTGGTCAATGCTTACAAATGCATGGTCTTGATGGTGATACAATACTAAATCTTTTTAAAGAGTGTCATGAACATGGTATTTATAATCGTGGTGCTGGTGGTGATAACCCTAATGTGGTGGCCAGTATTCTAAGGGGCATTGATCCTCGAGAAACCCTAGATATTACACCTTATGCGGCGGCTATTAGCGAGTTCCTTATGGAGCAAATGTTTTATATCAAGCTTCCCCGTAAATTTAAAATGGCTATCGACAATGGTTTTGACAGTACGCCACACACTACGTTTAAAGATCTTGGATTTAATTTAACAAAATATAATACCTTTGATGTCTATGCTTGTGGTGGACTAGGACCAAACCCTCGCATGGGTATTCCTGTAGCTCACGATGTGCAACCTGAGGATGTATTGTATTATGTGAAAGCTATGCTTATGGTATTTGCTAATCACGGTAATTTCAAGAACCGTGGCAAAGCTCGTACACGTTACATGCCGGCTGAAATGGGTGGAGCCGAAGCTTTCATCAAAACCTATGAAGAAACCTTGGCTATGGTAAAAGAGGTAGAACAGCTAAGGATAAATCCTGCTGATTACGCCTATGAAATTACAAAAACGGGTAAACACGACGACTCTGTGGTGAACCATCGTATTTATCGGCAAAAACAAGAAGGCCTTTACTATGTGGAATACCATCCAGTTGGTGGCGATGCAAACGTTGAACATCTCTTATCTGCTCTTGATTATGCAGTGACATTAGACCAAGTTGAAGCTCGTATTGCACCTGATCAATCACTGTATTTCATCAATCTCACTGCTGATGAAGCACGTAAAATCGCAGACTTGACAGACGATAGTGCTATCAATGAATTCCGTCGTTCCGTATCCTGTGTAGGTTCTACGGTATGCCAAATCGGGATTCAAGACTCCAATGGTCTATTAAAAGCAATCTTTACACACCTTGAAGCGAAGGGTGTAGATACCAGAAAACTCCCTCGTTTACACATCTCTGGCTGTCCGCACTCCTGTGGTACACACCAAATTGGTGAAATCGGATTCCACGGTTCTGTTAAACTAGTAGATAAAAAACCTACCGTTTCTTTTATGCTAGTTGATGGTGGCTCTGAACACATGGGATCTGAAAACTTCGGTAAAATGGCAGGGCACATTGTGGCTACAAAAATCCCTGAATTTATGGAAGCCTTGGCAAACATCCTAAATGAGTCTCCAGAACCAGACTTTGGTACCTGGAGAATGACACACAAAGCGCAATACATGGAACTTATAAAAGCATTTGAGTAAATGCTTTCTCCGCTTGTGATGGGGGCCACCATATGAGCTGTAGTTAAGTCACTTGCTATGGGGCCCCGTTTCATCACGACAACTTAATTAAAAATAAAACTAGGTATCTCCTTGCTCCGTCCTTCGTAAAGTCGCTGCAGAAATACCTAGTTTTATTTTTATAACACCCGCTGTTAATTAGTCCCATAGCAAGCGACTAATCTCCCTCCATATATTGCTGATTCCCCATCACAAGCTACATTAGATATTTACTCAATATGCTTTTATATGATTGGGGAAGGTTTTTGGAGAATAGGTATCTCCTTGCTCCGTCCTTCGTAAAGTCGCTGCAGAAATACCTAGTTTTATTTTTATAACACCTGCTGTTAAGCAGCCCTATAGCAAGCGACTAATCTC
>QFCH01002270.1_pt1 | contig 12718 bp, 12 predicted proteins | sample 5346071 | NCBI WGS metagenome assembly QFCH01 (sample SAMN09062255, study PRJNA434731) | Human gut metagenome, whole genome shotgun sequencing project. | isolation source: stool timepoint B chromium assembly | host: Homo sapiens | collected 2015
CAGGCTCTTTGGGACATGGACTTTCAGCGGGAACAGGAATGGCATATGCGGCGAAAAAGGACGGAAAGAAACATAAAGTTTATGTAGTGTTAGGAGACGGAGAATGCGATGAGGGTTCTGTATGGGAAGCGGCTTTATTTGCAAACCATTTCCGATTGAATAATTTGGTAGCGATTGTAGACCACAATCATATGCAGAGTTTAGATTTTCAAGAGAATACATTGGAGATTGAAGATTTTGGTACAAAATGGAAAGCGTTTGGCTGGAATGTGATTGAAATCAATGGAAATAATCATGAGGAATTAAAAGAAGCTTTTGCTAAGGCAGACGAGTATAGTAAAGAAGAGTATCATAAACCGACAGTAATCATTGCAAACACGATTAAAGGTTGTGGAATATCTTTCATGCAGAATGATATTTTATGGCACTATCGTTTTCCGCATGGTGGATGGGAATATGATCAGGCAGTAACAGAATTGCATGAATACAAGCCGGAAGGTGTAGAAGACCCATATACTCCAAATGGAATTGAAAATCCGGCGCAACCGACAGAACAGGATGATATTGGGAATGACCATACGTTTTCTTATACGTGGAATACATCTTATCCGGAAAAGATGCGTCGTGTAGAAGCGAAATCCGGAAGCGATGAAAGAGAACATAGAGTGTAAGGAGAAAAAAGATGAGAGATACATTTGTCAGAACATTAGTTGAATTGGCAAAAGAAGATAAAAATATTGAATTGATTACAGGTGACCTTGGGTTTGGAGTATTGAAACCGTTTTGGGAGACAGTCCCAGATCAATTTACGAATGCGGGAATTGCTGAGCAGAATATGACGACAGTTGCGGCAGGAATGGCTTTGGAAGGAAAGACTGTATTTACATATTCGATTGGTAATTTCCCAACGTTAAGATGTCTAGAACAGATTAGAAATGACTGTGCATATCACAATGCGAATGTAAAAGTAGTTTGTATTGGTGGGGGATTCGTATATGGATCTCTTGGAATGAGTCATCAAGCCACAGAAGATTTAGCGATTCTTAGAGCACTGCCAGATGTAGTGGTCATGGCGCCAGCAGATTTAGTGGAAGCGGAAGAGTGTACAAAAGCGTTAGCAGCATACCCGGGAACGGCTTATTTACGTCTTGGTCGTGGAGGAGAAAAAAGGATTCATGCCCATATTGATAATTTCCAGATTGGAAAAGCAATTCAGGTTAGAAATGGGGAGAAGATTGCGATTTTCTCTACAGGGGCAATTTTTGAAGAAGTGAATGCGGCTTATCAGGTTCTTATCGAGAAGGGATATAATCCGGCAGTATACACATTCCCAACAGTGAAGCCAATAGATAAAGGTGCAATTGAAGAGTGTGCAAGAGAGTTTGAAGTTGTTGTTACATGTGAAGAACACAATATTGTTGGTGGTTTTGGAAGTGCTGTAGCAGAAATTATGGCGGAAATGAAAGAAAAGAAAGCATATTTGTTACGAATTGGTTTGAATGATGAGTATTCCATTAAGGTAGGAAATCAGAATTATTTAAGAGAGCAGTATAGAATGGATAGCAAATCAATCGTTGAGAAAATTGAGGATACAATTCATGGGTAAAAGAATTCTTGTTACATCTACAGATTTGATGATGGTACAATTTTTATTACCACATATTAGAAATCTAGCTGAAAATGGATATACAGTAGAAATCGCCTGTTCAGAGGTAGGTGGACGTATGAAAGAAATCCACGATAAGATTGGCGATTGTGTAAAAAAAGTCCATACAGTAAATCTACATAGAAGCCCAATCACCCCGGGAAACTTTAAAGGGTTCAGAGAAATGAAACGTATCGTTGAGCAAGGGTGTTATGATATTATCTGGACGAATGAGCCAGTTATGGGAGTAGTTACAAGACTGGCAGCAAAGAAAGCTAGAAAACGTGGAACGAAAGTATTGTATATGGTTCACGGATTCCATTTCTATGATGGAGCACCTAAATTGAATTGGATGATTTACTATCCAATTGAAAAAGCGATGGCTTCAAAAGCAGATGTAATCTGTACTGTGAATCAGGAAGATTATGAAAGAGCGAAAGGTTTCAATGTAAAAGAAGTAAAATATATTCATGGGATTGGAATAGATACTGGTAGACTAACAGTGGGAGAAAATCAAAAAGATATACGAGAAGAATTAGGTTTGAATGATGATGATTTTCTTGTACTTTCTGTAGGAGAATTAAACGAGAATAAAAATCAGAAGGTTATTGCAAAAGCCATTTCTTTGTTAAGAGATAAGAATATTCATTATATTCTCTGTGGCAAGGGTGATCAGTTGGATAATCTGAAAAAGTTCGTTGAAGAAAAGAAGCTGAAACAAAATGTTCATTTTCTAGGATATCGGACTGATGTGGTAGACATTTGCAGTCAGGCAGACGTATATGTAATGCCTTCTAAGAGAGAGGGATTACCAGTTGCATCTTTGGAAGCAATGTATTGTGGACTTCCACTTGTAACATCAAATATTCGAGGATTAACAGATGTAATGGAAAATGGAGTTTCTGGTTATATGTGTAGTCCGGAAGATGTGAAAGGATTTGCGAAGGGAATTAAGAACTTGAAAAATAATCCGGAAATGCGAAAGAAGATGGGAGAACATAATAGAGAAACTGTAAAACCATATTGTATTGAGGAAACTAAGAAAGAAGTATTAAAGTTAATAATGTCTTTCAGATAGATAGTTATATTGAGTGAAAAAGGAATGGGGAAAATGGTAAGAGTATTACATATATTCCATAACATGGGAAATGGTGGAATAGAGAATTTTGTAATGAATTATTATCGTGCAATTGATAGAGAAAAGATACAGTTTGACTTTTTGACTTCTGTAGAGGAAGAAGGGTATTTTGACGAAGAAATAAAAAAAATGGGTGGACATATCTATCATGCGTATCCTAAAAAGAAAAATCCGATAAAAAATTATTTTAGTATAGCAAAAATTGTTCGTGATAAAGGATATAGTATAGTTCACAGGCATACAGGAAGTGCAATTTCTAATATAGATTTGTTAGCAGCAAGGCATGGGGGAGCGGAAGTGTTAATATCACATTCGCATGCTACGCAAGCAGGGGAAAAATGGTTGCATTATTTGGCTAGAATTATTTTTCATGTAAAAGTAGAAGAATTTGCGTGTTCTAAAGAAGCAGGACGATGGCTTTTTGGGAAAAATGACGTAGAGAATGGAAAGGTACAAATTATAAGAAATGCAATTGAAACACAACTATATAGATTTGATGAAGAAGAAAGAAGAAAAGTACGGGAAGAGAAAAATGCTAGTGGTAAATTGATTATAGGACATGTTGGAAATTTTAATGAGGTCAAAAACCAAACATTTATAATCGATATTTTCAATAGCATTCAAAGAAAAAGTGAGAATGTAGAACTTTGGTTGGTTGGAGACGGTGAATGGCGTGAAAAGATAGAAAAGAAGGTAGAAAAATTAGAGTTACAGAAGAAAGTTGTTTTCTGGGGAAAACGGAATGATGTTTCAAATATTATGCAGGGAATGGACGTTTTTCTTTTTCCATCGTTGCATGAGGGGTTTGGGATTGTTTTGATTGAAGCTCAATGTTCTGGATTGTATTGTTTGGCGTCTATTGATACAATTCCGAAAGAAGTAAACATAACTGAAACTGTAAAATTTATTTCTTTAAATGAAAGCGCAGAGACATGGGGAGAAGAAATTATAAAAATTTTGAAAAAAGATAGGGACAGAGAGTGGGGATATAAACGTATAAAAGAAGCAGGATTTGATATTAAGGATGCAGCGGAGGATTTGGAACGGAGGTATTTAACTTATGCAAGGCAAAAATAAGGTTTCTATATTGATGGGAATATACAATTGTGCAGATACTTTGGGTGATGCAATTGATTCTATTCTCAAGCAAACCTATGAAAATTGGGAACTTATATTGTGTGATGATGGTTCACAAGATGGTACATATCAAGTTGCATTAAAATATCAAGAACAATATCCGGATAAAATCATTCTATTAAAAAATAAAAAAAATATTAGATTAGCAGCAACATTGAATCATTGTGCCCAATATGCGACAGGAAAATATATTGCTCGTATGGATGGTGATGATTTATCTTTGTCTGATCGCTTTGAAAAGCAGGTGGATTTTTTGGAGAAACATCCGGAATATGCTCTGGTTGGAACTTATATGAAGGCATTTGATGAAGAAGGAGAAAAAAATATAATTCCGATTAAAGAAATTCCTGTTAAAACAGATTTGCCGAAATTTAATCCATTTCATCATGCGACAGTTATGATGAAACGAGAGGTATTTGAAGCATTAGAAGGATATCGGGTATATAAACTTACGACTAGGGCAGAAGATGTAGATCTTTGGTTTCGCTTTTTTGCAAATGGATATAAAGGATACAATATTGCAGAGCCATTATATTTAGTTAGGGAAGATGTGTCAACTTTTAATCGGCGGACATTCAAACATTCATTAGAAGCATCTAGAGTATTGATTCATGGAATTAAGTTATTAAAATTACCATTCCAATATTATATTTTTGCGATGAAACCTGTTGTGTCACAAATAACACCGATTTGGTTGAAGAGAAAATTTAGAAAAAATATGGATAATAGAAATAGAAGAGGAGATTAGTATGATTCCTAAAGTAATTCATTATTGTTGGTTTGGTAGAGGGAAAATGCCAGAGCTGGCCAATAAGTGTATAGAAAGTTGGAAAAAATATTGCCCAGACTATAAAATTATAGAATGGAATGAGGATAACTTTGATATTAATTGTTGTGAATATGTAAGAGAGGCATATGAAAGTAAGCGTTTTGCTTTTGTTACAGATTATGTTCGTCTGTATGCCATGTATACACAAGGAGGTATTTACATGGACACGGATGTAGAAGTGACAAAAAATTTGGATAAGTTTCTTGTACATCAAGGATTTTCGGGTTTTGAATCTGATACTCAGATTCCGACCGGGATTATGGCATCAGAAAAAGGTTTTTCATTGTTTAAAGAATTACTTTCTTATTATGATGGACGTCATTTTGTGGATGAGAATGGTAATCAAGATACAACTACAAATACAGTAACAATAACAAAGATGCTTTCTGAAAAAGGCTTTGTCCCAAATGGAAAATATCAAGTTTTGGACGGGTTTGCATTATATCCAAGAGATGTATTTTGCCCATTAGATGATGCAACAGGCATTATGTATGATTCCAAGGATACAGCAACCATTCATTGGTTTAATAAATCCTGGGTACCGCAAAAATTAAGAATGAGAAGTAAGATTACTAGAGTATTTCATCGTTGGTTTGGAGTGGATTGTTTTGCTTTTTTAAAGAGGTAAGAGGGGAAATATATGAAAAAAGTAATGTTAGTATTTGGCACAAGACCAGAAGCAATAAAAATGTGCCCATTAGTTAATGAATTGAAAACAAGAAAAGAAATAGAAACTGTTGTTTGTGTTACAGGACAGCATAGACAAATGTTAGATCAGGTTTTAGAGGTATTTGATGTAGTTCCAGATTATGATTTGTCAATTATGAAGGAAAAGCAAACTTTGTTTGATATTACTACGAATATTCTGAACAATATAAAAGCAGTACTGGAAAAGGTTCAACCAGATATTGTTTTGGTACATGGTGATACATCAACAACATTTGTGACAGCGCTTGCTTGTTTTTATCTACAAGTTCCAGTTGGTCATGTTGAAGCAGGATTACGTACATATGATATTTATTCACCATATCCTGAAGAGTTTAACAGACAGGCAGTAGGAATTATTAGTAACTATAATTTTGCACCTACAGAAAAAGCAAAAGAAAATTTAATCAAAGAAGGTAAGAAGAAAGAAGCTATATACGTAACGGGGAATACGGCAATAGATGCACTAAAAACTACAGTAAAAAAAGAGTATTATCATTCTGAATTAGAATGGGCAAGAGGAAGCCGATTGATATTAATTACAGCTCATCGAAGAGAAAATCTGGGCGAGCCAATGAAAGCTATGTTTAGAGCAATACTTCGTGTTTTAAAGGAACATCCGGATGTAAAAGCGATTTATCCAATACACATGAACCCGGTTGTAAGAGAGATTGCAGATAGTATTTTGGGAAAGGAAGAGAGAATTCATATTATTGAGCCATTAGAGGTAATTGACTTTCACAATTTTTTGAATCAGAGTTATATGATTCTGACGGATTCAGGAGGAATACAAGAAGAAGCTCCGTCTCTTGGAAAACCAGTCCTGGTTATGCGTGATACAACAGAACGACCAGAAGGTATTGAAGCGGGGACATTAAAATTGGTGGGAACAGAAGAAGAAACTATTTATCGAAACTTTAAGAAGCTTCTTGAAGATGAAGAAGAATATAAAAGGATGAGTAATGCAAGCAATCCATATGGAGATGGATTTGCATGTAAAAGAATTGCAGATATATTGGCTGACGATTAAGAATGATGGAGAAGAAAAATGTCTTTTTTAAGAAATTTATTATATCGCTTGCGGGGAGAAGCATCTACAGATAGTCTGATAAAACTTGGACTTAAGGTGGGAAAGAATTTTAGAAGAAATGAACATTGTATCATCGACCAATCACACTGCTGGTTGATTGAAATTGGAGATGATGTTACTTTAGCTCCACGAGTGCATATTCTTGCTCATGATGCCAGTATGTGGCAAGGATGTGGATATACTAAGATTGCACCAGTACATATTGGAAATAATGTTTTTATAGGAGCAGGAAGTATAATAATGCCTGGGATAACAATTGGAAATAATTCAATAATCGGTGCGGGAAGTATTGTAACACATGATGTTGAAGAAGGAAGTGTAGTTGCTGGAAATCCGGCGCGGAAACTAAAAGATTACCATGATTTTATTAACGAGAATAAAGAGTATATGAAGAGCAAGCCTTGTTATGGAGAGGACTATACGTTGAGAAATCCTTCGTTTACAGAAGTACAGAAACAGGAACAAAAGGAAGCTGTTGAAGAAAATAAATTCGGATATGTAAGGTAGAAATAGTATGAAACCAAAAGTAAGTATCATTGTACCAGTATATAAAACAAGAGAAACATTGGAAAAGTGTGTGAATTCTCTTTTAAATCAGACACTTCAGGAAATAGAGATAATTCTAGTTGACGATGGTTCACCAGATGAATCGGGTGAGATGTGTGATTCCTTCTGTAAAGATCCTAGAGTGCATGTTGTGCATAAAGAAAATGGTGGACTTTCTAGTGCACGCAATGCGGGGTTAAGAATAGCGTCTGGAGATTATATCGGATTTGTGGATTCGGATGATTATGTTCATTCAGAAATGTTTTATAAACTTTATGATAGAATCAAAACAGATGGATCAGATATTTGTATTTGCTCACACTATACAGCAGATTCTGCCGGGAATATTGTAGAACATCATTTCAAAAATATGCCTAAAGTATTGAACTGTTCTGAAATTTTAAAAATGCTTATTTTACCCATGATAGGAATTACACCGGGGACAACTGAAAAAGAGATAGAAGGATTTGTTTGTAGAAATTTATATCGTAAAAAGCTTATTTCGGACTATGAATTTAAATCTGAGCGAGAATTTTTTGCGGAGGATGTAATTTCTGCTATGGAATTATATAAAGAATGTGAGCGGATAACTGTTTTGGATGAATGTTTATACTATTATAAGTATAACGGTGAATCATTAAGTAATACATATCGTCCACAAGTTTATAAGCTATTAAATAATCTTCTTGAATGGGAAGAGGCGTACTTGAAAAAAGAACAATTATTCGAGCAAGAAAAGCAAACTTTGCTTCCTCCAGGAGCAAAGTTTTTGATTTTTTCAATTCAAAATATAAAAAAAGGCAATCTAGGCGAAAAAAGAGAACAAGAAGAAGTTAAAAATGTTTTGGAACAAAGTATGATTCGGGAAAGTATTAGTAATATCAATATTTTTAAATATGGATGGAAAATGAAAATTTTAGTTTTATTATCTAGGTGTTCTTGTACTAAATTATTGTTAAGAGTGTTGTGATGAAGAAAACAAAATCAATTAAAAAGATATTTATATTAAGGTGGAGAAAATGAGAAAGATAGGTCAACTTACGTTTCACGCATCACATAATTATGGATCAGTATTACAAGCATATGCGCTTTCAAAGGAATTACAAATTTTGGGGCATGAAACAGAATTTATAAATTTGAGACCGCGAAGTCAAAAAGATGTATATAAAGTTATTAAAGAAAGTGATGTGGGAATTCATAAATTATTTCGTTACTTAATATATCCGGCGTTAAAAAAGCGTTCTAATCATTTTGAACGTTTTATAAATGAAGTGTTACCAGTTACTAAGAAAGAATATGCGTCAACAGAAGAGTTAAAAAACGAACACTTTGATTATGATGCATATATTTGTGGTGGGGATCAAATTTGGAATCCAATGTGTCAAGACTTTGAAACTGCGTATTATCTTCAGTTTTTAGATGAAAATGATAGTGTCAAGAGGATATCTTATTCACCAAGTCTTGGGAAAACGGAATTTGATGAAGAGGTGTTGCGGAAAATAGAAAAGTGGGTGCAGAGTTTTGATGCTATTTCTGTTCGAGAACCAAGAGGAGTAGAGATAATACAGAGTTTAACTGATAAAAAAGTTCATACAGTATGTGATCCGGTATTGTTATTAGATAAAAAGGAATGGAAAAAGCTAGCAGTTAAGCCAAAGTATAAGAAGCCTTATATTTTAGTATATTTTTTGGAAAATAATCATGGTAGTAGAGAATTGACGGAGTATCTCCGTGGGATTACAGGATATGAGGTTATTATATTTAATGAGTATATTCGTGACTTTATTAAGCCCTATCATAAAGCATATTCGTCTAGTCCAGAAGAATTTGTTGGTTTGTTTATGAATGCGAGTTTGGTGTATACCAACTCTTTTCATGGGACTGTATTTTCAACTATTTTTGAGCGTCCATTTATTACAGCTATTGCGGCAGATCAAGAGAATGCTATTAATAATAACGATAGTCGTAAGATAGATTATCTAAGGAAAATCGGTTTGGATAGTAGGTTGTATACAGTTGGGCAACCTAATAAAGATTTTTTACTTAATATAGATTATACAGAAGTAAGAAAAAAAATAGAAGGTTTTAGAAAATGTTCTTTGAAATATTTAATAGATGCATTGCAATAATTTGCTAGGAAGGGAAAAAAGTAAATGCCAACATTTAGTATTATTGTACCGATATATAGAACAGAAAAATATTTAGAGAAATGTATTTCTAGTATTTTGAAACAAACCTATGAGGATTTCGAATTAATTCTAGTAGATGATGGTTCTCCAGATAGATGCCCTTTTATTTGCGATGAGTATAAGAAGAAGGACTCCAGAATAAAAGTATTGCATAAAAAGAATGGAGGAGTATCCTCAGCACGAAATTTGGGGTTGAGTATAGCGACTGGAACTTATGTTTGGTTTGTAGATAGCGATGACTATATAGAACCAGATGCGCTTCAGAAACTGAATGAGTCACAACAAGAAACAGGAGCAGACTTATGTGTATTTAATTCAAAATCAGAAGAGATGGATAGGTTTGATAATATTAATTATTTTTTTAACCAATATTATTTTACATATAAACTGGGATTTGAACCATGGAATAAAATTTATAGGCGTGAAATTATTCAAAAATACAATTTAGAGTTTGATGTTCAAGAAGCCATAGGTGAAGATTTGTTATTTAATATTCAATATTACAAAGCGATATTTCATAAAGTTCCAGTGACAATTTTATTTAAAAAAGAAGTGTATTATCAATATGTTAATAGAGAAGGATCTGCAATGAATACGGCTTTTAAGAAGAGAATTTACCAACAATTGAGATTGTTTGTAAAGATAAGAGAAATTTGTCAAGAAGTGTTGGAAGATAAAAATATAGTATATTTGTTTTATATGCATTTGATTTCTGGGATAGGACAAGCAAAACAGGGGAAATTAACTAGTCAGGAATTTTCTGAAATAGATTTTTTTGATTATAAAGAAATTAATAAATTTAAAGAAATCAGAAAAGTTTTTTTTAGAAATGAGCATGCTAGTACTGCAGGGAAGATAAGAATAGAATTATTTGTATGGTTGATGAAAAATAAGAGCTATAAGTTAGCGGGGAAGGTAATGGGACTAAAATGAATAAACCTTTAATATCGTATGTGGTAACAACTTACAATATTGAAAATTATGTAGAGGAGAGTGTTAGTTGTGCTTTTGAACAGACTTATTCTCCTTTAGAAATTGTTTTATCAGATGATTGTTCAACGGATTCTACTTTTGAGATTATGGAGCGTATGGCAAAAGAATATACTGGTCCGCATAAGATTGTCTTGAATAGAAATGAGAAAAACCTTGGTATTACGAAACATATGAATAGGGCATATTTAGAATTAGCAACAGGGGAAATTATTGTTGCGGCTCATGGGGATGATATATCTAAGTCAGAAAGAACAGAAAAATCGTTTCTATATTTAGATGAGCATCCGGAAGTGACGGCTGTATCATTTAGCATTGATGCAATTAGTGAAAAAGGGGAAATCTTAAGAGAACATAGTGCAATTGTTGACAAGATACATATCTATACATTTGAAGGCGGAGGGAATATACCAGCTCCATCAAGAGCGTTCTATAAGAGGGTTTTGACAACGTTTGGACCATTAAATGATGAGTGCCCTACAGAAGATGAACTTATTTCATTTAGAGCTTTGATGTTAGGGAAAAATGCTTTTTTGCCGGAACATATGGTACAGTATCGAAAACATTCTGGAAGCAGTTCAAATCCAGAGAATTTCATGAAATTTCCGTTAGAGAAAATTTTGAAACAACAAGATGATGATATGAAAAAGGGAATTGAATTGGGATTGATTACTGAAGAGGATAGAGAAGAGAAGTATGCAATTTTAGAAAAAATGACAGAGATTAGGAAAAGGTATAGAGTGTATTTTGCTAAAAGAAAAGTTATAGATTTGATAAAATTGGTGTGCTATCAAGATGTGTCTTTAAAAATGAAACTACATTATATCAGAGAACATATGGAGTATATAAGAAGAAAATGAATAGGCGAAAAAGTTTTTTAAATATAGCAATAGGGATAGGAAGTCAAATCCTTTCTATTGTTTTAGGAATTATTATTCCAAGACTTTTCTTAACAAATTTTGGTTCAGAGATGAATGGTTTTTTGAATTCCATTGGACAAATATTTGCATATTTTGCATTGCTTGAAGCTGGGGTAGGTGCAGCAACTCTACAAGCATTGTATGGACCGTTAGCAAATAGAAATAAAAAAGAAATTTCAGGGATAATGTCAGCAACAGATCATTATTATAAGAAAACAGGAAGATTATATTTAATTGCAGTTCTTGTGGTGGCTGTAGGATATCCTTTAGTGGTTTCTTCTAATATTCCAGTATGGACTATGATTATAATAATTTTGTTTAATGGAGTGCCTGGAGTTATTAGCTACTACTTTCAAGGAAAATTTATTATTTTATTACAGGCAGAAGGAAAGAATTATATTAATACGGCTTTGACATCGATATCTTCTACGATTATTAGTATAGCAAAAATTATTATGCTTTTGCTAGGATGTGATATTATTGCAATTCAATTTACTTATTTACTGATAAACGTACTTAAGATAATTGTTATTGGAATATATATATCTAAAAATTATCGTTGGATAAATTTGAAAGAAGAGCCTGACTATAAAGCGATTGGACAAAAAAATGCAGCATTTGTAAATCAAATTTGTGATTTGATTTTTAGAAATACAGACACTATAATTTTGACAATTTTTGCGGGATTGAAAATTGTTAGCGTATATACAATGTATACATTACTGTATTCTATGATTAGAACTGCTTTAGATTATGTGGCACAAGGATTCGCGTTTGTCATGGGACAAACATTTAATCGAGATAGGGAGAGATATATACAGCTTCATGATTTGTATGAAACTTATAGAATGGCATTAGTATTCGCGCTATATAATATTGCGCTTATTTTTATTATTCCATTTATGAAATTATATACAGCAGGAATTACAGATATTAACTATTTGGATTATAAGGTAGCGGTTTTGTTTTCTGTATTTTATGTAATGACAGGCGCAAGGGCTTGTTGTTCAGATGTAATTAATTATGCACAACATTTCCGTAAAACACAAAGTAGATGTATAGCAGAGGCGGTTATTAACTTGATTGTTTCAATGATTTCGGTGAAATTTTGGGGGATTTATGGTGTTCTTATAGGAACAATTGTTGCATTAATATATCGAATGAATGATATGTTTATATATGCAAATGTACGGATTTTGCACAGAAGTCCTTGGATTTCTTATAAGAGATTTATTTCTAACTCCATTATATTTATTGTAATTACAGCAATCAGTAAATGGATTCCGTGGCAATTAAATTCTTATTTTTCAATTATAGGCTATGCATGCATATCAGGAATTATTATCCTAGGTGTTTATTTTACAATCGCATCTATTGTAGATTACCGTTCATTTAAAGTTCTGAGAGAGTATGTTCAGCCATTAATATGTAAGTTAGTTAAAAGAGGTTGATGAGAGATGGCAAAGGAAGTATAATTATGACAGACAGACAGACAGACAGACAGACAGACAGACAGACAGACAGACAGA
>QFCH01001814.1_pt1 | contig 12588 bp, 9 predicted proteins | sample 5346071 | NCBI WGS metagenome assembly QFCH01 (sample SAMN09062255, study PRJNA434731) | Human gut metagenome, whole genome shotgun sequencing project. | isolation source: stool timepoint B chromium assembly | host: Homo sapiens | collected 2015
TAAAAATAGCTGAAAACAGAATTGGTGGTAGACAATCATTCATGCGTTTGTCGTGTTTCATTCTGCGGCCAACGTTGCGCGTCGGGGGGCAATGTGGTAGAATAGATCAGATATATCTCCCTTTTCGGGTGAACTGGATGGGAAATCGGTCTTTAGGGGGGGCGCGGGGATGCACCGACGCAAAAGCTTTCTGTTCCGCCTGTTTGCGCTGCTGTTTGCCCTGCTGCTGCTGATCACCGCCTCCGTGGAGCTGGCTCTTTACCACTACGCCCGCCAGGTGGTGGGGCAGGAGTACATCCGCCTCAACCAGGCGGGCCTGCGGCAGATCAGCTACACCCTTGGCCAGGGCATGACCGATACCCAGACCCTGGCCAAGCGCATCGCTGAGAGCACACAGCTCATTGAACTGCTCTCCGGCCCTGCCGGAGAGCGGGCGGACGAGGCCGCCCACGATCTGCTCTACAGCCTGAGCAGCGACTATGTGTGGCAGCGGGGCATCAAAATGCTGATGGACTCCTATGTGGTGGGCTTCAACGGCGTGACCGCTGCCACTTACAGCTCCAGGCAGTTCAACTATGACGCCGTCCTGGCCGACCCCCGGTATGAGCCCCTGTTCAGCGGAACCCAGGACGCCCTGCTGCTGCCCACCACCACCCATCCGGAGGCCACAGGCATCTTTGTCCACTCCTTCCAGTACGCCCAGCTTATCCGGGACCACCTGACTCAGGAGCCGCTTGGGGTGGTCATCCTCAACATCAGCGAGGTCAGCCTGTACTCCCAATATCTGCGGCACCAGAGCGCCGACAACCGATTTTTTCTGACCGACGGGTCGGGCACCATTGTCTCAGCCCGGGACAAGCAGCTCATTGGTTCCATCTATGCCTATACCCCGGAGGAACTGGACGCCCTGGCGGCGGAGACGTCCCTCTCCCGCCGCATTGACGGCGGGCAGATCCGCCTGTATGAACGCATACCGGGGACGGACTGGTATCTGGTGGAGGAGATGAGTGCCTCGGCGGCCTTCGGCACGCTGAATCTGGTACGCAATGGCGCTTTCCTGGCCACCGGCCTGTGCGCCGCCCTGATTCTGGCGGTGCTTCTCTACGCCTACCGGCAGATTCTCCGCCCCATCACCCAGCTCCAGGCCAGCCTGGGCCGGGTCATGGAGGGCCGCCTGGACGAGCGCATCGACGTACGCCGAAAGGACGAATTCGGCCGTATTCAGGAGGCCTTCAACGGTATGGTGGAGCAGATCTCCACCCTTCTGGAGTCGGTCAAACGGGAGGAGCGGGAGAAGCATCTGGCGGAGCTGGATTTTCTCCAGGCCCAGATCAACCCCCACTTCATCTACAATACCCTCAGCTCCATCCGCTTCCTGCTGGAGATGGACAAGGTACAGGAGGCGGGGGAGATGGTGTTCTACTTCTCCAAGCTGCTGCGCCAGACTCTCTCCCGCTCGGTGGAGTTCATCCCCCTGGGGGAGGAGCTGGACACGCTGAAGTGCTATGTGGAGCTCCAGCACCTGCGCTATCCCGATACCTTTGACTACTCCTGCGAGGTGGATGAGGCCCTGCGGGACAACACGCTGCCCAAGCTGCTGCTTCAGCCGGTAGTGGAGAATTCCATCTTCCACGGCGTAGGCCGGCACAAAATCCACATCCGCCTGCGGGGCTGGCTGGAGGGGGACACCCTGATCCTCCGGGTGGAGGACGATGGAGTGGGCATTTCCAAAGACAAGATCGACCAGGTGATGAACAAGGACTTGCAGATTAACCGGGTGGGGCTGAAGAATGTGCAGGAGCGCATCCGCCTCAACTACGGCCCCGGCTACGGGCTGACGGTCACCGGCGGCCCGGCGGGCGGCACGGTGGTCACCTTCCGCCTGCCCCGCACCCGATAGAGAAAGGAGGAGCTCCATGCTTCATATTATGGTAGTGGACGACGAGGCCCCCATCCGGGACTGGCTGGTGTACTGCATCCAGAAGTGTGAGGCGGCCAGCTCCGTCACCTCCGCGGTCAATGGAGAGGAGGCCTACCGCAGGATTTTGGAGCAGAAGCCCAACGTGGTCTTTACCGACATCCGCATGCCGGGAATGGACGGGCTGGAGCTGATGAGTAAAGTCCGGGACATCCTCCCCTTTACGGTGTTCATCATCCTGACCAACTACGCCGAGTTCTCCTACGCCAAGCAGGCCATCTCCCTGGGCGCCCGGGAGTACATCCTCAAGTCGGAGATGCGCTCCTCCGACATTCAGCGCATCGTAGCGGAGATTGCGGCCACCACGGCGAAGATCCGCTCGGAAAAGGTGCATGATGTCCTCCAGGACGGGGTGGTGGACCTCTACGAGATGTACCGCAATTTCGAACAGCCCGGCGCTGTGGCCGCCTTCTGGCAGCGGCAGGGGCTGCGGCCCGGCCAGCCCTATCTGGCCTTCTGTGTGGCCAACGACAGCAGCCTGGACCTGCGGCGGCAGATGGTGGCCCTAGCCTCCGCCTCCCGCGCCCCCTTCTCTGCGGCCGCCATGGTGCAGGAGCACCTCTACCTGCTCCTCCAGTGCCCGGAGGCGGAGGCCCTGCGGGGCTATGCCCTGGACACGGAGGCCGCCCTGGGGGAGTGCCGCCTGCCCGCCGGCGTGTCCGCCCTGTGCACCGACATCGGCCAGCTCATCCGTGTGCTGGGGGAGGCGGCGGCGGCTCAGGAGGCCTGCTTCTTCACCGGCGGAGGGGTGGTGCCCTACTCCGCCATTCACGGCCTGCCCCCCATTGACCGGGAGGCCGCCCACGCCAGAAAGCAGGAGGTGCTGCGCCTCCTGGCCCGCCGCCAGGTGGAAGAGGCCCGCGGGGCGCTCCGGGCCTGGTTCGCCCTGTTCGGCATGGTGGGAGCCGATGACGTGCGCTGGGCGGTGGACACGGTCAACCGCATGGTGATCTCCATGGAGGACTGGTACTACCAGTTCGTCACGCCCCCCGCCGACGGCTGGGAGCCGCCCCATTCCTTCACCGCCTGCCGCAGCCGCTGCTCGGCCATGCTGGAGCAGGTGCTCCGGGAACGGCGCAGCCGCCACTCCCGGCCCATTGAGACCGCCCTGAACTATATCCACGCCCACTACGCCCAGCCCATCTCCATGGCGGAGGTGGCCGCCCAGCTCTACCGCTCGCCGGAGCACTTTTCCCGCCAGTTCAAGGAGGAGGTGGGGGAGAACTTCAGCTCCTACCTCACCCGCTACCGGCTGGAGCGGGCCCAGGAGCTGCTCCAGACCACCGATCTGCCCGTCGCCAGCGTGGCGGTACAGACGGGCTATACCACCCCCGGATACTTTTCCCGGCTTTACAAAAAGTACAAGGGCGTGTCCCCGGAGGCGGAGCGCCGGGGGTCAAAATCGTGACAAAAAAATCAAAATTGTGACATTTCCCGCCCCGTGCGGAAAAAGATATCATATTCGTCCCAAAAACGGTCAAGCCTATGGCTCGACCGTTTTTGTTTTCTTTGTTAAACTCAACTTGTAAGCTTGGGCCGGGCACGCCCAAAGTGTCCCTGCTGTGCCGAATGAATTAAAGGAGGAACCCTGTCATGAACGCAAAGAAACTGCTCGCGCTCTCTCTGGCCTGTACCCTCACCCTCGGCCTGTCCGCCTGCGGCGGCGGCCAGGACGCCCCATCTTCCAGCTCCCCCAGCGGCGCCTCTGACGGCGACGCCCTGAAGGTGGGCATCATCCTGTCCACCGGCGGCCTGGGCGACAAGAACTTCAACGATATGACCTACGCCGGCGCCCAGCAGGCGGAAAAAGACTTCGGCATCGAGTTTGACTATGTGGAAACCCAGAGCGCCAGCGACTTCCTGCCCAACTACCGCATGTTCGCCGAGAGCGGCGAGTACGACCTGATCATCGGCTTGGCGGCCGACCAGACCGAGGCCATCAACGAGATCTCCATCGACTTCCCCGAGCAGAAGATCTCCCACATCGACTCCTCCACCGACCTTCCCAACGTCAGCGCCGTCTACACCAAGTGGCAGGAGCAGACCTTCCTGACCGGCGTGGTGGCCGGCCTGGGCACCCTGTCCGGCATGGACAAGGCCAACAGCGAAAACGTGGTGGGCGTTATCCTGGGCCAGGATCAGCCCACCCTGCGCATGGGCGTAGTGGGCTTTGAGGCCGGCGTGCGCTACGTCAACCCCGACTGCGAGGTGCTGGAGGCCGTCGTGGGCGACTTCAACGACCCCGCCAAGGCCAAGGAGATCGCCCTGTCCATGTACAACCGCGGCGCGGACTTTGTCCAGCACATCGCCGGCGCCTCCGGCATGGGCGTCTTCACCGCCGCCAAGGAGGCCGACCGCTATGCCTTCGGCGTGGGCGGCAACCAGAACTACATCGAGCCCGACTACATCGTGGCCACCGCCCTGCGCGACGTGAACACCATTGTCTACAACGAGATCAAGGCCCTGGTGGAGGGCACCTGGGAGCCCGGCGTGCACATCAGCGGCATTGCCGAGGGCTCTGTGGGCTTTGACAACACCGACTCCAACGTGGTTCTGCCCGACGACATCGCCGCCGCCGTGGAGGACATCAAGGCCAAGATCACCGCCGGCGAGCTGGTGCCCTGCGAGACCGCCGAGGAGCTGGACGCCTGGGTGGCCGCCAACCAGTACCAGCCCGCGGAGTAAGCGGGACACCCCGGCCCCAGCGGCCGATAATCTGCCGGGAGGCGATGACGTTTGAACGCAGTTGAAATGCGCGGGATTGTCAAGCAGTATCCCCTCGTCCGCGCGATTGACGGCGCCGACTTCACCGTCGAGCAGGGAGAGATCCACTCCCTGCTCGGCGAGAACGGCGCCGGCAAGTCCACCCTCATGAAAATTCTGTACGGCATGACCACCCCCACCGCCGGAGAGGTGCGCGTCTTCGGCAAGCCGGTCGCCATCACCCGCCCCGCCCAGGCCATCGCCCTGGGCATCGGCATGGTGCACCAGCACTTCATGCTCACCCCGGTCATGACCGTGGCGGAAAACGTGGTCATCGGCAGCGAGCCGGTGCGCGGCGTTTTCTTTGACCGGAAGAAGGCGGAGGCCCAGGTGGCCGCCATGATCGACGAGTATAACTTCCACATCTCCGCCACCGCCAAGGTGGAGACCCTCTCCGTGGGCGAGCAGCAGCGGGTGGAGATCCTGAAGGCCCTCTACCGGGGGGCCGATCTGCTGATCCTGGACGAGCCCACCGCGGTGCTCACCCCCCAGGAGGTGGAGGATCTCTTCCGGGTCATGCGGCAGCTCAAGGCCGCGGGCAAGAGCATCATTATCATTACCCACAAGCTCAAGGAGACCATGGAGATCGCCGACCGGGTGTCGGTGCTGCGCCAGGGCAAAATGATCGAGAGCGGCGTCCCCGTGGCGGGAACCACCATGAACGAGCTGGCCCAGATGATGGTGGGGCGCGACGTGGAGCTGTCCGTCACCCGCCGGGCCGAGCAGGTGGGAGAGGAGAACTTTTCCGTGCGCGGCCTCTCCCTCACCGAGCGGGGCGTGCCCATCCTGCGCGACGTGTGCCTCTCCCTGCGCAAGGGGGAGATCCTGGGCATCGCCGGCATCGAGGGCAACGGCCAGACCGAGCTCATCGAGGTACTCACAGGCCTGCGCCGCCCCGACCATATGGAGCTGTTCAAGGACGGCAAGCCCCTCAGCGGCAACGCCGCCGCCTTCCTGGCCGCCGGCGTGGGCCATGTGCCCGAGGACCGCATGACCCGCGGCCTGGTGCTGGAGATGAGCATCGAGGACAACCTGATTCTGGGCTACCACCGCCGCCCCGCCTTCGCCCGCCGCGGCCTGCGGCTGGCCTCCGCCATCCGCAGATTTGCCGAGCAGGAGCGCACCGAGTTTGCCATCAAGGCCCCCAACGTGCAGGAGCGGTGCAGCGCCCTCTCCGGCGGCAACCAGCAGAAGGTGGTCATCGCCCGGGTGTTCAGCGAAAACCCCGACGTCATCATCGTGGCCCAGCCCACCCGTGGCGTGGACGTGGGCGCCATGGAGTACATTCACCACCGCCTGTTGGATCTGCGGGACGGCGGCAAGTCCATTCTGCTCATCTCCGCCGATCTGGACGAGGTGCGCAGCCTGTCCGACCGTCTGGCGGTCATCTACGGCGGCCGGATCGTGGCCGAGGGCAAGCCGGACACCTGGAGCGACATGGAGATCGGCCTGCTGATGACCGGCGGCAGCCTTGCGCCGGAAAAGGAGGGAACCGCATGAAAAAGCGTGCTCTGAGCGGTCTGCTCAAGCTGGACGGCCCGCTGCTGTCCATTCTCTCCCTGCTTATCGCCATTGTCATCAGCGGCGTCATCATGGCGGTGTGCGGCTACAACCCCATTGAGGCCTTCGGCGCCATCCTGGCCGGCTCCTTCGGCAGCCAGCGCGCCATTGTCCAGACCCTGACCCAGGCCACCCCTCTGATTTTCACCGGCCTAGCCTTCGCCTTCGCCAAGAAGGCCAGCCTCATCAACCTGGGTGCCGAGGGCCAGCTCTACATGGGCGCCCTGGCCTCCGCTGCGGTGGGCATGCTGGATCTGGGCCTGCCCATGGCGCTCCACCTGCCCCTGGCGGTGGCGGCCGGCATGGCCGCCGGCGGCCTCTACGCCGGCCTGGTGGGCGTGCTCAAGGTCAAGTTCGGCTCCAACGAGGTCATCGCCACCGTCATGCTCAACTCCATCGCCACCTATCTGGTGGACTACCTGCTCAACGGGCCCATGCTGGCGGAGAACAGCTCGGTGGCCCAGACGGAGCGGGTGCTGGAGACGGCGCAGCTCCCCCGCATCTTCCAGCAGTACCAGCTCACCATCGCCATCCTTCTGGCGGTGGCCGCCTGTATCCTGGTCAAGCTGTTCATGGACCGCACCGCCCTGGGCTATGAGATCCGCGCGGTGGGCCTCAACCCGGACGCGGCGGAGACCGCCGGCATCAGCAAGGCCAAGGTCACCATCGTGGCCCTGTGCATCAGCGGCTGCATCGCGGGCCTGGCCGGCGCCAGCCATGTGCTGGGCGTGGACCGCCGCCTGATCAACGGCTTCTCCAACGACTACGGCTTCTCCGGCATCTCCGTGGCCGCCCTGGCGGCGGACAGCCCCGTGGGCGTTATCTTCGCCGGCATCGTGTTCGGCGCGCTGCGGGCGGGCACCATGGAGCTCAACCGCACCACCAGCATTCCGGTGGAGTTCGTCAACGTCATCCAGGCCATGGTGGTCATTCTGGTGGCCGCCCCGCTGCTGGTGAAGGAGCTCAAGCGGCTCAACCCCGCGGGCTGGTCCCGCAAGACCAAGAAGGAGGTGGCCTGACATGGGCGTGATTCTCAACAACCTGATTCCCATCATCGGCTCCTCCATCGCCATGTCCATCCCCCTGGTGCTGGCCTCGGTGGGCGGCGCCTTCTCGGTGCGCAGCGGCATCATGGCCCTGGGCCTGGAGAGCATGATGATGATGGGCGCCTTCTTCGGCGTTCTCGGCTCCTACTTCACCGGGAGCGTGCTCTTCGGCTTCCTGCTGGGCATGGTGGGCGGCATGGTCATCGGCCTGTTCCACGGCATCCTGTCCGTGCGCTACAAGGTCAACCAGGTCATCAGCGGCATCGGACTGAACCTGCTGGCTCTGGCCGTCACCACCCTGCTGTTCGGCTTCTATACTTCTTTGCCCCCATCCCCGTCATCGGCCCCATTCTGGCCCAGCAGTCCGTCAGCTTCCTTGTGATGGCCGCTGTGGTCATCGTGGGTTGGATTGTCCTCTTCAAAACCCGCTTCGGCCTGCGCCTGCGCATGGTGGGCGAGAACCCAAAGGCCGCGGCCACCATGGGCCTGCGGGTTCACGGCATCAAGTACTGCGGCGTGCTCATCTGCGGCGCTCTGGCCGGCGTGGGCGGCGCCTACCTGTCCCTGGATCAGTTGGACATGTTCGTGCGCAACATGACCGCCGGCCGCGGCTACATCGCGGTGGCCATCGCCATCCTGGGCCGGTACAACCCCGCGCAGATCGTGCCCTGCGCCCTGCTGTTCGGCTTCTGTGACGCGGTGCAGATCTACCTTCAGGGCGAGGCCTTCCCGCCCCAGATCGTGCAGATGCTCCCCTACATTGTGACCCTGCTGGTGCTGGCCTTCGGTGTCAAGCACATCAAGCCCCCGGCCGGTGTCGGTAAGTACGACGACGAATAGAAAGCTGAGGTTGAGGTATTATGGAACAGATTCAGAACAACCGAGTCATTACCGATCTCTATCGGGAGAACGCCCAGTTCCCCGGCATCGCGCTGGATGGTTCCGACGTCTATCTGTGCTGGCAGCGCTTTGTGGACCGCCACGACAGCCTGATGGCCTCCTGCCGCCGGGGGGACGAGGTGGTGTGGGAGCGCGAGATCTCCGACGGCGGCGAGGTGCTCCACCCCGTCATTCTGGCTCACGGCGGCGCCATCTGGTACGCCTGGAGCGAGTACGCCCGGGAGAACTGGCGCATCCTGGCCCGCTGCTATCGGGACGGCCAGTGGGGCGAGGTGCTCACCGTCGCCTCCGGCGAGGCCCTGTTCTTCCCCCGCCTGTTCACCTGGCAGGGCAGGCTGCACGTCATCTGGACGGAGCAGCACAAGGGCAGCGCGGCCGCCGTGCTGTGCCCCCTGACCGAGGCCGGCCCCGGCGCGGCCGAGACCGTGTCCGCGGTGGGCGAGGCCTACCGGGCCGGCGCGGCCGAGGGCGGCGACGGCAACCTCTATGTGGCCTACGACGGCTTTGACGGCAAGCAGTACAAGCTCTTTGCCCGGGCGCGCACCGCCGCGGGCTGGAGTAAGGAGATTGTGGTCAGCCAGGGCGAGGACTGGGCCTCCACCCCGTGGATCGCCGCCAAGCCCGACGGCGCCGTGGTGGGCTGGTACGACTACGGCTATATGGCCGTCTACTCCGTCCGCTCCGCCGACCTCACCGTCCGGGACGGCGCCCTGGCCGCGGTCAATCCCCAGTGCCTCAAGGAGGGCGTGGATTGGTATCTGGATCTCCACGTGGCCTCCAACGCCTCCGGCCTCCAGGCCATGGCCTACACCCGCAGCAAGTACGACGTGCTGGTGTGCACCCGCCGGGGCAGCGAGCCCTGGAGCCGTCCGGTGCTGATGTCCTACGGCGACGGCCACTGCGGCGTCCATCCCAAGCTGCTGGTGGATGAGGACGACACCATCCATCTGATGTGGCAGTTTGGCTTCAAGAACGGCCACATGGAGCGCAACGCCCAGGTGATCTACAACCACCTCACCCCCACCGAGCTGGCCCAGCAGCCCGACTATGTGGCGCCCCCCAGCGACTTCACCCAGCCCATCCCCGCCAACGCCGACAAGCGCCTGGACGAGCACCCCGCCGACGTGGTGCGCGCCTGGCTGGACAAAAACGGCTACGGGAACCTGTCCGTCTACTTTGGCGACATCCACGGCCAGAGCGGCCTGTCCGACGGCATGGGCGAGGTGGACCAGTACTATCACCGGGCCCGGGACAAGGCCCGTCTGGACTTCACCGCCCTCACCGACCACGACTGCTACCCCGACTGGACGACCCAGTCCGAGTGGGAGCTGCTGCGCACCAACTGCCGCCTGATGAACAAGGACGGCGAGCTGGCCTGCCTTCTGGCCTACGAGTGGACTCCCAACGAGTACAAGTACGACTACGGCCACAAGAACGTATACTACCGGGGCGACGAGGGCGAGATCTTCCGCTCCGGCGACAAGGGCGGCATGACCCCCACCGACCTCTACAACAGCATCCGCTCCTACAAGGCCCTCTGCATCCCCCACCACCCCGCCGCGGACTGGGTGATGGTGAGCGCCGCCACCGACTGGAACTTCCACGATCCCGAGGTGCAGCGCGCCGTGGAGATCTACTCCCGCCACGCCCCCTTCGAGACCTTTGAGGCCCGCTCCAAGTTCACCAAGAACATCAAGAAGATGGAGCGGTGCAGCGTGCAGGACGCCCTGGCCCGGGGCTACCGGATGGGCTTCACCGCCGGCAGCGACTCCCACCAGACCGAGCACGGCGTGGAGGGCGGCATTGTGGCCGCCTTCGTCCCCGCCCTCAAGCGGGAGTACGTGTGGGACGCCATCTATGACCGCCTGACCTACGGCACCACCGGCGCCCGCATTCTGGTCTCCCTGAAGATCAACTCTGCCCCCATGGGCAGCGAGGTCAAGGCCATCGGCGACGCCCCCGTCACCATCGAGGGCAGCGTTCTGGGCACCGACACCGTCACCGTGGAGCTGCTGCGGGACAATCAGGTCATCCAGACCTGGGCCTGCGCGGGCAATGCCTGCGACTTCACCCTGGAGGACACTGCCGGGAGCGGCGCCTGCTACTACCTGCGCGTCACCCAGAAGGACGAGCACATGGCCTGGTCCAGCCCCATCTGGGTGGACCGCGCCTGACCCCCTTTCCAGCAAACGAAAAGCGGAACGGCTATGCCGTTCCGCTTTTTCAATTTGCCGAAGCAGCGTTTCGACAGGGCTCCGGACATTATGCTATTCCGGTTCTGCGCCGCCTGGTCCGGCGGCGGGGCGGCCTGGCGCGCCGTTTGGGGAGGGCCGGGGGCCGCAGGGCCACGCTCCCGCCGTCCTTGGCAGCTGAGACCAGGTAGCCGTAGACCCGCAGCTTCTGCTCGTCATAGAGATCCAGCGCCTGATAGAGCTGCTTGTAGGCGGCGAACATGGTGCGCTTCATCTCCACCGTCCGGGCCAGGGTGGCCTGGGTGGCCACCAGGCTGCCCGGCCGCTTCACATAGCAGTAGACCGGCTGGGCGGTGGCGGCGATCAGCCGGGCCCGGCGGATGTACTCCAGGTTAAAGAGGAAATCCTCGCACCAGCTCACCTCCGGATCGCACCGCAGGCCGCCCTCCTCCACAATGGAGCGGCGGTAGAGCTTGTTCCACAGCACGCCGTAGTAGAAGTTGGCCGGGGCCTTGAGCATCTCCTCCGCGAATTCCCGGCGAGTGAACACCCCCTCCCGGCGAATGTGGCCCTGGAGGGCCTTGCGGGTGCCGGCCACCCGCCAGAAGCGGCCGATCACCAGATCAGCCCCGGTGGCCCCGGCGGTGCGGACCAGCCGCTCGGTAGCGGTGGAGGGCAGGTAGTCGTCCCCGTCCACAAACTGGAGGTACTGCCCCGTAGCCCGCTCCAGAGCGGCATTGCGGGCGGCGGATACCCCGGCGTTGGCCTGGTGGAGCACGTGAAAGCGGGAGTCGGCGGCGGCCCGGGCGTCACAGAGGGCGGGGCTGGCGTCGGTGGAGCCGTCATCCACCAGCCACACCTCCAGGTTCTCCCACGTCTGGGCGGCAATGGAGTCCAGGCAGTTGTCCAGATAGGGCTCCGCGTTGTAGACCGGCACGATAATGCTGATGAGGGGCTGCTCCACAGTTCACGCTCCTTCCGGCCGGGGCGTCAGCAGCCAGCCTGTCATGGGAGGGAGCGTCTGCTCCCCCTGTTCCAGGGCCGCCCCGGTCATCCAGTCCCGGGCGGGCCAGGGCAGATCAATGGGCTCCGGCCTGTCGCCGGCGTTGACGGCGGCCAGTACACTCCCCTCGGCCCCGGTGCGGAGGAAAGAGAGTACCCGTCCCCGGGTGAGCGTCCAGGCCAGCTCCCCCCGGCGCAGGGCGGGCAGCGCCCGGCGGGCCTTCCCCAGGGCGGTGTACCATTCCAGCAGCTCGCCGTCCTCCCTTCCCCAGGGGTAGGTGCGGCGGTTGAAGGGGTCTTCAAAGCCCTCCATCCCCGCCTCGTCTCCGTAATAGACCATGGGGGAGCCGGGGAAGGCGAAAATCACCAGGGCCCCCAGCTTCAGCCGGGCTTTCCCCAGGGCGTACTGGCCGGAGGACATGCGGAAGGCGGCCCGCCAGTCCTTGTCGTGGTCCTTGCCGTCGCCCCCCGTGCCCAGCAGGGTGAGGATGCGGGGGGTGTCGTGGGTGCCCAGGAAGTTCATGGCCGAGCGCCAGGCGAAGGGCGGGTAGTTCTCCCGCAGGGTCTCCATGGCCTGCCGGAAGCGGAAGGCGTCCTCGCCCAGCAGGAAGGAGAGCAGGGCGTTTCGGAAGGGGTAGTTCATCAGCCCGTCGCAGTGTCCCCCCAGGATGTGCCGGCGGCGCACGCCGTAGGCGATCTTGTTGGAGCCGTCCTCCCACACCTCGCCGATGATTACCGCCTCCGGCTTGGCCTGCCGGGCGGCGGCGTGGATGCCGTGGATAAAGTCGTCGGGCAGCTCGTCGGCCACGTCCAGCCGCCAGCCGTCCGCCCCGGCGGCCAGCCAGCGGCGGATGATGCTGTCCGCGCCGCCGAAGATATACCGGCGGTAGGAGGAATCGGCCTCGTTGACGGCGGGGAGGGAGTAGATGCCCCACCAGGAGTCGTATTTGTCCGGCCAGTGGGAGAAGTGGTACCAGGGGTAATAGGGGCTGTCCTGGGACTGGACGGCCCCTACGCTCTCATAGGAGCCGTCGCCGTTGAAATAGCGGCTGACAAAGCCCTGGTGGTTGAACACGCCGTCCAGCACCACCCGCATGCCCAGGGCGTGGGCGTCGGTGCACAGGGCGCGGAAGTCGGCCTCGGTGCC
>QFCH01000609.1_pt1 | contig 12518 bp, 11 predicted proteins | sample 5346071 | NCBI WGS metagenome assembly QFCH01 (sample SAMN09062255, study PRJNA434731) | Human gut metagenome, whole genome shotgun sequencing project. | isolation source: stool timepoint B chromium assembly | host: Homo sapiens | collected 2015
ATCGAATGACACATCTTGAGATACCCAACAATATCTTTAACTAAGGGAAACGGGCGCGGGGTATCCTGAGGTGGAAAAGCTTCTGGTGCTGTCGAACCGGCTGAACATTTCCCTGGACAGCCTGATGGCCGCGGAAATTGCAGGGGAGAGCAGCGGCGGGAGGGCGGAGGTGACCGGGACAATCCTGATCACCTCGCCCCATGAAAATGTGGTCGTCAGCTGTTATAAGGTGATTTCCTCCCAGAAAATGAAGACGGGAAAGGAAGCGCCCCATTTTGCCCTTTTCGGCGTCAGCAGCGGGAGCGCGTCATTCTGGGGCGAGCCCACGACTTTTTTGGGATGGTACGAGGACGAAGAACAGATTGCCAAAGAGGTCGGCGCCATTCAGGAGGCCATTCTCAATGGGCAGCCGTCCTATGAACTGAAGTACAGCGTCAAGGTGGAACGGCACTGGTTCGGCATGAAAATCCTGCGGGATTGAGACGGGGCCATGTGCACAAAACGGTATCGCAGAAAGGAATTTTGTCATGGATCAAAAATTGGGATTTGAGGATTTTATCGCCGCCGTAGCCGCGGAGAATCAGGATTTTGTGCGTGAGCTTCACGCCGGATTGACGGAACTTGGCTGCAAAATAGAGGTCAAGGCTGCAAGAAGTGGTTTTGTGGTTTCGTATATGCTCAACCGGAAGACCATAGCCAATTATGTGTTCCGCAAAAAAGGGATGATCGCCCGCATTTACGCCGCCCATGTTAATGAATATATAGAAGCGTTGGAGGACCTGCCGGAGGAACTGATCCAGACCGTAAAGGCCGCGCCGGACTGCAAACGGATGATCGATCCCGATTCCTGCAATCCCAGATGCCCCATGGGGTATGATTTTCTGCTGAAAGGGGAGCGCTACCGGAAATGCCGCAGCAACGCGTTCATGTTCCCGGTCTGTAAGGAGAACAATCCGTTTATCGGGAGGCTGATACTGAGGGAGGCGGAGGCGTGCAGGTGAGGGCGGACGGAATCTGCCGGATAAAGGACGGGCTGGAACCAGGGGATTTTGGGATGATGTGATTGAATTAAATGGCTCTGCATGTTAAAATAATATCGTTGAAACAGCAAAAGGCCGGAGCGCAATGCGGCCCTGGACTGTTTCCATCTCAGCCATATGGGGGTACTTGGATGTTCAAGTACCCCTTAAAACATGGGCGGCGTATGGGCCGCCGGTCCGGCTTCCACTGCCGGATTGACAAATGAAATAAACACGGAGGAACAAAATGTACCAGTTGATCGCATTTGACATGGATGGAACGCTTTTGGGATCGGACAAGCGGATTTCGCCGGGAAACAGGCGGGCGGTCGCGGCGGCGGCCCGGGCGGGAAAGACGGTGATCCTCAACACGGGCCGCTGCCTGTCGGAGCTGGAGGAGTATCTTGGGCTGATTCCCGAGGTGCGCTATTTAAACTGCGCCAGCGGGGCGCTGGTGTACGACTTGAAGGAGAAACGGACGCTGTACTCCAGCCTTCTGAGCGTGGAGACGGTGAAACAGCTTCTTAAGCTGGCGGCCCTGGAGCAGGCGATGCCCCACATTTTGCTGGAGCAGTGCATTGTCCAGAAAAGCCATTGTGAGCAGATGGAGCGGTTTGGCATGGGAGTCTATCAGGATCAGTTTAATCGCGTCACGGTGAAGTGGGAGGATATCGGCCGCATGTACGGGGAGAACCCGTTTCCGGCCGCCAAGGTGAACATTTACCACACGAGTCCCCAGTCCCGGGACAGGACCGAGGAGCGCATCCGGGCGGCCGGGCTTGCGGTGGCCATGGCCCGGGCGGAGACCACCTCCCTGGAGCTGTCGGCCCCGGGCTGCGACAAGGGCGTGGGCCTGGAAATGCTCTGTGCCTGCCTGAATCTGCCCATGGAGCAGACCATCGTGGTGGGCGACGCGGACAATGACCTGGAGGCCCTGAAAAAAGCGGGCCTGGCTGTGGCCATGGCAAATGCTGTGGAAGCGGTCAAGGCCGTGGCGGACGTGGTGGTGGCGGACTGCGATCACGACGGCTGCGCGGAGGCGGTGGAGCGGTATCTGCTCCGGCCATGACCTTGCAAAGCGGAACAGGCTGTGCTATATTAAAGAAAATACTTTAATAAAGTATCAATGGAGGGGCCATGGCAAAAGCGAGCATCACCAATATGGAGGTCAAGAAGAACAACCGCAACCGGATTTACCGCTACATCTGTAACTGCCAAACCGTGTCCAACCCGGATATTTCCTACGCCCTGAAGATCAGTCTGCCGACGGTGACGCAGAACACCAGGGAGCTGATTGAAATGGGGCTGGTCCGGGAGATTGGGGAGCTTCAGTCCACCGGGGGCAGGCGGGCCAAGGCGTTGGCGGCGGCGGCTGATTACAGGCTGGCGGTGGGAATTGACATTACGCAGAATCATATTGGATTGCTGCTGGCAGACCTGGCCGGGACGATTCTGAAGTATGACCGGGCGTATTTTCCGTTTCGGAAGACACGGGACTATTTTGAAGAGGTGAGCGGGAAGCTGGAGGAGTTTCTGACAAATGCGGCCGCTGGGCGGGAGCGGATTCTGGGGATCGGGATTTCATTTCCGGGCATCGTGAATTTACAGAAACAGGAAATTACCAATTCCCACGCCCTGGGGATCAGCGCGCTCTCCTTCGCCGACGTGTCGGGCTGTTTCGCGTATCCGTGCTTTTTCCTGAATGACGCCAACGCGGGGGCATATGCGGAAGGCGTGCATTCTGAGAAGACGGGTTCATTTTTCTATCTGTCTCTCAGCAATACGGTGGGGGGAGCGATCTTCCACGAGGGACAGCTGATGCAGGGCAGGGAATTCCGGTGCGGCGAGGCGGGCCACATGACGGTGGTCCCGGACGGGCGGGCCTGCTATTGCGGGAAATCAGGCTGCCTGGACGCCTATTGCTCCGCCAAATGCCTTTCGGAGCCTGCGGGAGGCCGGCTGGAGGATTTTTTCGCCGGATTAGAGCGGGGGGAAACGGAGTTTGTGGGCGCGTGGGAGGAGTATGTGAAGTATCTGTCCATTGCGGTCAACAATCTTCATATGGTGCTGGACTGCGATATTGTACTGGGGGGATATGTGGGAAGCTGCCTGGAGGCCCATATGGGGCAGATTCGGAAAAAGGTGGCGGAGCGGAACACGTTCTTTGAGGACGGGAGCTTTGTGAGAGCGTGCAATTATAAGGTGGGGGCCGCGGCGCTGGGGGCGGCTTTGCAGGTGATTGAGACGTTTATTGAACAGATATAGATATGGGCGGCCGCGGCTGCGGAGCGATAGAGGAAAAGATTCCGTTGAGGAGTCTTTTTTTGTACGTTTCAGACAAAAATGGAGGGGTGAATTTTGCTATATTGACGGAATTGCAGGATTCTGCCGGGAAGCTATTGACAATGGGGGCGCTGATCTGTATTATAAGATACATAATAAAACTATTTAATAAAGTATTTAATAAATGGTTTGCAAGTCGGAGCATGCAGGTGAAAATCAAAAAAACAGGAGGCGCGAGCGGTATGGAAGGGACGATGAAAGTGGCGGTTATGACCGGGATCAGGAAAATGGGATTTGTGGAGCGGGAGATTCCGAAGCCTGGGGAGAAGGAGGTTCTGGTCAGGCTGGAATATGTGGGTATCTGCGGGTCGGACCTGCATTATTACGAGACGGGGGCCATCGGGGACTATGTGGTGGAGCCGCCCTTTGTGCTGGGGCATGAACCGGGGGGCGTTGTGGTGGAGGTTGGAAGCGGGGTGACCCATTTGAAGGTGGGGGACCGGGTGGCGCTGGAGCCGGGAAAGACCTGCGGGCACTGCGAATTCTGCAGGGAGGGCAGATATAATCTCTGCCCGGATGTGGTTTTCTTCGCGACGCCGCCGGTGGACGGGGTATTCCAGGAGTACGTGGCCCACGAGGCGGACCTGTGCTTTAAACTGCCGGAGAATGTCAGCACCCTGGAAGGCGCGCTGATCGAGCCGTTGGCCGTGGGGTTCCACGCCGCCATTCAGGGGGAGGCGCAGCTGGGGCAGAGGGCGGTTGTGATGGGGGCCGGATGCATCGGGCTGGTGACCATGATGGCGTTGAAGGCCAGGGGCGTGTCGCAGGTGTGCGTGGTGGATATCATGGAGAAGCGGCTGGAGAAGGCCCTGGAGCTGGGGGCTGACGGCGTGATCAACGCCGCGAAGGAGGATGTGCTGGAGCGAGCGGTCCAGCTGACGGGCGGCAGGGGCATGGACCTGGTGGTGGAGACCGCGGGCACGGAGATCACCACCAGACAGGCCATCCAGATTGCGAGGAAGGGCTCCAATATTGTTCTGGTGGGGTACGGAAAGACCGGGGAGATGACCCTTCCCATGAGCTTGGCGCTGGACAAGGAGCTGACTTTCAAGACGGTGTTCCGCTACCGCCATATTTATCCCATGGCGATTGAGGCGGTGGCCTCGGGCAAGGTGGATTTAAAGGGGATCGTCACCGACATTTTCCCACTGGACCAGGTGCAGAAGGCCATGGATCACAGCGTGAACAATAAGGCGGATATTGTGAAGGCGGTTATTGAGATCGCGGGGAAGCGGTAGCGGGAAGGCGGCGGCGCGGCGGGAAGACAAGTGGCGCGGCCGGCCAACCGGTGGCGCGGCGGGGAGACCAGCGCCGCCAACGCGCGGTTTGCACAGTGGACAGGATACACAGGAGCGGGGAACAGAGATGGATCAAAACAATACAGATATCAGGATACCGTTGATCAGCAAGATTGCATACGGAATGGGCGATGTGGGGTGCAATTTCAGCTGGATGTTTGTGGGAAACTTTTTGATGATATTTTATACAGACGTGTTCGGAATCAGTATGAGCGCGGTTGCGGCGCTGATGTTGTTTTCACGTTTCTGGGACGCGGTGAATGATCCCGTGATCGGCGCGCTCAGCGACAAGACCCATACCAGATGGGGCCGCTACCGGCCCTGGCTGCTGATCGGGGCCCCGCTCACCGCGGTGGTGCTGGCGCTCTCGTTCTGGGCTCACCCGGAGTGGTCCTCCACCGGCAAAATTGTCTACATGGCGGTGACCTACTGCGTTCTGGTGCTGGGCTACACCTGTGTGAACATTCCCTACGGAACCCTGTGCGGGGCCATGACCCAGAACATTGAGGAGCGGGCGAAGATCAATACCTTCCGCTCGGTCAGCGCCATGGTGGCCATCGGCGTGATCAATATCATCACGGTTCCGCTGATCGCGTCCCTGGGGCGGGGGGATGAGAAAAGGGGGTATCTCCTGGCCGCGGTTCTGTACGGGTGCATTTTCGCGGCCTGCCACATTTTCTGCTTTGCAAAGACGAAGGAGGCGGTGGAAATACCGGAGAAGCGCAGCGTATCCCTGAAAACCCAGCTGTCCGCGGTGATGAAGAACCGGCCCTACTTAATCGCGGTCGCGGGGCAGTTCCTGTTCGGAGTCACCCTCTACGGGAGAAATGCGGACGCGCTGTATTATTTCACCTATGTGGAGGGTAATAAGGCGCTGTTCAGTACATATTCCCTGTGCATCATCATTCCCTCTATCGTGGGCGCGGCCTGCTTTCCGCCGCTGTTCAGGCTGACGGGCAACAAGGGGCGATCCGCCTCCATGTTCGCGCTGCTCACAGGCATCTGCATGATTGCGCTGTATTTCTTCAGCGCGGGGAGCTCGGCGGTTCCGTTTTATGCGGTTTCCTGCCTGGCCCAGTTCTTTTTCTCGGGCTTCAACACTGCCATCTACGCAATCATACCGGACTGCGTGGAGTACGGGGAGTGGAAGACCGGGCTGCGCAACGACGGATTCCAGTACGCCTTTATTTCCCTGGGAAATAAAATCGGCATGGCCATCGGCACCTCCCTGCTGGCGGCGGTGCTGGGGGCCTGCGGATATGCTGCCAACGCGCGGCAGAACAGCATGGTGCTGGCGGTCATAAAACATGGCTTTACCACAATCCCCGGGGTTTTGTGGGTGATAACGGCGGCGGTGCTGTTCTTTTACCGGCTGAACCGGAGGGCCTACAACCAGATTGTGCGGGAGATTCGGGAGCGGGAGACGGTATAAGCGGATCAAAGTACAGTTGTTTCCACGGTCTCCACAAACCGGCGCACGTCGCCAGTGGGATTCAGGCTGTACAGCAGGCCGTAGGAGATGGTGTAATCCCAGTCTACCGGAATGGATACCAGGGCAGGGTGCACCTCCGTCCAGCATTCCAGGGTGAGCAGCACGTTGCCGGTTTCTGCGCAGCGGTTGAATACGGACATGTCGTAAAAGGGCGGCGTGTCCTCCAGGCGGATTTGGGGCTTTTGGGCGAGGCGGTGTTACCTTGAGACCGCGATCATTTTCCGGTAACGGCCCAGCGGGAGCAGATTGCAGTGGCTGAGCCAGGTCCTGGAGTCGCAGACCCCGATCAGAAAGTCAAATTTCTCCCCAAGCCGTGACAGTTCCGTGATAATCCCCTCATGGTCGTCCTCAAAGGGAACCAGATGGAGTTTGTAATCGGGAAAATACCGGTTCACCCTGTACCACAGGTCCATGAAGGGCTTCGCCGGGTTCAGCAGGGACGTGCCCACGCGGAAGGTGGTCTGCTCCGCGCTGGATGGAGCGCTACATGAGAGAGCTGGGCCTTGTCATGGACATCCGGGAGCTGGGTGTGACGGAGGAAATGCTGGACGGCATCGCCGCGGGCACCATTGCCATGGACGGCGGCTACCGGGCGCCGGATCACGGTGAGATTGTGGAAATTTTAAGAGCCAGTATGGCGTAAAGGAGAAAAACATGGGTAAAAAAGTTCTGATTCTGTCCACCAGCCCCCGCGCGGGCGGCAATTCGGAAACCCTGGCGGACGAATTTATGAGAGGGGCCGCTGAGGCAGGCCACGATGTGAACAAGATTTGCCTCTATGACAAGAAAATCAACTTCTGCAAAGGTTGTCTGGCCTGCCAGGCCACCCGGAAATGCGTGATCCACGACGATGCGGAAACAATCGTGGCGCAGATGAAACAGGCGGATGTGCTGGTATTTGCCACGCCCATTTACTTTTATGAGATGTCGGGCCAGATGAAAACGTTGCTGGACCGCACCAACCCGCTGTTTCCGGCAAAGTACGCTTTTGGCGGCGTCTATCTGCTGGCGACTTCGGCGGACGGGGATGCGGGCTCCATGGACGGGGCTGTAAAGGGCCTGGAGGGCTGGATCAGCTGCTTTCCGCCGGCCCGCCTGGCCGGAGTGGTCAGGGGAACCGGGGCGGATGAAAAGGGCGCGATCCGGGATAAGGCAGGCGCGTTGGCGGAAGCCTATGAGATGGGAAAAAATGTATAAAGATTTGGAGGATGGGGCTGTGGGCCGCGGCGTTCGCCGGAGGTCCATGGCCTTTTCCCGGATTTAATTGAATCTTTCCCTCCCCTATGTTATACTAATTTTGATACCTATATGAACAGAGTTGGAATAACGCACCGCACCGCGTCCGGATGGCGGGCAACGTCGTCTCTTAGGCGACGCCGAGGAGCAGGTGCGGCACAGGAAGGGACATAGAGTTGAGGAAGAGAGGCCTATGCCTGCTGCTGGCAGGTTGTTTAGCGTGCGCGCCCCTTGCGGGCTGCAGCGGGAAGGATCAGGTGGTGAATTACCAGGATACGGACCTTCCTGTCACCACGATTACATTTTTTGGAAATAAATACGAGCCGGAGAACGTCCGGGTGATCGAGGAGATCATCACCGGATATATGGAGGAAAACCCGAATCAGCACAACTCCTACGAGAGTCTGAAGGGGGCTGAATATTTCGAGGCCCTGCGCAAGCGGATGGCCTCGGGAAAGGGCAACGACGTGTTTATGGTGAACCACGACGTGCTGCTGGAGCTGGAGCAGAGCGGGCAGGTGGCGGATTTGTCGGGCCTGGAGAGCATCGGCCGCTACAGTGACGCCATGCTCAGCCAGATGGAGATTGAGGACAAAACGGTCTACTGGGTGCCCACCACGGTGTCCATGTTCGGCCTCTACTGTAATCTGGAACTGTTAAAAAAGCACAAGCAGGAAATCCCGCAAAACCTGGGCGAGTGGGAGCAGGTCTGCGATTACTTTGTGGCGCAGGGCATCACCCCCATTGTGGCGAATAACGATATTTCATTGAAAACCCTGGCGATCGGCGCAGGGTTTTATCCCGTTTATCAGGAAGGCCGCCAGGCGGAGGTATTTGAAGGGATCAACAGCGGGCGGGACGCGCTCAGCGATTATCTGCGGCCTGGCTTTTCACTGGCCGGGACGTTGATTGACCGGGGGTATGTGGATGCGCAGACAGTTTCTAAAACCAGGAAAACTTCGGACGATTTGGCGGAATTCGCCCGGGGCGAAGCCCCCTTCATGCTCACGGGAGCCTGGGCGGCGGGACGCCTTGAGGAGATGGCGGCGGACCTGGATTTTGAGGTGCATCCCCTTCCGGTGCTGGAGGACGGTTCGCTGTTAGTGATCAACGCGGACACGCGCCTGAGTGTCAACCGGTCCAGCGAGCATTTGGACGACGCTATGAAATTTGTGGAATATTTTACAAGAGAGGAAAATATTCTGAAATTTGCGGACCAGCAGGCATCCTTAAGTCCTCTTAAGACCAGCATGCCCACATCCGTCAAGGCAATCCAGCCCTTGATTCCCTGTTACGAGGAGGGGCGTGTGGTGTTCGGCGCCGACGCCGGGCTTGATATTCCCATCTGGGATCTGACCGCGGAGGTTTCCCGAAGGCTGCTGTCCGGACAGGCGCTTAATGACGCCATGGACTGGATGGACCAACAGGCAAAGGAGGGAGTGAAACCGTGAGCAGAGAAACTTCCGGCGGTTCAAAAAGGAAGATCGCGGCAGCCGCAGCGGTCGTGACGGCCGTGCTCGCCGCCCTCACCGGCCTGTTTCTGAGAACGGTGCGGGAACAGCTCTGGCAGCAGTCCATCCGCACCATTCTGGAGAGCACGCAGCAGGGGTGTCTCACGCTTCAGGTCCAGCTGGAGGACGAATACCGCATGTTGGGCAGAGTGGCCGTCTATTTGAGCGAGGCGGGACGGGCGGAAAGCGTGGACAGCCTGCTGAGGGATTACGTGCAGGTGGACGAGGGCGTGGTGCTGTACCGCAACGACGGGGAACGCCTGCCTTACGGCGCGCAGGAGGATGAGACCGTGGCCCGGTTCCTGGCCGGAGATACGGGGGATTACGGCATTCTCGATCCCCATATCAGCAGCGTGACCGGGGTCAATGTGTTCAATCTGTTTATACGTCTGAACCTGGCGGACGGGACGGCCGCGTACCTGGTGAAGGAGTACGAGGTGGATTCCATTGTGGACAGCTTCAGCCTCTCATTTTATCAGAACGCGGGATTTTCCTATGTGGTGGATTCCGACGGAAATGTTCTGATCCGGCCGCCCCACCCCAACAGCAACAAGACAGTACAGAACCTGTTTGATATTCTGGAGGAATCCCCCAACGATCCCTCAAAACTGCAATTATTTGTGGATTCCCTGTCAACGGAGAAAACCGGCTGGGCTACCTTTTCGTATCAGGGTGAGGAGACCGTGTTCTGTTACCTTCCGCTGAAGCTGGGATCGGACTGGAATCTTGTCTCCATCATCCCCCGGGCGGTGGTCAGCGCGCAGACCAACCAGATCATCCAGCGCACCCTGATTCTGATCGGGGCCATTATCGCAGGTATCGCCGGGCTGGTGGCGCTCTATTTCTACTATGCCAACCGGGCGGCCGGGAAGCTGCGCAGGCAGGCGGATTATATCGGGCATCTGTACAACGCGGTGCCGGAGGGGATCGCGCTATTGACCGTGGAGCGCCCTTACCGGCTGCTGGAGCTGAACCGGGAAGGATCGCGTTTGTTAAACGGACCCAACAACGGCTCGGGAGACAGTCCGCAGGTGCGGAGTCTGGAAGAAATTCTGTACCTGGAGGACTATAAACGGACGGCGGACCTCTTCCGGGAGGCCATAAGCTCCGGCCGGAAAATTCCGTTTGAGAGCCGGATGGTGCGCGCGGACGGCAGCCTTTTTTGGGCCTCCGGCATCGCGGAGCGGGTTCTGGACCAGGATGGAAAGGAGATTCTCATCGCCACCTTCCACGACGTTACGGTGGAAAAGCTGGCCGAGGAAGAGGCGGAGCGGGAAAAGCTTCAGGAGCGCAGGATGCTGGTGGGAGCCATATCCAATGTATTTCCCGTGATCATCAGCCTGAATCTGAGCCGGGATACGCTCAAATTTATCTATCTGCAGCGGGGGCTTATGGTGAATATCCGGGAGGACGGGTCCTACAGCCAGCTCTATGAGAGCTTTATCCCCGCCGTGCACCCGGACAGCCTGGAGGAGTTCAAACGCCGCTTTTCACTGGAGAATCTCCGCCGCACGCTGGGGAAAGAGCGGCAGGAGGTGTTTATGGACACCCGGCAGATGCTGACGGATGGGCAGTACCACTGGACCTCGATCCAGATGATCTACGTGGAAAATCCCTACTCGGAGGACGATCTGGCGATCCTTCTCTCCAGGCGCATCGACGAGCAGCGCTACGAGGAGGAGCAGAAACGCCAGGCCCTGCAGAGCGCGCTGGAGGGAGCCAGGGCGGCCAGCATGGCTAAAAGCCGGTTCCTCTCCAATATGAGCCACGATATCCGCACGCCAATGAACGCCATCATGGGGATGGCTGCCATCGCGTCCACCCGGTTGGACGACCGGGTCCGCGTGGCGGAATGCCTCAAAAAGATCAGCCTGTCCAGCCAGCACCTGCTCAGTCTGATCAACGATATTCTGGACATGTCCAAAATCGAGAGCGGAAAGCTGTCCCTGCGGGAGGAGCCCTTCAATTTCGCGGAGCTGGTCGCCAATGTGACCGAGCTTATGGCACCTCAGGCCAATGCCGCACAGCTCGAAATGAATGTCAGCCTGCCGGTGCTGAGCCAGGAGGAGGTGGTGGGGGACGCCCTGCGCGTCCGCCAGGTATACCTCAATATTCTCAGCAACGCGGTGAAGTATACGGAGGCGGGCGGCCGCGTGCTGATCGAGGTATGGGAGGAGCCGGGCGGCCGCAGCGGGCGAAAGAACTTCTTTTTCCGGTGCACGGACACCGGGATCGGGATGAGCGGGGAATTTCTGGAGCATCTGTTCCAGCCCTTCGAGCGGGCTTCAGATTCGTCGGACAGGGCGCCTGGCACGGGTCTGGGGATGGCGATCACCCGGAACATCGTGGACCTGATGAGCGGCGATATCCAGGTGGAGAGCCGTCCGGGGGAGGGCTCCTGTTTTACGGTGATGCTGCCCCTGCAGCTGCAAAACGCCAGGCAGGAGGATGTGCCGGAGGAGTGGCTGGGCGTCCACAGCCTGATTGTGGACGACGACCGGCAGACCTGCGAGAACGCCGCCGCCCTGCTTGAGGACATGGGCCTGCGGCCGGAGTTTGTCACGGAGGGGGAGGAGGCGGTCCGCCGGGTTGTCCGGGCCAAGGGCACGCCGGATCCATTTACCCTGGTGATCATCGACTGGAAGATGCCGGGAATGGACGGGGTGGAGGCCACCAGACGGATCCGGCGGGAAGTGGGGGATGAGATTCCGGTCATTATCCTGACGGCCTACGACTGGTCCGAGATTGAACACGAGGCCCGGAAGGCCGGGGTGACGGCTTTTATCTCCAAGCCCTTCTACCGCTCCAAGCTCTGCTATCTGCTCAATGAGATCAGCGGGGAGATTCTGACGGAGGCCCAGTGCCCATATCCCGACCGGGATTACGGGGGCCGCCGCATCCTCTTGGTGGAGGACAATGATATCAACCGGGAGATCGCCCGCATCCTGCTGGAAGAGCGGGGAATTCGGGTGGAGGAGGCCTGCGACGGCGTCCAGGCGGTGCGGATGGTGTCGGAATCCGCGCAGGGATATTATGATATGATCTTTATGGACGTGCAGATGCCCAATATGAACGGATACGAGGCCACCAGGGCCATCCGTTCCCTGGACCGCGCGGATACGGCCCGCCTTCCCATTGTGGCCATGACCGCCAACGCCTTTGACGAGGATGTGCGGACCGCGCTTCGGGCCGGGATGGACGCCCATTTTGCCAAGCCCATCGAGATCGTCAAGCTTGAGCAGATGCTGTACCGGTATCTGCCCGGAAAATAAGCGGAGGGGGATTATGGAGAAAAGCAGCGGACTTTATTTGCTGGTCTATGATTTTTACGAGGCGCGGATCCGGTTTGGTTTTTACCGGTACGGGGACTGCCTGCCGTCCATTTCTCATATCTGCGACACCTTTCATCTCGGGCGCGCCACGGTCCGGGCCGCTCTGGCCCTGCTGGAAACGGACGGTTACATCGATAACCGGGAACGGCGGGCCGCCCGGGTGGTCTATGAGGCGGATCACGGGCGGTATGCTGAAAACGCCTGGGATTACTACATGCCCAGAAAGGACGGTCTGGGGGAAATGAGGGAGGCCGGCCGTCTGTTGATTCGGCCGCTCTGGGAGGCGG
>QFCH01000826.1_pt1 | contig 12366 bp, 11 predicted proteins | sample 5346071 | NCBI WGS metagenome assembly QFCH01 (sample SAMN09062255, study PRJNA434731) | Human gut metagenome, whole genome shotgun sequencing project. | isolation source: stool timepoint B chromium assembly | host: Homo sapiens | collected 2015
AATTTCTTCTGCCCGATTGTGGATATTATTGCACCGCTGCACCCATTCCATTTGATGAGTACACTTTAATTCCCCGGTTACGCCCTCGGCAATTTTCATCTGCTCCATGATGGTATCTAACCGTTTCTGTGCCTGTTCGTTCAGGTCTGCAAGATATGTCCACAATTCTCCGGTCAGTATCAATGTATTCAATCTGACTGGGTGGACTTCCCTTAAATATTCCCTGTGCATCCGTCCGTACTTTCCAATAGGGCGGTTTCCCCGGCAGGAACTTTTCTCTTATTATAGCATCAATCTTGTGAAATCACAATTTATTCTTGTAGCCTGCCGCTGATACCGTCTGGATTGTGCTTTTCCTTTCTTTTTGTTCCCTTTAATTAGCCATGAACTGCTTCATGCCCTGGCTCTTTGCACCAGATAGCGATAGGTAATCCTTTGATATAATCTCCGGATTTTCCCCCGCTCCACACCGTGCATGCAGCTTTCACCGCACACGGCGTTCCATCGAATTCAACTGCCAGGGCTTTTCATATACAATTTACACACTTCGTAACAGCATAATTATCAAAGAATGATTACAGGCATATCTGCCATAGTTCGAAGTTCGTTAAGTTTTGCAAGTTTAGAATCATCTAGTTGCAATGAGTTCAGATATTCTCTGATTGTGATTTCAGACGTTACATGGATAATCACATGAACGGCTTTTGAGACTAATATCAAATTTTCATATGCATCCGTACCACCTTTGCTTGATGGCACTTTATGGTGACAGTGAATATCATGAACTTCCATAGGAAGCCCAGGGATCGCACATTTGCCATATTGAGCCGCAAATAGTGATATTCTGTTGTCTGCATATTCAATCGACCCACCCATAGTCATGAATTGACTGCCAAAAAGCAGTCCGGCTATGTAAAAGGGCCGGCTGGATTACCCAACCGGCCCAGAGCAGTTATCGCTCTTTATCCTCTTTCTTCTTTTGTTTTTGCACTTCGAACTTGGCCCGATCCGCTACGGTCTGCCAGATGTCCTCCCGAACCGTGTACTCATAGGTGTGGTTCAGAATTTCTTCCGAAGGCTGGGAAAGCAGCCATTCCCGGTAGGTTTCCTGCTCGGCAAACATCTTTTGATATAAAGCTGTGTTCAGCTCTGCATTGGTCATGTAGTAATACCTCCGTTTGGATTTTGATATAGAAAAAGCCGACTGACTCTCAAAAGAAAACCAATCGGCGATGTAACTTCTTTACACATACAGATATACAGATATAATTAGTATGGCAAAAGAAGATTATGCGTGATAGAGCCGCCTGTTATTTCAAAAGAAAGTCAAGTGCTCTAATGATTTTGATTCCGTCTTGTGTTTGAGTAAAATCGCATTCCAAGGCAATCACTATCTTTTCATAGCTATCACGAATCTTACGCAGCGGTGCAAGCTCTCGCTCTCTCGTTTCCGGAGCATTCATTGATTCAGTAACCTGGACATATTTTTTCTCGTCTGCTTTCGTAGCAATAAAATCGACTTCCTGATTGTCGATTTTTCCAATGGCAACATCATAACCACGGCGCAACAGTTCAAAGTAGATGATATTCTCCAAAATATGTCCGCTGTCACCATCACGATAGCCCAACAGATAATTTCGCAACCCAATATCAACAATATAGTATTTGCCCAGGGTGCGCAGATACTCCTTGCCCTTTATATCAAATCGTTTGATTTCATAGAAAATATAGGCTTCTGTCAAAGCTTCGATATACGCCTGAATCGTCTGTACGGCAGGCTTTGTTTTTCGAGTTCCATTTTCCAAAAGCCCCTCATTGACTAAAGTGTTTCCAATAGATGTAGCAGAAGTGTTATTGCCAATATTGTCCGCCAAAAACAAGATGATTTTTTTCAGAAGCACCGGGTCAGTAATATTTCGCTGTCCCTTGCGCTTTTCCCGTTCCAGAATGTCATTGATAACAGCAGCAGAATAAACACCGTCTAACGCAGCTGTCACCCGGTCAATTTCTAATCCTACATCAGCAAGCATAGGCATACCACCAAATCTGGCGTAGGCATCAAAAAGTTCTTTTACATCATATATTTCTCCCTCTGCATCTGTAATCCGCTTTCTGAAACCACCTGCAGGTGACTTCCGTTCCGTCAGAATATAACCATGAAAGTCCAGAAATTCCCTAAAAGATAGTGGCAAGACTTTAATTTCCACATATCGTCCAGATAGATAAGTGGAAAGTTCAGAAGAAAGCAGATAGGCATTGGATCCTGTGATATATATATCGCAATCGAAATCTACTCGGAAAGAGTTTACTGCATTTTCCCAACCATGCACTTTCTGTACCTCATCAAAGAAGAGGTATGTCCGTTTATTAGGGCAAATGCGTGCTTTGACGTATTCATAGAATCCTCTTGCATCCATATCCGGAATGCCCATAGACTCAAAGTTCATTTCAATAATCTGGTCATCGGTCACTCCAGTATCCCGTAAGTGCTCTGCCATCAGCTTCATTAAGCTGGACTTTCCGCAACGTCGGATACCAGTCATGACTTTAATCATTTCTGTATCTTGAAATGCAATAATCCGATTCAGATAGAGATCACGTTTTCGTAGTATTGTTTTTTGCATAAAGGTAACACCGCCTTTCGCTTAAAATCATAACATAAACCTCTAAAATAATCAAGTTTATAGAATTGATACTAAAAACTCTTGTTTTCAAAAAGTTTGTAACATAATATATTTTCTTGTCGATATGCGTCTCTCATATAAGTCGGCTCGTTAATAGTGAATTGTATATATTGTTCGTTACATTTTAAGAGTCACAAATCGCCTTTGCATCATCAAGATTGTGCGTGCTGTCAAATCGCTTTGATTTTTTTGAGATACGCCACCGCATCGGTATGACCGCGGAAGTAAATCTGCTGTCGCTCCATATCATCCCGCTGACGCACCAGATGCAGATACTGTGTAAAGGCTGCGTATTCTTCATTTTCGTTCCGCAGCTCTATCATAATATCGTTGTCGATTTCAGGGAACGCATCTTCCAATCGGGATGGAAGATCAAGATATGTCTCTCTCATGATATTCACCTTTTCTTTCTTTTTCCTTTATTGTATCCAGTTACCGGTATCCTATAGGGGCTGGCTCTTTTGGCTGCTGTGCTTCTTCGATAGTCTGTGCCTTTGCAGAACTCCGCACAGTTACAGCAATTGCAATCAAAGAGATTGCCGGTGCGATCAAAAGCATGATCGCCAGCCAACTCGCTGCGGGAAGGAGCAGATTACCGGTTAGGAAAAAGGATTCCAGCTCCATTACCAGCAGCATGGCAGCAAACGAACTAAAGGAAATCATCATTCCAACCGAGAAGCCTGCCAGTATTTTGGATTGGAATAACTGCCCCAGCGAGAGCGGAGAATACAGCAATGTTTCTAAGGTGTGCTTTTCTTTTTCGCCCACGAAGGAGCTTGCCGCCATGACAGACGATGCCATGATCGGGATGATCACTCAAGATTCCGAGAGATCATATACCTGTCTGCATTGTTTTCTGATTTCCGAAGCTCTATCGATGTACCGTCTGTGCTTCAGCCAAACGATAGAACAATCCCTTTTGATTCAGAAGTTTCTCCGGCGTTCCCGTCTCTGCGACGCGGCCCTGTTCCAGGACAACAACCTTATCGACGTTTGCAATCGTCCGCATACGGTGCGCAATAACCAGTACAGTTTTCCCCTGCAGCAACACGGACAGTGCCTGCTGAACCAAGTTCTCATTCTCCGCATCCATGGAAGCTGTGGCTTCGTCCAAAATAACTACCGGCGCATCCTTCAGGATCGCCCGGGCAATAGAGATACGCTGCCGCTCGCCTCCTGAAAGGGCGCAGCCATTCTCACCGATATTGCTGTAATAGCCGCCAGGCAGACGGGAAACAAACTCCTCGCACTGAGCTGCCCTGGCTGCCGCCAGCACTTCCTCATCTGTCGCCCCCGCCCGACCAAGGCGGATGTTCTCCATAACAGAATTGTCAAAAAGGGTCACATCCTGAAAGACGATGGCATAATTCTTAAACAGCGTTTCCGGCTCCACAGTCGTCACGTCCACGCCACCCAGCAGTACCTGACCGGCATCTGCATCCCAGAACCGGGCTGCCAGACGGGAAACAGTAGATTTTCCGCTGCCGGAGGGGCCTACAAGCGCAGTGATCTGCCCCTGTTTCGCTACAAAGGAAATCCCATTGAGTACAAGCTCATCATTGTACGAAAAAGAAACATCCTTAAACTCAATGTCGTACCCATTGTTCTTACAAACAGGCTGACCAGTCTGCTCCACTGTCGCTTCCATCTTCTTCGTCCGCTCAATGCTGACAAATGCAGAAAACAGTTCCGCCATCAGCATAAAGCAGGAACCAAAGGGTTCATAAACACGGCCTGCTACCAACAGATAAAGAATAAACATATTGACGGACAGCATATTTTGAGCTACCAACAGACCTCCAACCAGCAGAACTGCCACCAGCCCAAAGCGTACTGTCAGCTGCGCCAACGTCACAGCAGTACCTGGAGCCAGCTCATTACGAAACGCACACTTTACCACATAATCCAGTTTTTTCTCAACTCCATCCAGGTATTCCTGTTCCAGACCGGCGGAGCGAAGCTCCTGTATGGTATCCAGATATTCCTGCACCCCATCATAAGCGGCACGGTGAGCGTCATAATTGCGGCTTTCCGCTTTTGTCTGGGCCTTTCTGGCCGCTATCAAAATAAGCGCAGCTACCGGTACCGGCAGAACAATGCACAGCCCCATGCGCCAATCCATGATCAAAAGCCCCACGGACACAATCACAAACATAATGACTGTGCCAAAGAGACTGGGAACCGCATTGGAAAAAATTCTTTCCAGTTTAGAGCAGTCACCCATCATGGTTGTTGTCAGATCAGACAGATCACGCTGACCGAAAAATGCCAGTGGGAGCCGCCGCAGCTTTTCCGCCAGGGTAATTCTCCGGTTAGCGCTTTCTTCGTAAGCCACTTTATAAGTCAGGTTATACTGAACCCATTGGGTTATGAAGATCAACAGCAAGAGAACCGCCGCCATCAGAACTATCACTCCTGGCTGCATTGTCAGTCCAGTCTCCCCGCAGAGCCTGTTCAGAAGTCCCATGGTCACCAGCATCAAGAGGGAAATGGGAGCCATGATGCACAAATGTCCTATCGTAGTTGCCACAATCCCGTGCTTTAATTCCCGTTCCCCCTGATCGCTTAATGCGAATAATTTCTTCAGCATGGTTTCACCTCCTCTTTCCGGTCAATCTTCCAGGCGATTGCCTGATTGTAATCTGCCCACATATGGGCATACTCGCCATTCTTACCAAGCAGTTCCTGATGCGTTCCCTGTTCTACCAGACGCCCTGCTTTCATTACCAGGATCTGATCCGCATCCTGAATGGTGGACAGCCGGTGCGCAATCATAATGACTGTTTTTCCCTTTGTCAGTTCCTTCAGGGCTGCCTGAATCTGTACCTCATTTTCCGGGTCGGCAAATGCCGTGACTTCATCCAGAATGATGACCGGTGCGTCCTTCAGAATTGCCCTGGCAATAGCCACCCGCTGTACTTCTCCTCCGGAAAGATAGACGCCTTTCCCGCCCACGATGCTGTCAATGCCCTCCGGCAGCTTTGCCAGAATATCATCACACTGTGCCAGACGGGCTGCCCGCAGGATATCTTCCCGGCTGGCATTTTTGCAGCCGCCGCGGATATTTTCCTCCAGTGTTGTTTTCAGTAATTTAGGATTCTGGAAGACAAAAGCAATCTTTCCCATGACTTCCTGTCGGGAGATCTCAGAAAGTTCCACGCCGCCCAGCGTAATGCGCCCCTCCTGCACATCATAAAAGCGGGGGACCAGGGTCCCGATGGTGGTCTTGCCGGAGCCGGAATGTCCCACCAGTGCCGTAACGGTTCCGGCTTTTGCTGTAAAACTGACATCTGAAACCGCAGGCTGTTCGCCTGTGGGATAGGTAAAGGTCACATGCTCAAAGCAAATGTCGCTGCCCTGTGCCATTTGCGGCTCCTGTGCCTCTGACTGCTCTCTGGCAAGCAGAATTGTGTCAATCCGCCGCATAGATTCCATAGCCTGCATCTTATAGTTGCTCATGTACATGATCTTGTTGAGAACAGATGCGCATGCAGGTGCAAAAATCAGATAAAACAGGAAATTCTCTATAAAGGCAGTCAAATCTCCCGCCGAAGTCATGCCGATGAGTGCGGCAGGGATCAGCACAAGAAAAGCGGCATTGACCACAGTATTGAAGCCTACATATCCGGGCTTGCAGGCCATAGTAAAGGCCAGTGCGTCATCCCGATAAGCATTGATCGCTTCCTTGAAGCGTCGTATCGAATGTACCGACTGTCCAAATACCTTGATCACGGAGATTCCCCGGACATACTCCACCGCCTCGTGGTTCATTTCCTCCTGAGCGTCCTGATAGCGCTTCATGAAATTCATGGTTTTTTCGCCCATCATTGTCATCTGGCAGGCAAAGCTTGCAAGCATCAGAACGATCAGCGGAAGGCCAATGCGCCAGTCCATAGCCAGCATCAGCACAAGGCTGGCAACCGTCGTGACCTGAGCGCTCACCAGATCCGGCAGCTGATGGGCAAGGTAAGTCTCCATTTGGGCGCTGTTTTCATCAATGATTTTTCTTAGCTTACCGCTGGGATTTTCCTCAAAATACCCCATTGGCATCCTGGACAAATGACGGAGCGCTGCCATTTTTAAATTCTTTTCTGTATGAAAAGCTGCGGTATGGGAGCACATAAGTGCCGCAAAATTAATGATCAGCCCGGTCAGTTCCAGCGCCAATGCCCACACGCCCCACTGCACCAGGGACGAGATAACAAAACCTCCTCCGGTCAGTCCGGTTAAAAGCGCACGGGCCGCAAAATAAACACACACAAACGGTCCCAGAAGGAACAAGGCGCTGATGCCGGACAACAACTGCGCAGCGCCCAGTAGGGGACGATGCCGTCCTGTAAACTCCAGCAGGCGCGGAATACCGGTTTTCTGCGGCTTCTTTGTCTGCGCATCCTCTCCAAATACCTTCTTCATATAAATCACTCCCCTCTCATCAAGCGGTATAAATTTCTTTACTTCCCCTGCGTGGATATGCAGAATATGGGTCGCACAGTGCAAGATCAACTCCGGATCATGTGTCACGATCAGGGTACTGGCTGCCTGTTTATTGGCTGCACGGATCAGCTCCGCTGTCCGCAGCAGATTTTCTCCATCCTGACCGCTGGTCGGCTCATCATAGAGCATCAGTTTTCGCTTCATGCAAAGAGCTGTTCCCAGAGAAAGCCTTTGTTGTTGACCTCCGGAGAGGGAGCCAGGGTGACGGTTCTCCATACCATTTAAGCCCAGCGTTGTCAAAACCTCTTTGCCCTTTTCTTCTGACAGTGCCGGATTATTCAAGGTCAATTCACCCAATACCGTATCGCTGAACAGTTGATGTCCTGCCTCCTGCATGACCAGGTAGACCTGCTCCGGCAGCTTTTTATGCGCGATCTTCTTGCCGTCGATCCGTACTGTACCCGTATGCTTCAAAAGACCTGCCAGGCAAAGACTGAAAGTGGATTTCCCGGCACCGTTTTCTCCGATCACCGCTACGATTGCCCATGACGGTATTTCTAAATGCGGCACATTCAGTACCTGGCGCATCTGGCGTCTAAACTGAAGCCCATCTATTTCCAGCCCGGTACTCTTTTGTTTTATCAGCCCCATATCGGGCCTCAGCTCATAAAGCTGCTCCCGCTTTACTGCCCTGAGTCCCAACGCTTTGCGCTTCTCCAGCGAAAGATCGGCCGCTGCTTCCGGCGTAAATTCCTGCCTGATCCGGCCATCCTCCAGCAGCACATAACGGTCAGCGATTCCCTCCAGATACCACAGCCGATGCTCTGAAATCAGCACAGTTCTTCCTTCATCCTTCATCATGCGGATCAATTTCTGCAGTTTTCGGATGCTCTCCATATCCAGATTAGAAGAAGGCTCATCCATAACGATGACCGACGGTAAAGCCGCATAAACGGAGCCGCAGGCGATCTGCTGTTTCTCGCCGCCTGACAGTTCAAAAATATTCCGGTCCATCAGCTCCTGCAGGTTCAGACGATAGGACACCTCCTCCAGACGCTTCTTCATCTGCGGGCGGGGGACATTCTGATTTTCCAGATTAAAAGCCATCTCTCCGGTCGTATCCAGATGGAAAAACTGGGTACGGGGATTCTGGAAGACACTTCCCACAATCCGGGACGTTTGGGACAACGGTGTCTGCTGCATTTCCTGTCCGCCTACAAGGACATTCCCCTCCAGTTTCCCGGCATAAAAATGAGGGATAAGACCGTTTACCAGGCGAAGCATGGTCGTCTTCCCACATCCGCTTTTCCCACAAAGTACCACACATTCTCCGCGTGATGCCTGAAAGCTTACATCAGACAGCACCTGCATTTCATTTGCTTCCCCGTTCTGGTAAGAAAAGGAAACATGATTCAGTTTGATCAAAACATCTCCTCCCTTCCTCAGAAACAAAGATTCCAGAACAGCAGTCCGGCAGAAACAGCTATTATACACCAATCCAGAGCCTTCATCTGAATCTCCGCATAACTGGTTCGCGGCATATTTTTGTCAAACCCCCGCGCCATAACAGCAGCTGACATCTCATCCACGATAACCGAGCACTGCAGCAAAAAGGGAACCAGCATATATTCCATCATCTGCAGCGGACGACGAAGAACATTTTTCCATGTCAGCGCCATCCCTCTTAACCGGAGCGCCTGATTCACCATCTGCCATTCTTCCTGGATAGTCGGGACAAAACGGAGCATCACCGCCAGAGGAATGATGACCTCGTTTGGCAGATGCATCTGAGTAAATGCACTGATATATTCCCCAATCCTGGAAGTCTGTGTCACAATATAAAAGGCTGCAAACATCGGTAAAATAAACCGGCAGAAATGACATGCCAGCATGATGATATTCTGCAGTATCCCTGACAATCGCGGTGCTAGAAACAGATCGCATAAAAACATAACTGCAAAGATAAGACCGGTATAAAAAGCCCTCTTCCATTTCTGGCACAGAAGCGTTATCCCCACACACAGGGCAAGAAGGACAAATTCCTGCGGATGTGTCAACCCGGAAAATGCCGAAAGGCAGGCGGCAATAAATACCGCCAGCTTACTTCTCGGATCCAAAAGACCACTGGAAATCTTTTCGCGGTTCACGCTGTAATACCGGCTTTCACAAAATGTTTTTTCAGGATCTTTCTTCCAAACAGACCGCCAAGCAATCCGCCCACCAAAGCCAAAGCAATCAGCACAAGAACAATCCAGCTGGGCGTCAGCTTATCCAGCGTTGCGATATATTCTTCTCCATAGTACCCTGCACAACTTTCTAAGAAGGCGTCCTTTGCCAGAATAAGGGCAAAGAAGGGACCCATAGAAGTCAGGTTGAACACACAGTAGCTGACTGCCAGAGCACCTGCAGATTTGCGTCTTTTTGCGGTAATGAGTTCAGCGATTAATCCCCATACAACTGCCAAAATCAGAGGATAAATGGTTGCCATGGACGTAATCAGCCCCACCAGGATTGCCAGCACCAGGATCGCACCGGTGCGCGGCACCTTGGTGGCATACAGCATATACACAGTTCCCAGTATGATGCCGGCAATCAACGGCGTTGCCAGAAAGAGGATTGGAACAATGGTCAGGACTGAAGACAACACCGTGAGCAGCACTAAATAAATTGCGCCAAAGGCGCCTGCGGTAATTAAATCCTTTGTTGTAAGTTTTGTTTTCATATGTATTTCTTTCCTTTCTGCATCTTTGATTAGTCTTTGCTAACTCGTGCATATTACCATGTGAAAGATTCTTTTGCCACTCTGAAAAGCCATGTCTTGTGCATAATGCTCCAAAAAGCCAAAAAATGACACCTCCATCCGGAAGGTGTCACTATGATTTTCTTCTACTTTTTTTGCTTTCGATAGGCACTTGGTCTGCAACCTATCACCGCATGGAATGCCTCTGAAAATTTGCTTGGATTCTGATAACCCATTTCCAGCGCAATTTCGCTGATTTTTTTATCTGACTGGCGCAAAAGCTGTGCCGCCCGATGCATTTTGTAACTACGCAAATATGCATAAGGTGATTCGCCATAAATTTGCCTGAATCCATCTTTTAACTGTGTCAGACTTAAATTGTGCTCCAATGCCAGTTCCTTCAGATTGGTCCGGTGTTCCATATCCTGTACCAGATGCTCCCTGACATGCTTGATCCGCTTCACGGTCACTCCCGAAATATAGTGCTGGTTCTCCTCAAAAAGAGTTTGTCTGAATTGGAAATGATAAAGGAGTTCCAAAATTTTCAGCCGCAAAAAGGGCAGAGACGGACGATCCAGATGTGTATACAGTTCCTGATATACATGCTCTATTTCCGCATTGCGGCGAAATACCGGGGATCTTGATTCAAGAGAATATTTCTCTGTGATTGCCTCCGCGCTGATTTGAAAGGCCTGAAGCTCCGGTACATCCTTCATGACCTCCGGAAACAAAATAATAGTGGACCCATAAAAGTAGTTCAAGGGGAAGGAAGACGCGATTGGCGGGTGCATCTGGCTGTTCAGAGTAATATCGCCTTCTCCCAAATAGAGATAATTCCGGCTGTCAAACACACATTCAAACCGCCCCTTCCGGCAATGATTGATCCCGATTACATTCTGCTTTTCACCGCTTCGGAAACAGCTCTCAGAAGAAAAATCTACAACCATGAGCTGTACTCCCGGAAAAATGTCATACAGCCACATATCGGCGGTGCCATCCTTTACCTGAAAATCCACATAGGTCACAAAGGATTCCTTCCCCGGTATTTTTTTGTCCTGTCTTAAATAATTCAATTTCTCCATGGCTGACGCATCTCCTATGACAAAGCTGAATGGCAGTTTATATCTATCCTATTTCCTCAGTATTACCAGCTTGTTAGAAAGTTTTTTAACAGGCTGTATCCATCCCAGCAACTTATAGACAGGATACAGTTCCTTCATCCCTTCGACCAAACTCACATCCTCGACCCATGTAAGCCCCGACACTATGCTCTCCAGTTCCTTACCGCTTTTCAGGCCCCAGGTAAAGCGAGCCTTACTGGCCTCAATCGATTTCTCCTTCATGTACCGCATAATAAAAGGATTCATAATCTCCATAATGATCTCCGCATGTTCGAACCGGCTACAGATAATGGATAGAATTTTCTTTACATCCGCCTCGGTTAAGTACATGACCAACCCTTCGATCACAACAAGCACTTCGCCCGTCGGATCTTCGATTTCCGCTGCCCAGCTCTCATCCATAGCGGACTTGGCGATCATGGAGATACGCCCATGTTCGTTCAGAAAACGCCGCCGGATGTCGATCACCTCCGGCAGGTCCAGATTGTACCAGCGAACCTGTCCATTATCCAGCCGGTAGACCCGTGTATCCAGTCCACAGGCGATATTAACAACAGTTGCATCCGGATGTCCCTCTAAAAAGGCACCCACCATCTGATCCAACAGAATGGTGCGGGCAATCACACCGCTGCTCATGGCAGCATCCTTCTCCGCCTTGGAAAAGTCATAGTCCAGCTGCTTCACGATCTCTATAGCCTTCGCATCATAAAATTTATGTTCCTTCTTCTGAGAATGGGCCGCCCGGGCAAACAGAGTCTGCAGCATGGTTTCCGGGACGCCATGAATCTTTACTTTTTCCATATCTGTCATGTATGAGCGCCCTCCTTATGGTTAGTCAAAGCTAATAACAGTTTACAACACCAACCCGGAAAAGTCAATTTGTATTCCTTGTGTAGCCAGGGCCATGATGGATCACACCATGAATGGAGGTTCAGCCGTGGCCTTTTTCTGTTTTTCTTTGCGGATACAGCCATTTTTCCACCTTCTAATTGTAGTATTAGTAGAGGGAGAAATAGAAGGTAGGGTTTCAATAGCAAGCACAGCAAGCGAGTACCCGCTTGCGATTTTTCGGATTTTCAGGTCCATTGCCCGAAAATAAAAAATGCTTGTTGGTATAATCCCAAACCATTATGAAGAACGGAAGCGGCGCATGGCGAACCGGAAACGGAATATCCAGATGAAATTTTATGTTACAGAGAATAAAAAACGGCTCATAGATGAGCGGATAAAACTGCTAACCTCCCTACCGCATTCTATATCATTCTCATTTGGCAACGAACTAAAAGCTGAAATCTGCAATTCATCCTCATAGTTCAATTAGTAGCCGGAAACGTCATAATCATGGAGCAACCATGTTATCAAAAAGGAATCAGCATAATCAGTCCTG